>ERZ1090868.1379-NODE-1381-length-12878-cov-9.529907_pt1 | contig 12878 bp, 8 predicted proteins | sample MGYA00478475_ERZ1090868 | MGnify/ENA primary metagenome ERZ1090868 (study PRJEB33644, sample SAMEA5815747) | chicken gut metagenome | biome: Chicken; feature: Gastrointestinal Tract; material: Caecum | place: Ireland | collected 2019-01-01 | study: A study of the...
CCCTGCTGCCCGTAAGGATTCTGCTGGTTATAATATTGCTGCTGCTGGCGGCGGCCATCCTGTGGAAGGCCGGTTGCCGGCCCCGGGGCATGGGTCTGTTTGCGGGCATGCTGGCCCTGGCGGGCATCCTGTACATTGTGGTCATTGACAAGGTGGCGCCCTTTGAGGCGGACCGGTATTATGTGCTGGTCTACGGGCCTCTGATTCTGGCGGGCGCCGCGGTGGTGGCCCGGTTGGCGGCCTTGTTTCCCCGGTGGGAACCGCTGCTGGCCATCCTGGTGGTGGTGCCGGTGCTGGCCGCCCACCTGACCCAGGGCAACGGGTATCTCTACACCCAGTATGCGGGCCGCGCCCCTGCTCTGGAAGAGACCGCGTCCCTGCCGGCGGTGGTGCTCAATGCCGCCGGATACGAGGTGGCGCCCGATCTGTTCCTGCCGGAGTTTGCCCAGCGGGAAGCGGTGTACCAGGCATCCGGCACCGATGACGCCGCCAGCCTGGCCGACGCCGTGCAAAGCCGCGATCTGTCGGAGGGGTTCCTGCTGTACGGGTATATCTACGACGCCGATGAACTGCTCGACCTGGCCCAACAGGTGCTGGACATCCGCTCCGCCGAACTGCTCACCGATGTGGCCCGCTGCCCTGTCTATTATATTGAACTGAACCGGTAAGGTTGCTGCTTTTTGTTCCTTCTTTGCAAAGAAGGAACCGAAGAAACTCTGAACCGAATGTACAAAAAGGCACGGTCTGTTGACCGTGCCTTTTTCTTTGTTGTTTTGCGGCTGCGGCGCGAAACTCACCGTACCACTCTTGCCCCCGGTCTGGAGTTTCTTTGCTTACTTTCTTTGCAAAGAATGTAAGTTAGCCCCTGGTGCCGACGACGCTGGAATCGGTGCTCCAGCCCTGGAGGTCGGTGGGGGTCAGGCTGGACATCCAGGCCTCATGCTGGGCATCCCACTGGTCCCAGGCCGCCTGGCTGCGGATGGCGGTGCCGGTCTCATAGGCGTCGTCCCAGGGATTGGCCGGGTCCGGGTCGGTGGGGTCCCAGCCGCGCTTGGTCTCGTCGCTGGGATCGGTGTAGATGGTGCCGGGCTTGCCCATGGGTCCGGGGTTTGCCTCGTCGTCATAGATCACCACCGGCGTACCGATGGGGCAGTTATCGTAGATCCACTTGACGTCCACCACCGCCAGCCGGATGCAGCCCAGGCTGGCAATGGTGCCCAGCTGGTTGAACTGGTCATACTCCACGTCGTCCTTGTGCTGGCTGTAATAGGGCACGCTGTGGAACAGATACCCGCCGTAGATGCGGGTGGCATACTGCCCGTAGCTGGGGCCCATCAACAGCCGCCAGTCATAGTTCACCGGCGTGGTCCAGTATCCGGTGGGGGTGTCGGTGCCGCCGCTGCACACCATCGCCATAAAGGGCACCGTGTAGCGGTTGTCCTCGTCGGTGGTGTACACCGTCACGGTGCTGGCCGCCCGGTTCACCGCAATCAGGTACGGGAATCCGTCCTGGGCATCCAACGTCATGCCGTTGGCGGCGTTTTCCTCCGCCAGACGTTCCATCAACGCTTTGCCTTCCTCATTCCAGGTGGTAGGATCGGTTACCTGCGGCGCATCCTTGGTGGCGTTGCTGCTGGCCGTGGCCATGGCCAACGCACTTTCCGGCGTCTCGGTGGGCGCCGGGGTCGGTGCGGCGGTGGCCGTCGGCGCCGGCGTGGGCGTGGCTGCGGGCAATTCGTCCTTTTTGCCACACCCCGCCAACATCGTCACGGCCAGTACAAACGGCAACAAACGGCGTAGTATCGTCATAGTGTTCATCCTCTTGTGCTTACTTTGGTTGCTTTGCTCTTGTTCCTTCTTTGCAAAGAAGGAACCGAAGAAACTCCAAAACGGATTTTCTGGGCGGCTACAGGAATGTCCGTTCCGGAACCTACAAAAGGGCGGCACGGCAGCACGGTCCGGGCGGCGTTTACGCCGCCCCTACGGCCACACACTGTGTTGCAATCCCGCCCTCCTTTTCCCGGCTCCGGCGCGAAACTTATCGCACCGCCCATAAGATCCGGTTTGAAAGTTTCTTTGCCTGCTTTCTATGCAGGGCACTTTTCCCGGCTCCGGCGCGGATGGTATCGTTACTACCAACCGTACCCGGTTTAAAAGTTTCTTTGCCTACTTTCTTTTCAAAGAAAGTAGGTCAAAGTTGGACATTGTACTGTTCCCGGACGAATTTTTCCAGGGCAGGCAGGCTGCGGCGGACCTTTTCGGTTTCGATACAGTAGGCCATCCGGAAATAGCCCGGGCACCCGAAGGTATCGCCCGGGACCAGGGCCAGGTCATACTGCATGGCCTTGCGGCAGAAGGCGTTGGCGTCCGGTTCCAGGGCCTTGGGGAAGATATAGAAGGTTCCGTCCGGTTTGTTGACGGTAAAGCCCAGTTTTTTCAGCTCGGCATAGAGCAGTTCCATGTTGGTCTCGTACACCGACAGATCGCTGGTCAGGTCAATGCAGCGGCCCACCGCCCACTGGAACAGTCCCGACGGGCAGTTGTGGCCGGTCCCGCGGGAAATCTGCCCGCACATGGGCACGATATAGTCGGCATCCTCGGCGTGGGGGTTGACGGCCACGTATCCGATGCGCTCGCCCGGCACGCTCAGACTCTTGGAGAAGGAGTAGCAGGTCAGGGTATCGGGGTAGAATTTGGCCGGGTAGGGTACTTCCACCCCGCCGAAGGCGATCTCCCGGTAGGGTTCGTCGGAAATCAGGAAGATATGATGCCCGTACTTCTCCTCTGCCGCTTTCAGGTAATCGGCCAGCCGGGTCAGCGTCTCGGCGCTGTAGGCCACGCCGCTGGGATTGTTGGGGGAATTGATCAGTACCGCGGCGGTGTTCTCGTCCACCAGGGTGTCCAGGGCGTCAAAGTTGATCTGGAAATCCTCCACCCGGGGCGGCGCCACACGCAGGGTCAGGCCGGCGCCCTCCACGTAGGGCTTGTATTCCGGGAAAAACGGCGCAAAGGTCACGATGTTCTGCCCCGGCACCGCCACGCACCGCAGCGCGTGGGCCAACGCACCCGCCGCACCGCTGGTCATAAAGATATGATTGGCGGTGTAGTCCATCCCGAACCGACGGTTCAGGCTTTCGGCTACCTGGGCGCGCACTTCGGGCAGCGTCAGCGTGGGCGTGTACCCGTGCAGCGCCACCGGATCGGTGTGTTCCAACAGGTCCAGGCAGGCTTCGGTGAACTGCGGCGGACACGGTACCGACGGATTGCCCAACGAATAGTCAAACACTTTGTCATACCCGATCTCTTTGCCGCGCGCCGTGCTCCATTCGGAAATTTCCCGAATCACCGACTTGCTTCCCAGCATATCTTTGTAGTGCTGCGCTATCATAGTACTATATCCCCCTCATAAATTTTGTTGTATCCTGCTTACTTTCTTTGAAAAGAAAGTAAGCAAAGAAACTTTAACCCCGGGTATGGTTGGCAATAACCGTATCATCCGCGCCGGGGCCGGAAAAAAGTGCCCTGCAAAGAAAACAGGCAAAGAAACTTTAACCCGGATCTCATGGGCGGTGCGATAAGTTTCGCGCCGGAGCCGGAAATGGGTTCCTTGCAAAAAAGTACGGTCGTAGGGGCCGGGTACACCCGGCCCGGGGAATCGAGCAAAGACCGCAACGTTGCCGGGCGGCGTATACGCCGCCCCTACAGACCATACACCGGGCCGCGATGTCCGCACCACCCCACCCTACGGGTCTTTCCGGCATTCTGCCCGGCTTTTTGTCAAAATCCAACAAGGTTGGATTTTTTTGAAAAGTTCTTTGCTTCTTTCTTTCAAGAAAGAAGAGAAAAACGTATCAACCCAGAATGACCTGTTCCAGCTCGGCGGCGTTGGCGGCCAGGTACTCGGCTCCGGCCTCGGTCAGCTCTTCCCGGGTACGGAACCCCCACAGCACGCCGCAGCAGGGCAACCCGGCGTTGTGGGCGGTGGCCACATCCACGTTGCTGTCCCCCACATAGAGCACGTCGCCGGAAGCCGGGTCCACGCCCAGGTGTTCCATCAGGGCGCGGGTGCCTTCGGGGGCGGGTTTGGTGGGCACGCCCGGCCGGGCACCCCGGATCACCTCAAACAGGCTGCGGTCAAAGTAGCGGCCCACCACGTCCCCGGCGAACTCATCGGCCTTGTTGGAGTAGACGGCCATCCGGATGCCCTTGGCATGCAGCCGGGCCAGCAGTTCCGGCATACCGGGATACGGCGCGGTCTTGTCGAACATGTGGGCGCCGTACCGGGCATCGAATTCCTTCAGGGTGGCGGCGAGTTTTTCCGGCGTGCGCTCGGATTCCGGGCTGAACCGCTCCACCAGTTTGGGGATGCCGTTGCCCACAAAATAGCGGTATCGGTCCACCGGATAGGTGGGCCAGCCGTGGGACGCACAGACGAAGTTGGCGGAATCCGCCAGGTCGTCGATGGTGTTCAGCAAGGTGCCGTCCAGATCAAACAGTACGGTTTTATACATTTCCCTATTCCCTCTTTATCTATGGTTCTACCTTATTATAGTGGCATGCGCCAAAAACAGCAAGACGGTTTTGGTGTTTTTGTACAGCAGTGCCGAAAATAGTTGTAAAATCTAAAAAAACAGTACCCCACCCCGTGGAATTTGTGGTATGATAGGTACGCGATACTGTAAGGAGGCATTCCCTGCATGGAATTACTGTTTGATTTGATCCGCTCGGCCATTTACGGTGTGATCGAAGGCATTACCGAATGGTTGCCCATCTCCAGCACCGGGCATATGATTCTGGCGGAACAGGTACTGAAATTCAGCTTTGACGAGGAATTCATGTCGATGTTCCGGGTGGTCATCCAGCTGGGTGCCATCCTGGCCGTGGTGGTCCTCTATTTCAAAAAACTGTGGCCCTTCTGCGCCGACAATGGCCGGGATTCCGGTTTTTCCAAGCATCTGCGGTGGCCGGTGGTCCGGCTCTGGTGCAAGATCATCGTTTCCTGCCTGCCCGCCGCGGTACTGGGCTTTTTGCTGGACGACTGGCTGGACGCCCACCTGTACAACAGCGTTGTGGTGGCCATCATGCTCATCGTCTACGGCATTGCCTTTATCCTGATTGAACGCCGGCCCCGGGTGCCTTCCACTACCAAGCTCAGCCGCATCACCTACAAACAGGCCCTCATTGTGGGTGCCTGGCAGGTGCTGGCCATGATTCCCGGTACTTCCCGCAGCGGTTCCACCATCGTGGGCGGTCTGCTCTGCGGTATGAGTCGCCCCTGCGCGTCCCAGTTCACCTTCTTCCTGGCCATCCCGGTTATGGCCGGTGCCTCGGGCCTGAAGGTGGTCAAATATGTGGTGGGCGGCAGCAGCTTCACCATGGCGGAAGTCCTGGCCCTCATCGTGGGATGCCTGGTGGCGTTCCTCGTCTCCATGGCCGCCATCCGCTTCCTGATGAACTACGTCAAAAAACATACCTTCACGGCCTTTGGCTGGTACCGCATCGCCCTGGGTATCGTCGTCCTGGTCATCTGGGTGCTCCAGTCCTTCGTACTGACCGCTTAACCTACTTTCTTTGCACCTACTTTCTTTGCAAAGAAAGTAGGCAAAGAAACTCCAAACCGGATTTTATGGGAGGCACGGGAACACACCGCGCCGAAGCCGGAAAAGAAACTCCAAACAAAACATCCCGTCAGGGTCTCCCCTGGCGGGATTTTTGTATAGTGCGGTTGTAGGGGCCGGGTATACCCGGCCCGGGAACGTCGCCGTGACCGCAACGCCCCCGGGCGGCGTGTACGCCGCCCCTACGGATCACACACCGAACAGCAATGACGGCAACATCCCCACGGCGGGGTCAAGACCCCGCCCTACGGGCAACCACCGGTTGCAGCCCGGCCCGCCCGCGACGGCGGGCGGGATTTTGGATCGGGAGCCCGGGTGAGCTCACACGGTGGGCACGGGCGATCCGGTTGCTAGAGCATGGCCCGCTGTGAGAAGCGAAAACCATCTCGGGCGACCTCCGCAAAGCCCCGGGGATTGGCAAGGGTCCCGCAGGCCCCTTGTCCCGTGCCTCGCGCCTCGGAACTAGCGGTGAGTTTTTACGGGGCTTTTTGCCTGCGGGGCCATGCCCCGCAACCGCGCCCCCAGAATGCAGCGCGGTGCAAAAACCAACGCAGCGCGTTGGTTCCGAAATACACGGCCCCGGAACCGGGGCCATTGGGCGGGCGCTAAGCGCGAACCTCCCCGTTCTGCCGTACAACCAAAAATCCCCGCCCGGGGGGTACCCAGGCGGGGATTTTTATCGGAAATTCTTTTGGTACTTTTCTTATAAGAAAAGTACAGAGAACCTCATGCGCACAAGATTACTTGTACAGGTCGACCAGGCGGGTCAGGTGCTCGTAACGGGCATCGGCAGCTTCCTGGTTCTTGGCGAACAGCTCCTTCGCACGCTCGGGGAAGGCGCGGGCCAGACGGCTGTAACGGGTCTCGTTGTTGAGGAAGTCCTGATACTTGCTCATATCGCCGGCCTTGGAGGTCAGGGTGAAGGGGTTCTTGCCCTCGGCCTTGTTGGCGGGGTTGAAGGTGAACAGGTTCCAGTAACCGGCCTCGACAGCCTTCTTCATCTCGTTCTGGCAGTTGGTCATGCCGCCCTTGACACCGTGCAGCTCGCAGGGAGCGTAGCCGATGATGATGGACGGGCCGGGATAAGCCTCGGCCTCGGCAATGGCCTTGACAGCCTGCGCCATGTTGGCACCCAGAGCGATCTGGGCAACGTAGATGTAGCCGTAGGTCATGCAGATCTCGGCCAGGCTCTTCTTGCTGATTTCCTTACCGGCGGCTGCGAACTGGCAGACCTCACCGATGTTGGAAGCCTTGGAAGCCTGTCCGCCGGTGTTGGAGTACATCTCGGTGTCGAAGACCATGACGTTGACATCGTGGCCGGAAGCCAGGACGTGGTCCAGGCCGCCGTAGCCGATGTCGTAGGCCCAGCCGTCGCCGCCGAAGATCCAGAAGCTCTTCTTGGCCAGGTACTGCTTGTCCTTCAGGATCTCCTGAGCCTCGGCAGAACCGTCAGCCTCGAGGGCGGCGATCAGGGCCTTGGCGGGAGCATCGTTGGCCTTGGTGTTGGCCTTGGTCTCGATGAACTTGTCGATGGCAGCGTCCAGAGCCTCGTTCTTGCCCTTCATGGCGACAACCTTCTTGATCAGGTTCTCGCGGATGGTCTCGTAGCCGATCTGCATACCGAGGCCATGCTCGGCGTTGTCCTCGAACAGGGAGTTGATCCAGGCGGGACCACAGCCGGACTCCTTGTTGGTGGTGTACGGGCTGATGGAAGCGGTGCCGCCCCAGATGGAGGAGCAGCCGGTGGCGTTGGAGATGAACATCTTCTCGCCGAACAGCTGGGTGATCAGGCGGGCGTAAGAAGTCTCGGCACAGCCAGCGCAGGAGCCGGAGAACTCAAGCAGCGGCTGGTTGAACTGGGAGCCCTTGACGGAAACCTCGGAAACCACACCGGGGACGTTGTCCTTCTTGCGGATGTTCTCGACGCAGTAGTCGAAAGCAGCCTGCTGGGCGGACTGGCTCTCCTGGGGCTTCATCTCGATGGCCTTGGTGGGGCAGACGGTGACACATTCGCCGCAGCCCATGCAGTCCAGCGGAGAAACCGCGATGGTGAACTTGTAGTCGCTGGCCTTCGGCTTGGTGTCGGCGCTCTTCAGGCTCTCGGGGGCCTTAGCCAGCTCGTCGGCGGTCAGGCAGAACGGGCGGATGGTGGCATGAGAGCAGACGAAAGCACAGTTGTTGCACTGGATGCACTTCGCGGGATCCCATTCGGGAACCATGACGGCAGTGCCGCGCTTCTCGTAAGCGGAAGCGCCCAGTTCCCACTCGCCGTTGGGGTTGTGGGCAAAGGCGGAGACAGGCAGGCTATCGCCGTCCATACGGCTGATGGGCTCCATGACCTCGCGGATCATCTTGACCAGCGGAGCGGGTCCCTTCAGCTCGGCGGGAGCAGCGTCGGGAGCGGGGTTGTGCCAGCTCTCGGGCACCTCAACCTTGTGGACAGCGTCCACGCCGGCGTCGATGGCCTTCCAGTTCATCTCGACAACGGCGTCGCCCTTCTTGCCGTAGCTCTTCTTGGCGGCGGCCTTCATGTACTCGACGGCCTCATCGATGGGCATGACGTCAGCCAGCTTGAAGAAGGCGGACTGCAGGATGGTGTTGGTGCGCTTGCCCATGCCGATCTCGATGGCCTTGTCGATGGCGTTGATGGTGTACAGCTGGATGTTGTTGTCCGCGATGTACTTCTTGTCGGCGGCGTTCAGGTGCTCTTCCAGCTCCTCGTCGGTCCACTGGCAGTTGATCATGAAGACGCCGCCGGGCTTGACATCCTGGACCATCTTCATGCCCATGTGGATGTAGGCGGGGTTGTGGCAGGCCACGAAGTCAGCCTGGTTGATGTAGTAGGGGCTGCGGATGGGCTTGTCGCCAAAGCGCAGGTGGCTGATGGTCACGCCGCCGGTCTTCTTCGAGTCATACTGGAAGTAAGCCTGGATGTACTTGTCGGTGTGGTCGCCGATGATCTTGGTGGAGTTCTTGTTCGCGCCGACGGTGCCGTCGCCGCCCAGGCCCCAGAACTTGCACTCCTTGGTGCCGGGGGCGGAGGTGATGGGCGCGGGCTTGACCTCAGGCAGGCTGAGGTTGGTCACGTCGTCCACAATGCCGATGGTGAAGCGGCTCTTGGGGGCATCCTTGGCCAGCTCGGTGTAGACAGCGAAGACGCTGGACGGCGGAGTGTCCTTGGAACCCAGGCCGTAGCGGCCACCGGTCAGGACGACGTCGTTCATGCCGGCCTCACGCAGGGTGGCGGCGACATCCAGGTAGAGGGGCTCGCCCAGAGAGCCGGGCTCCTTGGTGCGGTCGAGGACCGCGATCTTCTTGACGGTCTTGGGCAGGACCTTCAGCAGGGCCTCAGACACCCAGGGACGGTACAGGCGGACCAGAACCAGGCCGACCTTCTCGCCCTTGGCGGTCAGGTAGTCGATGACTTCCTCGGCCACGTCGCAGATGGAACCCATGGCGATGATGACGCGGTCAGCGTCCTCGGCGCCGTAGTAGTTGAACAGATCGTAGTTGGTGCCGATCTTTTCGTTGATCTTGTCCATGTACTTCTTGACAACGGCGGGCAGGGCCTCGTAGGCGGGGTTGCAAGCCTCACGATGCTGGAAGAAGACGTCGCCGTTCTCGTGGGAGCCACGGGTCTTGGGATGCTCGGGGTTCAGCGCCTCGGCGCGGAACTTCTCCACGGCTTCCATGTTGCACATTTCCTTCAGGTCTTCGTAGTCCCACTTCTCGATCTTCTGGATCTCGTGAGAAGTACGGAAGCCGTCGAAGAAGTTCACGAAGGGAACGCGGCCCTCGATGGCGGACAGGTGCGCCACGGGGGACAGGTCCATAACCTCCTGGGGGTTGGACTCGGCCAGCATGGCGAAGCCGGTCTGGCGGGTGGCGTAAACGTCGCTGTGGTCGCCGAAGATGTTCAGCGCCTGGGTGGCGACGGTACGGGCCGAAACGTCAAAGACGCAGGGCAGCTGCTCGGCTGCGATCTTGTACATGTTGGGGATCATCAGCAAGAGGCCCTGGGAAGCGGTGAAGGTGGTGGTGATGGCACCGGTACCAAGGGAACCGTGCACAGCACCGGCGGCACCGGCTTCGGATTCCATCTCCACAACCTTGACCTGGTTGCCGAAGATGTTCTTCAGGCCGGCAGCGCTCCACTGGTCCACCGTGTCAGCCATGGGGCTGGACGGAGTGATGGGGTAGATGGCAGCCACATCGGTGAACGCATAGGCTACGTGCGCCGCAGCGGTATTGCCGTCCATAGACTGTTTTGCTCTGGGCATTTTTCTTCCTCCATTTTCAGAGTAGTTTTGCATATCTGCACGGGTTCAGCCCCGCACAGGCCCACGCCTACCCGGCCCCATGCCTGTGTTTTGCCCCGGGCATACGGCTGCATAGACGCTTTTGCATAGCTTTATTGTACCAAAAAAGAACCTGATTCGTAAAGGGTTTTTGTTTAGAATGTTGCACAGATTTTTGGGAAGGATGTGTGCAATTTGACTATTTTTCTACAATCCTTGCAAAATGCACAATTTTAGAGTCCCAAAAACGGCACTTTCTGTAGAAGAACGGCAGGGCACAAAGTCACAGAATTTCCCGTACCTGCAAGGTTTGTCCGTCCACGGTGAACCGCACGGTGTGCCCGCCGAAATCCAGCGTGTACACCCGGTCGGGGTCGTGCTGGTAGGCGGGACGGGGGTCGTTTTGCAGCACCCCCAGCAGTGCCGGGCGCTTTTCTTCCGGCAGTTTGTCCAAAAGGGCGGGCGGACACTGCACGGTCAGGGCGTAATGGGCGGTGGCGTCGGCAAAACCGCCCCGGGCGTCGGGGTGGGCGTCCACGTAGGGCAGGTAGGGTTTGATGTCGTAGATGGGGGTGCCGTCCAGCAGGTCGGCGCCCTTGACCAGCAGATCGCACCCGTCGATGCCCGCCAGTTCCACGCAACTGAGGCCCAGCGCGTTGGGGCGGTAGGGGCTGCGGGTGGCAAACACGCCCCGCCGCACGTTGCCGCCCAGCCGGGGCGGCCGCACCGTGGGGCGCCATTTTTTGCCGGCGGCGTATTCCGCCGCCACCGTGCTGAACTGCCAGATCAGCCACAGGTGGCTGTAGCCCTCCAGACCCACCAGGGCGTTGGGGTCCCGGTAGTCCGGTTCAAAGACGATCCGCGCCGTCAGTTCCGGCACCAGCCCGCTCTGTCGCGGGATGCCGAATTTGTCCGAAAAGTCGGTGCGGATGTGCGCAATGGGATAGATGGTGTAGGCGTCTGCCATGATACATTCTCCTTTTTGGTGTCCTTTCTTTGCAAAGAAAGGACCAAAGAAACTCCAAACCGGGTCTTATGGTCGGCACGGGAAAGTTCGCGCCGGAGCCGGGAAATTGTTTGGTGGGTCCGTAGGGCGGGGATTCATCCCCGCCGGACAACCGCACGGGATTTGCAAAGGGTTGTGTGGTTGCAACCCGGCCCGGGAAATGGGGCGGTTCCACGTTTTTACCATACCAAAACCGGCAGATTTGTCAACCTTTTCCGTTGACGGTGCACGTCGGAAAAGACTATCATAGGAAAAAGGAGGAATCTTGTATGAACGGAACCGCAACCCGGGCGGCGTTGTTGGCCGCCGCGGCACTGCTGACCGCCTGCAGCAGCCCGGCCGCCCCCCAAACCACCGCCACCGACGGCAAAACCGTGGCCCGCAATGCCCTGCAGGAACTCTACAGCGCCGAAGCCCAGGATTCTGCCGATTTTGAGGCCGCCCTGACCGAAAGCGCCACCAACGAAAGTGCCCTGCAGACCTATCTGACCGGCAAGGTAGGGGATACCTTCAGCAGCGAAGGACTGGACGCCCTGGTCAGCAACCGGATCGTTACCCGGGTACTCAACGCCTGGCCCGCCAGCGAAGTGACGGTGGAGGAGATCGACCTGCAGGATGCCTACACCCAGACCGATGAACAGCAGACCTACAGTTATACCGTCACCGCTGCCCCCGAAGGGGAGGACCCGCAGACCTTTACCGGCGAAATCACCCTGACCCTGACAGAGGGAGTCTGGCAGATTACCGCCATCCGCTGACCCGGATTTTCCGGCAGACACAGCCAGGAGCTGTGTCTTTTTTTGTTTCTGCTTTGTTGCAAAATAACTTTTTTACCAAAAATTGCAAAATGGGGTCTTCCTTGCTCGTACTTATTATATAGCACCGGGCAGAACCGCGCAACGGCGGGCTTGGCCGGGCAAAAATTTACACGGATTGGTCTTCTCAAAAATGTCGAAGTATGGTAGAATAGGGCCAATATACGCTTGGAAAGGGGGCAGATGTTTGGCACCCATCATCCGTACCGAAAAACTGCGCAAGGTCTACGCCGTGGGCAAGGAGCGCGTGGTGGCGCTCAACGACGTGGATCTGGCCATCGAAAAAGGGGAGTTCTGCTGCATTGTGGGCCAGTCGGGCAGCGGCAAAAGTACCCTGCTGAATATGCTGGCCGGGCTGGAAAAACCCACCCGGGGCAAGGTGTACATCGGTCAGCACGAGATCAGTGCCATGACCGAAACCGAACTGGCACGGTTCCGCCAGGCCCATTTGGGGTTCATTTTTCAGAGTTACAACCTGTTGCCCACCATGACGGCAGCCGAGAACGTGGCTTTGCCGCTGCTTTTTAAAGGGGTGGACAAAAAGACCCGCATAAAGCTGGCCCGCAAGGAGCTGAAAAACATGGGGCTGCTGGGGCGGGCCAACCACCTGCCCACCGAGATGAGCGGCGGCCAGCAGCAGCGGGTGGGCATTGCCCGGGCCTTTGTGAGCAATCCCAAGGTCATCTTTGCCGACGAACCCACCGGCAACCTGGACTCCATGACCAGCAAACAGGTGTTGTACCGCATGCTGGAACTGTCCAAGACCCAGAAAGTCACCTTCGTCATGGTCACCCACGAGCCGGAGCTGGCCCAGTGTGCCGACCGCATCGTGACCATTCTGGACGGCAAGGTCCAGTCCAGCGTGGTCCAGGACGACGAAACCAAACAGAAATACCGGGACGAATTGTTTGCCGATCTGGAAGGGAACCTGGACATCGGCGGCAGCGCCAGTAAAGAGAAAAAAACGGAGAAAACGGAGTCCCCGTCCTGACCGGAACGGTGTCCCGCTCCCCATCATTGGAGGTCTTACTTTGAAACGTATCTTTTCCCTGATTGCCCTGCTGGCGCTGATCACGGCGCTGGCCTTGCCGGCCGCCGCCGAGGATGCGGTGACCAGCACCCCCACCGTGGACACCCCCAC
>ERZ1090868.1383-NODE-1385-length-12863-cov-6.273189_pt1 | contig 12863 bp, 9 predicted proteins | sample MGYA00478475_ERZ1090868 | MGnify/ENA primary metagenome ERZ1090868 (study PRJEB33644, sample SAMEA5815747) | chicken gut metagenome | biome: Chicken; feature: Gastrointestinal Tract; material: Caecum | place: Ireland | collected 2019-01-01 | study: A study of the...
CAATTTCTCTGATATCATTTTGATGTTCTTCCCGGAAGGCCGGATCGCGGACCTGATCCAGAAATAACTTCTGCCACTCCTGATTTTTCTTCTGATATTCTCCCGGAGACAGCAGTTTTAATTCTTCTTTTCCTGTTTCCCATAACTGCCATTGTTTCATATCCTGAAATGTGACGATTTTCAGTTTCTTTAAAAGACGACTGGCAAGAGCACTGCGTACTTTTCCCTCAAAAATCTGATCATCCAGATCCAGAACCTGCTCTTTTTGTTCGATCGTCTTTGAATGAATCAGCAGATCAGACAATTTTTGTTCTATCTTTTCTGAAAATACTTCTTTTAAAGGGAAATAAGCGGTCCACCAAAGTTCCATTTCTTCTGCCGTTGTAAGATGTTCCAGAATTTCCCCTGCTTTTTTCTGGATCTGAGTACTTTCCTGCATTACGATTCCCTGAATCTCTGTTTCGATATCACTGCGGATACCTGCTTCTGATAAAATCTGCAGGTACTGTTCCAGCAGGTTTTCTTTCATACCTTCTGTCCGCATTATCCACTGAACTGCCTGACGTATGACTTTTTCCCATATTTCCGGATTCATCTCACTGGAAAAAGCCCTCATCATACGGCAATAAATGCTGAAGAAATCTGATGATGCCGCAATATCCTCCCGGGTTTCCAGCAAAACAGCTGTGATTTTAAGGAAATCATTTCTTCGTCCCTCGTCCATCCAGGCCTGATTGTAAGCTTCCTGATATTCATCCAGTCCAAACTTTGACCAGTCAATCGGAATCTCATTCTCCACCATTTCAAAAATGAAATGCCAGATATAATCTTTTTCATTGGCAGCATAATTGCTTTTCCGGAACCTTTCTCCAATCTCTTCATATAATTCATTGTGTTCGTGCAGCAATTCGCTCATGCGGGTCAGCATGGAATCATAAAAATCCCGGATCTCCAGTTCTCTGCCCTGCTGCATGGAAATCACCAGATCATATTGTTCCTGCGGATCTTCCGGACCAAAATAAAATCTTGCCCCCTTAGGTTTCTCTGAAGAAAGGCGGAAATATTTCGGCATCATTGGAGCAATAAAATTCAGCTCCTTTCTCCAGCAGCCTGGCATCATGTAATAAATATGATACATCATTTTTCTTGCAAGCAGCTGATATGCTTCAAAGTCATCCTCTGACAGATCCCGGTCTGTGATCAGAATTCTTTTTGATCCGGAAAAACCAGAAAGAAGCATCTTCAGGAAATAAGCATCGCTGCATTCTTCCTGCCAGCTTTTTAATCCGGATCTGGACTCTAGTTCGCTGTCATAGGGAACCATCACCTTGTCCAGCCGGATTTTCTGATCCTTTCGCTGTACTTTATCAAAAGATGATATTGAAAGACAGGAGAGAAAGCTCTCTTCTCCTCTTTTCTCCGGAACCATCACATGAGTCCAGGTGTTCGGACGGTTATCCCCCTCAATCAGCGTGCTGCAGGAAGTGGCGCCTCCTGCAATATAGCGGTCCTCATAATACATTACATATTCAATTGGGAAAGCCTTTTCTTCCTCCAGCCTCATCGGAACCCAGTCTTTTGAAATCTGTTCCGCTCTTTCATTTTCTATATTATGATCCGGCGTGCTGGATCCAAAGATTCCCCATCCGTTCTTTCTGCTTTTATTGAAAAGATCCGGCGCGGCAGTATAATAATATTGGTTAAATTCATATTTCATTCCTCATCCTCCCTTCCTGCCTTCTTCTCTATTAATGCCATTGTTGTACGCACAAAAGCTTCTCCGATTCGAATCGGATCATACTTTCCATCTAATTTATAGATCATCGTACCATTTATATTTTTTTGTTTTGTCGGACATCCCAACGCGGAAGCAAGATATATATTACCATATGTATTCATATCATCGCTGTCAATGACATAATCCTGAAAAATCTCCCGTATTTTCTCCTCTCTGTCTCTGTACGCTTCACTTCCTTCCGGCGATAAATAATGAATATCCCTGTCAAACAAAGCCCATTCTCCATATTTTCCATTTAAAAACTGCATGACCTCATCCGATTTACTCAGGACAAATGCCATCTCCGGCTTCCTGCTCGTAAATCCGGCCTGTTTCGTCCACAAAAACTGCAGAAGATCATCACAGAAATTTCGATTCTGGGCTGTTGTGTTAATATCAGTCAGAAGATCCTGCATAATCTCACGGACTTTCCATCCGCCGCAATTGGACTGCTGCATTTTCCTCTGACGGTTGATATCCCGGATCCTGGCTTTATTCAAAATCCTGCTTCTTCCCCTGTCCGAAAGCGTCTCTATCATGCTTCCAAGTTTTGTATTCTGAGGATCAATCAGATAAATCCATCCGTCGGTGCTTAGAATATTATTCAGGACACTGCCGTTTTGTGCCGAATTTTCCAGCAGCTCACCGGCAGCATCATAAACACATACCATAAATGGATCCTCTATTCCCTCATCATGCCACGCAGCCTTCAAAATCACCGGAGGTATAAATTCACCTCGGGTAGAATCCGGACAAATGCCGTTCTCCTCCAAAAGCCTTACTTTCTCCCGCAGTTCCCGGTAGCTTGGATCCTGTATTGTCTGAGCTTCTTCGAAAGAAAGAACCTCACTGCTTCCATTCAATGCCTTTCTGTGGCTGGCAAGCATAGAAACAAGCATACAGGTCTTTCCTGCATCTTTTTTCCCTATCAGACCAATGGTGACCTGCTGATACTGAAAAAATCCTGACGGCAGAATATTATGACAGTGCCGGCAGATCATGCTGGCTCTTCTGGTCGTAATTTCACTGGACACATCCAGGATGGAATCTTCATTTTCCTGGTTCCGGTATCTGATCTTTAAAATCTCTCCATCTTCAAATTCAAATTGTTCATCAATCTGATTATCAATCCAGACTTCACTGTTATCTTCTGATCCGCAGTACTTTCGAAGCTGCGTAATCAGCGAATATAATTCTTCTTTCCTGACAAAAACCCGGGTAGTATCCGCCCTGTCTGTCACAGCCAGTTTTTTCTGCTTGCGAAAGGCAATATATTTTTTATCTTCTCTGGCATTCAGCGGGAAATCTTCCAGATTGCGCATGCCTCCAAGAAAATCCCAGTCACTGAATTCATCCTCAAATAAATAATCAACTTCTGTACTCTCAATTTTATTCAGACAAAATGGACAAATACGCATTTGGAACTCCTTTCTTTTCCTACTGTCTGACAATCCGGAACACAGTTTCAGGACTGCCGGCATACAGATCCAGCCCTTCTATGCCGCGGTACTGATACGGACCAAGGACTGATTTCACTTCCATATCTTCCAGATCATCTGCCATAGTACTCCTTAATCTCCGGTTGGAGAATAATATGATTTCCTGCTGCTCCTCATCAGATGTCACGCCGATTCCCATAACCAGCCCTTCAAAATCGAATTCGCAAAACTGAACTTTCCGGACTCCTTTTTCTTCTTTCATTTTCTGGGAATTCAGGTTCTGAATGCCTGATTTTCTTGGCAGTCCCAGATCCTTAGCGACAATGCTTCCATAATATCTGCATCCTTCACTCTGAACCAGAATATAAATATCCCGGTATATCCTATAACCCTGATATCTCTCGATTTCATCACTCAGAGCTTTGAGAAGAGCCTTGTATTTTGCCAGATCTTCTGCATTTTCCTGAATGATCCTGCGGCGTTTGGAAATATTACGCAGAGCCTTTTCTTCTTCATCTGCCGGAAGTTTCCGCTTTGTCTCCTGTGCCCTGGTCCATTCGCTCATCTTTTCATCTGCTCTGCGGTATGTCTTTTCTATTTCGTCCTGAAATTCCGGCTGCAGCATATTACTGTACTTCATACGCTGTCTCTGCGGTATGCTTCCCTCTGCCAGATATGAATAAGGCTCAAGCTTTTTCAGAAGATTTTCTATGTCTTTAGCCGTTTCTTTAAAACGTTTCAGATCAACCTCTGCGTCTTTCATATTTTTTACGGCTGATTCATATCGTTTTTTCTTCTCTGTGTCGTCCTGGATTTTTTTCTTCTCCCAAAAACGGCTTTTTCTGAAAGACATAACAAGGACTGCTGCAATGATCAGGAGCAGCACCATCAGCATAATAATATTTCTCTGTTCCCCTGCCGGTTTTGCCCGGAACCTCTGCCACCAGGACGGATTATATTCATCCTTAATATCATCAAATTCGCTGCCTGAAGCATGCCTGCTTTTCAGCAGAACAATGGAACCATCTTCTGCTGTTGCCGTAACATGAAAAGAATAATGATCACCAAGCATTTCCATGTCATCTTCATCCAGTCCGGCTGCGCCCAGATAGCAGTTAAAATCATCGTTTTTCTCTGTCTCACTCATCAAAGACCGGTCATCCACCAGATACTCTACCTTCCGGTTGGTAAGTTTTAACGGCTTATCATTGGTATTATACAGACGAATCAGTGCCTGATAGTATCCGCTGTCCGGATTGCCGATTTCCTGTTCGATCGTATACCGTGCCGTAATTGCGCTGTTATAAATAATATATACTTTTGTACTGGTCATATCTGTTGATGTGACAGTCAGATTCCAGTCTCCTTCCGATACATCTGATACCGTATAATAAGCATATGACTCATCATCTGTATGTTTTTCCTTAAAGGCAATCTGACGGCCTTTTTCATCCCTTAATTCCTGAAGTTTCGGACTTCCGGTGCCATACACGATCAAATCCATGGACCGGACGCTCATGTCCGGAACTGTAAAACTGAGCTCTCCATCCATATTGACGCGTTCCTCATTGGCCCATCCATCTTCTTCCGGATTGTAATATTTTTCAAACGGATAGCTTTCGTCCGCCCGGAGTTCCGCCGTGCCTGCCGACAGAGCCAGTGCCAATGTCAAGAACAGCATGATCAGCGCTCTGAACCGTCTTTTTCTTATCTTCATGCTTCCTTTCATCATTATTCTCCCATCTCTTCTTCTGTCACTATATTTTGTATTTCTTCCCATATTCCTGACGATGCGGCCGTGGCAGCCGCCACCAGTGTCTCCTTCCAGAACCGGTATTCCTCCTGCGGAAAGTGAAAGGATTTCATCTGACTGACGCAGTAATCTATCATCCTGCATCCATTATGCATCGCTAAAATCCTGTTCCCTTCTGTCTCAAAGTATGAAAGGATTCTGTCCGGGATTCTCTTTTTTGCTTCCTGCAGCTGGCGTTCCCGCTTTTGCTGCTCTGTCAGCAGTTCAAGATAGATCCGGATGCGTTCTTCCCGGATCACAATTCCAGGATTCGCATATTTCTGCAGTTTCTTCCGCACTCCGTCTTTCTGCTTTCCAGTAAGATTCTGCCTCATTCTGGCTAAGGCATTCTGTTTGGAAATTACCGCATCCTTAGTGAGCATCTCCCACAATTCCAGTGTTGTCACAGCGTCCAGTTCAAAAATATCTTCCCGGAAAATTTCCCGAATCCGGTCAAGAAATTTCTGATTTGCTTCATAGCGGTCCATATACTGCCGGTAACCCGGCTCTCCATCCAGATAATATTCATAATATATACGGTCAACCGGATCTGTTTTTTTCCAGAGATTTGTCATCTTTTCTCTGTCTTCCCGGTTCATTTCCATAAGATACTGCCGGATCCTGTACTTGGTCAGTTTCCAGTTACCGCTTCCTCCTGTGCGCATTTCCATCCTTTTTCTCCTTCAGCTTTTTCCTGATCTTCGCCTTGATCACTTTTTTCTGTTCTCTGACTGCCTGGCAAATGAAGGCCCAGATACATCCGCAGAGATGCCTCAAAGGCTGGGAAATATAATATCGGAATAAGATTACCATACGATTCTTGGTTCTTTCATCCTCCACTGCTTCCTCTTCCATTTCAACTGCAGACATAACCACCATGATTCCAATCATTGCCATGGTCACACATTTGGAAGCTCCTCCGTTGGAAATAAATGGAATCGGCATTCCAAAAATCGGAAAAAGCCCGTAATTGCTGGCTGTCATAAAAACAGCCTGTATCCAGATCATAAAAGAAATACCAAACGCCATGCCGCTGTTATATTCATGCCGTGTGGACAGGACAATCTTTTTACCTTCCCAAAACAGCATAAAAAACAACAGAAGCAGCAGCACCGGACAAATATTTCCAAACATTTCTGACATGGCAACAAAAATCATATCAGAATCCGCATTCGGCACCGTACTGACTTCAGCAGAGTCTTTGCCAAAAAGCCCGCCATCCCGGACTCCGGCTCTCGCCCGGTAATTCTGATATCCGGAGTCTCCATTGTCCCATTCCGGATGCGTCCAGCAGTAAAATCTGGTTTTTACTTTTCCATATTTCGGTATATAGAATTTTTCAAGGAAATTAGCGTCTCCATAATTAACATAATAATTATATATTTTAGTAAAATAATACGTTCCCAGGAAATCTTCTTTATCATCCTGATCTGACAGCAGATAACTCATGGCAATCAGCATAGACTGATTTTTTCGGTCTTCCACAGCTGTTTTCATATCATTATAGCCAATCTCAGACTTGTCGGAAAACAATGCCGCAACTGCCTGTTCTTCCGCTTCGCTGAGAGCGTTTTTCTGTGCATTTCCTACGATTTTTTTCAATTCTCGCTCTGTTACTTTCCGGTCCTTTCCCTTGCTTTTTCCATTAAAATATTCCACAAGATACGGCCTGAAATCTTCAATCGTTCCGCTGCCGCCGTGATATCCGGATGCGGAAGGCACTTCCCGGTTATAAAAACATGAAATCAGTTCCTTTTCACTGATCTTTTGGTTAATAGAATCCGTCATCATTTCCCCTGCCATGACCCCAAACAGCACGATCATGACTCCTGCGGCAATCACAGCAATCGAATATTTGATTTCCTGCATGTAGATTACAATAAATGCAATATACACCAGCAAAACGATCAGCAGACTTCCCATCTCATTGATCGCCAGCATTCCGATGATATTTATTCCCGTATAAACGGCTGACAGCATAAGACGCTTTCTTTTTTCCTCCTTTGACCTTGCCTGTTTGCATAAAAGGCATACCAGCACCATCAGAAAAAAGACTTTTAATATTTCAGTTACCGGAATGGAACCAACTGCCGGAAACGGGAGATTGGTTCTGGCTTCAGGATTTGCCTGTCCGCCCGGCCCAACACCGAATAAAATCAGCAAAATGTAAAGCAGAACGGACAGACACGCCAGAAGAAAACTAAAGCTGTCCTGCCGGAATCTTCTTATTTTAATAAACAGAATTCCTGCCAGCACCGCCGAAACATAGGATGCCAGCAGAAGTATAATATTTCTCATAATAAACCCTGAATTCAGATCATCATCTCCCGGAAACAACAGGAGAAGTTCCATAAAAACGCCCCAGGTCAGGAGAATGGAAGAATACAGAACAATTTTCTGATTTCCCTCCAGTATGTACAAAGTCACAAAATAAAAAAGAATGGTCCCCAGCGCAAGAATCAGAAAAAATTCCAGGTAGTGATAGCCAAAATATGAGGCGCTGTTTCCGCTTCCCTTGACTCCTTTTACCAGGGCAGGCACCAAAAGCAGGCCCTCATATAAAATGACCAGCCATAAGACCGTTTCCTTTTTTATTTTTCGAAAACTTTCTATTAATTCTCTTTTTGACAATTTCTTCATTTGCATTCCCTCTCCAACAGTTCAAAGTCAGCCTTATTCTTTTCCGTTTAATATATCCTGCAGCTGCTGTATCATTTCATCATCTTTCAGACGGAACTGGAATACAACCCTGCGGGACTTGTTCTTGTCAATACTTCCGTCACTTTTGCGGATTGGATTGCTGAATGAACGCCCATTGGCCGTAATCATCCTTCTTAGATCCTGTTTCTGATCTGAATCCAGATCCAGATTTTTACTGTTTAAACAGTATCTGGCCACACTTAACGCACGTTTCTGTGACAATTCCAGATTATAATCGTAAGTTCCATCCGTATCCGTATGACCTTCTACAATGATTTCCGCAATGTTATCTTTAAATTTATCATTCAGCAGGACTTTAAAATATCCTTTCATAAACCGGTCCAGTTCTTTCTTTCCGGAGGCTTTCAGATTCGATTTATCTGTATCAAACAAAATCTCGGAATCAAACTGGATCGCTCCGGTCTGACCATCAATTTCCAGATTTACATTGTCCAGTTCCTTTCGGAGATCTTCTATGATCTCTGCTTTTACTCCGATGATCCTGGAAACCTTTTTTTCCATCTCTTCAAATTTTGTCGTGCCTCCGTCTGCGTCTCCGCCCAGTTTCTCGATCGTAATTTTCTGCTTGTCCACGATTGCCTGTTTTGCCGCAATCTCATCCTGCTGTGTCTGCAGTTTCTGGATTACCGCAAACACAATCAAAATAAAAACCAGCAGCAAAGCTGCCATCATATCGGAATAGGACTGCCAGTAATCCATGAACTTCCTGTTTCTTTTCTTTTTCTGCCTGCTCATCTATGCCTCTTTCTGCTTATTAAAAAGACTTCCGAAACTGCGGATTTTGCCGCGCAGTGTCGTGTTCTCAATGGCATCCAGAAGATGCTTCTCTGTCTCTTCTATTTCAGTGCTGAGAGATTCCAAAACTTCTTTGATTTTCTCAGCTTCTTCCCTGTTTTCTTCTTTTTGTTTTAATTGTCTGATCTGATCCAGAAGATGATTGATTTTCTCCTGTCCCAGCTTAATTTCCTGCTGTATCCATTTTAGATCACCAGAATCCTCTTTTTGTCTTTCCTGTTCCCGCTTAAGCTCGTCTGCCAGCGATTCCATCTGCTGCAGCTGACGCTGTGATTCCTTCTGATACCTGGCAAGTTCCTCACTGATTCCTGCCGCCTGTTCCAGCTTTCGAACCATCTGCTCCTGCTGGCCGACCATCTCCTGAAGCTGGTCATGAAGTTTTTCTTCCCTGCCGTAAACTTCATCCAAATTGCCGCTGGTCTGTTCCATGGACCTGGAAAATCCCTGAAGGGTGTCATGAAACCGGCGCATCTGCTCCATATTCTGAACTGTAAGTTCTTCCATTCTTCGATTGGATTCACTTACTTCAGCAACGAATTTTCGTATCTCATCGGTCATTTCTTTCTGCCACTGGCTCAGATATCCGACAGATTCTCCCAGTGTCTGAAAATTCTTCTCCAGATTTCCTACCGTCTCAGCCATGGCTGCATAATCTGATTCTATGCTGCGGTTGAGATTCTTCAGGAAACTGCCTACCATCTGTTCCATAGCGGTATTTTCTCTCTCATGAATCTGCCCCATCAGATTCTGAATATTTGAATTAGTCGCATTAAATGATTTTGACAGCCGTTCCCCCAGTACATCCGCCAGATTTCCGGCAAATTCTTTGTTCAGCTGATCCAGCGACCGGGTCTGAGTCCGTTCTTCTTCATAAAGTCTCGCCCACATGCTCTGTTCTGACTGATTCATTCCAAGCTTGTCAAAGCATTTTTCCAGTTTCATTAGCTTTTCTTCAAACCGTTCTTCTACCGAATTATAAAAACTGTTCATATATATGGAAATGACAATTCCGTAAATAGAAGTGTAGAATGCAATGTTGATTCCGGAAATAAAGACCTGGATGGATTCCCCCAGCGACTTGGAAGAACTGAAATCAAAATTTGTCAGCCCAATCGCAAGTCCGAGAAAAGTTCCCAGAATTCCCATAGCCGTCATAAGCCCCGGAAGGATCTGACAAAATCTTAAAGACAGATTTTCCGTCAGCTGATCAAAATTAAAAAAGTCTGTAATACTGCATTCTGCCGCGCCTTTCCTGCGGTACGCTTCACAGTAAGCTTCATATTGTTCCTTCATATCCTGATCTTCTATAAATGCATCGATACCAAGAATCCTGGCTTCCAGTTTTTCTTTGTCGCCTTCGCAGTCGTCCCTGCTTTCTTCCAGTTCTTTTATCATGGTTTCCATATCTTTTATATAGGCATTCATATGATCCAGTCCGTTTTGCAGCGCATACCGGGTCATAAGGGCCATTGCGCCTAAAAACACTGTATTGATCACCAGCTCCATCATTCCGTAATCAAACTGCAGCGTTACAAATACCGTAATTATAAACATCAGCAGGATGATGATCTTCAATGTACTGATTCTCTTCTTATAGTTATCCATCTGCTTTCCTCCACACTCCTCTAAAAATGTCGATTTCTCTGGCATTTTATTCTTATACTACTATATCTTATCAGCATATAAAATACAAGCATGGAGAATACAATCTCGTTTTTTTTCCGGCTCATTCATTTTGTCCGTCCTTTCAGCCGCAAAAAGGAACTTTTCGCGCCAAAAAATCCGCTGTATCACAGATGATCTAACTCTATGTTACAGCGGATTTCTGCCTTGTTTATTTTAAGATTCTCTTTTTTCTATCTCTCTTTTCATAATAAGCGCAGCCAGGGCAGACAAAATCCGGGCAGCTGTCGTACTCCACCAGATCATTTGCTGTCCTCCCAGAAGAGGCGGAAGAATCAGCATCAGAACAAACATAAGAACAGGTTCCATAAATGTCAGGAAATAAGAAAAAAGGCTTTTTTCTGTAGCGTAAAATCCAGATGTAGTAATACGGCTGACTGCGACAAATGGAACCGAAAGGAGAAAGACCGGCATAATTCTCCCAATTTCATAATTGACCTCCAAAGATGCGCCAAATAAAATACCTATTTTCCATCTTAACAAAAACAGGACTGCCACTCCGCATACAGATAAAAACAGCGCAAATTCATAAGCCAGCGCGCGGGTATCTTTTAATTTTTTCAAATTTCCCTGACCATAATACAGACTCATAAGAGGCTGGCTTCCATCTCCAACGCCCTGCAGGATCAGATAAATAATACAGATAATATAAGCTATACAGGCATATGTGGCTATCGCTTCTTCTCCGCCATACCCTGCGGAAAATCGATTGATTATCATCAGTGAAAGATTCGGTGTCATGGCAAGACCAAATGGCGCAATTCCAATCTTCAGGATTGCTCCAGCTGTATGAACTGCTCTGGAAACCGGGATTCGGAAAAAAATCTGCCTTTTTACAGTCAGATAAACCAATGCCAGAAGCATCGTAATTCCCTGACTTATAATAGTTGCCCATGCGGCTCCTCTGATCCCTCCATCTTTTACCCATACAAAAAGATAATCCAGAATGATGTTTGACACAAATCCGGCTGCCATGGCGGTCATTGCAAAAAAAGCGCCTTCATTGTTCCTGATAAAAGGCACCAGGCCGGTGCCGATGATCTGAAGACTGGCTCCAATGGCAATAATCTTAATATACTGGCCGCCAAGGGAAAGCAGCTGTCCGTCAGCTCCCAGGAAACGCAGCAGCGGACTGGAAAAAAGATAAGTCAGGATTGTCAGAAGGATACTGAACAGAAACAGCATCCATATAGCACCTGCCGTATATTCCCGCGCTCTTTTTTCTCTGTTTTCCGCTTTATGAATAGAATAACAAACCGCGCCGCCCATTCCAATTCCTGTTCCGGCTGCCTGGATCAGCGCAACGATTGGATATGCCACATTAATCGCGGACAGGCCGGCATCCCCAACCTGGTTTCCTACAAAAAATCCATCTACGATCGAATAAATTCCCGACAAAGCAAATGCCAAAATAGATGGAATCACGTATTGAAAGAAAATCTTTGTATTTCTGATCATTCCTGCTTATCCCCTCTCATTTCGTTCTCAAACAGAATATTAAAAAGTTCCAGGGTATCCTGCATCTGTTTCATTCTCTCACAGCCTATTATTTCGAAAATCCTCTTCTCCGTCTTTAATAAGGGGTTCACCCATTTCTCTGCGTAAATTCTGCCCTCTCCCGTCAGGGATATCTTTTTTTCACGCCTGTCTGCCTGTCCCGCCTTCAAAATAATGTATTTATTCTTCTTTAGATCCCGGACAACTGTATTGACTGTCTGTTTGACCAGCCCAAATCCTTCGCAAATTTCTTTCTGCGTCATCTCACCTGCTGTCATTAACGCATACAGTACCATCAGCCTGGGATAAGAAATTCCATGGCGATTTGCCCACTGGACATACAGAGCAGTTCCTCTGTTCCAGGCAGAACAATAATCAAAACTCCATTTCAATTTAGACATTATCTTCCTCCTTTCATATTTCACAGAACCATTATAGTACCATATCGTACTATTATCAACTTGTCACTTTCCCTTAGAGAGGGATTCTTTCTTCGAGCTTATCCCTCAAAAAAACAGCTGTCATTTTACTGACAGCTGCTGACTCTATCATCCTATTTACTTTATCGCTGCAAATGCCGCATCCAGAGCAGCGATCAGATCCTCTGCTTTTTCGATTCCAATGGACAATCGTATCGTGTTTGGTTTGATTCCCTGCTGTTTTAATTCTTCTGCCGTGCACTGACTATGTGTTGTCGTTGCCGGATGAATGACCAGAGATTTCACGTCTGCTACATTGGCCAGCAGAGAAAAAATCGGAAGATGATCGATAAATTTCTGTGCTGTTTTTTCATCGCCTTTTATCTCAAAAGTGAAAATAGAGCCGCCTCCACCCGGAAGATACTTCTTATATAGAGAATGCCCAGGCTCGCTTTCCAGAGACGGATGATGCACGGCCTCCACCTGAGGATGCTGGGTTAAATACTCTACAATTTGAAGCGCATTGCTCACATGCCGCTCCATACGCAATGATAACGTTTCCAGCCCCTGGAGAAATAAAAACGCATGGAATGGAGACAGAGACGCCCCGGTATCCCGTAATAAAACCGCCCGGATATAAGTTACGAAAGCAGCTTCCGGTGCCGCGTCTGCGAACGATACACCATGATAACCTGTCTCTTATACACATCTCCGAGCCCACGAGACTCGACGTCATCTCG
>ERZ1090868.1390-NODE-1392-length-12825-cov-12.726625_pt1 | contig 12825 bp, 4 predicted proteins | sample MGYA00478475_ERZ1090868 | MGnify/ENA primary metagenome ERZ1090868 (study PRJEB33644, sample SAMEA5815747) | chicken gut metagenome | biome: Chicken; feature: Gastrointestinal Tract; material: Caecum | place: Ireland | collected 2019-01-01 | study: A study of...
CTTCGTTGAAGTCGTAGGGAAGATGATCGAGGATGCCCTCTTTGCCGATGATGCAAGGCACGCTGATGCAGACGTCGCTGATGCCGTAGTAGTTATCAAGACAAGACGTGACGGTGAGGATGCTGCCGCGGTCGCGCATGATGGTGCCGCAGAGTTCTGCGACGATGGCGGCGATCGCGAAGTTGGTCATGCCCTTGCGCTTGATGACCTGCGCGCCCGAACCGATGATATTGGTGACGAGCTCTTTCTTATTGAGGGAGATGCCGCGCTTTTCGCAATAATTATCGAGCGGCATGGAGGAAACATGCACCGAGCTCCAGACAGCGAACTGGCTCTCGCCGTGCTCGCCCGCCATAAAGCCGTGGATGTTGCGGATATCCGCGGAGAGCGACGTGCTCAGAAGATAGCGGAAACGCGCGCTGTCGAGCATGGTGCCCGTACCCATGACCTTGCCTGCGGGAAGGCCCGTCTCCTTCTGGATGACGTAAGTGAGCACGTCCACGGGGTTGGAAACGACGATGATGACGCCGCCGTTATAGTACTTCATGATGTTCTGGGCGATGTCGCGCGCGATGCCGATATTCTTTGCGGCAAGGTCGAGGCGCGTTTCGCCGGGCTTTCTGCCGAGCCCCGCGGCAACGACGATGATATCGCTGTCCTTCACGTCCTCATAGGTGCCGCTGTGGATGTTCATCGTCCCCATCGTGATGAGGCCGTGGCTGATGTCCATCGCCTCGCCCTCGGCTTTCGCCGTGTTGATATCGATGATGGCAAGTTCGGAAACGAGTCGCTGCGTTGCAATGGAGAACGCTGCGGTCGCACCCACGGTGCCGGCGCCGATGATACTGATTTTGGAATGTCTGCTCATAGTTTACTGTTACCTCTTAAAAACGTGATTTCTTCATCTATACTGTAAGGGAATAATAGGAACCCGATCAAAAGCGCGTTCGTACTGTTCCCTTACAGTACACATCGTGCGATGCGCACGGTTTGCCGAACCTCAAAAAGCCCTGCGGGCGTTCCTCTCGGTAAGAGTCCCATTCTCGCCCATTCTAACAGCTATTATATCACATTCTCCGAAAAAAGCAAGAGGACGAGGCAACATTTTTGCCCCGTCCCCATGATTTTGTTTTTGCGCCGCATGACGGCATGCCGTTATTTCGATTTTTGTCGAATTTCCCGCCTCGTTTTTGCAGACTCTTATTTCGAACGCCGTCAAAACGAGCCCTTTTCGACTCCTGTCATGGTAAAAGTATGTCCGCCGATATTGAGCGTCGCCGTGGCTGTTACCGTCCAGTTGAGATAGAGCGAAGTTTCCCCCGTCACTTTGAAATTGCCATTCTCATCGCACTCACCCGAAAAGGTCTTCCCGACAAGTCCGCTTTCGACCCTATAGCTGACAGCGACGGAAAGCTCGGCTTTACCAAAGAATGCCTTTTCTTTCAGGCTTCCTGCAAAATGCCCGCCGTCGACGTTCCCCTCTGCGGTATAGGGATATTGGAACCAGGAAAAGCTTCCTCGGGAACAAGCCACGTCGACCGTCAGATCCTCCGCCCACAGGGCATGGAGGGTAACGTCCGCGCCGCCCGAATATACAAGCGAGTCAACTTTCTCCCAACCCTTGTCCGTCTCCTTCCACCAGCCGAGGAAGGTGTAGCCCTCTTTCGTCGGCGTCGGAAGCGCATAGTCGACAATAAAGTTTTCGGTGCTTGTTCCTCCGAACCCGTCGTCGAAGGTCACGGTGTCGTAGTTTTCATATGCATACAGCCTGAGGACATCCCCGCTCGCCTCTGCTTTGTACCAGACGGAACGCTCGTCCAGCACGGGCATTTCAAACGTCGTATCCGCCGCCCCGACAGTCTCCGTCGATCGCAGCTCGCCGTTCACATAGTACTCGATCGCCGTGCCGTAGGCAAGGTCGTACTCCGTCTCAAAGCCGTCTGCAAGCGCGTCCTCCGTCGTAAATTGGACGTGGTAAGTATTGGGCGTATATTCGGGCTTGAACGTGAGCCCGCTCTGCACCCATTTGAGGGTATAGCCCTCTTTTTCTTCGAGTTCGGGAAAATCGATCTTCGTGAGCACGGTTTCGCCGTTCACGAGCACGTCCTGCGTCTTAGTCTCGCCGTTGTATTCGAGCGTGATCGTCGCGGAAGTGCCTTCGAGGTAGGTGCTCCAACCGTTTGCTTTGTTATTCTCAATGGCGGCATCCATGCCTTCGGAAACTTCCTCCGAAAGGTCGATGATTTCCCCTACGTTTTCATAATTTTCTCCCGCGTTCTGCAAGGTGAGTTTGGCAGAAAGCGTAAGAACATTGATCAGAGAAGAGCTGACGTCAAGCGTCGAGATCAGGCCGTCCTTTTCGCCGATCGTCACAATGATATTATCAAGAACGCCGCCCGTGATCGCCTCGCCGTTGAGCGTGAGCACCCATGCGCCATCCCCATATGCATAGCTGCTCAGGATATTTCCCGCCTGCGCGCCGAGATCGCCCGCCTCTTCCGAACCGCTGCCGCCCATATCATCGGGGATGAGCCCCGCAGCGAGACTGCTCATATGGAACATGAACACGAGCTGATCTTTCAGCGTCGCCCCGAACACCGAAAGCGGCATCGCGCGGTACAAAACTTCATCTACTTCTTCCGGTAGAATTCCTTCCCAAACGATTTTCGTCGATTCGCGGCGCATATAGATCATGCCGTCATTGATTGAGACATACAGCGTAGAGCCTCTGATCGAACCGACGATCGAAGAATAGCTCAATTTCGCATCGAGAACGATATTCCCGTCCTCTTCAATGGAAACAGCCAACTGCTCAATATTGACCGTGACCCCAATGAAGCCCAAAGCAAGACTTGCCGAACCCTTCATCACATACGTTCTGTTCAGTTCGTAGCTGCCGCCGTCCGTATGCGTCGCCGTGTTTGCAAGCGCCGTGAAGAGTTCGGGCATGCCGTCAAGTTCATACTTCTGCCCTGCGGGAAGCGTCGGGACGGCAGGCGTGATCGTATCATACGAAAGCCCGAAGGCGATATCCGTGCCGCCGAATGCCAAGGAAACGGCTTTCAGAAGGGGCGCACCCTCTGCATCCGCCGTCTTTTCGAGTCCTAAAACAAGGTCGCTGCCCATCCCCAGAGCGCCGCCGCCGAGGGTCAGGGAGAAGGTATCCTCCCCCTTGACGACCGCCGCGATGAGTTCATCCGACGCCGTACCGCCCGCCGCGCCGCCGAAGAGTTCGTCGAAGACGCCGAAGAAGTCGAGAGTATCGAGCAGACTGTCGCCGATGACGGAGAGGCGATCCGCCGTCATGCTATCCAGCCACTTGCCGACGAAGTAGTCGTTGACGAAATCGGAATCGATGCCGAGAAGAGGGAGTGCAGACGCCACGAGCGGCAGCAGCTCCTGCGCAGAAGCCGTGACGACGAGGGGCTTGTATCCCGCCTCGCCTTCCTGCATCCGCGATACCGTGACGTAAAAATCGAGCATCCCGTCCCTATCGCCGTCGACGCCGTCGAGCACCCACGCCTCCACATAGAGGGGCAGGTCGCCTTCTTTGAGCGCCGTCACCGAGACATTCAGATGCAGATAGCAGTCGGCGCTGATGGTAATGGTCTTTTTGTCCGTGTCGATCCGAACGGGGAAGTCCTCCCCGTGATAGAGTTCGGCTTCTGCCGCGATCTGCCCCGCGGAAGTCGTCACAGGCTCCAGGGTGAGCTTCACGCTGTTCCCGTTCACCGTGCCCGCTGCCGCCGTGAGATATTCGGCAAGATCTTTGAGATCGTCAAGCCCGAGATAGGTGATGTGCGGCATCGAGAGCCATTCATCGAATTCGTCGAGGGAGAGCCCCGCGCCGAGGGAGAAGTCCTCGCCCGTGTATCCGAGCCCCACCGAAGCGATGCCGAAGCGCTCGTCCGCCACGGTGAGCGTGATATTTTCGCCTGAAAGGCCGAAGAGCCCGCCCGGAACTTCCGTCATCGTAAGCCCGCTCAAAAGCGCGCCGAGATCGAAGGAAGCAAGATCGAAGCCCCCCGAAAGCCCGTCCAGATTCTGAAGCGCGCCCGAAAGCGGGGAAAGATCGGGCAACGTGATGCCGAAGTTTTCCGCAAGAGGCGCAAGATCTGCAAACGCGTCGAAAAGCGTTTCCGCAAGCGCGGGGAATTCGTCATAGGCAAGCGAGATGCCGAGGCCGCCGTAGGCGATGCGCACCCGCGTGCTGTCCGCAGACAGGAAGAAGCGGTGCCATCCGCCGCCGAGGGAGAGTTCGCCTTCGAGCGTCACCGAGAAGCCGTACTCCCACGAGAGCGTGCCGCGTTGGATATTGACGGGGAGCTGAACGCCGCCCGCCTCCAGAGAAAGGCTGCCGTCGAAGGAGAACGCCTTCTCTTCGATCATCTTCAGAAGTTTTTGAAGGACGGGCTGCACGTCGATGCAGTCCTGCTCGCTGTTGATATAGACGGGGTTGCCCTTATAGAGCGTGATATCGAAGTGCAGCGCTTCGCAGGAAGCGGAGAGCGACTCGCCGTCCACGGCGAGCTCGATGTTGCCCGTCAGATATCTGATGCCGAGCGCACGCATGATCTCGTTGCCGTTGACGATGAGCGAGAGCACGCCGTCCTCTTCCGAAAGGGAGGGCACGACCTTGGAAAAATCGAGCGAGAGGAAGTTGTGAAGATAGTCGACCGCCTCTTTTTCTTCCTCGCTTCCGAGAGGGAGCGACGAAGTGAAAAGCGAGATGAGTTCTTCGGCGTCCAGGCGCAGCGTAACGCCGTCGATGATGGCGAAGAGATCGTCCCCCGCGTACTCGACGGTGACGAGCTTCCCGAGCCCGCCCGTCGAAAGATAGAGCTTTGCCCTGACGACAACGGGATCGATGCCGAAGTAGACCGTGCCGAAGAGGTTGACCCCCTCGATGTCGATATCGACGTCTGCACGGAAATAGCCCGTCGAGAAGATATCCGCAAGCGTCTTTGCATAGGGCAGGATGTCGGTATATGCGTCCGCGTCGACGGAAACAAGCTCGCCTTCGGAGAGCGCGATGCTCACCCCGAGCGCTTCCGCCCTCACGACGCCGTTCTCGGAAGTGAGTACGACTTCGCCGAGCTCGAACGTTCCGAGGTCCATGCCCAAAAGCTCTAAAAGCTCGTTCCCTTTGACGGCGACAATGAGCGCCTCCTCCTTGCCGGAGACGGAGACGAGCGAGGAAAGTTCTCCCGAAAGCGCGCTTTCCAGCAGCGTATCCAGATCGAAGGAAAGCCCCTCCGTTTCCAATACGGGAAATTCGAGATACTGCCCGAGGAAGGAGATCGCCTCTTCGGCGTCTGCCTTGAGCCTGAGGCCGTCCACTTCGAGGAAGATGGCCCCGTCGCTGTAAGCGAAGGAAAGCTGCTTTTCTGCGCCGTGCAGGGTGAGGGCAAGCTCGCCCCCGACCGCACCGCCCGCAAGCGGCACGTTGAGCACGCCGCGGAGGGAAACCGCCTCTCCCGCGATGCTGCCCTCGTAGGCGATCTCCGCGCGGACGGCGTCCGACGTCAGAAGGGAAGCGATTGTCCTCAAATGGGGCAGAAGATCGGGGAATGCCGCCTTTTCCGCCTCGGGAAGCGCCGCGGGAGCCTCCTTTCCGTAGGCAAGTTCCAAGGAAAGAGCGAGCCCTTTCCCTTCGATCTGCGTGGAAACATTCCCGAGCGATGCGTGCCCGTTTTCGTCGAGCAGGAAGGAAAACTGCACGGGAAGGGAGAGGGAGCCGAGCGAAAGCTGCGCCGAAAGCGAAGCGCTCGTCTCGTCGTAGGAAAACTCCCCTTCGCCCAGCCCCGCGAGCAGCGCGTCGAGGTCAAGCCCCTCGCCCCCTTCCGAAAGCGGGAGCGCCCCCATGAGCTCTTCGAGAGCAAGCTTTCCGCGGATGCCGCCGTACTGCAGGTACGCCTCCCCTTCCTCCAGCCAAAGCTGCAGGATGCCGAAGTCGGCGCGGAGCGCGATGGTATCGGGCGTCATGTCGCCGATATCGAGATAGACGGCGCCCTCCAAGGGCGTGCCGTTGCGCGTCAAAGAAAGATCGAAGACGACGGGGCCCGTGAGCACGCTCCCGAACGCTTCGCCGAGGCACCCGACGGCCGTCGGTACGCTGTCCTCGGGGCCGCTCACCTCGCCGCCCGCATACTGTTTGAAATAATCTTCGTAGGCAGAGCTCTTTGCGCGCTCCGTGCCGTATTCATACTGCGTCGTGAAAGCGGAGGAACAGTTGACGGAGATGCCCATCGTCGCCTTGTACGACTCTTCCACCACGCTTTCAAGCACCTGCCACTCGTCGTCGAAGGTGTAAGTGATGCGGATGGACGTAAATTCGGGGAGCGCCGTGAGCCCGCCCGAAAAGACCATCTGATTGGCATAATGCGCAGGCGCTTTGTCCCCCGCGGGATCGAGATAGTACGTCTGCGAATAGGTGCCGTCCTGATTTTTGACGACTTCATCGGCGGAAAGCAGCGTCTCCTCGTTGATGATATAGACGGAAAACTCCGTCGCGGGAAGGCCGTTCTCCGCGATGAAGTCCTTGAGATACATATGGGCATACGGTTCACCCGACTTCCACTCGGCAGAGAGCATCTCCTCGTAGGTGGAAGCGTCGTAGGTGGAACCCAAGCGCCACATCACTTCGTCGCCCGTATAGCAGAACTGCCGCGCCGCTTTGACCATCGCGCTCGACGTGATATCCGCCACGATGAGCACGCCGTCCGAATACTGCTTGAAGGTGCTCACCGACTGCTTCATGATGGAAGCGTCCGTCGTGCCGTGCATCTCGGAATACCACGACTCCTGCGCCTTGAAGGCGGCGTTCATATAGGCGATGTTTTCGAGCGCCGTGTGCATATCGGGCGTCGAGCCGTCCTTGGGCACGGGGGCGGAGACGGTGACAAAGCCCTCGTCCACGACATTGGGGACCGACTCTTCGAAGAACTTCGGCACGAAGACGCACGCCCCCACCGCAAATGCCGCCGCGACCGCCACCGCAGCCGCAGCTTTGAAAATTTTCTTTCTCGCCCGAACGGGGATATATTCTGCGGACTCTTCGGTCGCCGCACTCAGTTTTTCTTTCATGTCCCTCATCTTGCGTCCTATGACGCATGTCATAAAATGATATGACAGTATCATACCCGAATTATGACATTTTGTCAACTTTGTGAAGCAGCCTTCGGCAAAATTTTCCAAAAAAAATCTCCGGGAAGCGAAGTCCCGGAGAATGCTTGAAAGCGGCTCAGCCGCGGTTGAGTTTGAATTTTGTGACCACCACCTTCTCTTTGCCCGCAAAGGAGAAGAGATCGTTTTCCGCCGCCCCCATAAAATCTTTGCCGAAGACGTCGAAGAGGCTTCCCGAGAGGCTGAACTCGGGGAGCGCGCCCACGAGCTTACCGTCCTCATAGAGATAGGCGAGCATGACAGGCAGCCCCAGCGTGCCGTCGGGGGTCATATCGCCGCCCGATGTGACGGCAACATAGACGGCCTTGCCTTTGACGATGTCGGAAAGTTTTGCGTGCGTATTTGCAACGGTCACCCCGCCGAACCCCGCCGCAGGAACGGAATCGAAGCTCGATGCAGCCGTCCCCGAAAGGGGCAGCGAGAACTGCTGTGCCGTGCGCTTGCACGTTGCAAGCCCTTCAAAGACGCCCTCTTTGACGAAGTAGAACCTGTCTCCTTCCTTCATCGTGCCTTCGGCATCGAAGAAGGGATAGCAGCCGCGGTTGCGGGGCGTGCGGTCGGTGAGAAGGGAGAACTTCTCGCCAAACACCTTCTCGCCCAACCGGCCCTTCAGAAGGCTTGTGCCGCTCATGTACCCTTCCGCCGCCATCTCGCGGAGCGCATAGGGCGCAGCTTCCTGCACGGAGAGAATGACGGGCAGCTCCGCTTCGGGCAGCGGGAGCTTCTTGTTGTAGACGTTCAGAAGCTTGCCGATGTCTTCGACGATGGCGTCCTCATTATAATACGACTGTACCGCAGAGTAATCGAGGTCCATGATGTTTGCGGAAGACTTTTCTTTAATGACGAGGGAGAGGACGAAATAATTCCCGCGATAGGAAAGATCCGTTCTCTTGCTGTTCGTGTAGGAGGTCTCCTCCTCCCCGAGCATCACCTTGTTGGAGAAGATGAAATCGGGATAGGCCTTGTTGAGCCGCTCCGCAAGGCGGGAGACCGTCTTTAAAAAGTCCTTATGTTCCAAAATGGATGCCCGCCCGTCCTCATGGCGCACGCTGTGCTCCGTCAAAGCGCAGGGATAGGGAATGCCCTGACCAAGCGCGTTCTTTGCACGCTCCGTAAGGGTTTCGTCCGCCTCGTCGCCCACGCACGCCGCAACGCCGATCTTGCCGTCCTCATAGACGCGGACGACCTTTTCCATGTCCTCGTTGATGCGCAGCGATTCCGCGCGGCTCGCTGCAAGATTGCAGCTGTAAGTTGTCGATCTCGTGATGATACGTTCGCGTTCCATGACTGCTCCCTCCTTACTGTACGTTCATCTTCGCAATGCTCACATACGGGCCCCCGAAGCCGACGGGAAGCGGGTACTGTTCCATCTTGCCGCAGCCGCCCGTCACAAAGGAGAACATCTCCGCATGATCGGAGAGCCCGTCGATGAGATCCAACGTCTCGAAGACGTTGCCCGTGATGACGGCGATCTTGACGGGATCGCCCACCTTCCCGTCCACGATCTCATACGCGAGCGAGGGCGCGATCGTGAAGGTGCTCATGCCCGAGCCGTGTTTGAGCGTCTTGATATAATAGCCGTGCTTGATGCCTGCGAACAGCTCCTCTTTCGTCTTGTCGCCTGCGTCGATGACAGTGTTCGTCATACGGACGATGGGCTCATAGTCGCAGCTGATGGCGCGGGCGTTGCCCGTGGGCGATTCGTCAAGGTCCGCCGCCGTCGAAACGGAGTGCAGCCGCCCCGAAAGCACGCCGTTTTTGATGAGATAGGTCTTGGTCGCTTTGGTGCCTTCGTCGTCGTAGGGCGTGTAGCCCGACCCGAAGTCGATGCCGCTGTCGTAGATGGAGAGGATGTCCGCCCCCACTTTGGTGCCGAGCGCCCACTCCTTCTTCATCGTCTCGTCGCCGAGCATGAAGTCCGCCTCCGACTTGTGGCCGAAGGACTCGTGCGCAAACACGCCCGCCACGACGGGCGCAAGGATGACGGGATAGACGCCCGCCTCCACCGGCTTTGCGTGCAGGAGGAAGTTTTCCGTCTCCAGAACGGCGCTTCTGAGCTCCTCTTCGGGAACGGAGAGCTCCTCGAAGCTGAACGCCGAGCGCTGGAACATTTCAGAGAAGTTATCCTTCTCGTTCGCAAGCGCGAAGGAAAAGACGCAGCCGCAAGTCTGATAGTCCCATTTGAGGGAAGCGCCCTTGGAAGAATAAAATTCAAAGGCGCTGTAACGGTCGAGATAGAGCGCGATGCTCATGCGCACATAGTTCGAGACCGCAAAGACGGGGAAGCGCGCTTCGAGCAGCTTCTGCTTTTCGGCAAGCGGTACTTTTTTCACGCTCTTTCCCGCAAAGAGCATCTTTTCGTCCGTGTTCGCCTGAAAACGTTTGACGACGGGATGCGCCTCGATGTCCTTATTGGGCGCCGCGCTCTCATAGAGGCGATCGAGCTCGCCCTGCAGATCGTCCACTTTGTAGGTGGAAGCATAGTACCAGATGTTGCCGTCGAAGACGCGCAGAAACGCCTTTTTCTTGGCCGTCTCCTTGCACTCTTCGAGCCTGCCGTCGCGGTAGCGGATGCTCGTCGTGAAGCGGTCCTCGATGCGCACGTCCGCATACAGATCTTTCCGGAAGTTTAACATAGTCCTCCTTTTCGGCACGGGCATCTCCCGCGCCAACTTATCAAAAATTGTATCACAAGACGCAAAAAAAGTCAATCAAGCAATGCTTGAAAGACTTTTTTCTCCGCTTAGTTGAGCTGTTCGCTCTTTTGGATGTTCTCTTCTTGAAACTGCTTCATGTAGAGGGCGAAATACGCTCCCCTGCGGCGCAGGAGCTCTTCGTGCGTGCCGCGCTCGACGATCTTCCCGCCGTCCACGACGAGGATGATGTCTGCCTGCGTGATGGTGGAAAGGCGGTGCGCGATGACGAAGCTCGTCCTGCCTTCCATCAGCTTCTGGATGGCTTCTTGAATGAGCTTTTCGGTGAGCGTATCGATGGAGCTCGTCGCCTCGTCCAGAATGAAGATGGCAGGGTCTGCCAAAATGGCGCGCGCGAAGGAGAGAAGCTGTTTTTCGCCCGTCGAGAGCGAATTGCCGCCCTCGCCGATACGCGTATCGATGCCGTGCTCGAGGCGGGATACGACCCCGTCCGCCTTGACGGCGCGAAGGGCGGCGGCGATCTCTTCTTCCGTCGCGTCCTCCTTGCCGTACAAGAGATTTTCGCGCACGGTGCCCGAAAAGAGGTGCGGCGTCTGTAAAACGTAACCGATATTGCTGTGCAGCCAATGCACGGAGCGCTCGCGAGCATCCCGTCCGTCGATGAGGATGCGCCCCTCCGTCGGCTCGTAAAATCTGCATACGAGGTTGACGAGCGTGCTCTTTCCCGCGCCCGTCTCCCCCACGATGGCGACGTTGGTCCCCTGCGGCACGTCCAAAGAGAAGTGCTCGAGGACGTTCTCTCCCCCGTCGGGATAGCGGAAGGTGACGTCGTCAAAACATATATGCCCGTAAAGCCGCTCCCAATTTTCGCGCTTGGGGGAAAAGCTGTCGCCGTATTGTTCGATGACTTCGGGAGTATCCTTGACGTCGCCCTCGGCAGCGAGCAGCGCCGTCACGCGTTCGATGTTGACCTTCACCGTGATGAGGTCGGAAAAGCAGTCCACCGACCACTGCACGGGCTCCATGATGCCCTGCGCGTACGTCATGAAGACGGAGAGCGTGCCGACGAGGAGAAGCCCGTCCGCCGTCAGTGCGCCGCCGTACCACAGAACGAGCGCAAGCGCCGCGGAGGAGGCAAAGGCGATGACTGTCACAAACAGCGCGCGGAAATGCCCGATCTTGGAAGAGCGCTTCTGCATCTTCCCCGTCGAAGCGAAGAAGCGGGTATCGAGATCGTTTTCGATGAAGAGCGTCTTCGAGGTCTCCACGCCCGTCACGCCCTCGTTGAAGGCGCCCGTGATGGCGGAGTTGAGTTCGCGCGCCTCGCGGTTGAGTTTCGTGAGCTTTCTCTGAAAATAAACGGAAACGAGCGCCACGAGCGGGATGACGACGATGACGCAGAGCGCCAGAACGGGCTGCAAAGCGAGCATGACGACGACCGCGCCCAGCACATAGATGACGTTCCACACGCCCGAATAGGTATCCCACGCGATATTGGCTGCGATATTGGAAGGATCGCTCATCACACGGGCGTGCAGCCGCCCCACGCTGTTTTGGCTGTAATAGGAGACGGAAAGCCGCTGCAATCGGTCGAAACAGGCGCGGCGGATGTCGCGCAGAAGATAGAGTTCGAGCCTGCTGCAATTGTAGCACGCGATAAAGTCGAGCACGCCGCTCAGGGCGAGCACGCCCACATAGGCGCAGATAAAGAGCGCGAGCCCTTCCGTCGTCTTTTCGGCGATGAAGTGGTCGATGGCGTACTGCTGGAAGAGGGGCAGAATGACCTGGAGCCCGCCGACGATGAGCGTGAAGGCGACCATGACGGCAAACTTTGCGATATGCGGCTTTAAGAAGGGCTTCATCTTCCCCAGCCCGAAGAAACGGAGCTTTTCTGCGGCGGGCGCAGACTGCGCCGACTTGATATTATCAGCCATAAAGCTCCTCCTTGAGATCTTCGGGAAGCGCCATCTGCATCTCGTAGATGGTGCGGTAGATGCCCCCTTTTTTCATGAGTTCTTCATGCGTACCCTGCTCTGCGATGCGCCCCTCTTCGAGCACGATGAGCATTTCCGCGCCCATGACTGTCGTCACGCGGTGGGAGATGATGAGTTTGGTGACGCCCGAAAGGTTTTCCCCGAGGCGGGTGCGGATCTTCGCGTCCGTTTCGCTGTCCACGGCGGAGAGGGAATCGTCGAAGACGAGTACGGGCGTCTTGCGCATGAGGGTGCGGGCAATGGAGACGCGCTGTTTCTGCCCGCCCGAGAGGGTGACGCCGCGCTCCCCCACTTCCGTTGCATATCCTTCGGGGAAGGCTTGGATATGTTCGTCCACGCAGGCAAGGTGCGCCGCACGGCGGACGGCGTCTTCCCCCGCTTCGGGGGCGGCGATGGCGATATTTTCCCCGATCGTGCGCGAAAAGAGGAAGCCCTCCTGCAATACAAAGCCGACCGCGCCCCTCACCGTCGCGGGGGAAAGCTCGGAGATATCCTTTCCGCCGATCGTGATCTTGCCCGAAGTCAGCGGATAGAGCCCGTCCAAAAGATAGGCGATCGTCGACTTGCCGCTCCCCGTACCGCCGAGGATACCCAAGGTCGTGCCCTCCTTCACGGTGAATGAGACGTCGGACAAAACAGGATTGCCTTCTTCATAGCCGAATGTCACCCGGTCGAAGACGATATCCCCGTGCAGGGGCTCTTGTTTGCCGTAGACCTCTTCCTTCGCATTCATGATCTCTGCGATGCGCCCGAGCGCGATGCCTGCGCGGCTCATGTTGGAGATGACGCGCCCCAGCATATTCATGGGGCCGACGAGCAGAGTGTTGTAGGAGATGAAGACGATGAGATCGCCTGCGCTCAGCGAACCGTTCACACAAAAAACCGTACCGAAGATGAGGATGAAGAGCAGCTGCAGAGCGGTGAGAAGGTCGCTCGACGTCCAAAAGAGCGCGCTCTGCCGCATGACGCGCACCCACTGGCCCGTATAGTGC
>ERZ1090868.1393-NODE-1395-length-12808-cov-37.256332_pt1 | contig 12808 bp, 14 predicted proteins | sample MGYA00478475_ERZ1090868 | MGnify/ENA primary metagenome ERZ1090868 (study PRJEB33644, sample SAMEA5815747) | chicken gut metagenome | biome: Chicken; feature: Gastrointestinal Tract; material: Caecum | place: Ireland | collected 2019-01-01 | study: A study of...
CGGTCGGGACTTTTTTGACGGTCTGTTTGCGTGTCGGGAGCGGCGCGGAAGGAATTTATTCATCCAGGAAAAAAAGCTCATCTACATGCAGGCCCAGCAACCGGGCCAGCTTAATAGCAAGGGCCAGGGTGGGGTCGTATTTGTTGTTTTCGATGGCAATGATGGTCTGCCGGCTGACACCTAGTTTACGAGCCAAATCTTCTTGGCGGAGGCCTGCCGCTTTGCGCAACTGTTTCACATTGTTTTGCATAGCGTCAGACTTTCAGCAAAAGCAGACCGGTACATACAAGAAAAGAGATTACGGCCACGGTAGCTACCAGAATACGGGCGATACGATTGGGCTCCTGGCTTTCCTCGTCGCCTGCTACCATTTTCTGCTTGATGAGAAGCTGCGAAAATCCTTGGATGCAGACAGCCAAACAAAGGATAAGCCCCGGCAGCAGGTCGGGCGGCAGGCGATACAAAAGAGCATTGCTCCAAGTAGCGCAGGTCCATCCAATCAGGGCTCCTAATACTGCTTTATAGGCCAGTTCTTCGGCGCGGAGCTGGATGCTTCGGTCCATTTCATCCATCTTTTTCATTGTTGCAATCCTCCTGTAAATGTTAAAATGTCTTTACATTTACAGGATAACAGATTTGGACCAAAATGTCAAGATGTTCTTACATTTTGGAGCTTGCAATGACGGGACGGAGTGCGTTTTCTCTGCCGGCCTGCCTTTTTTCCTGCGGGGCGAATATTCCGGCGGCGGATGTCTCAAACTAAAGGCAAACCCGTACACAGGTGCAACCGAAGGAGAAGCAAAAGGTATGGAACACATCAGGAAATTTCTGCGGGGCAAGGGCTTTGCGCTGGCCCTGCTGGCCTGCATAGCGGCAGCCGCTGCCGCCGGCGTGTGGGCCGTGGGCGCCATCCGGGACCAGATGGCCCGGGACCTGGGCGAAAGCCCCAGCCAGAACATCACCGGGGAGGAGACCTTCCCCGGCATCGACCAGGGCGCCGGCCCCGAGACGGAGGAACAGCTATGGGAACAAGAAGCAGCCAGCGCGGCCCAGCCGGCGGCGGATGTGCCCGAATCGAGCTCGTCCGGCGGGCCTTCTGGTGCGCCGTCTGGGTCTGGTTCGGTGTCCGAACCCTCCGCGCTGCAAACCGAATCGCCCGCTGCCAGCGCGTCAGCCGGCTCGGGGTATACGCGGCCCGTCTCTGGGCAGGTGCTCGCCGTGTGGAGCGGGGACGACCTGGTCTATAACGAGACGCTGGGCGACTGGCGCACCCACAACGGCGTGGACTACGCCTGCAAAGCGGGCGAGGACGTCCTTGCGCCGGTGAGCGGCACGGTGGAAAGCCTGGCCGCCGAGGGCAACTGGGGCGTGGTGGCCGCCATTCGGGACGGCGAGGGCCGTCTGTGGCGGCTGTCGGCGGTGGAGGACGCCGCCGTCCGGCAGGGGGACACGGTGACGGCCGGCCAGAAGCTGGGCCAGGCCGGGACCATCACCGGCGAGAGCGCCCTTGACCCCCACATCCACCTGGAAGTGCTGGACGGGGACAAGTACCTCGACCCGGTCAAGCTGATCGGCAGTTAAAACACGACGTGAAAGAGCGGGCGCTGCGGCGTCCGCCCTTTTTTGTGCGCAATTTGCGGGGGAGGAGAAAAACCGCCTTTTTCATAATTGCTTTTGCGGTGCGATTCTGGTATTATTAAAAAGTACGGATTCTGACGAAAAGAGGATTTGTCCATGGCGGATGTACTGATCGTGGGTGCCGGCGCTGCCGGCCTGATGGCTGCCGGGGCCGCCGCCCGGCTCGGCCACGCCGTCACGGTGCTGGAACACACCGAAAAACCGGCCCAAAAGATCCTTGTCACCGGCAAGGGGCGCTGCAACCTGACCAACGCCTGCGACGAAGAAGAATTCCTGCGGCACGTCCGCACCAACCCCCGGTTTTTGTATTCTTCGCTGTACGCGTTCCCCCCGGCCCGGACCATGGAGCTGTTCGAGTCGCTGGGGGTGGCCCTCAAAGTGGAGCGGGGGCGGCGGGTGTTCCCGGTGTCGGACAAGGCGGCCGAGGTGCGGCAGGCCCTTTTGGCCTACGCTTCCGGCGCGGCGATCGTCCAGGACGGGGCGGCCGGGCTGCTGCTCGAGCCGCTGGAAGCGCCCGCGCCCGACGGGGGCAAAAAGGCAAAGAAGGGCCCGGCCTTCCGCTGTGTGGGGGTCAAGGGCGCTTCGGGCAAGAGTTACCGGGCCGACTGCGTCCTGGTGGCGACCGGCGGTCTGAGCTACCCGGTCACAGGCTCCACCGGCGACGGCTACAAGCTGGCCCGGCAGGCCGGCCACACCATCGTCGAGCCGGTGCCCAGCCTGGTCAGCCTGGTGTCCCACGACCCGGACTGCAAAAAAATGATGGGCCTGGCGCTGAAAAACGTCAAGCTGACCCTGTTCGAGGACGCCAAAGCGGTGTGGGACGAGCAGGGCGAGATGCTGTTCACCCACTTCGGCATCAGCGGGCCGCTGACCCTCAGCGCCTCCAGCCACCTGGGCGACATGAAAAAGCACCGCTACCGCGTCGAGATCGACCTGAAACCCGCCCTCAGCGACGAGCAGCTGTACGACCGCATCACCCGGGACTTTGCCCTGCTGGCCAACCACGCGGCCCAGGGGGCCCTGGTCAAGCTGCTGCCCGCCAGCATGCAGCCGGTGATGGTGGAGCGCTGGGGCATCGACCCCGCCACCCGCGCCAACCAGATCACCCGCGAACAGAAGCGGGAGCTGGTGCGGCTGTGCAAGCACTGGGCCGTGCCCATCGACGGCCGGGGCGACCTGGCCCACGCCGTCATCACGGCGGGGGGCGTATCGGTGCGGGAGGTGGACCCCCGCACCATGGCCAGCAAAAAAGCCGCGGGCCTCTATTTCGCGGGGGAAGTGCTGGACGTGGACGCCTACACCGGCGGGTACAACCTGCAGATCGCCTTCTGCACCGCACAGGCCTTCGCGGCCCATCTGCACGAAGGCTTGAAATAAGGAGGCAACTATGATCGTTACAACCACACAGTCCATCGAGGGGATGCGCATCCTGGAATATAAGGGCATCGTCTGCGGCGAGGTGATCTCGGGCGTCAACTTCATCCGGGACATCGCCGCGTCCTTCACCAATTTCCTGGGCGGGCGCTCGGGCAGCTATGAGGACGAGCTGATCGGCGCGCGGCAGAACGCCCTGGAGGAAATGCAGGAGCGGGCCGCCGCCCTGGGAGCCAACGCCGTCGTGGGGGTGGACATCGACTACGAGGTGCTGGGCGCCGACAACGGGATGCTGATGGTCACGGCCAGCGGCACCGCCGTGGTGCTGGGCTGAAACGGCAAAGACGGGGCGGGGCGGCAACAGACCCCCGCCCGCCGGAAGGAGATAGAGAACGAATGATATCGGTTGCGATCGACGGCCCCGCCGGGGCAGGCAAATCCACCCTTGCCCGGCAGCTTGCCAGGGACCTGGGGTACATCTATGTGGACACCGGCGCCATGTACCGGGCCGTGGGCCTGTATGCGCTGCGCGCCGGGGCCGACCCCGCCGACCAGGCGGCGGTCAACGCCCTGCTGCCGGGCATCCGGCTGCGGCTGGCGGTGCTGGACGGCGAGCAGCACATCTATTTGAATGAGGAGGACGTCAGCGGCCTGATCCGCACCGAGCAGGTGGGGATGGCGGCGTCGGCGGTGGGGGCCAACCCCGCCGTCCGGGCTTTCCTGCTGGACCTGCAGCGGGATATGGCCAGGACCGGCAATATCCTGATGGACGGCCGGGACATCGGCACGGTGATCCTGCCCGACGCCACCGTCAAGATCTTTCTGACGGCCAGCCCCGAGGCCCGGGCCCGCCGCCGCTGGCTGGAATACCAGGCCGCAGGCCGCCCCGACAGCTACGAGGCAGTGCTGGCCGACGTTATGCAGCGGGACGAGCAGGACAGCGGCCGGGCCGCCGCCCCCCTCCGCCGCGCCGCGGACGCGGTCCTGCTGGATACTTCTGCCATGGACCTGGCCCAGAGCCTGGCCGCCATGAAGCAGATCATCAAAGAGCGTGTGGGGGAATAAGCATGTTGTATCCTGTTATTATCACGGGGGCCTGGCTGGTCTGGCACCTTTTGTTCCGCATCCAGGTGATCGGGAAAGAGAACCTGAAAAAGATCCAGTCCCCCGGCTTTATCCTGGCGCCCACCCACATCTCGGCCATCGACCCGGTGTTCATCGCCATCGCGCGCTTTTGGGGCAAGCGGATGGTGGTCTTTGGCAAAAAGGAGCTGTTCGAGATCAACCCCGTCATCACCTGGTTTTTGGGCCAGTGCGGCTGCGTGATGGTCCGCGGCACCAAGGACGAGATGGAGACCCTGAACAACACCATCGAGGAGTGCAAAAAGGGCCGCGGGCTGCTGCTGTTCCCGGAGGGCACCCGGGAAAAGGAGGGCAAACTGCTGCCCCCCAAAAGCGGGCTGTTCGTGGTGGCGGCGGGGGCCGGCACCGACGTGATCCCCTGCCGGGTGCTCTACGACACCCCCGACGGCCGGATGAAGCTGTTCTGCCGGGTGCGGGTGGTGTTTGGCGAGCCCATGCCCGCCGCCCAGTTCCAGATGGCCGGCCGCCGGGACATCAAGACCCTCAAGGCCAACAAGCAGGCCCTGACCGCGGCCTGGATCGACCTGGGCGACCGCTACGCCTTTGAAGGCGCGGCCCACGCATAAACCCGCATGCGCCGCGCATACTGATTTTACCGCAAAGGAACACACAAACATGGAGATACGTTTGGCAAAGACCGCCGGCTTCTGCTTTGGGGTGGACCGGGCGGTCCAGCTGACAGGCCGCCTGCTGGACGCCGGCGAAAAGGTGGCCACCCTGGGCCCCCTGATCCACAACCCCCAGGTGGTGGCCGGGCTGGAGCGGCGGGGCGCCCGTGTGGCGGCCGGCCCCGCGCAGGTGCCCCCGGGGTACAAGGTGGTCATCCGCAGCCACGGGGTGCCCCAGAGCGTCTACGACCAGCTGGCCGCCCTGGGCCTTGCCTGGGAGGACGCCACCTGCCCCTTCGTGGCCAAGATCCACGCCATCGCCCGGCGGGCGGACGAGGAGGGCGCCTGCCTTGCCGTGGCGGGGGACGCAGCCCACCCGGAGGTGCAGGGCATCGTGGGCCACACCCGGGGCGAGAGCTTTGTTTTCGCTAACTTGGAGGAATTGAAGGCCTGGAACGGGCCTGAAAATCCGAAAAAACGGATGTTTGTCGTTGCCCAGACCACATTCCAGGCAACAAAATGGCAAGAATGTTCGGAGTTTCTGAAAAAAGCCTATACAAACGCCGAAATTTTTGATACAATATGTAATGCGACGTGGGCGAGGCAACAGGAAGCGGAAGACCTCAGCCGTCAGTGCGATCTGGTGGTCGTGATTGGCGGTCATCATTCTTCCAATACCCAGAAGCTAGTCGCAGTCGCCGCAAAACATACGCGGGCCGTTACGGTTGAAACAGCAAGCGAGCTTCAGCCCGAGTGGTTTGCAGATGTGAGGACGGCGGGCGTGACAGCAGGGGCTTCAACGCCATCGTCTATTATTGAGGAGGTACTTAACAGTATGACAGAAATCAATGACAGCATGAGCTTCGAGGAGATGCTGAACGCATCCGAGGAAAAACGTGTTCATGCAGGCAGTATTGTGAAAGGAGTCGTGACCAGCATTTCCGCCAACGAGATCCAGGTCGACATCGGCGCAAAGCAGACCGGTTTTGTCCGTCTGAGCGAACTGACCGACGACTCCTCCGCAAAGGTCGAGGACCTGGTCAAGGTTGGCGATGAGCTGGACCTCATCGTCGAGAAAGTCATGGATCAGGACGGCGTCATCCAGCTCTCCCGCAAGAAGCTCGCCTCGCGCAAGGGCATGGAAGAGATCGCCAAGGCCGCTGAGTCCGGCGAGGTCGTCGAGGGCGACGTCACCGAGTACAACAAGGGCGGCGTCGTGGTCAACGTCAAGGGCGTCAAGGTGTTCGTGCCCCGTTCCCAGGCCACCATGCGCCGCGACGAGGACTACACCGCTCTGGTGGGCAAGCACGTCCGTCTGGTCGTGACCGAGTGCTCCGGCCGCAAGATCGTGGGCAGCATCAACAAGGTCACCGCTGAGGAGAACAAGCTCCGCCGCGAGGAGTTCTGGGCCAACGTCGAGGTCGGCAAGACCTACACCGGCGTGGTCAAGAGCCTGACCTCTTACGGCGCCTTCGTCGACATCGGCGGCGTGGACGGCCTGTGCCACATCAGCGAGCTGAGCTGGAACCGCATCAAGCATCCCTCCGAGGTCGTCAACGTCGGCGACACCATCGAGGTGTATGTGAAGGATATCGACCGCGAGAACCACAAGGTCTCTCTGGGCTACAAGAAGAGCGAGGACAACCCCTGGGAGCAGCTGCGCAACAACTACCCCGTGGGCAGCGTGTTCCACGCCCCTGTGGTGTCCCTGACCAAGTTCGGCGCCTTCGTCCGCATCCTGCCGGGCGTGGACGGCCTGGTCCACATCAGCGAGATCAGCAACGAGCGCGTTGAGAAGGTCTCCGATGTGCTGAAGGTGGGCGACATGGTGGACGTCAAGCTGCTGGATGTCGACTTCGACAAGAAGCGCATCAGCCTGTCCATGAAGGCCCTGCTGAAGGATAAGGACGAGGAGCAGTAATCCTCCCTGCCTGACACTGTCGAAACAGCCCCGTTGCCGGAAGGCGGCGGGGCTTTTCTGGTACCGGGGGAGCAGCCCTCCCCCCGCTGCGCGCCCCGGCGGCCTGCAGGCCCCGGACGGACGATGGATATGTGTATGACCGTTGCAAAAAAACTTTCGGCCGCCCTGCGCGCCCACGGCGAGGCGGTGCGGTATCTGGTGTTCGGCGCCCTGACCACCCTGCTGAACATGGCGCTGTACGCTTTGTTCCAGGCGTGGTTCGGCTACCAGGCCGCCAACAGCTGGGGCAACGTGCTGGACAACGCCCTGTGCATCCTGTTCGCCTACGCCACCAACCGGCGGTTCGTGTTTGGCAGCCGCACCCGGGGCCGGGCCGCCGTGCAGGAGTTCGGCCGCTTTGTGGCCTGCCGCCTGGGCACCATGCTGCTGGACGCCGGCGTCATGGTGGTGGGAGGCAACTGGCTGGCCCCGCAGGGGCAGGCGCTGGTGCTGGCGGTGCTGGGCCCCTGGCTGCGCGCTTCGGATGGCGTCATCCTGGGGGTGGGCGGCAGCGTGGCCTATGGCGCGGAGCAGGCCGCCCTCGCCCTGTGGGGGCTGGGGGTCAAGGTCTTTTCCAACCTGCTGGTCATCGTGCTCAATTACCTGTTCAGCAAGCTGCTGATCTTCCAAAAAAACAACGGCGCAGCCCCGCTGGACGGGAACAGTAAAAAACGGAGGTAAACGCATATGGTTCACAAATTGAAAGGCTTCGGGTTCCTGGTGTCCGGCCTGGTGCTGGGCATCATCGGGGCAGCCGTCTCGGTGACGGCCATCGTCCTGAGCGGTGTAGGCATCGGCCTTGTCAAAAAGGCCCGGAAAGAGCACTGAGGAGGAAAACAAGATGGATCGCAAGGAAATTTTGTCCCACGTGGACCACACCCTGCTGAAGCCGGAGGCCACCTGGCCGCAGATCCAGGCTTTGTGCGACGAGGCCGTCGAATACGGCTGCGCTTCGGTCTGCATCAACACCTGCTACGTCAAGCAGGCCGCCGAATATCTTGCCGGCCGCTGCAAGGTGTGCTGCGTGGTGGGCTTCCCTCTGGGCGCTATGGACACCGCGTCCAAAGCCTTTGAGGCCAAGACCGCCATCGCCAACGGCGCCGACGAGGTGGATATGGTCATCAACATCGGCCGGCTCAAGAACGGCGAGTACGACGCCGTGCGCGAGGACATCCGCGCCGTCAAGCAGGCCATTGGGGACAAGGTCCTCAAGGTCATCATCGAGACCTGCCTGCTGACCGACGATGAAAAGCGCAAAATGTGCGACATCGTCTGCGAGGCCGGGGCCGACTATATCAAGACCAGCACCGGCTTTTCCACCGCCGGGGCCACCTTTGAGGACGTGGCCCTGATGGTCGAGGGCGTGGCCGGCCGCTGCAAGGTCAAGGCCGCCGGCGGCATCTCCACCGTAGAGGACATGGAAAAGTTCCTCGAGCTGGGGGCCGACCGTCTGGGCACCAGCCGCGCCGTCAAGCTGCTGAAAGGCGAGGCTGCCCAGGGCTATTGAGCCGCGCGGGAAAAAGTCCGACTTTCTTCTTGACAATCTGACGCAGGGATGCTACAATATCCCCTGCAGCAAAAAGAATATACGCTTATCAAGAGCGGCTGAGGGGACAGGCCCTGTGAAGCCCGACAACCTGCGCGTGCGCGTAAGGTGCCAAATCCTGCGGGAAACCGGAAGATAAGAGTGGGACACTCGGAGCCTTCGGGTTCCGGGTGTCTTTTTGTTTGAGGAATTTTTCAACCGTTTGCATCGTGGAGGCATACACATCTATGGCAAGACATCTCTTTACATCCGAATCCGTCACCGAGGGGCATCCCGACAAGATCTGCGACCAGATCTCGGACGCCATCCTGGACGAGATCCTGGCCCAGGACCCCGACGCCCGCGTGGCCTGCGAGACCTGCGTGTCCACCGGCCTGGTCCACATCATGGGCGAGATCACCACCAGCTGCTATGTGGATTTCCAGAAGCTGGTCCGCGAGGTGGTGGCCGATATCGGCTACACCCGCGCCAAGTACGGCTTTGACGCCGACACCTGCGCCGTCATCTCCAACATCGACGGCCAGAGCCCCGACATCGCCCTGGGCACCAACGACGAGGTGGGCGGCGCCGGCGACCAGGGCATGATGTTCGGCTACGCCTGCGACGAGACCCCCGAGCTGATGCCCCTGCCCATCAGCCTGGCCCACAAGCTGGCCCGCCGCCTGGCCGAGGTGCGCAAGAGCGGCGAGATGGACTATCTGCGCCCCGACGGCAAAAGCCAGGTGACGGTGGAGTACGAGGGCGACCGCCCCGTCCGGGTGGACACGGTGGTCATCTCCACCCAGCACCGGGAGGACGTCCAGATGGACCGGCTGCGGGCCGATGTGATGGACAAGGTGATCCGGGCCGTCATCCCCGCCGCCCTGCTGGACGAGCACACCAAATACTTCATCAACCCCACCGGGCGGTTCGTCATCGGCGGGCCCCAGGGCGACAGCGGCCTGACCGGGCGCAAGATCATTGTGGACACCTACGGCGGCTACGCCCGCCACGGCGGCGGCGCCTTCTCGGGCAAGGACCCCAGCAAGGTGGACCGCAGCGCCGCCTACGCCGCCCGCTGGGTGGCCAAGAACATCGTGGCCGCGGGCCTGGCCCGCCGCTGCGAGGTGCAGCTGGCCTACGCCATCGGCGTGGCGCACCCCGTCTCGATCATGGTGGACACCTTCGGCACCGGCGTCACCGGCGACGACAAGATCGAGGCCGCGGTGGAAAAGGTGTTCGACCTGACCCCCGCCGCCATCATCCGGGACCTGGACCTGCGCAAACCCATCTACCGCCGCCTGGCCGCCTACGGCCATATGGGCCGCGAGGACCTGGGCGTCCGCTGGGAGAACACCGACCGCACCGAGGCTTTGAAGGCCGCTCTGGCCAGCTTGTAAGAACAAGTGCGCGCAAAAGCCGGCGCGGTTTTTTGTAAATAACTGACAGACCACGGCGGATTTTGGCATAACTGCTGTGCAAGGCGCAGAATTTTGAAAATCCTACTGGCGGCGGGGCCAAAATGTGATAAAATGAAAACGGCATGATCCTTTCGTAAGAAAGAGGCATAACACTGGTAAAGAGGAATTAAAGGAGCCGTAAAAATGTCCAATGTGATCGAAGCCAAGGATATCTTCGCACAGGGCGGCAGCGTTGCAGATCTGCGCCTGCTGTGCTGCCCCGGTGCAGAGGAATTGACCAACCTGATCGACCGCCACCTGATGCGGTGGGCTGCGCAAAGCGGCATGGAGCAGGGGAGCTTTATCATCCCCTGCGAGTGCCCCCGCTTCCAGAGCGGCGACGCCAAGGGCCTGGTCAAGGATTCGGTGCGGGGCGATGACATCTTCATCGTGGTGGACCCGGGCAACTACAGCGTGACCTACAAGCTGTTTGGGTATGAGAACCATATGTCCCCGGACGACCATTTTTCCAACCTCAAGCGCCTGATCCAGGCTGTGGCGGGCAAGGCACACCGCGTGTCGGTCATTATGCCCAGCCTGTACGGCGGCCGTCAGCACCGCCGCGAAGTGCGCGAGAGCCTTGACTGCGCTGTGGCTCTGCAGGAGCTGCAGAATATGGGCGTGAAGAACATCATCACCTTCGACGCCCACGACCCCCGCGTCCAGAACGCCGTCCCCCTGCTCAGCTTTGACAACGCTATGCCCACCTACCAGGTGCTCAAGAGCCTGCTGCAGAAGATGCCCGACCTGTCGTTCGACAAGAAGGACTTCATGGTGGTCAGCCCCGACGAGGGCGCGATGAACCGCAATATGTACTTCTCCAGCGTGCTGGGCTGCAACCTGGGCATGTTCTACAAGCGCCGCGACTACACCACCGTCATCAACGGCCGCAACCCCATCGTCGCCCATGAGTACCTGGGCGAGTCGGTGGAGGGCAAGACCGTCTTTGTGGCGGACGACATCGTGGCTTCCGGCGACAGCATGCTGGAGGTGGCCCGCGAGCTCAAGCAGCGCGGCGCGGCCCGCATCATTGCGGACGCCACCTTCCCCCTGTTCACCGCCGGCCTGTCCAAGTTCGACGCCGCCGTGGAGGAGGGCGTGCTGGACTTTATGGTGGGCACCAACCTGACCTACCGCAAGCCCGAGCTGCTCCAGCGCCACTGGTACCTGGACGTGGACGTGTCGAAGTATGCGGCTTACTTCGTGCTGGCGCTGAACCACGACGTGTCCGTCTCGGCCATTGCCGACCCCATCCGCAAGATCGAGGCCCTGCTGGCCAAGCACGCCGCCGAGCGCGCCCAGTGAGCCCCGCTGTACACACCACAAAAAGATCCCCCGTTTTCCCGTGCAGGAAAGCGGGGGATTTTTGCAATTTTGGCATGGGTCAGAAGGAGCCCTCTTTCCAGAGGCGGAACAGCAGCGGCAGCTCGTAGAGCAGCATGCACGCCCAGCCCACCGCATAGCTCCAGGGCAGGGCCTCGATGTCCATGTGGAACACCAGGACGAACAAAGCCGCGGCGGCTACCCGGCCGCCCATATTCAGCAGGCTGCTGTTGAGGGTGACTTGCAGCTGTCCCACCCCGCGGAAACCGCCCTGGATGCCGTTGGTGGCGGAGGGCAGCAGGTAGAGCAGAGAGACCAGCCGCAAAAACCGCACCCCCAGCGCCACCACTTCGGGCTCGTCGGCAAACAGGCGCATGATGGGCCCGGCCCCGAAAAAGCAGACCGCCATGATGGCCAGGCCGTACACCGCCTCGATGCGCATCCCGGCCAAAAAGCCCTGCCGCACCCGCTCGTGTTTGCCCGCGCCGCGGTTCTGGGCCATCAGGGTGGTCATGGCGTGGCCGATGTTCTGCTGGGGGGTGTAGGCAAAGTCGTCCACCCGGCTGGCGGCGGCAAAGGCGGCCATGGCGTTCACCCCCATGGTGTTGACCACCGCCTGAATGGCGATCTTGCCCAGCTGGACGGTGCCCTGCTGCATGGCGGTGGTCCAGCCGTACTGGACGGTCTGCCGCAGCATGGACGGCTCGAACACCAGCCACTTCCGGCCCAGGCAGAGCACCGGCACTTTGACTTTGATGTACGCCGCGCAGCACAGGCAGCACAGCGCCTCGCTGACCACGGTGGACAGGGCTGCGCCCTCCACACCCCAGCCCATGGCCGCCACGCAGAACAGATCGCCGAACACGTTGAGCAGGGCGCTCAGCATCAAAAAGTAGAGGGCGCTCTTGCTGTCCCCCAGCGCGCGCAGGGTGGCCGCCAGGAAGTTGTAGAAAAAGGTGAAAATCAGCCCGGCGAACACCACCCGCAGGTAGCTCACCGCGATGGGCAGCACCTCGGCCGGCACCTGCATCAGGCGCAGCAGCGGGCGGGCCAGCAGGATGCACAGCAGCGAAAAGCCCAGGGAGAACACGCCCCCGGAGATGGCGGTGGTGGACACCTGCTTTTCCAGCCGGCTGTAGTCCTCCGCGCCGAAGGCGTTGCTGACCAGGATGCCCGCCCCCAGGCACATCCCGTTGATGAACAGGATGGCAAGCGTCATCAGGGGGTTGGAGGTGCCCACGGCGGCCAGGGCGTCCTCGCCCACAAAGCGCCCCACGATGACGCTGTCGGCGGCGTTGTAGGTCAGCTGGAACAGGTTGCCCAGCACCAGGGGGATGGTGAATTTTACCAGCGACGGGGTGATGGGGCCGCTGGTCATGTTGTGGGTCATGCAAAACACTTCTTTCTATTCCAGTCTATTCCAGGATGGACGTTCTTCCGGGGATGAGGCAGAGGGCGGCGCGGCTGCGCCCCTCGGCCAGGAAGCGGGCCGCCGCGGCAAGGGCGGCGCCCCCGCTGGCCGAGGCGGGGATGGCGTCGGTGAGCAGGACGGTGCGGGCCGCCCGGAGGGCGTCGGCGCTGGCCACCGCGGCGATCTTGTCCACCACATAGGGGTTGTAGTTGTCGGGCACCAGGCCGAACCCCATGTCCGGGATATTGTGGGGGCCCAGCAGGCCGCCGCTCAGGGCCTGGCACTCGTAGGGCTCCACCGCCACCATCCGGACGTCGTTGGTCCAGGCTTTTACGCACTCGCCCACCCCGGTGATGGTGCCGCCGC
>ERZ1090868.1397-NODE-1399-length-12778-cov-4.735283_pt1 | contig 12778 bp, 6 predicted proteins | sample MGYA00478475_ERZ1090868 | MGnify/ENA primary metagenome ERZ1090868 (study PRJEB33644, sample SAMEA5815747) | chicken gut metagenome | biome: Chicken; feature: Gastrointestinal Tract; material: Caecum | place: Ireland | collected 2019-01-01 | study: A study of the...
TCTTCGAGCTTGTTTTTGACGAGCGCGTCGGAGAGGCGGCGCTCGATATAGTCCTGCTGGGCGGTGCTGAATGTGACGACGCCGATGCTCGAGCGGGACAGGCGCGGATCTTTCAGGCGCCGCACGACTTCGGCGACGAGCGCCTCCGCCTCCGCCTTGTTGCGCTTGGTAAAGCCGCGGTCATAGACGCCGTCGACGAGGGCGAGGCGCACCTTGCTCTCGAGCGCGTCCGGCGACGGGAAGGTGCACAGCCTGCCGCCGTAATACATGATGTTGGAAAAGGCGATCAGGCTCTCGTGCTTGCTGCGGTAATGCCAGTTCAGATGCTTTTCGGGAATGCTCAAAGCAAGACAGTCGTCGAGGATGCTTTCGAGATCCTCCGCCTCGAGATTTTCTTCGTCCACATAGCCCGAACTCTCCAAGTAGGGCGCCGGTAGCTGTTTGGGGGCGCCCAAGAGTACGGCGCTCTTTCCGCGCGCTCCCGCGCCGACCGCTTCGCTGGTCGGAAGCTGCGACGCTTCGTCGAACACCACGAGGTCGAAAAGATCGGGCTCCGCCTTCAGATACTGCGCCACCGTGATGGGGCTCATCAGCACGCAGGGCGCGAGCCTGCCGAACAGCTCGGGGATCTCCGCGAAGAGATCTTTCACCGTCATGCCGCGCATATTGCTCTTGAAAATGCGCTGGAAGGCGAGCACTTCGAGGCTGAGGCTGCCCTCGGTGGAGGTGGAAGGCAGGTTTGCGATGAGTTTGGAGCGGATGTGCTCGCGGGACAGACGGGTGAACTGTTCGTCGAGGGCGCGGAACTGCTCGATCTTCTCTTCCAGCACGGATGCGGAGAATTTGGAGAGCACGGGATCTGCGCCGATGTTCGTTTCGATGAAATTGCGGTAGACGTTTTTGCGGAAACTGTCAAGGATGGTTTCGGAAGTGACGGCGCCCGATGCGAGGGAGTCGGTGACGAAGGAAAGCCCTTCCGCGGCGAGGCGGGCGGAGATGTTTTTGAACATACACCACGCCGCGAGCATATCTATGTTGTCGATGAGCGCGCCCGCCTTCTGCCCGAAGTAATCGAGGATATCTTCGTCGTAATACTTGTCCGCAGAGGCATTGATGACGGTGCAGAAGGCGTCGAGGGCGTTTTCAAACCCGACGACGCAGCGGCGCAGCCCGTCGAGGACGGGATGCGCGTAATCGCCGCACACCGAACGGACGCACACGCTGTTGAAGCTGTCCGCATTGTAATCCATGAACACGCTCTCCGCGAGGGCGTGCATGCGTTTGAGCGGTTCGAGGTATTCTTCCCTGCGGCGGAAATTCAGCCTGCCGCCGCGGTCGGTGAAATTCGCCGAAAGCTGCGTGTTGCCGCGGGCGAGTTTTATATCCTCGTAGATCTGCGCGACGATGCCGATGTATTTGAGCTCTTCGGCGGGCGTAAGTCTGACGAGCGCGCAGCGGCGGAGCTTTTTCGCCACGCCGGAGAGCACCTTCGAACTCTTGTAATTTTCTCCCCAATTATCCAGCTCCTGTTCGATGACGGCGGGGTCGGCGTCGAGGTCGACGAGCGCCTTGAAATTTTTGAAGTAGCTGCCGAGCAGGCGGTCGAGGCGGCGGTTCGCGTTGAAAAATACATAGAACTCGTTCTCGTCGCAGCGGAAGAATTTATCCACCTCTCCCCCGCGCAGCATATCGACGAGCTGCACGAGCGCTTTGAGCTTTTTCTGCGTGAAGGAACTGACGCGCTGGCGGTAAAAATCGAGGAAGAGCGTGAGGTAGGAACGCAGGTGGCGTATCTCGGCGAGGAGGACTTCCGCCGCGTAGAATACCCTGCTGCGCAGCTCGGGGCTGTATTCGGAGAGGTTGACGTTATCGAAGGGAGAACGATGCACCCCGCCGCACTGCTTCGCCGCGGCGGAGACTTCGATGAGCATATTCTCATAATTTTCCAGCTTTTCTTTGGTAAGGCTGTCGTAGAAGGTGCTTTCGATGTCGAGAACGTCGGGCGCGTTTTTGTTTTTGAGATAGATGAGGATGCCTTCGTAGACGGAGACGCCCAGCCTGCGCTTTTTGTGCAGCGCGTTGATCGGCTCGTTGAGCACGCGGCGCACTTCGGCGATCTGTTCCGCCTTTGCGGCGAAATCCGGATCCTCCTGCGCGGCGGCGAGAGCGAGCGTGCTCTCCAGCTTTTTGAGCAGCTGCGACTTGTCGAGCTTGCCGTGCAGTTCGAGACAGAAATCGCCCAGCCCTACGGAGTCGAGCCTCTTTTTGACGACGGAGAGCGCCGCCTGCTTTTCGGCGACGAACAGCACGCGCCTGCCGCGTTCGAGGCTGTTGGCGATGATGTTGGTGATGGTCTGGCTCTTGCCCGTGCCCGGAGGGCCGTGCAGCACGAAGGTGGCGCCGGAAACAGCCTCGGCGACGGCGGCAAACTGTGAACCGTCGGCGGAGAGCGGCGTGAGCACCTCGGCAGGATCGTAATCGTCTTCCGCCTTATCCTCGAACACGTTGTCGGGAAGTTCGAGGCGGTTATCGAGCAGCGACTTTACAAGCGGATTTTTGCGGAACTTGTCGATGTTTTTGCGGACGTCGTTCCACATGGCATAGCGGGCGAAGGAGAAGTTGGCGAGGTATACCTCGTCGAAAACTTCCCAGCCCTTCATGGAAAGGATCTCCATCTTGACCATCGCCATGATCTCGGAGACGCGGATGCCGGAAGAGATAGTGTCCAGCCCGCGGATGTCGATCTTGAATTCGCGCATGAGAAATTCGAGCAGCGTGGTGTTGAACTGCATCCCGTCTTCGGAGAAGGCGACAGACCAACCCTTGCCGCCCTTGCTGCGCGAGATGCGCACGGGACAGAGCACGAGCGGGGCGTATTTCGGCTCGTTCCCGCCGGATTCATACCATTTCAGGAACCCGAAGGCGAGGAAAAGCACGTTTGCGCCCGCCTCCTCTTCCGCCGTCTTGCCCTTTTTGACGAGGAAGCGCAGCACGTCGTCTATTTCGGTACGCTCCGACCAGGTGCGCAGGCGCCTGTTTTTCAGTTCGACGGAGAGAAGCTCGGACAGCACGGCGAGCGACGAGGGCGCGGGGAAATAATCCGCCGCGGGGAGCACGCCGCGCACGTCGGAAGTCTTTTCGAGCAGGGAAAAATCCTCGCCCGAAGAGAGGCTCTCATAGGTGGCGTTGATGTCCGACGAGAGGATGTGCAGGACGTTTTTGTCGGGACGGAAATTCAGCAGCGAATTTTTCAGGGAAAGGTCGAGCAGGCGGCGCTCCCACTGCTTGTTTTTTGTCGCCTTGCCGTCGAGATTGAGTTTGCGTGCGCCCGAAAGTTCCGCGGGCGCGGCGTCGATGTCCGTTTCCCGTTCGCCGAGCAGTTCGTAGCCGCCGATCCCCTTCACCTTGAGGGGAAGCGAGCCGATGCGCGCGAGGCGGCAGCGCTTTACGTCGACGACCGTGTCGAACCAGCCGTTCGCGAGTTTCTGCGCGAAATGCTTTTCCGCCACCGTATAGTTGACGTTCCTGCCCGCGAAGAGGTCTTCGACGTCGAACATACTGACGTTGTTGATGCCGTCGGAAATGTAGTTTTGCAGGAGCACGGTATCGTCTCCCGCGCTCTCCGAAAAGCAGTTGTCGTACAGCCATACGCCGCAGGACACCGCCTTTTCGCCCACGGCGAGCACGGGATGCAGGCCCGCGCACTCGAAGCAGGAGGCGGCGAAGAGGGACAGCTCGAAAGAGGTGCCGACCCTGCTTTTGAGTATCTTCGTGATGTCGCCGACGGGCATGGGGTCGTTGTAATCGAATTCCGCGGCAGATTTTTCCACCGACTGCTTTTTGATGACGGCAAAGATCGCCGCCGCGATGCGGCGTATCTTGTTCTTGTCCCCTTCGGCATAGCCCTGCCATTCGCAGGAGATCTCCCACTTTTTCAGCTGTTCCTGCGCCTCGGTAAGGACGCGGACGCAGTCCGCCACCTTCGGGCGCACGAAACAGGATAAAAGTTCGGCATTGCCGCCCCTGCCGCTCCAATAATCGAAGGGAAGGACGGTGACTTCGCAGGACTGTTCGGCGAGCACGTCTTTGCCGTGCATGGCGCATACGCGCAGCTTCGTAACGGCGACGGAGGAAAGTTCCGTCAGGTACAGGGGCGAAACGACGCTGTCCGCAGATATTTCCACGGTGCTTTCAAAGGGCACGTCGTCGAGGTGTTTGGTAAAGGGCAGCAAAAAACCGTCGGCATTCTCGATGACGACGTCGATATCCTCCGCGGCTTCGGAGCCGGCGTTGGACAGCTGCAGCGCCACGAACAGCGGCACACGGTTATAATAGTCGGCATATCCGTAAAACTGCTGTGCCTTTACGTTGAGGGAGATGCTCTCCCGAAGCGCCGTCTTTGCCGATTTTTTTCCTGCCATATTCCCTCCTGCCTCTTGCGGAAAAACGCCGCCCGACGCGCCGGCACAGGCACGCCGGGACGGGATTTTCCGTCCGTTGATCCTCTTTCATTATACTACATATCCGCCGATTTAGCAAGCGTTGCGCCCGATCCGCGGCGGCTTTTTCTTTCCCGCAAAACTTCCCCTTTTTATTGACAAAAAACGCTCCCTTCATACGAAAGGAGCGAACGTATGGCGGCTTTTATACGGCGGCGTCAACGGCGGAAAGCACTTCCGCATAGCTGCGGGCGACGGCATCGGGCACGGCGCCGAGCGGTTCGCCCTGCGGCGCGTACCATACGGAATAAATGCCCGCGGCGTTTGCCCCCGCTATGTCGGAGGTGAGGGAATCGCCTATGACGATGCAGTCTTCCCGCGCGGCGCCGGCTGCGGAGAGCACATACCCGAAAAAGCGAGGATCCGGCTTTGCGAAGCCGATCTCGTCGGACACAAAGATCCCGTCGAAAAGGGAGCGGATGCCGAGCGCGTCGAGCCTGCCGTATTGGGCGGCGGGCGTGCCGTTGGTGATGAGAAAGACCCTGCCGCGCTCCTTCAGCCGCGCGAGGAACTCCGCCGCGCCGTCAAGCAGGTAGCCCGTCCGGCACAGTTTCGAAAAATACAGGGCGTTGAGCAGCGCAGGGTCGCCGTCTATGCCCTTTTCGGCAAAAAAACGAGCGAAACGCCCGACGGAGAGGCGCGCTTTCGTGATCTCTCCCCGTTCATATTCGCGCCAGATCGCGTCGTTGATGCGCTTATATACGGAAAAATCGGTTTCCGCGTAAGGCAGGCCTGCCTCGCGCATGGCGGCGGCAAGGCTCTCCTTTGACGAGCGCACGAAGTCGAGAATGGTCTGATCCGCGTCGAGCAGGATGTTATTTTTCATCTTCCGCCTCCCGTATGACGGCGAGTTCTTTCAGCGCGCGCGTGTACGCGATATACCGCTCGTGGTCGTTCATGTGCGCGTCTGCGACGGCGACGCAGGAGAATTCGAGCCCCTTCGATTCGTAAACCGTGAGCAGATTGATCCGCGTCTTGGATATCCTCCCCGTGCTGCCCGGCACGCTGTAATTCTTCCTGCGGTATTTTTCGAGGTCGCACGCGGGAACGATGACCGCTTTCAGCCCCTTTTTGTCGCGGAAAAAGGCGCCGATGCCGCGGGGGCGGACAGTCTGCACGGGCGGGCCGTCAAAGCCGATGGGCTGCATATCTATATGCAGTTCTTCCGCCACATAGCCGACGATCTGGTTGGTGTTGCGGTAATTCTGCTCGAGCGTATGGACGGGGCAGGAGAATGCGTCGCGCCAGTCGCGCAGCCCCCGGAAGGGCGTTATGTTCTGTGCGAGGTCGCCGTAGACGTTGAACGATGCGTCCGGGTTGAAAAATTGCAGCAGCCTGTATTCGTTGGCGGAGATATCCTGCCCCTCGTCGACGAATACGAGCCCGTACCGCGGCTGCAGCTGCCTGCCGAGGCGGGCGAAGATGAGACAGAGCGCGTACAGGTCGCTGCGGAACAGTCCCTTGCCGATGCCGAAACGGTTTTTGGCGCGCCGCACCGTCTCTTTATAGAACAGCCGCGCGAGCTCGATGTGCGTGCCGCACTTCCCTATCTTTACGAAATACTCGTTGCCGCGCAGCGCCTCGAACAGTTCGCAGAAGCCCGTGAACCCCTCGCCGATCTCCCGTACGCGCGCGGCCGTCTTTCCGATCTCCTCAAGCAGTTCGGCGCGGCGGGCGATGCGGTCGGCATAGGTTTCCACCTCTTCGCTTCCGCGGCGGATCTTGTACCGGCGCAGGTCTGTCATTTCCTTCTTTACCGTCTCTTCGAGGCGGGAAAGGTCTTCGAGGGCATCGCTCACGACGCGCCCGTGCATATGCGTTATATATGTTCCCGCCCGGTAGAAAGAGAGCAGCCTGCCATAGAAGCAGCTCTCGTTCTTTATCCGTTCCCCCTTCAGGTCGGAAGAGAGGAACTCTTCCGCGGCGGTGACTTCGTTCATGAGCTGACGGAAAGGTTTGTTGTAATACAGCCCGCCCTCCGCGCGTTCTTTGATCTCGCCGAGCACGGCGCGGCGCACGCGCACGCCGGCATTGCGGATCCGGGCAAATGCGTCGAGCTGGGCGCGGAAGGCCGATACGGCGCCGTTTATGACCTCTTCCACCTCCTGCCCGAGGAACATCCCCGCGACGCCGTCATATATCTTTTTCAGGCGGGCGCCCACGTCGTCGTAGAATTTCTGCGAATAGATATAAGCGAGGTACGCTTCCGGCTCTTCCGAGGCATAGTCGATCTTCCCCTCGACGTCGACGCCCTCGTTTTTCAGAAGCTGCAGGAAATACTCGTCGATGCGGCGGGTCTTGACCTTTTCCAGCTCGAGCACCTGCGAAAGCTCGTCGATGAAGGCGTTGAAGGAATCGCTCGGCGTGATGACGAGCACGTCGGAGGGTTTGAGCCGCTCGTTGTTGTACATGAGGAAACTCAAGCGGTGCAGCATGATCATGGTCTTGCCGCTTCCCGCGCAGCCCTGCAGGACAAAGCTGTCCCGCTCGGGAAGGGTGATGATCTCGTACTGCTTTTCCTGTATGGTTTCGATGATATCGGAAATCTCGGAGGAGTCTTTGCGGGCGCGCAGGATCTCTTTGAGGTAGGGATCGAAGATGATCTCCTCGTCACGCCCCGCTATCTCCTCTTTGGTAAGAAAATCGCGCAGGTTCAGGTATTCGTTTTTGTAATCGAGAAAACGGCCGTTTTCCGTGCGCAGCGCGCGGCGCAGAATCTGCTTGTAATTATATTGGTTGATGGAAAAGAGGATCTGGCTCTTCTGGTAATACTTGCGGGCGAGGGGCGCGCGCCAGTCGACGATCTCGAGGTTGATATCTCCTCTCTTGCCGATATAGTAGCTGTTGTACCCCTCTTTGTCGTCGAGCAGATCCATGCGCGCAAAATACGGCTCGGAAAAAAAGCACTTGTACCCTTCTATCTCCGCGCGCCATGCGCGGATGCGCGCATTCGCTTCGATGACGGAGCGGTAGGACTCGGCGCCCGACCCCTCTTTGCGGAGCGCGGCGACTTCTTCGCGCGCCTCTTTGATCTTACCTTTGAGCTTATTGATGTACAGCACCTTCAGGAGCGCCATGACGACGCGGACGCGCAGTTCTTCGTACGCGCGCTGTTTGTCCTCGTCGAGCAGGTCGAGAAAGTACTGTTTGTCCGGCTGCTTGCGGCTGCTTATAAATTTCTGCATCTCTTCGGCGGTCAGTTCAGGCATATGTCTCCCTTATCTTCTTTCGGCAGATTCTCTTGCACGAAAAGACATCAATTCAGTATACCACACATTTGCGCAAAAAGAAACCCCTTTGCGAAAATTTTCGCAAAGGGGCGGGATAAAAGACGTTTCGGGCATTACTGTCGATTATTTATCGGTACCATCCGCTCTGCATCTCGTACATGGCGCGGTATTTGCCCTTCTTCCGCATGAGCTGCAGGGAAGCTATTCCCGAAGAAAATTTCATCACTTCGGCAACGAGCCGCTCCAACGTGAACAACATCAAAAAAGATGCAGCCGCGCAAAGGATAACCCAAAAAATATAAAAAGCCGCCGAAAACGGGCAGCAGGAAAATATCGTTTTCAGGATATTTTTCCATGTGCCTTTCGGAGGCTTTTCCGCTTTCTCTCTTTTCATTTCCCCTCTGTCCTTTACCCTTGTATGTCTTTATTATACTCCATGATCCGCAAAAGGTCAAGGGGGCAGAAAAAATTCCCCGGAACAGAGCAAAGGAGGAAGAACGGAACGTTCTTCCTCCCCCTTTCGCCCCGCGGGGCGGTGTTCTTGCCGTTTATTCCCATTCGATGGTGCCCGTAGGCTTGGGCGTGAGGTCGTAGACGACGCGGTTGACGCCTTTCACTTCGGAAGTGATGCGGGCGGTGATGTGCTGCAGGAGCGCAAAAGGCACGTCTTCCACCGTGGCGGTCATGGCGTCGCGCGTGTTTACGGCGCGGATGATGACGGGCCATTCAAAGGAGCGCTTCCCCTCTTTTACGCCCACCGACTTGAAATCGGGGACGATGGTAAAGTACTGCCAGACCTTGCCTTCCAGCCCGTTCTTCGCAAACTCTTCGCGCAGGATGGCGTCGGACTCGCGCACCGCTTCGAGGCGGTCGCGGGTGATGGCGCCGAGGCAGCGCACGCCCAGCCCCGGCCCGGGGAAGGGCTGACGGTAGACCATCGAATCGGGCAGACCGAGCGCCTTGCCGACGACGCGGACTTCGTCTTTGTAAAGGAATCTGAGCGGTTCCACCAGCTCGAACTGCATATCTTCGGGCAGGCCTCCGACATTGTGGTGCGCCTTGACGGGGCCGCTTTCGAGAATGTCGGGATAGATGGTGCCCTGTGCGAGGAAGGCGATGCCGTCCTGCTTGCGCGCCTCTTCCTCAAACACGCGGATAAACTCTGCCCCGATGATCTTGCGCTTTTTTTCGGGTTCCGCGACGCCCTCCAGCTTTTTCAGGAAACGCTCCGCCGCGTCTACATAGACGAGGTTTGCGTTCATCCGGTTGCGGAACACCTCGACGACCTGTTCGGGTTCGCCCTTGCGCAGAAGCCCGTGGTTGACGTGCACGCAGACGAGATTTTTGCCGATAGCTTTGATGAGGAGCGCGGCGACGACGGACGAATCCACCCCGCCGGACAGTGCGAGGAGCACTTTTTTCTCCCCCACCTGCGCCTTTACAGCTGCGACCTGTTCACGGATAAACTCTTCCGCAAGTTCCCTGCTTTCGATGCGCGCCATGTTTTCGGGGCGCTTGTTGTTGCTCATAGATGCTTTCCTCCGTTGGTTCTTTTTAATCGTGTTTCCGGCGGTCGGAGCGGATAAACGGCTCTGCGACCGAACGGTCTGTCAGTTTTTTGTAACATTCGGGGCGGCGGTATGCGTTGCCGTGCACCTCGCTGCGGCGGTATGCGCGCAAGACCCGCAGGTCCAGATCCGCAAAGTACAGCCCCTCTCCCGCAGGCGCTTCCAGCAGGCAGGTGTCGCGCGGCTCTTCCTCGCCCGGAAGATACGCGATGCCGTCGAACACGGAAGACCGTCCGTTGCAGTCGGGCTTCCCCGCGGGATAGTTCACCGTAACGACCGCGCACATATTTTCAAACGCGCGGGCGCGCAGCTGCGAAAGGCGGTTGATCTCCATCGGGCAGGCGTTCGGCACGAGTATGACTTCCGCGCCGTTCAGCATCAGGATGCGCGCGCTTTCGGGAAACTCCCGGTCATAACAGATCATTGCGCCGACTTTCACCGTGCCGCCTGCGGTATCCAATTCCGCGACGGGGAATGCTTCCCCCGCGGTCAGGCAGTGCTCTTCGCCGAAATCGCAGGTGTGCACTTTTGCATAATGCAGAACGCATCTGCCGTGCCTGTCAAACAGGCAGAATGAATTGCGGGGCGAAGGCGAATATTTTTCGAGAAAAGTTATGCCGATCGCCATGTTCAGCTCTTGCGCGAGGTTGCCGAAGGAAGAGAGGAACTCTCCGTCCGCCGCGACCGCCGATGCGCGCAGCGCGCCGATCTCCTGCGGAAAGGAGTAGCCGCAGCTCCACATCTCCGGGAACAGCGCGATATCTGCGCCCTCTTTCTTCGCGAGACGGCAGTACGCCTCGCCTTTGGCGCGGTTTTCTTCGGCGCTGCCCGCCGGCAGCAGCTGCAGGAGCGCGATCTTCATCCCCTTACTCCCATTCGATGGTAGCGGGCGGTTTGGAGGTGATGTCGTAGACGATGCGGTTCGCGTGCTCCACTTCGTTGACGATGCGGTTGGAGATCTTTTCCAGCACGTCGTACGGGATGCGCGCCCAATCCGCCGTCATCGCGTCGACGCTGGTGACGGCACGGATGGCGATGACGGGTTCGTAGGTGCGGGAATCGCCCATCACGCCCACCGTCGAGGTGGAGGTAATGACGGCGAAGTACTGCCAGATCTCTTTATCCAGCCCCGCCTTTGCGATCTCGTCGCGCAGAATGAAATCGGCGTCGCGCAGCGTTTTCAGCTTCTGTTCGGTCACTTCGCCCATGATGCGGATGGCAAGCCCCGGCCCGGGGAAAGGCTGGCGGTTGACGACGGATGCGGGAAGCCCCAGCTCGGTGCCGACTTTGCGTACCTCGTCTTTGAACAGGTCGCGCAGCGGCTCGACGATCTCTTTGAAATCCACGACGGAGGGAAGCCCGCCCACGTTGTGATGGCTCTTGATGACGGCGGACGCGCCCTTGCCGCTCTCGATGACGTCGGGATAGATGGTGCCCTGCACGAGATAGTCGACCGCGCCGATCTTCTTCGCCTCCGCTTCAAAAACTTTGATGAATTCCTCGCCGATGATCTTGCGCTTTTTTTCCGGATCGGACACGCCGGCGAGCTTTTTGAGGAAGAGCGCGGACACGTCTGCCTTGACGAGGTTCATGCCCAGCTTATCGCGGAACACCTCGACGACCTCTTCCGCCTCGCCCTTGCGCAGAAGCCCGTGATCGACGAACACGCAGGTGAGGTTGTCCCCCGCGGCGCGGTGAACGAGCGTCGCCGCGACGGCGCTGTCGACACCGCCGCTCATGGCGCAGAGCACCTTTTTGCCTGCGAGCTTTTCTTTGAGCTTCGCGACCTGTTCCGCCACGAAATTGGACATCGTCCAGTCGCCCTTCGCGCCGCACACTTCATAGAGGAAGTTGCGCAGGATCAGGTCGCCCTGTTCGGTGTGATGCACTTCGGGATGAAACTGGATGCCGTAGATCCTGCGGGAAGCGTCTTCAAAGCCCGCGGCGGGGCAGGTTCCCGTCTTTGCAGTGACGCGGAAACCCGCGGGGACGCGGCTCACATAGTCCGTATGGCTCATCCAGCAGATGTTTTCCTGTTTTACGCCCTTGAAGAGGGCACTTTCGCCGTAGGAGATCGCGCTCTTGCCGTATTCGCGGGTGTCCGCGTGGGTGACGTCGCCGCCCAGCTTGTAGGCGATGAGCTGGCAGCCGTAGCAGATGCCGAGGACGGGGATGCCCAGCTCGAAGATGCGCCTGTCGACGTCGGGGGCGCCGTCGCCGTAGACGCTGTTCGGCCCGCCCGTAAAAATGATGCCGACGGGCGCGTAGTCGAGGATCTTTTCGATGCTCATGTCGTAAGGGAGCAGGTCGCAATAGACACCCTGCTCGCGCACCCTGCGCGCGATGAGCTGGTTATATTGCCCTCCGAAATCGAGGACGAGGACTTTTTCGTGCTGCATAGAAAAAATATTCTCCGTATGTTCTCACAAAAGAATGTACCGCAACGGCTGCGGTACATTCTTTCTTTTACAGACCTCTCGGGCTGTAGTTGGGGGATTCTTTGGTGATGGAAATGTCGTGCGGGTGGCTCTCGATGAGGGAGGCGTTGGTGATGCGGACGAAGCGCGCGTTTTTGCGCATCTCGTCGATGTTGTGCATCCCGCAATAGCCCATGCCCGCGCGCAGGCCGCCGATCATCTGATATACGATATCGGCAAGTTTTCCCCTGTAAGGGACGCGGCCCTCGACACCCTCGGGAACAAACTTCCTGTTGTTCTCCTGGAAGTAGCGGTCGTTTCCGCCGGCCGCCATCGCGCCGAGCGAACCCATGCCGCGGTAGACCTTGAAGTTCCTGCCCTGATAAATTTCGATCTCGCCGGGGCTTTCGAGCGTGCCGGCAAACAGGCTGCCGATCATGACGGCGGAAGCGCCCGCACCGATCGCCTTCACGATGTCGCCGCTGTACTTGATACCGCCGTCTGCAATGATGCGCTTGCCCAGTTTGTCCGCCGTTTCCGCGCAGTCCATGACAGCGGTGAGCTGGGGCATCCCGATGCCCGCCACCACGCGCGTGGTGCAGATGGAGCCGGGGCCGATGCCCACTTTTACGACGTCGGCGCCGCCTTCGATGAGCGCCTTCGTCGCTTCCGGAGTCGCGACGTTGCCCGCAATGACGGTGAGGTTCGGATATTTTGCCTTGATCTGAGAGACCTCGTCGATGACGCCCCGGCTGTGGCCGTGCGCCGTGTCGACGGTGATGACGTCCACCTTCGCCGCCACGAGAGCGGCTATGCGCTCCATCGTGTCAGCCGCTCTGCCGACGGCTGCGCCCGCGAGCAGGCGGCCGTTTTTGTCGCGCGCGGAATTGGGATACTGTATGCTCTTTTCGATATCCTTTATCGTGATGAGCCCCTTGAGATAGCCGTCTTTGTCGACGATGGGGAGCTTTTCGTTGCGGTGTTTGCCGAGGCTCTTCTGCGCCTCTTCGAGAGAGGTGCCGCCGGGCGCCGTGACGAGGTTCTTTTTGGTCATGACGTTGTCG
>ERZ1090868.1400-NODE-1402-length-12764-cov-12.720434_pt1 | contig 12764 bp, 10 predicted proteins | sample MGYA00478475_ERZ1090868 | MGnify/ENA primary metagenome ERZ1090868 (study PRJEB33644, sample SAMEA5815747) | chicken gut metagenome | biome: Chicken; feature: Gastrointestinal Tract; material: Caecum | place: Ireland | collected 2019-01-01 | study: A study of...
CACTTAAAGTTTTATTACAATGATTAAAGTAGGTATCAATGGTTTTGGCCGCATCGGACGTTTCGTTTTCCGTGCAGCACAAACAAGAAACGACATCCAAATCGTAGGTATTAACGACCTTTGCCCGGTTGACTATTTGGCATACATGTTGAAATATGACACTATGCACGGACAATTCGACGGAACTATCGAAGCGAATGTTGAAAAAAGTCAATTGATTGTAAACGGAAAAACTATTCGTGTTACAGCCGAAAAGAATCCTGCCGATTTGAAATGGAATGAAGTAGGTGCTGAATATGTTGTAGAATCTACCGGTCTTTTCTTGACCAAAGAAAAAGCTCAAGCTCATATCGAAGCCGGTGCTAAATACGTAGTTATGTCCGCTCCTTCCAAAGACGATACTCCTATGTTCGTTTGCGGTGTTAACGAAAATACTTACGTTAAAGGTACTCAATTCGTTTCCAATGCTTCTTGTACAACCAACTGCTTGGCTCCTATCGCCAAAGTATTGAACGACAAATTCGGTATTCTCGATGGTTTGATGACTACCGTTCACTCTACTACCGCTACTCAAAAAACGGTTGACGGTCCTTCTATGAAAGACTGGCGTGGTGGTCGTGCCGCTTCTGGCAACATCATTCCTTCTTCTACGGGAGCTGCCAAAGCCGTAGGAAAAGTAATCCCCACTTTGAACGGAAAATTGACAGGTATGTCTATGCGTGTTCCGACTTTGGACGTTTCGGTTGTCGATTTAACAGTTAACTTGGCTAAACCGGCTACTTATGCAGAAATCTGCGCTGCTATGAAAGAGGCTTCCGAAGGCGAATTGAAAGGCATTCTCGGTTATACCGAAGACGCTGTTGTATCTTCTGACTTCTTGGGTGATACTCGCACTTCTATTTTCGACGCAAAAGCTGGTATAGCTCTGACCGACACATTCGTAAAAGTCGTTTCTTGGTATGACAACGAAATCGGTTATTCTAACAAAGTACTCGATTTGATTGCCCACATGGCAAAAGTTAACGGATAATTCTATTTCTCCGATAAAAAAGAAAAAGGCTGAACAGTTTGTTCAGCCTTTTTCTTTAATCCGACAGGTACACCCTCGTCATATACCCCGAAAGTATCCTTCTTATACCATGCCACACCTTTCGGATCACCCCTCTGTTTATATCATACATATATAACACCGTAACTATCCAAAAAGTTATTCAGCACAGGCAAAATCTCGCCGATGGCCTTTCCCATATTTCCAATAATTCTTACCGGCATATCGGTATACTGGGGCTCTATACCGCACATCATCGACACCGCTTTATGTTCTCTTTCCACTAATTCGATTTCACACATCAACATATAAGCTACTCCGTCGAACTCTATTTCATTTTCATACCTCACCCTCTTTCGTGGCGAATTTTCCCGTTCATAAGCTACCAACCAATGTGCTGCCGCTAATGATGCCAAAGCCGGAGCCTCCCATTCAATCGTTCTCATAACTTCTCCTATTCTATTAGCACACTTCCATCAGGGTATATTCACACTGCATTTACCCGTTTTGTCTGTGTATCTCCTCCTTTTGTTTACAATTTTTATAGGCAATATACCCCGATGGAACATGGCTAACTATGTTAATTACTAATCTATTATTTTGTTTTTCAAAAAAAGTTTATACCTTTGTTTTGGTAATAAAACCACACAAATATACTACCGCTTTTATTGAAAAGCAAATTATTTATGGTAATTTTACCATTTTATAAAAAATAAAAATGTGAACGACTATGGAGAATGAAGCTAAAATAGAGAGAATCAAGACATTGATGGAAAACTTTGGAGTAACCCAGTCGGAATTTGCCAAACGCATATCAATCGATGCATCCAACTTCTCGAAACACCTGACCGGAAAACTACCTGTCAGCGACTCGCTTATCAACAGAATCGTCGCAGACTTGGGCGTATCGAAAGAATGGCTATGTACGGGTAAAGGATATATGTTTCGTCCCTCAGACAACGATGCACACTCTCATATACGCACATTAACTCTTCCCTCGGAAGCGATTATACCAGAAGCAAGAAATGGGGCGAAAGTATACGGTCTGGACGTAACTGCCGGTAATTTGGCGCGGGACCGCATGTTTACCGAAGATTTGGTAATCGGCAGTATAGACGTTCCTTTCATCAATCCCGATTGCAGCATTGTCAAAGTAAGCGGAGACAGCATGAAACCCGTTATTAACAATGGTGACATGATCGCAATCCGCGAAATAAAAAATCCCCAGCTTATCTTCTGGGGGCAAATCTACGTCATATTGCTGGAAGATTACCGCATGGTCAAATATATTCGTAAACACGATAATCCCGATAGGGTTATCCTACGCAGTGAAAACAAAGAATACGACGACATCGAAATCGAGAAAAAAGAAATTTGCGATCTGTTCATTGTCGAAAACATTATACGCATAGACAGCCGCATTTAATGACTACGACAAATATATATAGCTCGCCCACAATACATTCACGAAAATTATGTCAACATTGGAAGAAATAACCATCGCCATGTCCCACGAGGACTTCGACACTTGGTCGACACTTACGGTCGGATTCAACTACACTAAAAGTCTAGTCATCTGTCTGACCTTTTACGATTATAAAAATGTACAACATCATACTTATGCGACAATCGAAAAAGACGAAGCAATGGCTATGTCGGAACAACTCAATGTAAAATTAACCGACTTACCCCAAACCATATGCAAACATTGCGGCGACACGTCGTATGTATTTGTGCCGTCTCATGTAGAAGAACTTTTCAAAGATGTACTGGATTTCATACTCGACTGCGGCGCACATTATCGCATATCAAGAGATTAAAGATTACCCCCAAATATAGTCTCCATTTTTTCAAAAATTCAGGCTCAACATTCTGTCTGTCAAAACAAAAACACCCAAACATACCGACCTGACAAATAAAATTTGTTTCTACATTCGTTTATACTATCTTTGCAAATACAAAAACAGGGTGCGACTTGGTATAAAAAACGAGCTTGTCCGTTTTATCTTATTCCTATCTCTCTCTATTTTTGTAAAACAATCAAACCCGCCGTCACTCCAATGAGAAAGTTGTTATATATCGTTCTGTTCCTATCCGTCGGGAAACATTTGCAGGCGACAAATTACAATTGTCACACCGAAGTGGGACAACTACAATCTCTCATCGGAGAACAGCATCGGACAATTACGAATCTAACCGTCTCGGGAACAATCGACGTTCGCGATTTTGCTTTCATAAACGACTCCCTATTTCACTTAACCGGCATAGACCTTGCAGATTGTACGATAGATGCATCCGAAAGTCGAGATATTTACCTCGGAAATCAAACCCGTTTCGATGCCAACTGTATTCCGGCAAACACCTTCTTCGGATTTCAAGAGTTAACGACCGTACGGCTCCCCCGGAATACCGAAAAAATAGGAAAAGGAGCTTTCGCAGGCTGTACTAAACTAAAAAACATAGATTGGGGAAACAATTTACAAGAAATAGCAGGATTCGCTTTTTGTGACTGTTTCTCTTTGAACACATCGTTACCACAGACATTGAAAAAAATAGGCGAATATGCATTCAAACAATGCACCTCTTTTACCGGGATAGACCTCTCCCTGTCTGTCCTTTGTTCGATAGGGAACCAAGCATTTCTCAACTGTACCGCCTTATCCTCGATAACCCTACCCGCCTCGTTACAATCTATCGGCAAAGAATGTTTTGCCGGATGCTCGTCTCTGACGGGAATAACACTCCCTCAAAAACTAGAATCTATGGGCGAAGGTTGTTTCTCCCACTGTATCTCGTTAACAGAGGTCGATATAAAAGAATGTCCATTGGAAAGCCTGCCCCCTTACACCTTTGACCATTGTACAAAACTACTCTCCATACAAGCCCCCAATACCATAACAGAAATAGGAGAAGGCGCATTCTATTATTGCACATCGCTCACCGACTGTATTCTACCAGAGTCTGTCCGAACCATAGGTGATTATGCATTTGCCGGATGCAGTAGAATCGCAGGACTTTCCTTCCTGCCCGAAGGAACTGAAAAAATAGGTCGATGGCCGTTCTATGGCATGAAATATTTATTTTCCGCAAAAATACCGTCGACAGTCAAGACCATCGGAGACCACGCTTTCGATAATTGCACGAGATTGAATGTTATGTTATCCTATCCGACCGAGCCCCCGATACTGGGAGAAAATGTCTTTCGAAATGTTCCGCAAAAAGATTGCCGGCTGGGAATCCCCGACGAAAGTCTATCTCTCTATTTGAATACGCCTCAATGGAAAGAGTTTGACATTCGTTATTTATCCGAGGTAGATGAGCAACAAATCGACGACAAGGCGTTGAAAGCATATTTCGAGCAAAAAATGCTCATCGTAAATTCGTACGAACCCATGCACCGCATAACCCTGTATACAATCGACGGACGTACAATATATCAAAAACAAGGCAAAACGACCGAAGCGAAAATCGATACTCAATCGTATTCGGGAGAAATATTTATCCTTTCGGTACAAATAGAATCAGGAAAATACTATCATTTAAAATTAGGAAGAGTCAATTAACCAGAACCTGTCGATATTCATTTCAAAATGGGAAAAAATAAACTGAAAAAATTCGACGACCTGCAAGGCTACCCACATGTATTCCAATATCCTTTCTCTGCACTACAAGAAAAAGGTTTTGAGATGCAAGGTAAATGGGGTAAACAATTCTTCAAAAACGAAAATCCGATAGTCCTTGAATTGGGCTGTGGAAAAGGCGAATATGCCGTAGGTCTGGCAAAACGCTACCCGCAAAAAAACTTTATAGGAATAGATATAAAGGGAGCCCGCATGTGGAGTGGAGCCAAACAGGCCCTCGAAGAAGGAATAAATAACGTAGCCTTTCTTCGTACCAATATAGAGTTGATCGATCGTTTTTTTGCCAAAGGTGAAGTATCAGAAATATGGATTACCTTCCCCGACCCGCAAATGAAAAAAGTGAGAAAGCGGCTCACTTCTACCCGGTTTATGCAACTATACCAAAATATTCTATCGCCCGAAGGTTTGATCCATCTGAAAAGCGACAGTCCGTTCATGTACACCTATACTTGTGAAATGGTAAAAGCAAACGGCTATCCCGTACAAATTTCGACCGACGATCTCTACCATTCGGGAATAACCGACGACATACTGGAAATAAAAACTTTCTACGAGCAACAGTGGCTCGAACGGGGCATGAATATCAAATATATTCGTTTCGTTTGCCAACCCCGTGAACAATTCATCGAACCCGACGTTGATATTCCTTATGACACATACCGGAGCTTCAACCGGGGAAAACGTAGCGGTAAACAAAGCAGTCAAGAAAATACAACATCAAAATAACACGACAATATGCAACTATATCCGAAACTAATACTTGACGCACTCGCCAAAGTGCGTTACCCGGGCAACGGGAAAGATTTGGTCGCTAACGAAATGATCGAAGACGACATTCGTATCGACGGTAACAAAGTAAGTTTCTCCATCATTTTCGACAAGCCGACCGATCCTTTTATCCGATCGGTCGTGAAAGCTGCCGAAACTGCCATTCTCACTTTCGTAAGTCCAGAAGTAAATATCAAAGGAAATATAGCTGTAAAGGCAAGACAAACAGCTCGTCCGAACCCCGAGAATCCCTTGCCCGATGTAAAGAATATCATCGCCGTTTCATCGGGAAAAGGAGGCGTAGGTAAATCTACCATAGCCTCCAATTTAGCTGTGGCGTTAGCCCGTCAAGGGTATAAAGTCGGGCTGCTGGATGCCGACATATTCGGCCCTTCGGCTCCCACGATGTTCAATATCGAAGACACCGAAGTCTATACCGAGAACATCGGAGGACGCGATCTCATTCTCCCGGTCGAGCGATACGGCGTGAAGATCCTTTCCATCGGTTTTTTTGTTCGTAAAAACGATGCCGTACTCTGGCGGGGAGGAATGGCAAGTAACGCTTTGAAACAACTCATCACCGATGCCGCATGGGGCGAACTTGATTATTTTGTGCTCGATTTGCCACCGGGAACCAGCGATATACACCTCACTTTGGTACAGACACTCGCTATCACCGGAGCAATTGTAGTAACCACGCCGCAAGAGGTTGCTTTGGCCGATGCCCGTAAAGGTATCAGTATGTTTACCGGGGATAAGGTAAACGTCCCTATACTGGGATTGGTCGAAAACATGAGTTGGTTCACTCCTGCCGAACTCCCGGAAAACAAATACTACCTATTCGGTAAAGACGGAGGGAAACGACTGGCCCAAGAAACCGGAGTTCCTCTTTTGGGACAAATACCTATTGTACAAAGTATCTGCGAAAGCGGTGATGCGGGACACCCCGTGGCACTCGACGATACCATTACCGGATTAGCTTTCAAGCAACTTGCCGAAGCCGTCGTAAAAGCCACAGAGGAGCGCAATGCAACTAAACCCTCGACACAACGGGTAGAAGTTCATAAATAAAAAGCCCATACGACAAAGAGCCGCTATAAAATTTATAGCAGCTCTTTGTTTATATAGATTTGGGCTCAATCGATAATCAATGGGGATTGTTCAGTGTCTCCCCCTATACTATTTCACAGAACACCCCATAATGCTACGAAACACGGCTGGGGAGAAGGGAGAATACCCACAAAATTCCGAAAGGGTAAAAAGCTGTTCAAAACGACACTTTCACCCCTTTCTCTCTGTGTACCTCATAAAATCGAAGCAAGGGAGAAAAAGGAATACTTCTCAACCTCTCCCCCTGTGTTCCCGTAAGGGAATATAGGGGGAGTGCCCATAGGGCGAGGGGGTTAAAGGCCCGACATAAACCGACTGATGAAATACTGTTTCCAGCTCCTCCGTCACTTCGTGACACCTTCCCTAATGCCACACCCCGTAAGGCTACGGGGCACGGCAATGGAGGAGGTCAATAGTGAACTATCCTCTCCAAAAGCCGGACAAGCTCAACCTAACCGGAAACGTTTCTCCTCATAGTTAGCGGATTAAGTCCCTCTCATTCATCAACATTCAAGTCTATCCCCATGAATTTTCTACTGAACATAGACTCGTTGCAAACATTAAACAGACAACAACCGAGCGATCGTCTCCGGGTAAAGTTCATGTTCGACCGCATGAATGAGTCCGAATAACTCATCGATATCGTTTCCTTCGTACGGGATAGCCCGCTGGGCGATAATCCGTCCGCCATCTACCGTACGGTCCACATAATGAATAGTTACTCCGAACACTTTCACCCCGTACTCCATAGCTTGTTCTACGGCACGAGCTCCGGGAAAAGCGGGGAGCAAAGAAGGGTGTATATTAATAATCTTACCGTCGTAACGCGATAACAATGTATCCGAAATAATCCGCATATACCCGGCCAAACAAACCAAATCCACCCCGTTCTCATCGAGAAAATCGGCAATGACAGTCTCCATTTCGACCTTAGAAGCAAAAGACTTAGGGTCGAAAGTGAAAGACTTCACACCATGACGTGAAGCTCGTTCTACGACACGAGCCGAAGGTTTATCACAAACCAAAGCCACTGTTTCGGCCGGGATCTTACCCTGCTCGCAAGCAGTCACAATCACTTCAAAATTACTGCCGGTTCCACTGGCAAATACGGCAAGACGCTTTTTTCGGGACATAAATTCTTTTTTAGAATGGGAACAACAAAGGTAAAATAAAAATCATAACTATCCCCATAATAATCTGTAAAGGCAAACCCACCTTTACATAATCCATGAAAGTATATTGACCGGCAGGCATAACCAGCGCATTGGGTGGCGTAGAAAACGGAGAAGCGAAACACATGCTCGCCCCCACGGCAACAGCGAATAAAAACGGATAAGGACTCACTCCGATCTGTAATGCGGATTGCATGGCGATAGGAGCCAATAAAACGGCTGTTGCCGTGTTACTGATGAACATCGTCATCAATGAAGTCGTAAAATAGATACCAGCCATTAAAGCCAAAGGCCCGTAACCGCCCAAGCCGCTAACCAAACTATTCGATATATATTCCGATGCCCCTGTCTTTTCCAAAGCCAACGACATGGGAAGCATGGCGGCAATAAGAACGACACTCTCCCAGTTAATTGTTTTATAGGCTGCCTCCACATTCCTGAAACAACCGGTTAATACCATAAGTATCGCAGCAATCATCACAGCCGTAACCGGAGCCACTGGTATAGAATCGAACACCATCATAAGAATCATTAAAAGCATAATCGCAGCAGCGACCGGAGCTTTATAATCGAGAGTAACTTTCGCGGCTTCGCTCAACGGCTGGCCGAGTACCACCCAATCGGAATCTTCCGAACTCAACCGAGCTATATCCTTCCATGTACCTTGCACGAGCAAAACATCGCCCGACAACATCTTCACATCTTTCAAATCATGCAATATATAATCGTTCTTTCTCCTTATGCCCAATACATTGACATTGAATTTTTCCCGAAATCCCGAATCTCCGACCGTCTGTTTCAACAAACGTGACGAGGGCATCAAGACAATCTCGGCGATACCTATGTCATAAAAAGCCAAATCGGAAGTCAAGTTACCCTTGCCGTCTTCGATGGTATGGGCATCCAATAATACCAAAGAAAATCGAGAAACAAACTCCCTCACTTTTTCGAAATCGCCATTCACATACAACACATCGCCGGAACGTAATACAGTACCCGGATCGGCCAATTTCTGATTGACCGTTTTCAACAACCGGGACTGCGACGAAACAGAGCGCCGTACCTCCAATATATTCAAATGATATTGTTGGCGAATATTCAACTCGACAATCGTTTTACCGGCGACTATCGATTTTTCGGGGATTTGTATCCGAAACAACTTTTCGGAAAGCTGATATTCCCTTGCCAACTCGTTCAGAGATTTATTCTTGTTTTTACCATCAGACTTTTCGGTTCCCCGTTTGGTCAGGAAAATTTTACTCAAAGGCATCAATACGACCATTCCTACAAAAACACAAATCAAACCGACCGGCAAGAAAGAAAAGAAAGTAAGCGGTTCAAAACCGGCATTGGTCAAGGCATTCTGTATGACAAGGTTCGGCGGAGTACCTATCAACGTCATCATACCTCCCATACTGCTGGCAAAAGCCAAAGGCATAAGCAAGCGACTTGAATTTATATGAGCGTTGGCAGCCAGACTCACGACAATAGGCAGCATCAAGGCCACCGTACCCGTATTACTCACAAAAGCTCCGATAGCCGAAGTAACCAGCATGACCAAAATAAAAAGCCTTGTCTCACTCTTACCTGCCAACTGCAATATCTTTCCGCTTATCATCTTCGCCAACCCGGTTTGGAATATCGCACCACCTACCACGAAAAGACCGATCATCATGATCACGACCGAATTGGAGAATCCAGACAACGCCTCATCGGGAGTAAGAATGTGGAAAAGCAGCAATAAAACCAAAGCGCACAAGGCTATCACATCAGAACGAATTTTACCACTCACGAAAAACACTGCCGATAAAGCTAAGATTACTAACGTTACAACCATTCAACCAATTTTTTAATACACCTATATCTTTTCTTGACAGGAATAACAATCATGAATCAATCCGTATTCCCTTATTTCACAATTTATCCACACAAATTTAAGAAAAATTTTCAAGTCAGTCAAGCTCTGAATTTCTTAAAAAGACTTGTCTATCAAACATATAACAATAGCACCCGAAAGGCTATGCAGACAGTCTTTCGGGTGCTATTACCCTTTTGGGGAAAATACATTATTTCACTTCCCAAGTCTCCCCGGTCAACAAAAATTCACGCAAGGAGGAATAAGGTACTTTCGAGGTTACCTCTTTTACTTGTCTATCCACCTCTTCGTCATATACGGGAGCCTTCACATTACGAATCACACCTATTGCCAAAGGCAGTTCATGTCCGTCCATCATCGCAAGACTTTGATGCAAGAAATTATCGGGAGACTTGGCATCATGTACCAAAATATCATCGAGAGTCACACCGTTCTCCCCGATAGTCACAGCCTTTAATTTGTAACCGTCCAACACGAGGCCTCGATTATTGTCTTTCCCGAAAATCATCTTTTCACCATGACGCAAATGAACAGTCCGGTCGGCACGAAACTCTTTATCAGCCACATAACTGTGAATATTATTATTGAAAATCACACAATTCTGCAACAGCTCCACCACCGACGTTCCTTTATGGCGGGCTGCTTCTACCAATACTTCTTGCGAAACAGACATCTCCACATCGAGCGAACGAGCGAAGAATGTTCCTCTCGCCCCGAAAACGAGTTCTGCCGGAATGAAAGGATCTTCCACCGTTCCATAAGGAGACGATTTAGTAACGAAACCTCGGTCGCTCGTCGGGGAATATTGGCCTTTCGTCAAACCGTATATCTTATTATTCATCAAGACCACATTGATATCCACATTCCGACGTACCGAATGAATAAAATGGTTCCCACCGATAGCCAGACAGTCGCCATCTCCCGAAATCTGCCATACCGTCAGATCGGGATTGGCCGTCTTCACCCCGGTAGCCACAGCTGCGGCACGACCATGAATCGTATGAAAACCATAGGCATTCATATAATAAGGCAGACGCGACGAACAGCCGATACCCGAAATCACCACCGTTTCGTGGGGAGGCACTCCCAGTGTCGCCATAGCTCTCTGCAACACAGCCACGATAGAATGGTCTCCACAACCCGGACACCAACGTACATATTGGTCGCTTTTAAAATCCTTTGCCGTATATTCCTTTTGTTCTTCCATATCCTATTCCTCCAAAAGCTTTGAAAAATGCGCCATCAACTCACTCACCATGAACGGCTGTGCCTGAATTTTATTATATCGCAAGAAATTCACACCCGGAACTTTCCCTGACAAATACGATGCAAACTGCCCGTTATTCAGCTCGCAAACGACCACTTTTTTATATCGCCGTAATATCTCCTCGGTATTCGCGGGCAACGGATTGATATAATTGAAATGAGCGAAAGCCACAGGTTTCCCTTCTGCATTCATAGCTTCCACGGCAGAATACAAATGTCCGTAGGTTCCGCCCCAACCGACAACCAATAAATCGGCAGAAGAATCGCCCGACACCTTCAACAAAGGAATATCGGTGGCTATACCGTCGATTTTCTGCTGCCGGGCACGAACCATCTTTTCATGGTTAACAGGGTCAGTAGAAATTGCGCTAGTCTTATAATCCTTTTCCAATCCTCCGAGCCGGTGCATGAAACCCTCTGTTCCAGGTTTCGCCCAATAACGTACGGCTTTTTCGTTACGGTCGTATGGTTTCCACGTACCTTGTTGTTCCGGCATGACATAATTGGGCTTTATCTCGGGATATTCATCGATTTCCGGAATACGCCATGCCGAAGAGCCATTTCCAATAAATCCGTCGGTCAACAAGATAACGGGAGTCATGTGCTCCAAAGCGATTTTAGCCGCTTGAAATGCCATATCGAAACAATCGGTCGGTGTAGAGGCTGCCACCACTACCACCGGACTCTCGCCATTCCGGCCGTATAAAGCCTGCAACAAATCGGTCTGCTCGGTTTTCGTCGGCAATCCCGTAGACGGCCCACCTCGCTGAACATCAATAATGACCAAAGGCAATTCCGCCATAACGGCCAAACCTATACCCTCGCTCTTCAATGCCAAACCGGGCCCCGACGTGGAAGTCACTGCCAAATTTCCGGCGAACGAAGCCCCGATAGCCGTACAAACACCGGCTATCTCGTCCTCCACTTGAATAGCCTTTACGCCTAAATCTTTCCGCTTGGCCAACTCATGCAAAATATCTGTGGCCGGGGTAATGGGATAACTTCCTAAGAACAAAGGCAGTCCCGACTTTTCAGATGCGGCTATCAAACCCCATGCCGTAGCCGTATTTCCGTTCACATCGGTATAAATACCGGGCTTCACTTGTGCAGACTCCACTCGATAAGTCGAGACCGAAGCATGTATGTTGTTCCCATAATTATACCCGTCGCGCATAACTTTGGCATTAGCCTCGTAAATAGCCGGTTTCTTGGCAAATTTATTTTTCAATAAATGTTGAGCTTGTTCCAAAGGACGGTCGAACAACCAACAGACAAGCCCTAAGGCAAACATATTTTTACACCGTACGATAGACTTGTTGTCCAAGCCTGAATCGGCCAATGAATCTTTCACCATTTGGGTAATCGCTACCGGAACGATTTGTGCATGAGAAAGGCCCGCCTCTTGAATGGGATCGTCCGTCGTAAACGCCGCCTTCTCCAAATCGCTGGCCCGAAAGCTATCCGAGTCAATAATCACCACACCGCCTTTTTTCACATAGCGAGCATTTGTTTTTAACGCTGCCGGATTCATGGCAACCAATACATCGGCCAAGTCTCCCGGAGTGTGAACACCTTTCCCTATATGAACTTGAAAACCAGACACTCCCCCTAACGTTCCTTGCGGAGCACGTATCTCTGCCGGATAATCGGGGAATGTAGAAATTTCATCACCGATACCGGCCGAAACATTGGAAAAGATATTCCCAGCCAATTGCATTCCGTCACCGGAATCGCCGGAAAATCGTACCACGACTTCTTCCAATACTTTCACTTTTGTTTTTTCCGTCATGTTTATATTACAATTTTAATTCAACATGATATATTTCAATTCCAATATTACTATTTTAGCAAAGATAGTGTTTTTTTGTAAGCATTTGAAATAT
>ERZ1090868.1403-NODE-1405-length-12755-cov-10.483780_pt1 | contig 12755 bp, 8 predicted proteins | sample MGYA00478475_ERZ1090868 | MGnify/ENA primary metagenome ERZ1090868 (study PRJEB33644, sample SAMEA5815747) | chicken gut metagenome | biome: Chicken; feature: Gastrointestinal Tract; material: Caecum | place: Ireland | collected 2019-01-01 | study: A study of...
AGGAGTTGTGCCTTCTCGTCAAAAAGCCTTCGTTCGTCTTATTGAGGGCGCTTCCAAAGCCCAAAAGCTCCGCGCCGCTGCCCGTGAGAGAGAGCTCGACAGGCTGTTCGATGTAGGGCTTACGCTGCCCTCGGCTGTCGACAAACTCGATCTCGGCAAAACACAGGTCTTCGCCGTTCGCACGAAGCGCCGTCTTGTCCGTTTTAACGCGAAGGAAGGTCTCGCGGCTGCCCGTTTTGAGTTCGCTCCTTCCCACTTCGCGGCCGTTCTCATCGAGGGCGACGGCTACAAGCGTCCCGGGCGCGTACCTGACATTGAAAAGCGCCTTGTATTTTTTGACGCGCTTTTCGCCGATCTTTTTGCCGTTCAGAAGAAGCCTCACGGCATAGGCAGAAGCATACACTTCGGCTATGGTCTTTTTGCCTTCATACCCCTGCCAATTCCAGCTTGCAATAGCGTTCGTGAACTGCCATGCGCCTTTTATGGGCGTCTCGCCGCTGTGGTTTACGGGCCGCACCGCAAGATAGGGTACCTTTCTCATCCCCCACACCGTCTGCATGAACGCCATCTGCGCCAAAGGGTCGCCCGTCATATCGACCATGCCCTGCTCGGCAAGGAGCGGAAGGCCTTTGTAGGAAGGATAGTGCCAGCCCATGCACGCCTCGCCCAAGTAGTCCCACGCCGCCCAGACGAAGTCGCCGATGACCTGCGGATATTGTTTGACGCGCGCCCAGTTATAGGGAAGATCGCCCGCCATCGTCTCCGAGCCCACCATCATGCGGTCGGGGTATTTCTTCACATCGATGTCATAGCGGGAGGAGGCATAATTGAGTCCGACGATATCGAGCGAGGGGGCAATATCCGCAACGATCTTTTCCGCCGTCTTGCCCTTGCTCATGAGAAACATGAGCCCGCCCAATTTTGCTGCCCAATAGTTGAAAAACGCCGAACCCGCCCGCTTTTCGCGGTAGGTCTTGCCTTCGGGCAGCGGCTCGCGGCGGTACTCCCCTTTGTCGCGGTAGATGCCCATACCCTTTTTGATATAGACGTCCAAAAGCACGTTGATGCCGCACGTCACGGGGCGGGTCGGATCGAGCGAATGCAGAAGATCGCGCATCTCGCCGCAGAGTTTTACGCCCTTAGGGGAAGCAGTCTCCGTCACTTCATTCCCGACGGAATACATCACCACACACGGATGATTATAATCCTTTTCGACCATCGCGCGGAGATCATCCTTGTATCCTTCAAAGAAATCGCGCGAATAGTCGTGATAGTTTTTGGGGATATACCAGCCGTCGAAACACTCGTCCAGCACATACATGCCGAACTTATCGCACGCATTGAGGAGAGCCCGCGAGGCGGGGTTGTGCGAAATGCGCAGCGCGTTGAAGCCCTGCTCTTTGAGGATGCGCACGCGGCGCTCTTCGGCATCGGGATAGCTGCACGCGCCCAGAACGCCGTTATCGTGATGGATGCAGCCGCCGCGAAGAAGCGTCCGCTTCCCGTTGATGAGGAAGCCCTCTTTGGCGTTCCAATCAATCGTTCGGATGCCGAACGTCGTTTTGAGTTCCTCCCCCCCCGCGCCTTGCAACTGCCGTGTAGAGGTGCGGCGTTTCCGCCGACCAGAGCTTGGCATCGGGGATCGTAAATTCCCCCGCGCCGCCCTTGGCGACAAGCGTTTCGCCGTCGTAAATTTCCACCTCCGCCCCCTCGTCCGCCGTCACTTCAATAACGGCGGGAGAGGTAGAGCGCGTCACGATCCGCAAGGTTTTGGGGGCGTCCTTGGCGGAGACAATGAGCCACACGGGGCGATAGATGCCCGCGCCCGAATACCAGCGGCAGTTGGGGACGAGGGAATTATCGACGGTGACTTCGAGGAGGTTTTCCTCCGCCCTCACAACCCCGTTCAAAGAGAGGGTAAATTCCGAATAGCCGTATTTGTGCGCACCGACTTTGATGCCGTTTACAAACACTTCGGCATTGCGGTAGACGCCTTCAAAGAGGAGCGAAATATCCTTTTTCAGCTCCTCAGAAGAGAAGGTGAGCTTTCTTTGATAGCAGTACTTCCCGCCCGGGAAGAACGCCCCCGCTTCTCCGCTCAAAGCGGTCGGCGAGCGCCGCTCTACGAGCATCGCATCATGCGGAAGGGAGACGGGGGAAAACACCTTCCCCTCTTTGCAGAATTCCCAGCCACGGTTTAATTTTACGATCATTTTGCACCTTTATTTTTTCTTTTTCGCGGCCTTCGCCTCTTGTTTGGCTTTCTTTGCGGCCTCTTTTTCTTCCCGCTTTCGCTGTTTTCCAGCCTCGGCGGCAAGATATTTGTTGTTCTCCGTCTCGAAATCCAGCCCCTTCTTGGCACAAAGTTCTTTGAGGTCTGCGATACGGTTCTCTTCGTGCTCTTTCGCCGCCTGTTCGCGCTCGATGCGGTCCTGCTCTTCGGGCTCGATCCAGGTACCGCCCTTCGCAAGCACGGCTTCTTTCTTTCGACGCAAGAGCTCTTTGTTGATCTCGGGCAGTTTCTTTTCCACATTGACGAAGGGCAGAAGAACAATGACCGTCGCCGAAAGGATGATGTCAAAGAGATAGAAGCACAGCGTCATGAAATCCTTGATGTTCTGTGCGGGATCGGGCATGATCTCAAGATTATCAACAAAGTTCATGTTGAGGAGCACCGATTCGTAGCCGCCCGCAAAGGGAGCATAGATGAGCGACTGAATGGCGCCGATGATCCCCACGCCCAGAAGACCTTCAAGGCGCAGCCCGCTGCGGAATTCGATGTCATCAAAGGCAAAGAAGGTCAGCGTGATAAAGATATACGAATTAGGCAGCCAGCCCATGTTGCGCAGGAAACCGCCGATGAGTGCGGGAACGAGCTGATCGGGGAAGCACCATCCGATGACGCTGCCGAGAAGCACGAGGGCATAGCCGCCGATCGTGAGGTTCTTGATGCCAAACTTTTTGGAGAGCGGATAGATGATGAAAGCGCCGATGCCGCCAGGCACGCCCGCGATGATGGTATAGATCATCTGCATGGAGGCGTTGGTATTACCGCCGAGCAGATACTGGATGTAATAATATTGCACATTGCCGCCCTTGAAGTTATCGATGATGCCCTGAAGCGTTGCAATGACGGTAAGGATGACCCAGAAACGGTTGGAAAGAAGCGCTTTGAGCTGCTCCTTCAGGGGGATATTGTTGGCGTTCCCGTCCTTTGCTTCCAGGCTCGCATCCTCGATGACGCGCTCCTTCGTGTAGTAGTACTCCATAAGAAGGAGCGGAACGGCGCAGACAGACATGGCGATGAGGAGAATGGCATACCCCTTGATATCGTTCTGCAGCCAGAAAGGAATGAGCACCGAGTTGACGATGAGCCCGATGACGATGCCCGAGATCAAAGTCCAGCACAATTTTCTCATGAAGGTGAGCTGTGCCTTCTCCTTGGGATCGTGCGTGGAGACGGAGACGATCATATCCTTGTAAACATAGAAGTATGTCGACCCGATCGTATTATAGCAGGCAAGCAGGATGAAGAAGTACACCCAATAGGCTTCCCCCATGATGTTAGGCGAGAAAAGGAAAATGAGAACGCCGATGATGATCGTCAGGAAGCTGAAGATGAGATACCACGGGCGCAGTCGCCCCTGCCGGCATTTGGTATGGGTGAGCAGCCAGGAATTGAGCACGCTCACGCCGATGACGACAAATTTGATGATCATCATCACAAGCTGATAGTCGTTTCCCAAAGCAGCCGCCATGGGGTTGGCGGTGCCGTCCGCCCCCGCGGGATAGGTAAGCCCCACCATCTGCATGAAGAACTTCTCGACGAGCGCCGCAATGGTATTGACGATGAAGATCATCCCGAGCGGCCCGATGAGGTGCCCGAAAATCTTTTCCTTGCGCGTAACGGCGCGCGTCTTCACGCGCGAGTCGAGCAGCTTGGAATTGAAGATGCCCTTGCTAAGTAGATCGATCTCTTTCATAGTTTCCCCTCTTAATTATATCATGCGGATCAGGCGCCCGCAATATGATCGTACAAATATGCCTCCATCCTGGGCGTCCACCACAGAAGATACCCCGCGCGCGTCGGATGGATATGATCCGCCATGTAAAGTTCGCGCTGCTCCTCGGTGATCTCGTTGAACGCCTCGTCGGTATAGAGGTCAATTACGCCCACCTTGTCCTCGCCGTACTCTGCCTGCACCTCTTTGAGCGCCTCCACCATGTCGGCATACTGTTCGCTCTCATAATAGGCGTTGGTATAGAACACGACGGGGATGCCCCACGTCTCTTCCACATAGTCGCGGATATACTCGACAGCGCCGATGACGGTGTGCGTATTGTAATCCTTCCCCTCGCCCGCGACCGCACCCAGCGGTTTGGACGTAGACGCATCGTTGGTGGAAAGCTGCACCACGAAGAGGTCGAAATTCCTCTCTGTGTCCATCTTTTTAAGGCGGGCGATGTAGGAATTCAAGCCCTCCTCCACGAGCGTCGTTGCGCTGACCGCGTCTTTGACGTAATCGGCTCCGTTCCGCACGGCAATAAAATCGGCGAAGGAGTCGCGCACGGCGGACGCGCCTAGCGTCACGGAAGAACCAAGAAAGGCGATATCCATCCCCTCCAAGGGAGAATGTTCCAACGGCTCCACGTTTTCCACCGCATACTTCTCCGCGTTGCCGGGCAGCTTCGCAAAATAATGGTCGGCAAGCGGATAGAACGGCCCCCAGGCGAACCGGTAGCCTGCAAACATCAATCCGCAGAGCGCAAACAGCCCGAAGCCGACGAGAACACTTGCAATGATGACGATCACTTTCTTTTTCCCTTGTAATTTAGCCATATTCTTCCTTATCAAAACGGCGCCGCTCCCGCAGCGGACATCTGTCTTTTGATATCTGCCGCGGAAGGCGCTGTCGTTTTTCATGATGCGGGCGGCTTTACGCGCATCCCGTCCTTATTTCTTCTTTCGGCTCTGTCTGAGTTCTGCTTTACGCTTTTTCTCCTCTTGCTTTTCGAGCCACTTCCTTTCCTTTTCCGCTTTGGCGGCAAGGTACTTGATGTTCTCCGCCTCGAAGTCGAGCCCCTTCTTTTCGCACTTTTCTTTGAGCTCTTTGACGCGGTTTTCTTCGGCAATGCGGTCGAACTCCTCCTGTTCAAGGCGCTCCGCCTCTACGGGGTCGACGTACACAAGCCCCTTTGCCTCCGCCTCTGCCTTATGCCGTTCGACGATGTCTTTCTGCATCCCGGGGAGCTTCTTATCCAGGTTGTAGAACGCCATGAGGATCGCGACACACACGAAGATGATGGCGGGAAGGATAAAGCAGATGAACACGAAGTAGTTCTGCATGGAAGCATTCTGCACGACCTGCGTGAGCCCGCTGCCTTCGGGGATATCGATGGGAGGCTGATAGTCGAACGCGTCGATACCGATATTGAAGATGCTGAGCGCAAAGCCCGCAACGAGCGTGCTGATGACGGTGTAAACGGACGCCATGAAGCTGTCGCAGCGGATGCCGCTCTTCCATTCCACATGATCCATCGCATCTGCGACCATGCTCATCAGAACAAGATTGGGGAGCGTGCCGATGCAGCGGATCAAAAGCCCCGCAAGAGCGCCCACCATATTATCGGCAAACGCCCAGCCCAAAAGGCTGCCTACGACGGCGATGACTGCTCCGACGAGCATCATATTGCGCTTACCGAATTTTTTGCAGAGCGGCAGGATGAGGAACATCCCGGGGCCCATCGGGAAATACCCGACCACGGACATGAGCGTCATTGTGATGCCGTCGTTATAGCTGCCCAGCACCCAGTCGGCATAATACACCGCACCCGCATTATACATGGCGTTGAAGAACTGATACAGGAGGAATACCGCCATAATGATGACCCAATAGCGGCTCGAGAAGCACGCCTTGACCTGCCTTGAAAGCGGTTCGCCCTTTGCCGTTTCGCCCATCGCCCGCGTCTCTTCCGTGACGCGCTCTTTGGTGAAGTAGTACTGCATCACGATGAGCGGAACGACGAGGATGGAGAAGATCGCCATCGCCATGATCCACCGCCCCTGGTTGACGCCCATCCAGGGCAAGATCAGCATGGGAAAGAGCATCATGTTGAAGAGCCCGGGCGCGATCGCCTCGCCAAGATTGTTGAACATGGCGAGCCCGTCGCGTTGGCGGGTGTTTCGCGTAGAGAGCGGCACCATCATCGTCTTGCTCATGAGATAGATGGTCACCGCAAAGGAGTAGAATAAGTTATAGCTGAAGAAGATCCAGATACATTTTACCGTGTCGCTCGCATTCGGGACGGTAAACATAAGGATCGCCGTGATCACCATGAGCGGACCCGCGATGAGGAGCCACGGCCGCGCCTTGCCCTGACGGCTCTTTGTCCTCTCGATGATGCGCCCCATGATGACGTTGGTGATGGCGTCGATGATCTTGGACACGAGCGGGAAGATGACGAGGAACGCCCCGCTGATCTGCATCACATCGGTGTAGAACTTATTGCTGTATGTATTGATGATGCCGATGAGAAGCATCGCGCCCGCAGGGCCGAGCAGATAGCCCAGCCACCTCTCCTTTTGCGTGACGTTTGCCGACTTGATCCGAGAATCAAAAATCCTCGATGACAACATCCCGTTTTTAGATGCCATGTAGAAACCTCTTACTGTCGTAAAGTTGATATTTTCCGCCGCAGGCGGTCACACGAGATGCCGTGCGCCTGCCCGATGGCGTTGTATTCAAAGGGAGCTGCAAAAAGGAAGCTCGGGCGGCAGACGATGTTCCGCCGCCCGTCTTCTCGTTCCCGATCAGCCGATCACCCGTTCGCAGCGGTCGGTGCCGTAGATGGTGTAGTTGCCGTCTGCGTCCATATACGGAGTGAGATCGATACCCATCGCCTGTGCGACTATCGTCGCTACCATCATTTCTTCGGCTGTCTTAGGGGCATAGCCAATGAAATCAACCGTCTGCTCTGCCGTGTTCAATGTATAAGAAACACCGCGATCGGTACACTGACGTGCTTTCAGATCGTTAAAGCCTTGCAAATTGATGATGGAAGTGATCGCATCGTAGCCGCCGAGGAGGCTTCCGACATACAGCGTATTCCCCTCTTTTTGATTGCTCTTAACGGAGATCTGCGTATCCGTCTCGGAATAATCGAGATAGCCGTAGCGCTGGATGCCGCCGATCCCGCCGAGGTATGCGGATACGGGCGTATTGGAAACCGCACTGAAATCGAGTTTCAAAGCGCCACTTGCCGAAACATTTTCCGTATACGTTGTGCTGGCTCCGATGCTGCCCATGTAAGCGTTGTTGGTAATACCTGCCGTCGGATCTTCCGCCGCCGCACGCGCATCCTGAATGGTGAGGGAAATGTCCATATCGGAGACAGTATCGTCGATCCAGCCGTAGCCCTCGCCGGCGATGCCGCCGACGTATAGATTTGTCGAACCGACATCATATGTTTCCGTATAAGCAGCAACAACATTGATCGTACCCGTCGCTATACAGTGTGTTACCTCTCCGCCCCAATGGCCGCCGATAAAAGCGCTGATCGCGATGTAGTCAACATCCGTTGTTTCAATATCGATCTTCGCGTCCACCACATGTACGTTGACGATCTTGGGAGATTGCTGTGCGAATCCCGCTACTACCGCAGCATAGCCGTGATGCTCGTTGCTGTAATCGATATCAATGACGGGGCTTTCGATGACAAGATCGGAGATCTCCGCATCACATATACTCCCGAAGAGCGCCGTCGTGCCGTTACCCGATCCTTCGGTAGGATGAACGGTGTCTCCATAAGGTTCAAACGTTGTGATATGCAATCCTTTTATAGAATACCCGTTGCCGTCCAACGCACCGCTGAAAGCATACTTCCACCACGAAGCAGACAGATATTCATAAGATGCGTAATATGTTCCGACCGGCATCCACTCCTCGGTGAGCGCAATGTCGTTTTTAAGGATATACCAACCCGAAAGATCGTTCTTCATATTACGGAGGTCTTCCTCGGTTTCTACCCACTGCGGCTCTACCCAGCGAGCATATACCGTCATATCATCGGTGACCTCCATGACATCCTTTTCAATTGCGCCGACGTCGAAATAACTGTTGGAATTGACATCAAGCAGGAATTTTGTCGTGGAAACGCCGTCCTCAAGCACAGGATTTTTGGAGGTATCCCAGCCCGCAAAGCGCTTGCCGCGGACATAGGGCGCATTGCTGTTGTTGGTTGCAGGGGCGCTGACGGCAGGAACATACTCCTTTTTCGTGCCGTCCGCCGCTTCAAACGTGGAAGTGAGTACCTGAACGATTTGACCGTTTCCGAAGTCGAATGATACAGTATAATGCGTCTCTTCAACAGGCTCGTTGTCCGTAAACGCAAACTTAAACTCTATGCCGTAACTCACATAAGTTACATCTGCACTATACTTCAGGTCCGGATAGGCCGAGGCGTCGCAGGTGACCGTAAGCGTTTCAGGCAAACTGTCTGCAACGGTCTGATTGGTGACCGTAAGCGTCGTGGCATATGTAGTCGTATCGAGCGCCCACGTTCCCGAAGCCGCTTCGGTGTAGTCTGCATTCGGATCGGGCATATCCGTTTTCAAAAGCATAATCCAAGTGTTGTCCGTGTAGAGTTCCAGCATGGCGTCCGCTTTGATGTTCATGCCTGCATACGGCGATCCGCTCGCACTCGCCCACAATGCGATTTGGATCTCTCCCTCTCCGGGCTTTTCCTCTTCGGGCATATCCTCGCCGCAGACGTCGCACTTGCCATCGCCGTCCTCATCGACGTGCTCGGTGCAAGGCGTGTCGGGCTGGTCGGGTTCGTCCGGTTCATCGGGCCCGGGCGTTTCGCCCTCCCCCACCTTGTTCGCCACGGGATCGAGCGTAAAATCGAGCACACCCGCGCTCGGGATGGAGACGCCGATCGTGTACTTGCCGTCCGCAGGCTCATATTCTTTGACGACGCCGCTCTCCGCGCCGTCCAGCATGGTGGGATTTTCGATGCTCTCATCCCAATATCCGGTCAGAGAGAGCGTGCCGTAGCTGCCCTCCTCCCCTTCGAGCTCCCAATTCCCCGACATATACGAAGAATAGCCGTCCCCTGAATCGACCATCACATGAAAGACATAGCCGTAGCGTTCGCCTTCCACGGGCTCTGCGGGCTCTTCCCTGTACTCGAACGAAAGATAGCCGCTGCCGACGCCCGCCCAGAAGGACTTCGCCTCCGTCACATAGATGGCGCCCTCGGTGACCTGCGGTTCCTCGGGCTTGCATGCCGCCATGGTACCTGCGCCGAACGTCAGCGCAATGCACGCCATCAGAATGCCTGTTGCTTTTCTCATCTTTTCCTCCTTGGTTATATTGTTTCGGGCGATGCCCGATGTTTCCATTTGGATCTCATGATCGTTTCATGATGTCAGAATGCGGAATATTATCGTTTTGTGATAAAATCATACATCGATTTATCGCAAAAGTATTGCATTGCGCTCCGAAATATTGTAAAATTATCCACGGAGGAAAAAATATGACAACTCAAGCCATCCTGCGCACTTTGGAACTCCTGTACGCGACGCACGAACTGCCCGTTGCGTGCTTTCAGGAAAACTTGTCGCTTCTTCATGCTTACTGTTCCTGTCCGGGCTATGCGCCCGTCTTTTCTGCCATAGCGGGCAGGGCGCCGAGCGACCAAGACATTTCGCTCGTCAGCGGCTACGCGGGTCTTTACGGCGCGGTACGCATCAGGGAAAGCGGACAACTCCTCATCACGGGGCCCTTCCTCAACAAGAAGCCGGACGAAGCTCTGCTCGATACGATCCTTCATGACTATGAACTTCCCTGGGAGGAGCGGGAACCGTTGAAGCAGTTCTTATTTTCCCTGCCCCGATACCCCCTCAACCGATTCCTGAATTTTGTCGTTCTTCTCAATTACCTCTTTAACGGGGAAGATGTTTCCGTAACGGAATATTTCAAGAATGCCCTGCCACGCCTGCAGAACAAGATCGGAGAGAAGCATTCCAAAGAGATCTTAAAAGAGGCCGACATTTCGCACGGGACTTACAGCTTTGAACAACAGCTTTTATCTTACGTTTCAGCGGGAGACGTCGCGGGGATATACGCCTTCTTCGATGCGGTGTCGCGCAGCGCGCCCATGACGGAGGGGAAAGTCGCCGACGACACATTGCGGCAGGCAAAAAATATCTTCATCGGGCTTATCTGCATGGTCGGAAAAGTGGGCGCCATCCGCGGCAACCTCGATATCGAACAGACCTATCAGCTCATCGACCTCTATACCCAGGAGTGCGAACGCTGCTCTTCGGTGAGCGCGGTCGATCAGCTGCGCTATACCGCCATCATGGACTTTACCCAGCGCGTCGCGGAACAGAAGCACCCCGAAGCTTATTCTACCGACGTCTATCAGGCGCTGCAATTTATCAAAACGCACACCAACCAGCCCATCGGCGTTGCGGATGTCTTGGAGCATGTCGGAAGAAGCCGTTCGCAGTTCATGGAACAGTTCAAAAAAGAGACGGGCGAGACGATCGGAAAATACATCGTCAAAGCAAAGCTGCAGGAAGCAAAGCTGCTTTTAGCCTATTCCGACCGCCCCCTTTCGGAAATTTCCAACTTTTTCTTCTTTTCCAGCCAATCCTACTTTCAGAACCTGTTCAAAAAGCAGTTCGGCGTCACGCCCCTCGAATACCGAAGAAAACACCATAAAGAATGAGCGGCCGCAGCCGCTCATCTTTTTTCCCCAAGGACGATTTTACAAAATCGGAAACCTTCTTTACAATACACACGCCCGAACTTGTGTTATCATCGAAAAAAGGCGGTAAACAGCATGATCGGTATCAACACATTCGGGCTTTCCGAACTCCTTCGCACGAACTTTTACGGCACTTTGCAAAAGCTGTATTCCTGCGGCTTCGGCGTCCTCGAGCCCTGCATCCTCTTTGACGAGTACAGCTTTGCCCCTGTGCGGGCAGCGACTCACGCCAACCTTCGTCATTACCGGCTGGACGGCGGCATCTGGTTCAGCGGAAACAACGCAATAAAGCGCCTTGAAACAGCACGCAGCCTCGGCTTTACCGTCCTCTCGGTCCAGTCTTCGCTTGCGCTCGCCCCTTTCTTAAAGTACGGCTTCGAAGAGGCCGTCCATTTCCTAAAAGAACAGAATATCCGCTATCTCGTCGTCAGCCCCATGAAAAAGAGTACGGCGCTGGCAAAAAAGCTGATCCCTTATTTGCAAAGCGCCGCAGTGATGCTCGAAAAACAGGGGCTTTCGCTCGTCCTTCACAACTACGAACACGAATGCCTGCCCGAGGCAAACGGAGAGACCCTTTCTCGATCTCTATCTGAAAAGCGTACCTTCGCTCAAATTGGAGCTCGACGTCGGCTGGGCGCACTATGCGGGCAGCGATGCCCTTTCCGTCATGCAAAAATACCGCGATCGGCTCGTCCTCCTGCACCTCAAAGACGTAAATAAAGGTGCGCCGCGCAGCCATTGCTTTACCGCCATAGGCGAAGGAGACCTTCCCCCTGCCGCCGTCTTAAAGGAAGCGGCTTCTCTTCCCCGCTTGGAGAAGAACGGCATCCTCATCGACCAGGACAGGAGTGAAGGTGATCTTTTATCCGACCTCGAACGCGGCGCAAAGAATGTATATTCCCTGCTCGGAATATGAAGGCACGCCGTCTGCTTCCCGCCCTGTCGGCAATGATCGCCGATCCGCTTCGGCGCAGGAAAGGAACGGCTTTTGTCTCGCTCCTTCTGAATGCCTGTTATATCGTCTATCTCACAGCCGTTGCCGCCGCCCATTCTTCCGCTTGGTACGGAACGCTCGCGGGATATTTTATCTCCGTTTGGCTCATCCGCGGCGGCATCTCCTTTGCGACCCATCGAGCAAAAAAACGAGCAAGACTCCGTGCGTCTTGCCCGAAAAAATACGTTGAATTTTCTGTTCGTCGGATGCGCGCTCCCATTTCTGGGCGGGGTGATGGCGGCTGCCGTCATCCAGATGGCGATCGGCTCCTATCCGGACAGCACAGGAATATCAAACATCGTCATCAACGCAGTTTTTGCCGCCGCAAAACTGACATCCGCGCTCGTGCAGTTTGTCCGCGCCCGCCTGATGCCCCACCCCGTCGCCCGTGCCATGCGCATCCTCGGCATGATCTCGGCGCTGATGTCGCTCTTGTCGCTCGCCGTTTCCATCGTCGCCGTCTGCGCAAACGGCTATACTGTGTGGGAGCTGATCTGCGCATTCGGGGGCGCCGTATGCGGCGCGACGCTCGCCTCGGGCGCCTATATGATCGCACTCGCCGCCAAAGAATGGACAAGAAAGACGTATTTTTCCTTCTCAGGCTGGCAGCCTCGCCGTAAAGGCATTTATTCCAGCGTAAAGCCCAAAAGTTCCAAAAAACCGCGCTCGATATGAAATTCAAGCGCCGAGTTTTCTTCCCCGCCCGCGATCGAGCCGCGCACGCTTTCCCAGGACTTGCTTGAACATTCGAGCGTACAGAACGTCTTCTTTCCGTCCGAAACGCGGATGCGCCCCCTTCCGCGCGCTTTCAGCACAATGGAGCGCGTCCCTAAAAGATCAAAGGAAAGATACCGCACCAGAACGCCGCGGGTAAGGTTCGTTAAATAGCGTTCGCTGCCGTCATCCATCACCATGGGGAGACCCTTGAAGGTGCGGTTTCCGCCGTGCGGCATCTTTCCGTTGGTCAGATGGCAGCAGATGACGG
>ERZ1090868.1404-NODE-1406-length-12753-cov-12.034730_pt1 | contig 12753 bp, 10 predicted proteins | sample MGYA00478475_ERZ1090868 | MGnify/ENA primary metagenome ERZ1090868 (study PRJEB33644, sample SAMEA5815747) | chicken gut metagenome | biome: Chicken; feature: Gastrointestinal Tract; material: Caecum | place: Ireland | collected 2019-01-01 | study: A study of...
CAAGAGACAGGTTGTAAGAATGCAATTCCGTAAATGATATTGCAAGCTAAATTAAATATAAATTTTTTTATTTTAACTAGCTTATTTTCGGCATGTTTATTTATAGTATGCCATATAGAATTAAGTTTACTACAAAAGTATAAAAAATGCAATCTTTACGGCACAAACAAATATAAAAAAGTGATGGGTTTATTTAAACTCATCACTTAAAATAGCACTTATTTTTTATTTTTAGCACTAGCCGAAATAAAAGCATAGAAAAGTGGGTGTGCATGATTAGGGCGTGACTTAAATTCTGGGTGGAACTGAACCGCCACATAAAATGGGTGGTCTTTAATTTCCACAGTTTCAACTAAAGCACCAGATGGCGAAGTACCAGAAATAGTAAGCCCTGCATTTTCAAGCTCCTCTCTATAAACATTCTGAAATTCGTAGCGGTGACGATGTCTTTCAGAGATATTCTCACTCTTATAAGCCTTAGACATAATAGTGTCTGGCTTTATTGTGCAAGGATACGCACCCAAACGCATAGTGCCTCCCTTATCAGAGATTTCCTGCTGATGCTCCATAAGACCGATTACAGGGTGAGAAGTATTCTGGTCAAATTCTGTCGAGTTTGCATCAGTCCAACCAAGCACACTTCTAGCATAAGCGATAACAGCAATTTGCATACCAAGACAAATGCCAAAGTATGGAATATTATGTTTTCTTGCATAGGTGGCGGCATAAATCATGCCATCAATACCTCGACCGCCAAATCCCCCTGGGAGAATAATGCCGTCAACATCACCTAAAAGACAATCAGCAGTTGCATCGTTTATTTCTTCGGAGTCCACCCAAGAAATATCTACAAAATGCCCTGTTTCATAACCTGCATGATGAAGTGCCTCGGCTACCGATAAATAAGCATCATGCAGTTTAACATATTTACCCACAAGAGCGATTTTAACACGCTCTTTTCTTGCATCAATGCGTTTTAACATTTCAGTCCATTCAGATAAATCTGGCTCTTTCGCATCTATTGAAAGTTCTCTGCACACAATATCAGATAAATGTGACTGTTCGAGCATAAGAGGTGCTCTATAAAGTACAGAAACTGTGCTGTTTTCGATAACACAATCGGGACGCACATTGCAGAAAAGTGAGATTTTATCTCTAATTTCCTGTTCAAGCGGTCTATCTGTACGACAAATAATAATATCTGGCTGAATTCCCAGACTGCGAAGTTCTTTAACCGAATGCTGAGTTGGTTTACTCTTTGGCTCATCAGAACCCGAAATGTAAGGCACATAAGTGACATGCATAAATAAGCAGTTTCTTCTGCCAACTTCTGCTGACACTTGACGAATTGCCTCTAAAAATGGCTGTGATTCAATATCGCCTGTTGTTCCACCGATTTCGGTTATAACAACATCAGCATTTGTTTTTTCGCCCACAGAATAAATGAAGGATTTAATTTCTCCTGTTATATGCGGAATAACCTGAACGGTTTCGCCTAAATATTCACCAGCACGCTCTTTAGTAAGCACATTCCAGTAAACCTTACCAGTTGTAAGGTTTGAATATCTGTTTAAATCTTCATCAATAAATCTTTCATAGTGACCTAAATCGAGGTCAGTTTCCGCACCATCTTCGGTTACAAAAACCTCGCCATGCTGAAATGGGCTCATAGTTCCTGGGTCTACATTGATATAAGGGTCTAATTTTTGAGCTGCAACTTTTAGACCTCTGCTTTTAAGCAGTCTGCCAAGGGATGCGGCGGTAATACCTTTACCAAGACCAGAAACAACGCCACCAGTAACAAAAATATATTTAGTCATAACAGGAAGTTCCTTTCATTTTTCATTCTTTTGAATGGATACCAATGAGTTCATTTGCAACATCACGTTTAGTTTGTCTGGTATCCATAGCACGTTTTTCAATATAAGCGTGTGCTTCTGGCTCGGTCATTTTACAGCATTCAATAAGCACACATTTTGCACGATTTATAATGCTTTGGTCTTTGAGTTTTATGCGAATTTTTCTATTTTCCGCCTCAAGACTATGAATTTTACGATATATAGCAAGTGTATGACGTATAGAAAGTGAAAGCCTAATAGGTGAAAGCGGTTTAGGAAGTACAATAACGCCATCATCTATAACGCTGTCTGAAACATCTTCAAATATATCCGATTTTACAAGAAGTAATACACCCATTCCAGACTGTTCAGCTATAAACTGTGCAAGTTCTGCACCAAATTCATCTGAAAGAGGTGCATTTATAATAATAAGTGAATAATCAGTCTCTGCAATTTTTCGCCTTACATCTTTGCCATTTGACAACCATACACTTGAAATCTTGGAGTAACAACTAGCGATAGCCTTTTTAAGTGCAATATAACTTTTTTCAGTAGCTGTTACAATAAGTATCTGCTCCATAAACAATCCCCCTTGGAAATTACTATAAGAGCATAAAAAATGAAAAAGATTCTCCCCTAATAAAACTTAGTATCTTTCAAAATATAGTTTATATGCAGCAGAATGTGGAGAATGATACTGAGAATATTGACTACATTCTTGACGTTTTGCCGCAAGATAATTTTCAAGTGTACGGCTAGGGATAATATTTTTAATAAAATCGCTGTTTTCAGCCGCAGTTATTGCCTCATCTAATGAGCTAGGCAGTGCATCATAATTATTTAAAACCTCTCTATCAGCTGTAAACAGATTTATATTACAAGGCTCAGGCAGTTTCATTTTCTTTTCAACGCCATCAAGCCCTGCATGAAGAAGTAAAGTAAAAGCAAGATAAGGGTTTAAAGTGCCATCAGATGCACGATATTCCATTCTTCTATGAATACCACTAGCTGCTGGTATGCGAATGAGTGGTGAACGGTTTTGATGTGACCAAGTTATATATCTTGGTGCTTCAAATTCACCCATTCTCTCATAAGAGTTTACAAGCGGATTAAAGAATAAATTCATTTCCTTTGCATGAGCTAAAACACCTGCAATAAAAGACTCAGCAGTTTCAGAATGTGATACGTTAGGGTCACAGAAAATATTTTTGCCATTTCTAAAAAGTGAAAGGTTTACATGAAGTCCACTTCCTGCCTCACCTGCAAGTGGCTTAGGCAAGAAAGAGGCAAACAAACCGCTAGAATTTGCAATAGTCTTAACAACCCATTTAAAAGTAATCATATTGTCAGCCGCTTGCAAAGCACCAGAATATTTAAAATCAATCTCATTTTGCCCTGGACCTTGTTCATGGTGAGATGCCTCTGGCTGAATACCCATTTCTTCAAGAGTCATACAAATTTGTCTGCGTACATTTTCGCCTCTGTCAAGCGGTGCAACATCAAAATAAGATGCATTATCATAAGGAATACGGGTAGGTGTACCGCTTTCGTCAAGCTCAAACAAATAAAATTCACATTCTGTTCCGAGCATACAGGTTAGATTTTTTTCACTTAATTTATTAACCGCCTGTCTTAACATTTGTCTGCCATCGCCCTCAAACGCACGACCATCTGGGTAACGAATGTCACAGAAAAAACGTACAACTCTACCAGTTGAAGGACGCCATGGCAGAACGCAAAGAGTTGTAGGGTCTGGGAATAATAATAAATCTGATGACTCAACCTTCATAAACCCTGCAAGTGCAGACGCATCAAAGCAAATGCCGTCAGAAAAAGCTCTCATAAGCTCATTTGGAAGAATAGATATATTTTTCTGCATTCCAAAAATATCACAAAATGCAAGACGTATAAATTTTACGTCATTATCTTCAATAAACTCCAAAACATCGCTAATTGATGTACTCATATACAAACCTCCAGTTTTATTCAAACGTATATAACTGGTTATAACCCGAATTAGGGTTTGGAGTCAATACATAAAAACGGTTTGAAAGAATTTCTTTTACATTTCCTCCAAAATATTTACAATAGTCCTCAATATGCGGTGTAAGCTCCTGTTTGTCTTGTTCGGTCATTTCACTAACTAAAACTTGCTCTGGCAATCCTTCTGGTTTTTCATCACATCTTAAAATGATTTTTCCTCCATGCATACCAGTTCCGCAGAAATAACTGCAAGGCATTTTTCCCTCTGCACCATTTCCAAGTATTGCAATTAGTCCACCTGCAAGATATTCACCTAAAAACGAACCCGCTTTACCGCCGACAATCAGCACTGGAAATTTATCCATATAGGCTTTCATATGAATACCTGCACGATAACCGACATCGCCCTCGATAAAAATTCTGCCGCCACGCATACCATAACCGCATGCGTCGCCACAGTTACCATGGATAATAATTTCACCTGAGTTCATAGTATCGCCTACCGCCTCTTGACAGTTGCCAAAAACCTCAATGGTAGAGCCATTGTTATATTGCCCCAAGCCATTTCCCGCAGTGCCATATAATTTAAAATTTTTATCCGATGTAGCACATCCTATATATCTTTGACCATAAAGCTCTTTAATAGTTATATCTCTATCATCACAATTTCTTATTTTGTTTTGGAGTTCTTGATAATAAATAGTATTTGCAATAAATTCCATGTCTTATCCTCCCTACTTATTCGCCAGCATGTTTAATGCCCAAAATATCAAGCTCTTTTTGAGTAAGACCAATACCACGAAGCATTAGTCTATTACCTCTTAAAGCCTCAATGGAGTTAATACCCATACCGCCCATCATTTCTTCTAGCTCATGGTTCCAAGCTGTAACAAGGTTTACAAGTCGTTTTGCACCGATTTCTGGATTTAAGCGTTTAACTAAATCCTCTCTTTGAGTTGCTATACCCCAGTTACATTTACCAGTCTGACAAGTACGGCATAAATGACAGCCAAGGGCTAAAAGTGCAGCAGTTGCAATATAACATGCATCAGCACCCAGTAAAATTGCTTTCATAAGGTCGCTAGAATTTCGAATAGAACCGCCAACAACAATAGAAACCTTATCTCTTATACCCTCGTCACGAAGTCTTTGGTCAACCGCTGCAAGAGCAAGCTCAACAGGAATACCCACACTGTCACGAATACGGGTAGGAGCTGCACCAGTTCCACCTCTATAACCATCAATACAGATAATATCCGCACCCGAGCGGGCAATACCAGATGCAATAGCTGAAACATTATGCACAGCCGCAATTTTGACCATAACAGGCTTTTTATAGTTAGTAGCCTCTTTTATTGAGTAAACAAGCTGACGTAAATCTTCAATAGAATAAATATCATGGTGAGGAGCAGGAGAAATAGCATCAGTATTTTCTGGTATCATACGGGTTTTTGAAATATCAGCACCAACTTTTATGCTTGGAAGATGACCGCCAATACCTGGTTTTGCACCTTGACCCATTTTAATTTCAATAGCTGCACCTGCATTTAAATAATCTGTATGCACACCAAAACGACCAGATGCGACTTGAACAATAGTGTTTGCACCATATTCATAAAAATCCTTATGCAAACCGCCCTCACCTGTGTTATAGCAAATGCCAAGCTCTCTTGCTGCTTTTGCTAAAGCTGCATGAGCATTATAAGAGATAGAACCATAACTCATAGCAGAAAACATAACAGGCATATTAAGCTCAATATGTGGTGGTAAATTATCAATTAAGTTGCCGTTTTCATTACGTTCGATTTTTCCCGCTTTTTTGCCTAAAAATGTTCTGGTTTCCATAGGCTCACGCAGTGGGTCAATAGGTGGATTTGTAACCTGAGATGCATTTATTAAAATTTTATCCCAGTAAATAGGGTGCTGTTCTGGATTGCCCATTGAAGAAAGTAACACACCGCCTGTTTCTGCCTGACGATAAATTTCAGTTATTGCCTTTTCAGTCCAGTTTGCATTTTCCTTGAATGTGTGGTCGGTTTTTACTATTTTTAATGCTCTAGTTGGGCAAATGGCAACGCATCTATGACAGTTTACACATTTACTTTCATCGCAAGTCATCATTTTTAAGTTTTCATCATAACCATGTACTTCATTTGCACATTGTCTTTCACAAGCACGACAATTTATACAGCGGCTTGGATTGCGAATTACTTCAAATTGTGGATATAACATATTCACTTTGCGTTACCTCCTTTATTCAGTGTTAAAATTACAGGCTCGCCACCTCGTGGAGCGTAAATTTTATCAAATTCTGGCTGCATAATTCTGATTGCACATTCTTCTGATGCGATATAAACAGTTTCATCTTTTTCGCCTACAACCATAGAACGTAGTTTTAATCTATCATTGAGTGCCATCATACCGCCCTCAAACCCTACCAAAATAGAGAAAGGTCCAGTAACAAGTAAAGATGCAAAAGCATTTCTAAGATATGTTAAACGCTTTTTCTCCTCCTCTGGTTTTTTCTCAATAGTAGACCAGAAAGGTGCTGCAATTACATTTGCAATTTCACTATAATTTAAACCTATTCTGCGGTTTAAGTAATCGACGATATAAGTTATAGCCTCGGTATCTGTTAAAAGGTCGCAAGAATATCCAAACATCTCAATAAATCGTCTATTTGCATCATAAGAGGATATCTCACCGTTATGCACAACTGTTGTGTCAAGTAGTGCAAATGGGTGAGCACCACCCCACCAACCTGGTGTATTTGTTGGATAACGACCATGACAAGTCCAAGAGTAAGCCTCATAATTTTCCAGCATATAATATTCGCCTACATCTTCTGGAAAACCGCTTGCTTTAAATACACCGACATTCTTACCAGATGAGAATATATATGCACCCTTAATATTATGGTTTGCATGAATGACTTTACGCACCACAAATTCTTTTTCATCGAGCTGAGAAAATGCAAGAACGGTTGAAAGTGGTTGCACAAAGTATCTAAAAATCATAGGTTCATCGGTAATTCTTGGGTGACGTCTAGTAGGAATTTTCGCCATAGCAATTATATCGAAGTTTTCCTTTAAAAAGGTTTCACACTCATCTTTTGCACGGTTTGAGTCATAAAAAATATGAAAAGCATAATCATTTTTAAACTCTGGATAAATACCATAAGCTGCAAAGCCACCGCCTAAACCATTTGAACGGTCATGCATAGTTGAAATGGATTTTATAATCCTTTCACCGTTTTCTCTTTTGCCATCTTTATGAAAAATACCTGCGATTGCACAACCCGCAGGGATACGAACCTGACCTTCTTTTAAAAGCATGGTTACTTTCCTCCTTTAAAAAAACATATAAAAGCAGCCTATTATATAAAAATGGCTGCAAATTTCAGCATCTATGCTGAAAAAACAAAAAAAGACGTCCATTCAAAAGACAGTAAGATTATTTTCTTACTATCCTCTGAATGAACGCCTTTGTTCATGCGTTTATTTTATAATATATAATGCTTTTGGTCAAGAGAAAATGCATAAAAATGCAAGGTGAGAAACACTTTCTTGCAAATTATATAAAACACCGCTTGTCTTTGACATGTCTATTTGTAAAATACTTCAAAAGTTTAGATTAAAGCTAAAAAGTTATAAAAACCCGCTTGACAATCTGGAAAATACAGCCTATAATTTGGCACAGAAACAGCAAAGGTGCTGAGGTCAAAGACGACTTCAGCACCTTTTTTTATTGGTTATTTATTAAACATTATGTTTTTTTATAGGAGGCAAAAGAAGATGCGTAAAGTTCCTGAAATGTTTGGCAGTATGGTATTTAACGAAACTGCTATGAAAGAACGCTTTCCAAAGCATGTATACAAAGCTTTAAAGCGTACAATGACCGAAGGCACTGCACTAGACCCACAAATTGCCGATGTTGTAGCAAATGCAATGAAAGATTGGGCTATTGAAAAGGGTGCAACACATTTTACACACTGGTTTCAGCCAATGACAGGCATTACAGCCGAAAAACATGACTCTTTCCTATCCCCTAGCACAGACGGCACAGTCATCATGGAATTTTCTGGCAAAGAGCTTATCAAAGGCGAACCAGATGCATCTTCTTTCCCATCTGGCGGTTTAAGAGCTACATTTGAGGCTAGAGGATATACGGCTTGGGACCCAACTTCTTATGCATTTATTAAAGACCATACACTTTGTATTCCAACTGCATTTTGTTCTTACACAGGTCAAGTGCTTGATAAGAAAACACCTTTACTACGTTCTATGGATGCAATCAGCAAAGAAGCTTGCAGAGTTTTAAAGCTGTTTGGCAAGGACTGCAAACGAGTTACAACAACTGTAGGACCAGAACAAGAGTATTTTCTTATCAATAAATCTGACTATGCAAAACGCCCTGATTTAGTTATCACAGGCAGAACGCTATTCGGTGCAAAAGCTCCTAAGGGTCAAGAAATGGAAGACCATTACTTTGGCTCTATCCGTCCACGAGTTAAGGCTTTTATGGAGGATTTAGACGAGGCTTTGTGGGAGCTTGGTATTTATTCCAAAACCGAACACAATGAAGTTGCACCATGTCAGCATGAAATGGCACCAATTTTCACAACAACCAATATTGCAACCGACCACAACCAACTTACGATGGAAATTATGAAAAAGGTTGCAGATAAACATGGTTTTGTTTGCCTGCTGCATGAAAAGCCATTTGAGGGCATAAATGGTTCTGGTAAGCATAATAACTGGTCTATCTCCACAGACAGCGGTGAAAACCTGCTTGAGCCTGGTAAGTCTCCATCTGAAAATGTGCAGTTTTTACTATTCTTAACCGCAGTTATAAAGGCTGTTGATGAATATCAAGATTTAATGAGAATTTCTGTTGCATCTGCTGGCAATGACCATAGACTTGGTGCAAATGAAGCTCCACCTGCTATTATGTCGATGTTTGTAGGCGAAGAACTGGAAGCAATTCTTGATTCTATTGTATCTGGTACAGATTATACAGATGTATCTAGAACAATGATGAGCATTGGTGCAACTGTACTTCCTGCAATTCCAAAGGATACAACTGACAGAAACCGTACTTCCCCATTTGCTTTTACTGGCAATAAATTTGAATTTAGAATGTTAGGCTCTGCTCTAAATATCGCTTGTCCTAATATTATGTTAAATACCGCTGTTGCAGAAGCACTTAGCCAGTTTGCAGATGAGCTTGAAAAAGCAGATGATTTCAATGCCGCACTTGGCACACTAATTCAGCGTGAAATCAAAGCACATAAGAGAATTATCTTCAATGGCAATGGTTATGGCGAGGAATGGCCAATAGAAGCAGAAAAGCGTGGACTTTTAAATTTAAAATCCACTCCTGATGCACTTCCTCATTATACAGCTCAAAAGAATTTAGATTTATTTGCAAAGCATGGTGTTTACACTGAGGAGGAAATGAAATCCCGTCAAGAAATTCTGCTTGAGGAATACGCAAAAACCATTCAAATTGAAGCTCTAACTTCACTTGATATGCTTGGAAAACTGATTATTCCAGCAGCAGTAAACTATTCTGGCAAGGTTGCAGACAGTGTAAATGCAAAGGCAAAGCTTGGAATTGAATGTCCTATGGAGGTAGCACTCGTTAGAGAGCTTGCAGAGAAAACTTCACTTCTAATGAAAAAACGCAATGCACTTGAAGAAAGTCTCAATTCTATTCCAGAAGATGCAGAAAATGCTGCAAAATATTATCATGAAGTTGTAATTCCTGCAATGGACGATGCAAGACGTCTTGCAGATGCACTTGAAGGCAAAATTGCAAAAGAAGATTATCCACTTCCAACTTATGGCGATTTACTATTCTACGTTTAATATTTTTCACTCATACACAAAGGCGTGTACTTGTTTTTCAAGTATACGTCTTTTTTTATAAACTAAGGGGGTTTTTAAAATGAATATCACAAACTTAGCAAGTGCTTTAGACACTGGTTGGATGCTTATTGGTGCAGCACTGGTATTTTTCATGCAAGCGGGCTTTGCAATGGTAGAAACAGGCTTTACCAGAGCGAAAAATGCAGGTAATATTATCATGAAAAATCTGATGGACTTTTGTTTAGGCACACCGCTTTTCTGGTTTATCGGTTTTGGACTGATGTTTGGTGCAGGCGGTAAATTTATCGGCACTCTTGATTTTTTTGCAGATGGCGTTGTAGGTGAAGGCTACAACTGGGGAACACTCATTTTCCAAACAGTATTCTGTGCAACAGCTGCAACTATTGTGTCTGGTGCAATGGCTGAAAGAACTAAGTTCTCGGCTTATTGTGTATATTCCGCTATTATTTCAGCTGTAATTTATCCTATTTCTGGTCACTGGATTTGGGGTGGCGGCTGGCTTAGTGAACTAGGTTTCCATGATTTTGCTGGTTCTGCTGCTGTACACTTAGTAGGTGGTGTAGCTGCTTTTGTAGGTGCGAAAATTCTCGGTGCTAGAATTGGCAAATATGATAAAGATGGTAAACCTCGTGCAATTTTAGGTCACTCGTTGACACTTGGTGCACTCGGTGTGTTTATCCTCTGGTTCTGTTGGTTTGGTTTTAATGGCGGCTCTACCGTTGCATTATCTGGTGGTGCAGACGAAACCGCAGCTCGTGTATTTGTAACAACCAACTTATCTGCTGCTATGGCAACTGTCACTGTTTTAGCAATCACTTGGATTAGATATAAAAAACCTGATATTTCTATGACACTTAACGGCTCTTTAGCAGGTTTAGTGGCAGTTACCGCAGGTTGTGACACCGTAACCCCAATGGGTGCGGCAGCTATTGGTATTATCGCTGGTTTTGTTGTTGTGTTTGGCATTGAATTCATCGACCAGAAACTAAAAATTGATGACCCAGTAGGTGCTGTTGGTGTACATGGTATGTGTGGTGCTGTTGGTACATTACTTGTAGGTGTGTTTGGATATTATGAATATGGCACAAATAATGTAAATCCAGTAGGTTTGGTTTATGGTGGTGGTTTTAATGCACTGCTTGTACAATTTATAGGTGTAATCAGTGTTATTGCATGGGTAAGCATTACCATGACTATTGCATTTTTAATTATTAAAAACACAATGGGACTTCGTGTATCTAAAGAAGAAGAAATCATGGGTCTTGACATTCAGGAACATGGTATCAGCTCTGCATATGCCGATTTCATGCCAGTTCCACAGATTTTAGGCACAAAAGCAGGTCAAAAACTTGCAGAAAGCTTAGAGTCTGACGTTGCAACCGAAACTGTACCTGTAATTAAGCTTGATGAAGATACAAAAACAGATGGCAAAATTCATAAGATTGTTATTGTGACTAAACATTCTCGCTTAGAGGCTTTAAAAGAGGCTATGAATAATATTGGTGTTACTGGTATGACAGTAACAAATGTTATGGGTGTAGGTCAGCAAATGGGTGCAAGTGAATATTATCGTGGTGCAAAATTGGATATTACACTACTTCCTAAGATTAAAATGGAAATTGTAGTTACAGCAATACCAGTTGAAACAGTAGTAAACACCGCAAAAGATGTGTTATACACTGGACATATTGGAGATGGTAAGATTTTCGTATATGAAGCTCAAAATGTTGTTAAGGTTCGTACAGGTGAAACGGGCTATGATGCTCTACAAGACTAAAAAAATCCGCCTATAAAGGCGGATTTTTTAATTTTGCTTTCTAACAATGCTATAATCATCACCGTTTCTATAATATGGGCATGTACTATAAAAACCTTGCATTTGTCTTGCGGCTACATCTTCGTCCCATACCATATCACATATATACTCGTCGTACTCATCATCGTACTGACCATACATACAGGTTTCACATTGCATAATTAATCACTCTTTTATTCAGCAGATGAGCTTGCGGCACTTGAAGATGCAGCACCATCTGTATTAGTTGATGATGTGCCATCATCAGTGGCGGAAGAAGACCCACCGAGCAAGTCCTCCATAGAAGGCACATTTCCTGCTTCCTCACCTAAAATATCTGTTATTGTTAAATCCTCATGACCTTCTGGATAAGTAACTTCAGCTTCACTCATCCACTGCTCTATTAAACTATCTATGGTCATGCCAGTTAAGTTATACACAAGCTGTGGACGATAAGCGTCATAATCCTCATCTGTTAACTTTTCACGCTTGATGATATGCCAACCATAATCAGATTTAACTGGTTCAGATGAAATCTCACCAATTTCAAGAGCTTCTGTACCCTTTACAAACTCATCAACAAAGCTGCCATCATCTTGGAAAATATATCCGTTAGGATTTGTTGCAAGACCAGTATCCTCGCTATACTTGTTCATCAGCTCGTCAAAGTCTGCACCATCTGCAAGCTCCTGCTGAATTTGCTTGACCAATGCTTCTTTCTCAGCTAAAGCATCGCCAGTAAGCTCATTGCCATACTCGTCGGTGTTCATAATTAAAATATGTTTAGCTTTATAGAATTTTTCAAATTCTGCTTTAATTTCGTCCTCAGCTGGGGCATTTTCACCGCCCACACCAAAATAATAATCATTTAAAGCTTCATAGTAGTAGCCTTGAGCAAAGATATTATTGTACATTTCTTCGTCCATACCCATTGACTGAAGCCACTCATCAAAAGTCATACCCTGTTCAGCAAGTTTGGAAATTGTCTGATTTTTAGTTTGTTTTAAATCCCAAGCAGAGCCACGCCAAGTTTTATTGCGAGCCTCATCTAGGCTTAAACCAAGCTCATTAAATTTTTCAACTACTGTACGAGCATATAAGCAGTTGTTATCAGTAGCTGCTACAAGCTGCTGAACAGCCTCTGGATACATACTCCAAAGGTACTGACCCATACCATAGCTATTTTCCATCATAGCTTCTGTCTCTTATACACATCTCCGAGCCCACGAGACTCGACGTCATCTCG
>ERZ1090868.1405-NODE-1407-length-12750-cov-5.585585_pt1 | contig 12750 bp, 16 predicted proteins | sample MGYA00478475_ERZ1090868 | MGnify/ENA primary metagenome ERZ1090868 (study PRJEB33644, sample SAMEA5815747) | chicken gut metagenome | biome: Chicken; feature: Gastrointestinal Tract; material: Caecum | place: Ireland | collected 2019-01-01 | study: A study of...
ACCGCACTTTATCTGATGGAATGATTGAAGTCACTCATTATGAATCATCATTCGGTTATATTACACAAAAAGTTCTTCCCATATCATATGAAGTAACCGAATTCATAGATTAAAATAGCGCCCATATTTGGGCGCTATTTTAATTGTCAAGCCAATTTTCATAGTTTTCATACTCATAGGAAACGACATCCCCGTTCCAGAAGCGGACGCCGTTTGCGAAACGGTTTCGGAGGTCGCTCCTTGCCTGGTTGCTCAAATTCCCATTAATGCTCTGAAGTTGTGCCTTTACGTAGTTGTGGTACTTGCGGATATTCGCATAATCTCTTATGTTTCCTGCAAAGCTGAACGTAAATCCATACAAATCCATAAAGTCATTCGCGGTTTTGAGGTCGCCGTCCAATGCAGAATACTCTTCGGCATAAAGCCCAAGGTCAGTCACAAACATATTAAAAATCACATTCCCGTTTGCATTCTTCATCTGATCGGGAGCGTTCTTCATGTTATCAACGGTCAATGAACGATCGATAAATGAAATCCCTGCTGAGATTGCAGCGCCGGCAACTCCGGAAACGCTACCTATGGCAGCGCCCGCAACGCTCCCAACAGGTCCGCCTGCGGCCCCCAAGATTGCACCGGAGACAGCTTTCCCGGCAGCTCCAAGCAATCCCCCCGCAAGATTTGTTCCGATTTTCAGATTACTCTGCAAGTAGAAATTTTTATTATTTGCGATAAAGGATGCATATTGACTGTTCACAAACGCAATTCCATTATCCGTGGAGCCCACAAGTCCCATATAATTCTCATCTGTTTGCGCGGCATACAATCCCGTGTCGCCTGTAACACGCATGTAATACTTTGTGATTTCAGGGAGAATCGGCTCGCTGTATTCAAAAGTTATGGTAGGCTCCACAAGTTTCTGTTCGTCATATGAAAACGAATCCCCGCTTGCAGCCGTTATCATGAGCTCTTTGAAATTTTGCCCGTTCAATTTCGGATTATATGCAGGATTCGGCGCTTGCGGTGATATGATAGCGCTTTTTGATATTTCAGAATTTTGCGGAATAGGATATGCGTCCGATGTTATATTTCCTTTCCCTTGGTAAGAGCCAAAAAACAATCCATACGTATTTGCAGTTGTGGCAATTACACAACCAGACTTATGAGCCGTCCAATTATCTTCTCCATTAGGATAAGCGACTGTATTATCCGCAATACAATCCATCACAAGATTATTTGACGAAGCGTCGACCCGCATGGAAACATATGGCTCCGATTCCCCATTCGACATGCTCGTAGCACTATCGAAAGGTGGCACAATGGATATTTTTATAGAATAATAATACGGCGTCGTAGGGTCGTCCGGATTTTTATTCTAGAACTCATTTCTTGCATAAACACTCGGATAAAGTGTTCTCACCGTCTCCGTCTCATACTGACCCGTATCACTATTGTATGTTCTTGTGCATACATTGAACTCTATTACATTTTCAGATGCACTCCCCATACCCATATTCTTCGCATTTTTGTAAATTGGATAGCAAAAAACAGATGCCGCTCCATCCATTCCTATCGGATATCTGATTGCCCCATAACTTCCATCCACATCTGCGGTTTCAGTCGCATTGTTAATCTTGAATACGGTATACGAATGCGTGGGATCAATAAACACATATACCCAATATGCGACGTTCTCATTGAGCCATGCGTCTACCTCGGCATTGCCCGTGAATTGCAAATCGAGCTTTGTCCGCTTTACCATGCGCTTGGGAAAGTTCAGCCCCTCTTCGGAGTTGAAGATCTTGCTTGCGGGGTCGGAGACGAACTTCACGTTCCCGTTGCCCGCGTCCACAAAACGGTTGAGGTGCGCGCGTTCGATCATGCAGTCGGAGAAGGTGACGGACGGGTCAAAGAAGTATGTCTGCACGGTGTCCATTTTCAGGTCTACGACGACCTGCCCGTCCGAGCCTATCGTACAATTCTCAACGAAATAGTAAAAGTACTTCGTGGCGTTTGCCGTCGTCACTTTCACGATCGCGTAGTTTTTGCTGACGTAATCGAACTGGGACATGCCGTCCGCGCTGTTCTTATAGACCTGCCGCGTGATCATGAGGTTGTCGAGCGTCGGGGCGTCTATCTCCACAAAGGGTGCAGTGCTTGCCGCTGCTTTCTGCTCGAAATACGCCTGCTGTGCCGCCTGACTGGCAAAATACCTTGTGTCCTCCCCGTTCATGTCAAACGGGAAATCGATGAGTGCAAGCTCGTATTGCAGGGCCTTGCCGATGCTGTCATATACGTCGGTAAAAGTAACGTCGAACCATGAACTTTCGGGCTTATCCGAAGAAGCATTTGCGGAGCGGAATATGACGACGTCGGCGGTGAACGGGTTTTCCTGCGTGAATGCTGCTCCGTCGTAGTATGTAAGCGTATGACGTAGATCGGGCGTCTGCATGATCTCCTGCTGCAGGGACTTATATACTTCGCTCTCGTATGGGATACGGAAGTTATAATACTTCGTATGCCCCGTGAGAATGGTCTTGGTATACTTTTCCGTGTATACCTTGCGCTGCATGCCGTCCTGTTCCACGGTGACGCTCTCGTGCAGGAACGCGATCTCCACGCCGTCCAGAAGCCAATGCTTGTCCGCAGACGTAACGGCATTCTCGGTATACGTCACGCGCACCGTGATGCTCAACGGAACGCTTTCCCCCGCGCCGTGCCTGATCTCATACACTTCCGGTACGCCCGTTGTTAGCGTGACGATGCCTTTCCCGTTCTCAAACTGCACGGGTGTTCCCTGAATGTTCCTGACAAGCTCCCCGATGATGTCATTGACTTGCAGAATTCTCTTGTTCGATTTTTGAGAAGTCAGAACGAAACCAAGCGCAAAGACATAGTGCCCCTCCGTGTACCCGTTGACAGGAGAAAATTCCACGGAAGTCGTGCGAAGGATCCCCTCCACCTGATCGCCGTCCCCTTCTTCCAGAAGCTCGGCAATGATGTTGAACGCATAGGGTTCTGTACGGGCCGCCCCGATCGTATTCAGTTGTTCGGTCAGATAGTTTGCAAGTTCCTGTGTATTCAGCATGCTCAATCCCTCTCTACCTGCATGACGGATTCCTTGATATTTTTCAAAGCGATGAAGAAGAACGAATGACGCCGCGGGGAGTAGATGCTCTGCACCTCGATGTCCTCCACGACATACCAACGCCCGCGAAAAAGCACAATATCGCCGATTTCCGCAACACACTCAAAATCCCCGGTTTCCTCGTCGAAATATGCGTCCGTTGTCTCGACCACGCGATAATTCGCCTTTGTCACATAGTTTTGTATCAGCTGATAGGGATAAGACCTGTCCTCGATGAGCTTGAACTGGACGTCCTGACCGAGGTCAAAATATGCTGTATCGACCCATTGAAAGACATTTTTGACGGTGACGTCATAGTTGTTTTTCTTGTACAGCTTCCCCCAATCCCCACGGAACCCGAACGGAATGCGTTTTTCGATCCTGATGATCTTCATGTTTCTCCTCAATACTTCGACGTATCAAGCCGATAGTGATAGGGCAAGCTGAACCAGCGCGTGAGCCCCATGAAATCAAGTTTGTCCGCCGTCCTTTCCGATACGTCATAGTTTCCCCTGTATGTTTCAGAGGGAGCTTTCCCGCCCTGTTTTCCATACGTCAGATCAAGTCCGGAATAGTTTCTGCTGACGCTGTTGTCGATCAAGTACTGCGCCTGAATCAGAAGCGCCTCCTCAAACTGTTTGCGGAATGTATAAGGGTCCTGATAGATCTGTCTGGGGACGGTCGCGATCCGGTACAGCATGACCTGAAAGTTTTTCCACCCGGCTTTATACTGGATATAGTCGTATACCGTATCCGTCACAAGCCGGATAAACTCCTGCATCTTGTTCGGATTGGAACTTATGTATTGTCTTTCGACGTCGATGCCGCGCACGTTCAGGGCCTTTTCCGTGAGGAAATACTTATGCTGAAGCGGATCGTACGTCATGAATTGCGTACTGCATGGATAGGTGTTATTCCCCTCTTCAAAATCTGAAGGGTCATTATAAAAAGGTACGTCGCTGAATTTCATATCAATCCTCGATAAATGCGTCTCTCTGTTTCATCTTTTTCAAGCGTTCCCTCGCATTGAAACTGTCTGCGGCCGTCTTGTTTTTGAGAAGATTCCGCCTGGCCGTTTCAATGATTTTTGTGCGGTCCGCAACGCTTTCCGCAAGCCTTGCGATCGTCTTTGCGGTATTCTTTCCGATGATCTTTTTGGGCTTACTGTTCGCGGGGGCAGAACTCTTCACGGCCCCTTTCTGTTTTGCGCCTGATTTCCGTTCAGGTGATTCCGGTTCCGGAAGCCCGAACTTCTGCCTGTATCGCCTTTCGCTGTCCCGCTTCCACTCTATCTTTGTTTCAAACTCTTTTCCGCCCGGAAGCGAGAGAAGATCGCGTCCGGAGATCGTCTTGATGAAGATGCCCTGTTCGCCGAGACGATTGACCTCCCCCTGCGCATTCTTTACGGACTGCGCGCGGGCGATCGTAAACATGGTGTTATAGTTCTTTCCGGACTTATAATGCGTCACCGGGGCGACGACCTGCTGGCCCGTCCGCAGGTTATCGTCGCCCCAGTAGACATAGAGCTTTCCGCTCAGATGATGTCCGTATGTACCGTAATACAGCCGCATAACATTCTCCGATGACCGTTGCGGGAGTTGCACCCGCCATGCCTCTTACAGTCATATAGAGCCCTTTTCAGGGCTCATTTTTTAACCTGCCGCCGTGACCTTTGCGATCGCAAGCGCGGGGTTGACGATACCGCCGCCGCAGACCGCCTGGATCTGTGCATACGAGCCAATGAAATCAATCGCGTTCACCATGCGCAGACCCTCGAAATCGCACGCAAGCGCGAACGTTTCGTGGTCGTAGATGATGTACTCGCAGTTGAGCGCATCGCCCGTATTTGCGGGCGCGTTGCCGGCGACGGGAAGAACGGACGGCGTGCCTCCGCCGATCAGGTTGGACGTAAACACGTTCAGCCCGTACAGACGCCCGATCTTTCCGTCCTTGATAAGGGCTTCGTTCGTCTCGGGGATGAACGCATTGCCCGCCTTGAAGGCATTTGCGAGGAACAGCGTTTCCATCGCGGGCGAGATGATGAGCACGTCGGCATTTCCGCCGTTGACCCTGATCTGCTGCCTGTCCGCAAGTACGGAAGTAATGAGATCGTCGAGCGTTGTGTCCGCCGTGGTGCTCGAACTTCTCGTTGCTCCGCCGACGCCGACGCCGTTTGCCGCAACGGGATTGTTGAGAAGATAGGACATCCACAGGATCTGGCATCCTTCCTTGAATTCGTCGATGACTTCCGCGATCTTGTCGACGGACTTCCCACTTGCGCGCATCGTCTCGACGAAATCGTAGCACTTCTCCGAACGAGAGATCGCATCGTCCTTTTTGATGAGGACGAGGCTGTCGCCCGTCTCGGTATGCGTAAGATCCAGCCCGGAAGCCGCCGTCGCCTTTTTGGTCGTGGCTGCCGTCTTTCCGAGACGCCTTGCATAAATCTGACCGGCGCGCTCGTTGTACTTGTCCGTGAACGTCACGCCGGGCTTGAACGTGTTGTCCTTGAAAAGGTTCTTGACAAGGACCTTGCTGAAAACGGTGTCGACCGTTTCCAGGTTGTTGAATTTGAACGAAGAGGGTAACCCTTCCGTATAAGCTGCCATTTTCTTTTCTCCTTAATGTTAAGATTTGGGGTCGATGCCCATTGCTTTGAGACGGCGTTCCTCGGCGGTCAGGCCGTCTTCGCCGTCTACCTCCATGCCGTAGCCCATGGGTTTGCCGACGCGCACCCACTCGGGAAAATCGCGCAGGATGTCCTTGACCTTGTGCAGCTCTTCCATGCTGCCGATCTCGGATTTTGCGAGCCGCATTGCATGCGGGAGCTTGTCCTCGCGGACGCCGCCGCGCAAAAGCTCGTTTTCGATGCGCGCTTCCAGAAGCTCGACATATGCTTTGTCGCCTTTGAGGTCGTCGACGTCTTTTGCGATCTCCTCGGATTCCTCTTTGACTTCTTCCGCTTTTTCATCGCGTTTTTCCGGGTTGTCCGCTTTCTCCCGCTCGATCTTATCGATCTCGCGTTCATCTTCTGCTTTGTCGATGTCCTCTTCCTTTTCCTTGAGCTTGTCCATCATGCCGTCGTAGTTCTCCGCCTTGACGTCCTCGCGGCTGTTATCCGCGGCCGCTTCGGCGGTCTCTTCCTTGACGGGCTCCTCACCGTCGGATTTTTCCTCCTCGTCGGGGAAGTATTTCTTGAACACTTCCCGGAATTTCGGGTTAAAAAAATCCAGACCTGTCAGTCTGGACAACTCTCTTTTCAGTTCTTTGACCATTTCTTTTTTCCTTGAAAAAATTATTTAGCCCCTTATAGTGCTGCTACCCACTCTGCGTACGCCGCCGCGAATTTCGCCCTTACACGTGCGCGATCCACGAATTTAGCCTTTTGATGGTTGCTATTCCCCTGCTTCCAACTGCTTTACAGTCCCGACGCCTTCCGCTTCGTCCGTCTGATCTTCAATGACGGTCGCCTGCTTCGAGGCAAGGATCTGCATGTACTCGTCCTGCGCCTCCTCGTCGCTCATGCCCTTGTTCAGATCTTTGATCGCAGTGATCGGCGATTTGATGCCGCCCGCGACCTGCTTCACAAGAACATCCGTGACGTTCTCGACCGTAGGATTGGTGTACTCGTTGAAAGTAATATTTATCAGATCGGAATACTCTCCAATGTCGCGACCATTGATGTAATCCGTGACCTGTAAATATCTGTTGAAAAGTTCCGTCAGCGTTTTTCGCCAACCGTTCAGCGCGATCTCTCGCTTTCGCATGGACGGCTTTTCCCGCGCGTCCTGCGATTCCTGCGAGCTGTTGATGCTTTCCAGCCCCGTCAAGCCGAGCGTCGTGGGAGAAAGCCCCGCCTTGTTGATCGCCGTGCTCATGAGCATTCTGATGGTCTGCGTATATGCTTCCCATTTGATATCCCCCTGCACGACCTTATAGAGCTCGTCGCTCGTCGCCGGGGAAGAACTCCCCTTTGTCGTTATGATCGTCTTGTTGAACGGATTGAGCGGCATGTCGTCGCCGTCCTCCGTCTGCGGGATCAGTTCCTCCGATATGAACACCTTGATGCCGCCCTTTCGGATGGCGTCGATGAGATCGGAAATGCTCTCCGTAAGCGCGTCCTCGATCCGCGCAAGGCCCTGAATGTCCGGAACCCCGCGCTCCCCCTTATACAGCCTGTTACAGTTGTCGTTCTTCTTGAAAACGATCGGGAAAAACTTAAAGGGAAAACTCCTGTGAGAAATGTCTGCTCCGGGAAACTCAAGCAGGCATTCCCTCATCTGGCTTTCGTTTTCCGGGTCTACATAATCCCCGTTGTATTTGAACCGATAGTCGATCTGTGCATATCCGCGTTCATCTTTGCTGTATATCTCATGAAGTTCATAAGCGGGATGTTCTGCGCTCACGTTCTTCACGACATAGGACTTGACCTGTCCGTGGCTGTAATTGACGTCCAGGTGCTGAGGCTCGACAACGTCGATGATCGGACGGTCGCAAAGCTCCGGGCAATAAGAAATACGAAAAGCGACATCACCGATGCCGCTTTCCCAATAGACGCCCTCGCAGAACCTCGATTCTATCTCCGCCTCGTCCTTGATCTGATTTAATATTTCGTCGACTTCCTCGTCGTCGCTCTCGCACTTGAAGCCATTGGATGCTACAAGATTCACCTTTGCGTTTACGATCATCGGAATGATACCGAAGTATGCAAACGCCTGCCCGCGCTGATAATAGCTCATGAACATGTTATCCGCCTCCATCGTGAGCCATGTGTCCGCAAAATACTGCGGAACCTCCACTTGGAAAAACCGACGGATCACGGACGGATCGTCTGAAAGGAACGCAAGGTTTTGTGCAAGGTTATAACGGTACACAGAAGGTGAACGGATGGAATCGATGACCGCTTTGTTATGAAGGTCGAAATTATACCTCGACATTTTCCTCCGCTCCTTCGTTTTCTTTTTCCTTGATCAGACCGTCATCGAAATCGTTCTTCTTTTCTTCCTTTTTCCTCACTTTACGGACGTTCTTGATCACCTTCTCGTCTTTCGGAGATGACACTTCTGTAATCGCTCCGTTTTCCTCGATGACGGAAACGATCTTCCAGCCCTTCGGCTTATAGTATGCCTCGTACTGAAATTCATCGATGACGTTTTTGATACCGCTCTTTTCAATGTTGTAAAACCTTGCCATATTATCACCTCTTTATGTTTGTAGTTATGTCGTTCCACTTCTCCGTCAGGCCGTAATCGAGACTGTCGCTGTAATCGTTGTCCCTGACGCCCATATCGAGCACAGAACCGTCGTCATCGAGCACGAGCCGCGTGTGCGCGTTATAGCTCTCGATCGCCCTCTCCGTCCAAAGCAGCCGCTTCTGAATGAGCATCTGCTGCTTGAGCTCGCACCGCGTCCGAAGCGTGATGACGTCTTTGTACCCCTTGACGGCACCGCGGACGTTGAGCGTATGATACTTATTTTTCTTGCGCCATGTATTGATCAGGATCGCCTCTGCGCTGTCAATGACGATTTCCCGCAGGCGGAACATGTGCTTATACCACCACGGTTCGAGAAGCCTTTCCGCTTCCGCAATAATGTCGTCATGCGATGTCGCAGGGATGAGCCACGATTCCAGAACGATGACGCGCTGGAAGCCCTTGGAATAGCCAACAAGCGTCGCGACGGTGGACGCCTTGTCCGCATCGTCCGGGTTCCTGTTTGACCCCACGTCGACGAACAGGCCGATTTCCCGCAGGTTCTGAAAGTTAATGTCTTCAAACGGAATAATGTGCACGTCTCTGTCCATGAGAGGAGCAAACGCAGCACCTTCCACCGCCCCACGGCAACCGAGTATTTTCGATGTATAATAGAAAGAATTGACGGGATACAGCTCGATAAGATGTTCCCGCTGTTCCTTTGTCAGATGCGGAGCGTCGTCATTCAGGTTGAAATGATAGTAGTGCATGTATGGTCTGTCTTCGACCATTTCGGACAGCTCTGCGGCAGGCACGCTGTCACGGAACATGACGGAAGCATGGTTGACGAATTCCGTGTAGAATTCCTGCGTCGGGATCCCTCCGTTCGTCGTCCCGATCAGTTTACAGCCGCGGCTGAAGGCACGCCCCATCGTCTCCCGGATGCAGTCTATATGAAGAACAGACAGCTCTTCCAGCCATATCCCGTTCGGATTCGCGCCGAGGACTTTCGACCATGCGCTCTTGTCGTCTGCTCCGACAATGTAAACGATCTTATCCCCATGCAATCCGTGGAATATGAATTGAAGTCCACCCGCTTTCCCGTCCGTGTACGGCTCCCGGCAGAAATCGTACATGTTGTAAAAGCTGTCCTGGTTTTCAAGGATATTTCGTGCCCCGGTTCCCCTGTCTTTGAAGATCATGAAGAACTGCGTTGCAGAAGCGGGCGCATTCAGCATCCAGTCCATGAACTTATGCCCGGCGACAAGCGTTTTGGAGCAACCCGTCGCACCGGATAAAAATAAAATCTGCGCGTCGTCACTCATGACCGCGCGCATTTTCTCCGTCCAGATGACGTCTGTCAGCTTCATTTTTTCTTACTGTCGAGAAACTCTTTCAACAGCTCTGCATTATCGTTCTTGACCTGGGCTTCGACCTTCTCGGCCGGCTTCTCTCCGGAGGTATCTCGAATGACCTCAAATGCCCGCGTATCCCCCTTCAGAGCTTTCTTGACCTGCGCTGCGATCATATCCACAAGCACGGAATTTCCGCTTTCCCCCTTGGCTTCCAATGCCGCGAGCACGGCCTGCTGAAAGAGCTTTTTCTCGCGTCTGACTTCTCCCGAACGCTTTCCGCCGTTCGAGCCGCGAGCCCTTGCTTCCTCCTTGCTTCGAGCAGGCGTCAAGTTGTCCTCTCCTGCCATATTCCTCCCACCTCCTTGGGAACATGAAAAAAGCACCTTGCCAAACGGCTTGGTGCTTAATGTAAATTGTTGAGTTGTTGATATTATCTCGGAATAATCATCCGCAACAGTATGCTATGTCGACGGCAGCCGAGCAAGCATCTTCTTTTTTAGAAAAAGATTCTTCTATCCACTTCATGTGAATATCGTCATGAATCAATTCATCGGCTTCCGTTTCCGAATACCGATGATTGATGATCCCGATCATAAGCAGACGACGAATATCTGCAATATACTCGTCTATGCTCTTATAATCCTTGAACTCGTCGCATTCTTCTACAAACGCTTTTTCCTCGTCTGTCATCTGCATATCAAACCTCCTTATCCCTCATCTCTTTTGCCGCTTCGTAGTTTTCACTTGCCGCCACGTTTTCCATAAATTCAGCGCTGTTCTTATACTTTGGCTTTTTTCCTGTATATTTCCAAAAAATGACAGGTTCCGCCTCGTCTCGTCCTTCTTCCCATCCGGGAGGCGCATACTGCTCATCGAACGGCGTCCAGCTGACAGGCTCAAAACCGCATTTGGAATAAAATCCGTATAGCCCACTGAAGGCGTCTAACTTCTTCCCGCCGTTTTTCACAGCGAATAAAAGCATTTCCTTCCCGCGAATGGTATCTCCTGAATTGTGACACAATCCCACAATATCGCCATCCGACGCGATCGCGACCGTGCTGCCGCCTTTCGTAACATACTTTCTTGCGTCAGGGTGTTCCTCGTCAAATTCTTCTTCTGACGGAGAACTTACTCTCCACGAATTTTCCGGCGATACCGTTGATTTTGCAGAATCCAAGGCCCCAACAAATTCCTTTGTATTCTTTCTGTCTTCCTCGGATAATGCGCCATTTTTCTCGATCCCAAGCTCTTTCAGACGCTTGCTTTCCGCTTCCGTCGGCTCATGCGTTCCGCCATTTCCGTCGGAGGAGTATTTCTCCTGCGCATTCTGCTGCGTGACGCCATGACCCTTTAACGCATCCCACACTTCTTTCGGGCTCATGCCCTTCGTGTCTATGCCGTATTTTTTTGCAAGGCCGTATGCAATTCGGTTGTCTGCCATGTGCTTTTCTCCAAAAGAAAAGCGCCTCCATTGTAGCACGGTTTTCCCGTTCTGTCAATGGCAGCGCTGAATGTTCATGTCGGGGGATGTTTCCACCCCCCTATGAGAGGATATAGAGATGAACTCCTGTGAGCTTCCTCATCGGTGCTACTTGCACCTTTTCACGCTACCATTATACCACAGATTTTCGGTCAGTGCGTCCAAACTTTTTGGACTTTTACATCAAATCGTACTCCTGCGCCCACAAATAAGCCACTTGCAGGATATCTTCCACCCAGTAGAAGTACGTCGCACGGGATATGCCGATCTGATCCAGGATACAGCACTCGTGATTTCTGTCTATGTACCGCATCTGCATGAGCTTGTCCTTGAGTGTCCAGCGGAATCGGTCCAGCGTCTTTTCATAGACCAGGCACCACCTGTACATCGTCTCATACTTGTCCACCGTATCGATGACGTCATCTTCCGTCTTATTGCCGGGCGAGGTCTTGACACGCTCATGGGAATAATCCACACCGAGGCGGGACAAGGCGCGTTCCGCCATGTACTCCGCACAGGTGTTCCTGTTCTGCTCGTAGTTATAGAACTGCCGCTCGATCTCTTTCCTTTGCTGCCTTGTCATTCAGTCCCTCCTGTCAAATGCCATGAGAATGATTATCACGATCGCCGCGACGATCATAATTCTACCTCGGACGGGTCGCACCGCACGATCACAGGCCCGTGCCATTCCATGTACTCGACGACGACTTTTCCGTTATCAGCGGAAAGAAACGTCGCCGCATGGTCTCCGCCGTCCTCGTCTATGTACCACACCTCATCGCCGCGCTTAAGCCCCTGCGCCTGTTCGTATGTCATTTTCCATCTCCTTTCAAAATCAAAGGAATTGCTGCTCCCTTACGATAGACCAACGGACGCAATCCAAGCTCTTTGCATTCATCCAGATCAACGGAACCGTCCTCTACAAGAACGATCCCATTATCTTCTTGTCGAGTATTCCATTGCTCTGCCGCCTCTTCTTGCGTAGAGTATTCTCTTGTATTGATCCCGCATCTCTCGCATTTTGCGATATATTGAAGAATTGTTCTGAATCCGCCAAGATCCTGGAATGCAGCATCGCCGCCGCAAAATGGGCATCGTCTTAATCTCATTTCTGAACCTCCACATAGCAATACGACTGCGGCGGACGGGTGAGTTTATGACACAAACCACTCCACTCCTCCCAGCACCGATAGCAATTATTTATATTTTCGCCATCGCAATCTGTCGTAGCTTCGCCATTTTCGTCCGTTCCGTCATAACAACAGAAATCTTGGTCGCGTTCATACCTCTTGTTTAACTCATCGTTGTACAACCAAAACTCTGCTATCTCTTTCGGCTTATCAAACAGTTTCGGCTCGGTGATGCGCCATAAATAAAACTCTCTATCGGTATATTTTATATAATCCATGATTTCAGCATCGTCAAGGCAAGTCGTTTCTTTTAGATTATCCTCACCGAAAAGCCATGAAGTATTATACCGATTGATTTTATCGCACACAAACGAGCCGATGACTTTGCCGAATCCCAAATTTTCATTTAATGCATCTACTACCATAAATGAGTCGCCCTTATTGACCTTGAGCTTCGTCTGATACACAT
>ERZ1090868.1407-NODE-1409-length-12735-cov-12.405442_pt1 | contig 12735 bp, 9 predicted proteins | sample MGYA00478475_ERZ1090868 | MGnify/ENA primary metagenome ERZ1090868 (study PRJEB33644, sample SAMEA5815747) | chicken gut metagenome | biome: Chicken; feature: Gastrointestinal Tract; material: Caecum | place: Ireland | collected 2019-01-01 | study: A study of...
AGACCGAACGCGAGCGCCGTTGCAACGACGCCGTCGTTGCCTTCGCACCCCGTTGCGACTGCGACGCCGCAGCCGAAGATGACAAGGATCATGGTGCCGATAAATTCGGCGATACATTTTTTAGAAAGACTCATTTCAATTGACCTCCGTCAATGATTTTCTTCTTCCAGCCCCTTGGACTGTTCCTTCTGCTCTTCGATGAAGTCGCGGGCGCCCGTCTCCATGCGCTTGGTGGTCTTCGTGTTGAAGGTCGCGGGCTCGTTGACGACGATCTGCGGGAAGGGAATGCCGATGTTGTTGGCATCGAAGAGAAGTTTGAGTTCGCGGTTCATGTCGCGCTGGACCTGGAAAATGTCCTCCTCGCGGCACTTGGCAACAAACAGAAGATCGACGCTCGAAGAGTTCAGTGCGGTGACGCCCTTGTAGAAGGGCCCGTCGATGATGGCGGGAATGTGTTCCTTGATCATATCGAGATTGTCGCGGATGACGATCTCGACGCGGGGAAGCGATTCGCCGTACTCGATGCCGACCGTTACGGACGCCTGAGAAATTTCCTGCGTCTGGTTGATGACCGTCGTGATCTCGCTGTTGTTGACGATGTTGATATTGCCGCCCGCATCGACGATCTTGGTCGTGCGGATGCCGATCTCCTGCACCGTGCCGCGCCTTTTGCACGCCGATCGCCGTAAACAGCTTTTGGAAATAGTCGACGGGATAGCGTTTTTTTCTGTTGACTTTGTAATTTCCCGCGATCCATTCTGCCTTCCGATCGGAGCGAGAAAGGAGGCCCATTTCAAAGAATGCGGGCTCCGACCACTCCCCTTCCCCGCTTTCATCCCAGAGTTTGACCTTCCATTCCACACGCAGGCGCGAGACAAGCTTTTCGGGATATTCGGCGCGCATGGAGGAAGAGGCGACTTTTCCGCTGTCCCACACCGTCTTGCCGTCCGTCTGTGCCAAGATGCGATAAGCGGCCTGCTTGCTGCCGCCCTCGCAGTTCCAAAACAGCAAGGGCTTTTGGATGTCGATGCCCAAAGGGTCTTTGAGATATTCCGTTCTCAAACGGATGGCTTTCATGCTTTTTTTCCTTCGCGGACGGTATGGTAAAATTGCGCGGCGCGGCTTGTCCAATCTTCGGCGGGGGTATTCTTGGCAACACCCCAGCCGTGCTTTGTTCCCTCAACGGGCATAAATTCGAAGAGAACGCCCGCCCGTTCGAGCGCAGCCTTCATCATAAGGCTGTTTTCAAAGGGCACGGTGTCGTCATGCGTACACTGCCAAAGGAAGGTGGGCGGATAGCTTGCATCCACTCTCTCTTCGACCGACCACTCCCTTTGAAGCGCCTTATCTTCCGCCTCTTTCCCGAGGAGGAACGCGCGCGAGCCTGCATGCGTCTTTTCCCCCATCGTGAGGACGGGATAGCACAAAAACAGGGCGGCGGGCTTGGGAAGGCCGTACTTTTCATAGCCGAGCTTTGCAGCGCCCCAACAGCCCGCAACGTGACCGCCCGCCGAAAACCCGCAGACGGCATAGTTCTCCGTGTCGACCTGCCACTTTTCGGCATGAGAAAATACAAAGGAGAGGATGGCGGCAACATCCTCCTGCGGGGCAGGATAGTGCGCGCGCTTCCTCACATGGTACTGCCCGATGACAGCGTTGAAGCCAAGTTCGTTGAAGCGTGCCGCCGTTGAAAACCCTTCGACAAACGAACACACATCGCCATACCCGCCGCCCGGCAGGATGAGGACAAGGGGCGCACGCTTCCTGATGAGGAAGGCATAGAGCCCGACGGTATCGCCGAGGTCGTAAAAGAGCTGCTCTCCCCTTTGTCGGCGCAGGCGCATCTCGTTGAGCGCGTTGCAGAGCGAGGGCGGATCGAAGGGAAAGTACTGCGTGAGTTTTTCCAAAGTGAGCGGGCCCATCATGGCAGCGAACTGCCGCGGGCATACGACATACTTTTTGAAAGGCGCAAATTCTTTGCAATTCCGGATCTCGGAAATCTTGCTTTGCGGCGTAAATTCTTTCATGGTTTTCCTACAGAAGATCTCTTTTCACTTCCTTAGAATTTCAAGACCATACTCGTCGATGAGCGCTTCGATGGCGGGCTTGATGTAGCCGTCCCGCCATATAAGCTGCCCCTCATGGTTGAGGTGGATGCCGTCTTTGATGAAGAGCTCGCTCCGATAGGCGCTGCCGTCGAAAGTCATTTCTTCCGCGTCAACGAAGGTCATGTAATCATACTCTGCGCACAACTCCTCGATCGCATCGTTGATCTTCTGCGTGAGCGCCGTATATTGGCTTCTTCCGGGGAGCAGCAGCCCGCTCATGACGACGAACTTTGCATCGGGCAGCCTTTCATGAAAGCTCTCGAACATGAACCTTTTATACTCCATGCACACTTCCACTTTTTCCTCGTCCGTGCCATCCAGAGAGACATAGTCGTTGGATCCCGTCTGAAAGAACACGACGGCGGGCGCGTACGGATAGAGGAGCGTATCTGCCCGCTCCACCAGGTCTTTATCGGTACTACCGCCAAAACCGTGGTTCTGCACTTTGTACTCCGAAAGATCGTTTTCCATCTCCGTCCAGAGTCGGAAGTTGGAGGCGCCGTAAAAAACGATCTCCCCCTTCCTTGTTTCAAAATCATATTTTTGAAGGATGACTTTTTCTTCGTGATCGAACTGCATAAACGCAAAGGGTCCCCAGCCCACATACATTCCCGTAAAGATCAGCCCCACAAGGCAGGTTATCATAAGTACTGCGAAGGAACTTCCGAGGATGATCCACATCTTATTCTTGTTTTTTCCTTCCATGTTTGCTCCATACGTTTTGTTTTACGCTCTATCTGACGGAAAAAGAGTTCATATCAAACTTTCCCTTGCCTCTAAATTTGAAAAAGAGAGCACGCTTTCCTTTCGTTTTGCAGAGCGGAGCTGAAAATTCTGCCCATTCGCTTTGATCGGGATGAAGGTCGATCTTTGTAAGGAGCGCGCCCTTCCGCTCCCTGTCATAAACAAGGAGAGTACCTTGAGCAAAGCCGCGCACCTGAACGCAAAGGCGGCTTTCCGTTCCGTCGAAAAGAAAATACTTGAACCCTACGACCGTTCCGTTTTCGATTTGAGAAATGTACTGATCGGGGCCGCATTCACGGTCTTCTCCATCCTGTGTGATATAAGCGCCGCGGAAAGGAACGCGCATCCCCAATACCCTCCTGCTCATCAGGTTGCAGGCAATATAGGCGGGATATTCCCCTTTCGCAGGCAGCGGGCCGCCGTTGAGCCCACAAGATGTGCATTCCACCTGACCGATCGTGCCGTCATCGGAAATTTGAATTTCCTCTGCAACGCCCTGACGGGAGAACATCGTATTGTTTGTCATGCGGTGATCGAAGATGTAATACTTCCCGTTTACTTCGGCGATCCCGCCGTGGTTGTTGCCAATGGGATAGGCAGCAGAAAGAAACCTATGCCCGTTGATGCCTATATCCGATGTGGAATGGATACGCCCGCGATAACGGAACCCGCCGTCCGGGCGGTCACTTGTGCAATAGACAAGCCCCGACATATTTGAACAGGGATAGACGAGGAAATAGAGGCTTCCGATCTTACGGATGGACGCACCTTCAAAGAACCCGTTGCGGAAGAACGAAAATTTCTTGCGAGGGATAAGGATCTTGAGCTCCCCTTTTGACGTGAGCATGTCTGCCTTTAGCTCGCGCACAAAGACGCCGACACATCGATGCCCTGCCGCCTTTGCCGTAAATCCGAAGCCCGAATAGAGATAATATCTTCCCCCATCGTTGAGGATGGCGGGATCGAACTCATAATGATCGTCGGGACGGGTGCCGTAGACGCGACCCTCCGGAGTCTTGACGTCGCCGTAGTATTCGTATTTCCCCGCAGGCGCATTTGAGACTGCGACGGAGATCACCGAACTGTCCTTGACGGAATAGTAGAGATAATATCTGCCGTCTGACCCTCGGATAACATCGGGGGCAAAGAGCGGTAGTTTTTCCCCGGATCGAGGGTCTTGTTCCTTGCGGTAGATGACGCCTTCAAAGCGCCAGTCAGACAAATCGTCTATGGGCGCGGACCATGCAACATAATCGTTGAGGCAGAAATCATTGCCGCCAAACTTGTCGTGGCTGCCGAAGATATACAGACGCTCCCCAAAGACGCGGGGTTCGCCGTCGGGGATGTACTCATAGGAAGGAAGATAAGGATTGAACGCAAACTTTTTCATCTTCTGTAGTTTCCTCCTATTTGTCGGTGCGGTGAGAGGCGATATAGTCGCGGTAAAAATAGGCGCTTTGCTTCCACTTCGTCTCGAATGTCTTGAAATTGGTATGAAGAAGCCCGTATTTGATCATCGTCCCCGCGCACCATTCGAAGTTATCCATCAGGCTCCATGCATAATAGCCTGCGATGTTGAGGCCCTCTTCGTTGGCACGTTCCACTTCGTCAAGGACTGACTTGAAGTAATCAACACGCTTTTTATCGCGAATGATGCCGCCGCGGGAACATTCGTGTATATACGTTCCCTTCCCGTTTTCGGTGATAAGGATGGGAAGTTTGAGCGAATACATTTCCCGCAGCATTCTTACAACGTCGCGGATGACATGGGGATCGAACCCGCCGCGTGTTTCCTGCTGGTTGCCGCCCGCAAGCAGCTTCTTTGCTCCTTTCTTTCCCTTATTGATGAGGACGCGGTCGTAGATATTCAGCCCGAAAAAGTCGATGGGCGTATGGATGAGGGCAAGATCGCCCTCTTTGATCTCCATGAGCGTCCCTTCGCGAGCAAGCGCCGAGAGGATATAATCGGAATACGCCCCGCCGAGGACGGGATCGGTATAAAACTTCCAATTGCGCTCGTCCTCGTCGCGAACGGCAGCAAGGTTTTCCTCCGTGGGATACTTCGCATATCGCTTCCACACGTCGATGACGATGCCGATCTTGGCACTTTTTGAAGCAACGGCGCGGAACGCTTCCACCGCCCTGCCGTGCGCAACGAGCAGATTATGCCGCGCCCGGTTGCCGAGCGTTTCATCCCTATGCCCCGGGGCGAACTTTCCCTTCGCGTAGCCGATATACGTCGCGATAGGCTCGTTGACCGTAGCAAAATAGGGAACTAGATCGGAATAGAGGCGGAACATCTTTTCGGCATACTCGCCGAACCACTGTATGCAGTCGCAATTTGCCCAGCCGCCCCTATCTTCGAGCACCTGTGGAAGATCCCAATGGTAGAGAGTGACATTAGGCGTGATCCCCTCTTCCAGCAGAGCTTCAAAGACGCGCTTATAATAGTCGACGCCCTTTTCGTTGAGCTTTCCCGTACCTTCGGGCAGCACGCGCGACCAGGAAAGAGACATACGGTAGCTGTTCACACCAAGCGCTTTGAGGTTTGCAAGGTCGCGAGAAAAGAAACGGTGATAGCTGTCGCACGCGGTCGGGAAATACTTGGCGTTCATGACCTTTTTCTCGGCGGCGAACGCATCCCAAATACTCGGGCTTCTGCCGTCTTCCGCCGCGCCGCCCTCGACCTGAGCGGCAGCCGTCGAAACGCCCCATAAAAACTCTTTCGGATATGCCATCAGTTTTCCTCTGAAAGAAAGCGAACGGAATGCACTCTCAAATCGCCCGAAGAAGTGAGGACGATCTCATTGAGTCCCTGTTCGGCTCTATCAAGCGGCTTTCCGTTTGCCGCCGCCGTGAGCGCGCCTTCCCCCTCGAAGTCTGCCTCCATGCGGACGGGAGCTTTTTCAAAGTCACAATAGCGGATGACGGCACGGCTCCCCTTCTTCATGACAAGATCGGTGCCGTCGATATAAGCTCCCCCTTCCACTTCTGCGGCGCGCCAGCCTTCGATGGCCTCACCGAGCGCAAACGGCTCGCCCGCGCCCTGAGAGGTCATCTTGACTTCGTCGATGGTGCCGTTGCCGTTGAAATAGATCTTCTCGACGCACAGCCTGCGGTTGGCGCGGCAGTTGCCCGACGAGCGGTGATAAAAGACATACCACTGCCCGTGAAATTCTTCGATGCTGCCGTGGATGTTCCAGCTTTCGGGGTCGCACTTCGCGTTGTCGATGATGATCCCGCGGTAGGTGAACGGGCCCAAGGGGCTTTTGCTCGTTGCATAGGCAAGGCAGGTCGGCCTCCCCTTGCGGAAGATGCACGGGTAAACATAGTAGTAAATGCCGTTCCGCTTGCGCATGGAGCTGCCCTCATGGAAGCCGTGCTCCTCTTCGGTGACGATGCGCTCAACGACGCTGCTTTCATCGAAGGAGGTCATATCGTCGTTGAGGCGGACGCCGTTCGCGCGGAACTGCCCCCAATAATAGTAGACTTTGCCGTCGTCGTCGACAAAGACTGCGGGGTCGATGCCGCCGCAGGGAAGACGCACGGGATCGCGGAAAGGGCCTTGCGGGTTTTCGGAGACTGCTACGCCTTCGGTGTAATCGCTCATGCAGAAATAGAGATAATATTTCCCGTTTTTTTCGCAGCAGTCGGGCGCAAAGAGAAGGTGTTTGTTGGGGACGAATGCGCCGAAATCGATATTCTGCGGGCGGATGCCCTTTGGCATGAGCCCGAGCGGGATATGCATGCCCTTCAAGATCTCGCGGTAGACGGGCGTCGGGTCTTTGAGACCCATATCGACGACGTAATACTTCTTCTTTTTCTTATCGTCGGGCCAGGGGATTTCTTTGCCGTCGAGCGACTTTTCCCCCACCTCCCAGGTGAGCATATCCGAAGTCGAAGCGACGTGGTACTCCTCGCTGCAATACTCCTTCGCGCTCACATCAAAGCTGCCGTACAAATAGAGCTTATCGTGAAAGACGTGCGCTTCGCCGTCGGGAATGCAGATATCGGGCGGCAAAACGGGATTGCGGCCTTTGGAACTAAATCGCTTTTCCATCACTTTGCCTGCGCGGCGGCAAGGGCTTTTTGCATCTTTTCGTAGTACGCTTCGCCCTTTGCTTTTTCTGCCTGCCAGCGGGCTTCGTCCTTCTTTTCCCGGACGAGGCGGCGCGCATCCCGCTTTTGCTTCTGCTCGGGCGTGAGCCCCGCAAGTTTCTGCGCCTGCTTTTCGACGGCTTTCTTTGCCTTCTCTTCCGCCTTGATCTTGGAAAGCCGTTCCTTTTCCGCCTGTTTTTCTTCCTTAACGCGAAGAGCTTCAACGTGCTTTGCGAGCTCCGCTTCGTAATTCAAGTGTTTTTTCTCGCAGCGCTCTCTGAGCTCCTTGCGGTAGGCTTCTTCCTCTTCGGCGTCCTGCTGCTTTTGTTCTTCGGCGGCGCGCACTTCGGGTTCTACCCACACTTCGCCGCTTGCTTCCACTGCCGCACGCTGGCGGGCGCGGATGACTTGCTGCTTTCTTTCGAGCGTCTTCTCAACGCCGACAAAGCTCAAAAGAATGGCAGAGATCACGCCCGTAATGACCTCGAGCCCGACAAAGAGAAAGGCGATGACATTGATCGTGCTCTCGGGCTGGGCGATGCCCACCGTAAAGGTGCCGTCGATCGCAGCATGATAGTCGCCGATGGGCAGCTGAGAGAGCCAGCCGTTGGCGGCAAGGATAGACTCTGCCTCTTCCAGGGTGCCCGCGTTGATAGGCGGGATATAACCGCTCACATTCAGACAGGCATTGAGCACGGACATTCCAACACCGATGAGAACGACGCTGATCGTCGAATAAATGGACATTGCCAAGCTGTCGCTTCGGAATCCCGTCTTCCATTCGAGATGATCGAAGGAATCGGAGAAGAGCGACATGAAGATATAAGCGCAGGGCAAACCGCCGATATTCTTGATGAACTGACCTGCAAGCACGATGACCATGTTGGTAGGCACCAGCCAGCAGATGAGCGAACCCAGCGCATAGAGCACAAAGCCTGCAACGGAGACGTTCTTCTTGCCGAACTTCTTGGCAAGCGGCCACACGGCGAAAATGCCGATGCCCATGGGGACGCCGCCGATGACGTTGATGAGCGTCTGCGTGATGCCGTCGTTATAGGTGCCTAAAACATAGTTGCTGTAATAGACGAGCGCCTGCGTCTTTAAGGTAGAACCCGCCGTGTAGATGATGCTGTAGATGAGCAAAATGAGCATATACTTATCGGTGAGCACCGCTTTGATCTGCATCACATAGGGCACCTTGATCTCTTTGGCATGACCAAGCTCCTCGGTGACGCGCTCCTTGGTGTAATAATATTCGAGCAGCATCAGGGGCAGCATGGCAACGGCGATGATAGACATGGAGCCGATCCAAAGCGATTTGCTCGAACCGATGAGCGGAAGGACCGCCATAGGGAAGATGAGAGCGGCGATGATGCCCGTCACCATCACGGCCGAGACCTGATTGAAGACCGCCAAAACGCCGCGCTGCTGCGAATTGCGCGTGGAGAGCGGCACCATCATGCTATGGCTCATATTGTAGATGGTGTAGGCGAAAGAGAAGAAGAGATTATAGGAGATCATCACCCATACTGCCTGCCACTCTTCCGACATATTCGGCACGAGATACATCAAAATGCCCGTAACGGGAACAAGGATAGCCGACAACAAAATATAAGGACGGGCTTTCCCTTGCCTATTGTGCGTCCGGTTGATGATCCATCCCATAATAAAGTTGGTGATGGCGTCGATGATCTTGGAGATAAGCGGGAAAACAACGAGGAAGCTCCCTCCCCATAAGCCGCCGATCTTCAGAACGTCCGTCCAATATTGATTGAGGAAGGTGCCGCCCAAAATGGCATTGATGAGCAGCGCACCACAAGGACCCAGAAGATAGCCGATCCACTTCTCCTTGCCGCTCACGTTCTGCGAACGGATCTTACTGTTGAAAAACCTCGATGAAAGAGCGTTCCCTTTTGCCGACATTATATTTCTTCCTCCTTCTCCTTCGGTAATTTCGGTACTTTTATCTTTGTGCAGAAGCATTGGATGCCTTTGAATAAATGCCCGTTTGCAAGCTCCATGAAGCCGCAGGCGAAGTTGTAGGGCATAGTCTTGCCTGCCGACATCGACATGGAGATCAAAGAATTGCTCTCCAAGATGCGCCGTAAAAAGAACGCGCCCTTTATTTTGTTATCCCGTTCTTTGCCTTCGGGGAGCTTTTTCGCCTCTTTCATCTGCTTCGTCGCGACGCTCAACACGGCGGAATGCAGTATTTCCCCCAGAAAGCCCGCCTTCTCTAAGTTTGAAAAGCGGCTCTCGAGCGTGATGGGCTTTTGGGCGGGAAGGAGCGGGATATGCTGCCCGCTCATTTTTTCAAAGACTTCATCCGTGAGCCCTTCCAAGTTGGCGCCTTGATACACCTTCAACACGTCCTCGGGATAGGGCGCGTTGTGCTCTCCTTCGAGGATGACCGCCTGTTCGAGGACGACGGTCTCTGCATCCGAACAGAGCTCAAAGCGGTACTCCCCTCCTTCCATAGTCCACGCGCGCTTTTGGACGTCAAAATAGCGAAGCGCATCCTTGTTGACGGTGAGTTTAACTTCTTTCTCCTCTCCTGCTGCAAGGCGCACCTTTTGGAAGGCTCTAAGCTCGCGGAGGGGCTTATAGACCTTGCTCTCGGGCGCCGAAACATAGAGCTGGACGACTTCCGCGCCGCCGCGCGTTTCCGTGTTCTTCACGCGGCAGGAGATCATGAACTGTTCCCCTTCCGTTTGCACCTGCATATCCGACCAAGCAAAGCTCGTATAGGAGAGCCCGTAGCCGAAGGGATAGCGCACCTGTTTCTTTGCCGTTGTATAGTAGCGGTAGCCGACAAAGACGCTCTCTTTGTAAACCTCGTTCTCGCTCTTTCCGAACGTCTCGCCAAAGGGAACGTTCTCATAGCGGAGCGGCCAGGTCTCCGCAAGCCTGCCTGCGGGGTTTGCTTTGCCGAACAGGAGATTTGCGCACGCTCTGCCGCCGCTCTGCCCGGGCAGATACAGATTGAGTATTGCGCTCACTTTCCCCGCGAACGGCAGCTCCACGGGCGAGCCGCCGAAGAGAACAACGATGACTTGCTTATTCTCTTTGACAAGCCCTTCGATGAGCGCAAGCTGGTTTTCGGGGAGCTTCATATCCTCCCGATCGCAGCCCTCGCTCTCCACATAGTCGGTGAGTCCCGCAAAGACGAGCACTTTTTGGAACTTTTTCGCCCCGTCAAGCGCCTCGCGAAGGAGCGCCCCATTCGTCGTAGTGCTGTTTTCCGCATAACCGCGGGCATAAGTATAGCGCACTCCCATTGCATCGAACGCCGCTTTGGGCGTCGTCAGTTTCGTGGGGTTGATCATCGAGCTGCCCGCACCCTGATAGCGCATCTTCTCAAACAGATCGCCGCAGACGAAGAGCTTTTCTTTTTCATCTAAAGGAAGAATGCCGTCGTTTTGTAAGAGCACGGCGCTGTCCTCGGCGATCTTACAGGCGAGGCGATCGTTCGCTTCAAAGTCGCAGTCATCGGGATGAGGGCGGACATACTTTTCAACAAGGGTCAGCACGTTTTTGACGGCTTCATCGAGGACTTGCATCTGGAGCGAGCCGTCCTTCACGCCGTCCAGGATCCACTTGCGACAGATGGCGGTATCGCCCGGCATCTCTAAATCGAGCCCTGCTTTGAGGCTTTTCACGCGGTCGTGCATCGCGCCCCAGTCCGTCATCACAAGCCCGTCAAAGCCCCATTCCTTTCTGAGAACGTCCGTCAAAAGCCACTTGTTCTGGCTGCAATATTCCCCGTTGATCGCGTTATAGGCGCACATCATCGTGGCGGGACGGCTCTCTTTCACAATGATCTCAAACACTTTGAGATAGATCTCGCGGATGGCGCGCTCATCGGCGACAGAATTGCCCATGAAACGAAAATTTTCCGCATTGTTGAGAGCAAAATGCTTGACGGAAACGCCCACGCCCTCACTTTGAATACCGTTCACCTCGGCGGCAGCCATTTTCCCCGCAAGGTACGGGTCTTCGGAAAAGTATTCAAAGTTGCGCCCCGCCAAAGGGTTGCGCTTGATATTCGCCCCGGGGCCAAGCACAACATGGATGCCGTATTTATGCGCCTCTTTGCCGATCGCAGCGCCCATCTTTCTGGCATTCTCGGGGTCCCAGCTCGAGGCGACGGTCGCCGCCGTGGGGAAGGAAGTTGCAGGTTCGCTTGCCGTCACGCCGTTGTCGCCACCCTCCGTCTGCACTCTGAGCCCGTGCGGCCCGTCCGACATCCGCAGCGACGGGATATGAAGCCTCGGCACGGGGTTGGTGAACATAAAGTCCGTCCCCGCAACCAGCGCCGCTTTTTCTTCTGTCGTCAACCGGCGCAAAATTTCGTTGATCTCCATACGATCTCCCCTTCCCCCATTTTTCATCATTATAACACCGAATTTGCGCCGAAGTCTTGCATTTTTGTTTTATTTGCGTTATAATCGTTTTATCATCGGAGGATTTTTATGGAGAAAATCGACTATCCCTATCTTTGCAACATCATCGGGAGCCTTGCGGGCGTCCCCATGCGCATCTTTGAAAACGGGGAAAAAACTTACTATCATTCCGTCGTCTATCTTCCCCGCGATCCAATGACCGCATATGAGAAGGATATCCTTTCCGTCTCCTCGCATATCGGATACTACGTCACACCCGAATTTCAATATTACGGCGTTGTCAGGAACGGGGAAACTTCCATCATCATCGGCCCTTCCATGCAGATCAAGAACGACGATCAGACGCTCAAGGCGCTCGGCTTCCTCTGCGACGTGCCGCAGGAAGAGATCGGCGATTTTGTTTCGGGCATGCGGAGCATCATCCCCATGCCGCTCGACAGCATCCTGCAGATGCTCTGCTCGCTCAACTACATGATGAACGGCGAAAAGCTGGGGCTTCAGGACCTGCGCATATACGAGCACGAACAGGAAGAGCTCAAAGCGCAGACGGAAGAACTGCTCGCCGAACGGCATTTTGATGCAGATGAGAGCGACGAGGAATATACGCTCCACAATACGCTTGCTTCCGAGCAGACCATGCTCACCTATGTGCGGCGGGGAGACAGCGCGGGACTGAGGGAATGGACGAAGAGCGTGCCCGCCATCCGCCCCGGCGTGCTTGCGGGCGATACCCTCCGTCAACTCAAAAACACCTTCATCGTGACGGCGACGCTCGTCTCGCGCTCGGCGATCCGTGGCGGGATGCCCGTAGATGAAGCGCTCTCGCTCAGCGACGCTTACATTCAGAAGTGTGAGCTCCTATCCAGCATCGAACGCATCACCAACCTCCAATACCGCATGATCTTCGACTATACGGAGCGCGTGGAAAAGCTGCGGCTCGGGAAAGCGCCTTCAAAGTTCGTGCTCGACGTTACAAACTTTGTCCGCCGTCATCTTTCCGACCCAATCACGACGGAGGATGTCGCAAACGCGCTCTTTCTGAGCCGCTCCCGCATCTCCGTCAAGTTCAAGGAAGAGACGGGCATCACCATCACCGATTTTATCTTGAAAGAAAAGACGGAAGAAGCAAAGCGGCTTTTAAGATACAGCGAAAAGCCCGCCGTCGCCATCTCCAATTTCTTAGGATTTTCGTCGCAAAGCCACTTTTCGCGCGTATTCAAAAAGTATGCGGGATGTGCTCCGCATGAATACAGGAAACGTTACGACAGACCATAAATTAAATACAGCGGGGGGGGCGGGCCCCCCCCCCGGGGGGCCCCCCGCGAAAGAGTTTTATATTTTTTTTGTTTTTTTTTAAATTTTAAACCCCCCAGCGGAGGGGG
>ERZ1090868.1410-NODE-1412-length-12732-cov-4.518025_pt1 | contig 12732 bp, 7 predicted proteins | sample MGYA00478475_ERZ1090868 | MGnify/ENA primary metagenome ERZ1090868 (study PRJEB33644, sample SAMEA5815747) | chicken gut metagenome | biome: Chicken; feature: Gastrointestinal Tract; material: Caecum | place: Ireland | collected 2019-01-01 | study: A study of the...
TGTCACTGACGTTTTGTATCAGGGTGATACCGTCGTTGGCCGCCATGAGGATTTGGCTAATGCAGAACAGATGATTCATGTCACCAATCTGCGTACGACTCTGCTGGATGTGGACAATTCGTCTCATTCCGCTTCTGTGAAGGAAAATCTCAAGCTGGTCGATAAAGTTGAGTATTTCAACTTGATTCCCGGCGAGAAGTATCAAGTCAAGGGCCAGCTCATGAACAAGACCACTGGCGAACCTATCAGTGATGAAGTAACTGTTGATTTCACGCCTACAGAAGCCAACGGTTCTGTGGATGTGGAATTCACGATCGATGCTTCTAAGCTTGGCGGTCAGGCTGTGGTGGCCTTTGAACATCTGTACAAGAACAACGTCGAGATCGGCTTCCATGCTGATTTGAACGATGAAGCGCAGACGGTTCGGTTCCCTGGTTTGAGCACTGTGCTTTCTGCCAGCGATACCGGCAACAAGAAGATTCAGCCTTCCGAGAACGCTATGCTGACTGACCAGATTCAGTACAGCAACTTGACTCCCGGTTCCACTTACAGGGTCAAGGGCGAACTTTACAATAAGGGCACCGCTACTCCTGTGGAGTATAACGGTGAGCCTGTGCGGCAGGAAATGACCTTTACTCCTGTGGCCGCAAACGGTACTGTGGAATTGAAGTATGTGTTTGATTCCAGTGATATGGCCGGCCAGTACGTTGTGGCGTTCGCTACGATTTACGGCGTGGGTCTTGACGAAAACGGCGAACTGACTCGTGAGTTTGAGTTGATTTCCGAGAAGGATTTGGAGAACGCTGATCAGACTGTGAAGTTTGTTGAGCCTGGTGAACCTACCGATGAACCTGACGAGCCTACTACACCGCCTGAAGATGAAGAACCTGGCGACGAGATTGCCGGACCTCGGATTCGGACTGAGGCTGTGTCGAAGGCCACAGGTGATCATATCTTGGAACTGGCGTCCAGTGTTATCGTAGTGGATACCGTCTATTACGAAGACTTGACGCCCGGGGAAGAGTACACGATCACTGGTGTGCTGATGGATAAGTCTTCTGGTTCTGAGGCTTCTGAGGAAGTGAGCAAGACCTTTGTGCCTACTTCTAGTTCCGGTTCTGTTGAGTTGGAATTCAAGGTCGATACGACTGCGCTGGAAGGCCACACGCTGGTCGCGTTTGAAACGTTGACTCAGGGTGACGACGTGATTGCAGAGCACAAGGATTTGAACGATGAAGACCAGAGTGTGTATGTGGCGAAGATTCGTACGACGGCTACCGGAAACGATGGCAAGTCTAAGGATTTGAAGCCCAGCACTTCTACGGTTATCATTGATACTGTGCAGTACAGTAATCTGATTCCTGGCGTGGAATATCAGTTACAAGGCTACTTGGTCAATAAGGCCACAGGAGATCGTGTAACGGATAACGTCACGATGAAGTTTACGCCTAAGAGTGCCGGTGGTTCTGTACAGCTTAAATTCCAGGTGGATACCAAGAACATGAACGGTCAGAGTCTGGTTGCGTTTGAGTATCTGTATACCGGCGACGGTACGCTTGTCGCTCAGCACGCTGATGTGAATGACGCTGCTCAGACTGTGCGTATTACGGTCGATGGCGTGGATGTGAACACCGGTGTCGGTTCCAGCTTGCCGGCTGTTCTCGGCGTCATTGGCGGTCTGCTTCTGGTAGCTGCCGGTGCTGCTGTTGTTTACTTCAAAAAGAAGAAACGTGACGAGTAAGAGTACAAGATAGTCCTTCCTTAACATAAAAGTGACCCGTTCGGTGTTTGCCGGGCGGGCCGCTTTTTTTATTTATTTTTGTTTTGTTTTTTCATGACGTTTGTGCTATAATTGTCTCAAGAAAGGGGGACTTATCTTGAAATTACGTGTTTTTTTGTCGATTATTATTGTGTCATGTTTGATGTCCGCTGTTACTGTCGGAAATATTTTCATTGTGTCACAGCAGGAGACGCAGGCGATGGAAACGGCGGATATAGAGATCAGAGATGCTGTGAATGAAACAGCGGATGATTCAGGTGAAACTGTTCTGGCTGAAGGTGAAGAGAGTGTTCCGGCTGAAGGTGAAGAGAGCGTAGAAGCTGCGGACACGAATGAAACTTCCACGCAGGCATCTTCCGCGCAAACTGAAGAAGGGCAGATGGTACAAAACAACGGGCTGCCGTATTATGCTGATCCTATGCGGCGTAAGATCGATTTTGATTCTTTGGAAGCGATCAATTCCGATGTGGCTTCGTGGATTTATGTTCCAGGAACACACATTGATTATTACATTATGCAGGAACAAGTACCTGATGAATTTTACTATCTTTGGCGGAACATTTATAAATATCAGTCTGAGTTTGGTTCTATCTTTTTTCCCGCTTATCGGGAAGGCAGCATTGAAGAAGACGCCCATCAGCTTATTTTTGGTCATCATATGGCCTACGGTGAAGTGGCTTTCTCAGATTTGATGTCTTATCATGACAGGTCTTACGCACAGGAAAATCCATATATTTACTTATATTATCCTGATAGGGTAGAACGATGGAAGGTTTGGTCCGCCGGCACGTTTGATCCGTATGATGACATTTATTATTTAGACTATGACCTGGGTAGTCCGGAATATGAAAGTCTCTTGGAGCACATCGGGGAGAAGGGCGATTATACTTTGTCAAATACACCTTCGGCAAGCCAAAGAGTGACGATGCTCAGTACCTGTGATAACACACATGGATACCGGTTTGCGCTCACGTGTACGTGGGCAGAGACGTATTATTACAATGGGCGTTGATATGAAAAATTAAATGGTTTTTTCATGTTGACGCACACCTTTGGCATTTGATATAATAGTTTCATTAGGAGGTGATATGCGTGGATTCGAAAAGTCATGAAGTTCGATGGCGTTGTACCGACGAAGAATGGGCCAGGCTTTGTTATTGGAGTGAAAAGAAAGGACTGTCAGTGAAGGACTTGGTTCGAGAAGCGTTTGACCGGTACGTCATGATCGAGAATAGAGATTATGATTTGCCGTTCGCTGAGATACAGCGTATTAACCAGTTGTGTGATCTGATTGCGGCTCTTACGTCGGAACAAAGAGCGTTGGAAGATATCGTTACACATGGTTTTGATTCGCTTTTGGCTTTGACGAAAGGAGATACGGTGTATTTGACAGAGGGTGATGACGATGGCGGATAAGTCGTTACAGGAATTGTTGAACAGTGCGAGCAAACAGGGTGATCGTGAGGCACAGGAGATACTGGACAATCTCTTGAACGGTAAATCGAAACGTGAATCTTTTGCTGAACGGAAGGAAGCTATTTTGCAAAAGAAGAAAGCCATGATTTCGGAATCTGAGGAACCCACAGAGCCGCAAGAACCGGAGTTGGAGGAACCCGTAGAATTGCAGGATTCGGAGAAACCGGAGGAGAGTATCCATGATGCGCATTCTGATTCGGAAGATGCAGTTTCTCAGACGATCAACGAAGATGATAGCGATCCTGTTTTTGAAGAAGCCGATCCGGATGTGATTCCTGAGAAGAGAACGGAAGAAACGATGGCATTACCTCGGTATCGTCGTAAACGAGAGCTGAAGGATATTGTCAGCGTGAAGAATCTTCCGTCAGAAGTGATTGCTGCTTGCCGCGTGGAATTCCCTGACGCGAGAAGCTATGCTGATTTACTTACTGCTTTTGTGTACAGGCATTCTGGAAAATCTTTTCCGGTGGATGACGTAGTGAAAGATTTGGTCAAGGATTTTGACGCACATAATGCCAGCGTGGAACGAATTCAAGAGACCCAGGAGCTTGTGAATAAAAAATTGAATTCCATTGCTGATTCTGTTCGGAATTTGAATCTGGCTGTATCATATTTGATTTATGACCGATTGGGATTTCGTTTGGAGAAAGTCCATAGACCGCAAGAAATTGAGTTTTTGGAACCGGGCGTGGAAGATGTGATGGATCGTCTGGCAATGCAGGGAAAACGATATAAAATCATTACGCAGCAGGAACAAGGCCGTCCGCAGAGAAAAAAGAAAGGATGATGTTGTATGGTTGGTATTTTGACGGAGAAGGAATCGGCAAAACGGAATTTCGCAAATGCTCTTGGCGGTTTGTCGGGAACGTTCAATGGCGAAGATTTCGTCATTACATCGGCCCGTGGTCATTTGTATGAATTGATGGCGCCGGAATTGCAAGTGCCTCCGGAAAAAGCAAAGCAGTACAGTTCTTGGTCCATTGATTATCTTCCGTGGGACGCGAATGATATCGCTTGGAAGCGGGAACTGAAAGCGGATTGCAGCGACAAACTCAGTGAAATCAAAAAGACGTTGGCTCCTTGTGATGAGATTGTCATTGCTACGGATGATGATCCTTCAGGCGAAGGCAGTTTGCTGGCTTGGGAGATTCTCGATGAAGCCCAGATTCATGCCAAGAAATTATCCCGAATGTTTTTCGTTGATGAGTCCGCGCCGGAAATTCAAAAGGCGTTTGTGAATCGAAAGCCGTTGACGCTCAGTTCTGCTGATCCGGATTATCGAAAGGCCATGTTTCGGACGAAGTTTGACTATCTCAGTATGCAATATACCCGTATGGCTCGGGCGTGCGGTGATGGACGTTCGGTTTTGCGGCAGGGGCGTCTGAAATCCGCCATGGTTGTCCTGGTGGGCGACCAGTTGCAGCTTATCAAGAATTATAAGGCGATCCCGTTCTATCAAAACCGTTTTAAAGACGAGAACGGTGTGGTTTATATCAGCGTTGAGGAACCGAAGTATGACGATAAGAGCAAAGTTCCTCATAACTTCCACAGTTCAGGCGTTGTGCAGGACAGCAAAGTCCGAAAGAAAACGGCGCCGCCTCGTTTGATCGACATGGCCGGTCTCGCCAGTCTTTTGGCTCCCAAAGGAATCGCGGCAAGTCAGGTTTCTGTGATTCTGCAGAAACTTTATGAGAACAGCTATGTGTCTTATCCTCGTACGGAAGATAAGACGATCACACCGGAACAATTCAATCAATTATTGCCTCTGGCAGATGATATTGCCCGGTTGGTCGGAGTAGACGTCAATTTATTGACACATAAAGTACCGCGGCCTACGCACGTCAAGAAATCAGGCGCTCATGGCGCCAACAGGCCGGGTTCCCGTGTGCCGAAGACCTTGGATGAACTCCGGAACGCTTATGGCGAAGGTGCTGTCGTGATTTACGAAACACTGGCGCGAAGCTATTTGGCCATGCTCTGTGAGGATTATGAGTATGACGCGTATACTGGTCATGTAGAGGATTATCCCAAGTTTATCGGTCATTGTAACGTGCCTGCCAAACCCGGCTGGAAGATGATTTATCAAATCGATGATACGCCGGATGATGAAGAGAATGACCAGGGTCTCGGCACGAGAGCAGAGCCGTTCATTCATCAGGGATATCCCAAGAAGCCAACGGAGCCTACGACTAAGTGGCTCATGAAGCAACTGGAAAACCGAGATGTGGGAACCGGCGCTACTCGGACTACTACATATGCTGAGGTAGTCAATAAGAACGCCAAGTATCCTTTGCTGGAAGAGCATAAGGGTAAGATCACCATGACAGAGTACGGCGAGAAGTCGTATCGAATCACGCAGGGGACGCACATTGCCGATTTGAGCCTGACGGAACAGGTGTACGCTGATATGCGCGGTGTGGCTGCCGGTACGGTAAATGAGCAGGATGCTCTTTCGAAGATGGCTGACTGGATCAGAGATGATCTGGTTATTATGCAGGCAAACGGCGCCAGCATTCCTAAACCAGCGCCTCGCGTGAAGGGTACGTGGAACGGCGAGACTTTGAGTGTGAAGGAGTCCTGGGGTTCTCATAAGTTCACAGAATCAGAACTGAAGGATTTGTTTGACGGCAAGACCATTGTGCTCAAGAATTTCAAGACGAAGAAAGGTTATACCACGGACATCAAAGGCCATCTGGAAGAGAAGGTCTCGGAACGAGGCACAAAATATTTGCAGTTCGAACCGATCTATGACGAGAAGCCGGATAAGATGCCGAATTCTTGGAGTCAGTATACGTTCACGCCTGGTGAACGGGCATTTTTAGAAGCGGGAGACGAGATTGAGATCAAAGGCGCTATCAGTCGAAAGACAGGTAAAACATTTGATTGCAAACTTCGTTGGGATAAGGATCAAAAGAAATTCATTCCGACTTTCCAAAACAAAAAGGAGGGATAAACCATGGCGAAGAAAGCGTATCGAATCCCTTCTGATTTGGATACGTCGCCGTTGGACATGGAAATTTCGCTGAAAAACAGCGATGGTGTGGGTGTTAAGCCAGTACCTATCAAAGTTATTTTGGCGGTTTTGGCGAGCATTCTGGCGTGTTATTACATCGTATCCAGTACATTTATTCGAGAAGCGTCTCTTTTCTTGAAGGTTTTGTTCGTTTTGGGTTGGATCGCGTTGACGGCGCTTTTACTCAAGACGGATAAAACGAAGCGTATGGGCTTTCATTTGGTTCCTGTGCTTTTGGGATATCTTCCGAAGCGCAACCGACAGGTGTATACACGAAGTACGAACAAAGCCGGTCCGTTTTATTCTATCTTGGGTATTGAATCCATTGATGATGTGACGGGTCTTGTAAAATATTTAGATGGCACGTACGCCTATTGGTATCGCGTGGTTGGTTCTGCGTCTGTGCTGCTTTTTGAGGATGATAAAAACGCGATTCTGGATCGAGTGGATTCCTTTTGGCAGAAACAATCGACAGATTATGAGATTATTTTTCTTACGACGAAAGCGTCTCAGAAAGTGTATCGGCAGGCGGCGGCTTTGCAGGAGCGTATGAATAAGCTGGATATTGTGGATGAAGATTTAGATGGTCTTTTGAACGAACAGTTTCAGACGCTCAAGCACCAAGTAGGGGAGATGAGCAAATCCGTTCATCAGTACATGATCTTGAAGGCCGACAATGAAGAAGCGTTGCAGCACGCGAAGAATATTTTTCAGTCTGAAGTGGAAAATTCCACGAGAATGATCAAACAGTGTACGGCGCTTTATTATAATGATATCACGGAGATTTTGCGTATGATCTATCGTGGTCAGTAAAAGAGAGGTGTGTTTGTATGTTCCGTAAACAAAAGAAGCGCCGTCAAAGAATTATTTCTTTTCAGGACGCGGCGTTTCTGGCGGATGTGAAGCCGAAGGAACAATATGTGTTTCATTCGGATTATTACAAGGTCGATGACCGGTATTGCACGATCATGTCGTTTTTCCGGCCGGAAGGGTCTTTGACGGATTTCGGCGCATTTTGGGGCGTGGCAAAGATTCCTCGTGGATTGGGCCATGATGTGAATGTGATTCTTTTTGATCAAGTGCGTCGTATGACGGAAGGCTGGCTTTCTGAGCATCAGTCAAAGGCTGAAAGCGTTGCTGAAACCAATGAGAATGAACAGCTTCGCAACGGTACAAATACAACGGCTGGCAAAGCGTCAAAGAAGACGAAGGATTTGCGAATCATCGCGGAGGAACTGCAGAATGGCGCTTCGTATTTGAACGTCAAGTCTCGGATTCTCGTTTCAGCGCCGTCTTTGGAAGCGTTGGATGACGCTGTGCGGAAGCTGGAACGGTTGTATATTGACCGGTTTGCTACGTTGAGTGTGGCGCCTTATACCGGTCTTCAGTCTCAGGAATTGTCTACGTTGTTCGATAAGAACGATCACAAAGAAGGCAAGGGGTTTTACTTTACAAGCACGGAATATGCCGGGTCTCATTTTCTTGTGACTCATGGCTTGGATGATCCGAAGGGTGAGTATGTTGGCGACATGATCGGCGATGTGAATACGTCAGCGATTCTTTTTGACGTGGATCGATATGAACATCATTGCGTTGTGGCCGATTCTTCGTATATCGAGAATTTAGGACGTGTCCACGCTGCTGATTTGTGGGGATCAAAGATTTCTCAGGCGTGTCTGCTCAATAATCATAAAGTCGTTCATTTGATTCTGGACGGTTTGGATTTGAATCGGGTAGGGCCTAAGTTTTCGAACATTTCTTATAAGATCGACATGAACCATGGCGATGTGAATATGTTTGAAATGTTCGGCGACAGAAAAGACCAGCTTGCGATTTTCCCCAGTCAGATGCAAAAGCTGATTTTAATGGCTGAACAGGCATATACCACGAACGAACATGATCGAAGTGTTATTCGAGGCACACTGGAAAGCGTGGCGACTAAATTCTATATTGACAATAGAATGTGGCGGGAAAACGCTATTCAGAATGAAGATAGCTTGCGTATCGTAGGTATCGCCCATGAAGAAGTACCAAAGCTGGAAATGTTTGTTTCGTATTTGGACACAGAATACAAAGCGGCTGTGGCGTCTGATGCGAAAGACCAGGAACAGCTTCACGCGTTGAGTGTGTTGGCGGTCACGTTTCGGAATATGCTTTCAAACAACGGTGATTTGTTCAATACTACGACTACGCGGGTCATTGATGGAGCAAAGACCGGCCGGCGTGTGATTTATGATTTTTCCAGATTGATGATGCGTGGTGTGGGTGTGGCCATGGCTCAGCTTGTCAACGTTATCGGTTTTGCTGTTGGTAATTTGGGATATGGCGACACGGTGATCATTCATGGCGCTGAGAATATCGACGATGGTGTCAAACGGTATTTGACTTTACAGTTTGACAAGTTGTTTGATAAAGGCGGCAGAGTGATTTACTGCTACAATTCGATCGACAAGATGCTGGACGATAAATCTTTTTCTGAATTTGACCGGGCCGATTACACGATTTTCGGGTCTATGTCTGATAATCAGGTACGGGTATATCAAAATTTATTGGGCCAAGGTATTCCTGAGGACTTGAGCCGGCTTATCACAACGAGAGGCGAGGGTCTTAATTATATTCGGCGAGGATACGACAATGTTGTATTTCGCAGGGAATTACAGCTTGGTCTGAGTTTGAGGAGGGGGAGACAATGACACACGCAAAGCGTTGGTTGCCTGCTTTTTTGCTGGCTGTATTGTTTGTTGTCTCTCTGGTCATGGGACTGGGTACGTTAAACGCGATGGCTGTTGATGACGGCGTCGATACGTCATTTTATGCGATCGCTTCTTCCAGTTCGGCGTCTTTGGATGCTTATTTGTCCGGGGAAAAGACATATAGCAGCGACTTCAAACCGGAAGATTTACCTGTATCTTCCGCCGGCGCTTTTCTGGGATATGTTGATCAGGAAAGTTGGATCGGAGGTTTGTTTCATTGGGCTTTTTCCAGTGTGGTGGCGTCAGCAAATTCGTATTCGTACACGTCTATTACACAAAACGGAACCGGTGGTCTTGTGAATTTTGCCCGGTATGGCAGCCTGTTGCGGGATTTGGGTTTCGACAATACAGCGACGCAGGCCGGCGCCATGATGGATAAGATCATTCGAGGCGCTGGCGGTTTGCTGATAAAATTTTTCTTTTTCTTGTCGACCAGTGTGAATTTTATTTTCCAAGCTACGTTTTCGATTTTGGGTTTGCTCAATCCTATCAACTGGTTTTATCGGCCGTCTGACACTGATCCTACAGGATTGATGTCGGGCGCTTGGGACGGAAGCCAGCAAAATGTGCAGGACGCATTGGGCGGCTCTACGGTTGATGCGGCGGATGTGGCTTTGTCCGGTATTCGTACTTTCGGCTCTTCGTGGTATAATGCTCTTTATAATTTGGGCTGGCAGATCGTGTTGCCGTTGTGTTTGGCGTTCACGGTCGTTGGTATCTTGTTATTTGCGGCTACTGGCCGCGCACGTATGGCCCCGGGAGAACAGCCTGTTGCCACAAAACTCAAGAGATTTTTCTTGCGATTCCTGAGTGTGTGCTTGATCGTGCCGCTTTGCATTTCCATGTATACTGTAACGCTCAATCAGCTTCAGGATGATTTGGAATCCAACGGTGTAGCCGGTGGTTCGGCCGATGTGGTTCTTTCAACTTTTCTGGATTTTGAGGCTTGGGCTGAAACGTCTCAGTTGGCGATTCCTGCGGGACGGAGCATATCTGGTGTTTTGGATAGCACGGACGCAGATGCCACAATTTCCAGCAGTATGGCGTCTGTGAGCGCTATTCGTGATTTGGCGTACAGCGTCAACGCGGAATCGTATAATCTCGATTTGGATTGGGATGAAGATGACGATTTCCGTTGGCAGACAGTACGGCCCAGCGATATGGAAACGAGTGATCCGGAAGACGGTGAAGGAGGTTCTGTGATAGACCCTGACGCATCGCAGACATCTGTGATTTATGATATGTTGGATCGGTATATCGGCGGTGATTTCTATTACGCTACTGACTTTGAAGGGTCTGTATTCAAAGAAGGCGAGACTTCTGACGCTGCATATAAAGATATGACAGAAACGCAGAAATGGTTGGATAAGGCTGATACATGGATGACGAGTTCGGCTACGGATTCCATGACTATGTATTTCACAGACGGTTCTCTGGTGGCGAACACCAGCACGGACGGTATTGTGGAGTATTCCAGTGCAGGACCTTTGGGCTTGTCTACGCTTTCGATGTACAATTATCTGACATCTAGTTTCAAGCCGGGAAGTGTAACGGTGTATTCCGGACGGGACGTTCCTACGACATTGAATTATGAGAGCCATTATTCTGTCAATCTTATCGGCGGCGACGCGATTACCGGTCTGCTGTATTATTGTAACGCGCTGGTCATGCTGGTATGTGTGACGCTGATCGGTTGGGGCTACGCTATTTCTATGCTGCTTGCCAACTTGAAGAGAAGCATTCGCGTTTTGACCAGTATTCCGTTTACGATGCTTGGTTCTTTGGGGTCTATGGCGCGGCTTTTGACGTTGTTCGTCATTATGATTATGGACATTTTGCTGACGTTCTTTTTGTACCAGTTGGTTACAGGAATCGTTGTCACTTTGCCTAATCTCATTGAGGCCCCTTTAGCGAATATCGTTAATGGTTCGCTGGGTCAAGCGGCAGACCCTGTGCCTGACGGGTCATCTTCTATGACAGGCATGATCGGGGCGCAAGGTGTGATCGTACCGTTTTTGGCTCTGATTCCCATTATCATATCTATTGTGGTGGAAATCGCGTTCTTTATCATGGCAATGCGGTTGCGTAAATCTGTGATCAAGGGCGTGGAAAAGGAACTGGATAATGTGATCCATAAACTGGTCCTTGACCCTGTAGGCGGTGTCACACAGCCGAAAACACCGGCGCATCGTGGCGCTGTATCGCAGTTGGCGGGAGCCGCTGTTTCCGGTGCCGCTATGGCCGCCAGAGATCGAGCGATCGATCGCAGTATGAATGGTGATAAGAATAAAAAAGACGATCCCACACAAGTCAGCGGGTCTGCTACTGCACAGAACAATCCTGACAATCACGTCATGCCCGGCGATAGAGGGCAGGATACCAGCACGCAAAGTGCGTCGATGGGTGAGAGACAGGCTGCTTCTTCGTCGGCTAATGCATCGCAGATGCAGGGCACGAATCTGAGTTCCAATATGTCTTCGTCCGGAGGAGTGTCCGGTGGCGGAGAACCTCATCCCGGTGGTGCGATCGCTACTCGTCTTTCTGGACAGGCGTTTGCTGAAAATAATGAACGGCAGCAGCAGAAAGAACAGGAAGGCGCTCAGCTTTTGTCCAAGGATTCTTTGCAGCGAACTGCTCAGGAACATAAGGAGAAGGAACAGGCTGAAGAAGAAAAGATGGACGCCGCTATCGCTATGGCTAGAGGTCAGGTGGGTAGCGTAACGAAGGAAGAACAGATCGAAGAAGATGCTCGTGAGGAAGAGAAAGCGCTCAAGAAAGAAGCCAATAAGCGAGAACTCAAAGCGGCGGCACAAGCTGCGGTCGGCGCTGCGGAGATCGCGGCTGATGCAAGTACCGGCGGCGCGGCAGGCACGACCGGTGACGGCGTGAAGAATCTCAAAAACGGTTTGGCTGGTATGTCTGACGCCAAGAAAGATAAGGCTGCGGCTCATGAGAAAGTGACCAAAGAAAAAGCAGCGCGTATCAATGACGCTGCGAATGAATCTCGCGGCGGAAATTCTCGGCGTGATGCGGCCAGAGAGAGTTTGGCACGTGAACATTTGTCAAGAGACTCAAGAGACGGTACGTCTGTGCGTGAATCTGATAAGGTTTCCTTCGGTGTCGGTGCGCCGGGCGTGGTACAGCAGCCGAAACTTGGGGAAAACATGGTTCCTAAGACGGCTCAAGGCTCAGGCGGACAGAATTCTCGTCAGACGGATCGCGGTCAACAGCAGTCTTCTCGTATGGATCAGGGACAAAATTCTCGTCAGACGGATCGTGGACAGCAACAGTCTTCTCATATGGATCAAGGTCAGACTCATGTTCATCAAACGGCACAGGGCGGTACAACGAATGTGCATCAGACTGTTCAGGGCGGACCCGTTACGGTCCAGGGCGGTCAGACGAATGTGCAGCAGAACAATTCTGTACAGCGACAGTCCGCGCCAAAGAGAGAACTTAATAGACGAAGTTCTCCGGCGCCTGTGCAGCCGCCAAAACCGGCTCAGCCGACTGTGAAATCTGACACAGATCATACATCTTCTGTGAAAAAAGGAAGATTGGAGGCGGATAATTTCCATAGGAGCAAACCGACTAGGAATATTGATCCTGAGAATTATCGTTAAGAAAAAATATGGGGCTTTCGAGTCCCATATTTTTTTGTGTATTTAAAAAAATTAGTTTTTTAAATCTTGCGCAATGAAATTTTCTGT
>ERZ1090868.1412-NODE-1414-length-12729-cov-27.594130_pt1 | contig 12729 bp, 11 predicted proteins | sample MGYA00478475_ERZ1090868 | MGnify/ENA primary metagenome ERZ1090868 (study PRJEB33644, sample SAMEA5815747) | chicken gut metagenome | biome: Chicken; feature: Gastrointestinal Tract; material: Caecum | place: Ireland | collected 2019-01-01 | study: A study of...
TTCTGCTTTTTTGTTTTGTCCCCCCTCCACCCGCCCCGCCAAACGCGCTGGGACACCGCGAAGCGCCTGAGAGGGCAACAAAAAAGCGCCCGTTTCCGGGCGCTCCGTGTGTTTGTATATTTTTTGTGAAAAAGAATGTTATCCCCGCTCCTGCCCTTCGTAGGTATACTTCACCAGCTGGCAGTTCCCGATGCCGAACAGGGCGAATTCCTCGTTGGTCATCTCGTAAAAGTAGGACTGGACCGCCCGGGCGATGCCGTTGTGGGCCACCAGCAGGACGGGGCCGTCCTGCCGGGCGGCCAGCTCGTCCAGCAGGCTGTAGACCCGGGCGGCCAGCTGCATCATGCTCTCCCCGCCCCCAAAACGGTCGGCAAAGTGGAGCTTGGCCAGCGCGAAGGCGGGGCCGTTGCGGGGCGTGCCCTCGTAGCGGCCAAAAGCCTGCTCCCGCAGGCGGACGTCCACGGCCAGGGGCAGGCCGGTCTCGGCAGCGATCAGCTGGGCGGTCTCCCTGGCCCGCACCAGGGGCGAACACAGGATGCGGGTGATGCCCTGCTCCCCGGCGGCCAGCTGCCGGCCCAGGGCGCGGGCCTGTTCCCGGCCGCGGTCGGTCAGGGCGATGTCGGTCACGCCGCAGATCTTGTTCTCGACGTTCCAGACCGTTTCGCCGTGGCGGGTGAAGTAGACGTTCTGCATGGATGGTACCTCCATTTCAAAAAGCCCGGAAGCGTGCTCCCGGGCTTGGGGTATATGCGTTTTTCCAGGGGGCGCCCGGTCACGGCCGCACGGCCAGCCGGATGTCGCCGCTGGTGGTGGTGACGGTGCAGGGGCCGGCTGCGGGGTCGGCGTTGGGGACGCTGATCCGGCCCACGGTGGAGGACACCGCAAAGTTCTTGGCCGTCAGCAGGCTGCCTTCCACTTCGCCGCTGGTGGTGGTGATGGCCAGGCTGGCTGCGTCGGCCCGCTCCAGGTCCACGTCGCCGCTGCTGGTGTCGATGGTCACCGCCCCGGCCGCGGTGGTCCGCTCCAGGCTCACTTCGCCGCTCACCGAAAGGACCTTCAGGCTCTGGATGTAGCTGTCGGACAGCTCGGTGTCGCCGCTGCTGGTGTTCACTTCCACCTCGCCCGCGGTGGGGCAGCGCAGTTCCACGTCGCCGCTGGTGGTGGCGACCGTCACCTTGCCGGCCACCGAACCGTTCAGGTCAACATCGCCGCTGACGGTGGTCAGGCTGGCCGATGCAAAGCCCAGCTGGGCGGAGGCCTCGACGTCGCCGCTGGTGGTGTTCACGGTCAGGGCCCCGTAGTTGCCGGCGGGCAGATAGACGGTGACCTCGGGGTCGTCGTCCTCATGGTGGAACAGCCGCTGGCCGACGGTGGGCTCCGGGCGGCTGATGGTCAGGGTGCCGCCTTCCACCCGGACGGTATGGGCCACGTCCTCGGCGTCCCTCGTCACCACGCTGACCGTCCCGTCCCGGGAGACCCGGAGCTGAACGTCGGCGTAGTAATCGGTGACCGAAATGCCGGTGAAGCTCTCATTGACCGGATAGGTGTTCACGGTGAGGAGGGTGTAGTCCTGCCGCCAGGCAGCATCCGCCGCCAGGCCGGTGCGCAGGACGGTCAGCCCGCTTACGGCAGCGACGGTCAGGGCGGACAGGGCAAGGTTGGACAGACGGCGTTTCATAAAACAGGCTCCTTTCTTGTGCATCGGTGCAAATCGGTTGGTTCTCCCAAGCCGGGCCGGGCCCGGGCAGGTCTCAGTTCCGGGCCCAGCCGGCCTCGATGGCCCGGATGGCCCGGTAAAAGAAATCGTTGGCCGGGGTGGGCAGGCCGTGTCTGGCCGACAGACGCCGGACCACCCCCGAAAACTCCTCCACCTCGGTGGGGCGTCGGGCGTCCACATCCTGGCCCATGCTGGGCTTGCTGTCCGGCCGGAAGCGGGGGATGGCCCCCGTCAGCCATCGGACGTCGTCGTCGGGGGGCAGCGGCACTCCTTCGGCGTTGGCCAGCCGGATCACCTCCTGCATGGCCGAGAGCATCAGGGCCTGCTGGGCGTTGTCCTGGGCCAGGCCGCCGTAGGTCATCCCAAAGGCGGCGGAGGCCTGGTTCAGCCCCACATTGATCATCAGCTTGTGCCACTGCTTGTAAAGGATGTCGGTGCAGGGTTCGTTTTCGATGCCGCAGGCGGTGAGGTACTGGGCCACCGCAGCCACCCGCGGGGTGACGCTGCCGTCCTGCTCGCCGAACTGGATCTTGCCCGGCGACTGAAAGATCAGGTTCCGCCCGGACCGGTTGGCGTCCATCCCGATGGCCACGCTCCACAAAACATGGCCGGGATAGGCCGCGTCCAGCCGTTCTTCGCTGGTGATGCCGTTCAGCACGCTGAGGATGACGGTGTCCGGCCCCACAAACGCCGCGATGTCCCGGATCGCGGCGTCCAGGCCGGTGGCCTTGACGGCCACCAGGATCAGGTCCACCGGCTCCCCAGCCTCGGGCGCGCAGTACGCGAAGCGGCACGCCTCCCCGTTGCAGAGGGTGGGCTGGGCGGCATAGCGGGCGGCGCGGGCCTCATCGGCCACCACCTGCACCCCGGGCATCTTCCGCCCGAACAGGATGCCCAGCGCCCCCAGGCCGATCAGGGCGCTGGTGCGGATGGGCCGGCCCTTCTGCAGGCTGTCCCCCGACCGCAGGACCACGTCTCCCTCCGCGATGCCCTGGGCGGCAAGGCTGGCGTCCGGCGCCAGGACCGCTGCGGCGCTGCCGGCCTCATCCGTGCCCGGCAGGCCCTCCAGCTCCACTTCGCACAGGACCGGCGCGCCTTCCGGCAGTTCTTCGCAGCCAAAGTCGGCCTCCCCGATCCGTCTGACCCGATACAGTTCCATCCCACAGCCTCCCCGCACAACATTTTAGATAAAGGGTTCGATGCTTTTATTATACCTGCCCCGCCCTGCCCCGTCAATGTGAACCGGTCACAAAACCCACCGTTTTCGTGAGAAAAGAAGGCCACGCTTTTAGGCAGCCTGCGCACGCCGCAAAAAAGCCCCGCCCCCAGAGGGGCAGGGCGGGCTGAACAGACCTGGACCGTTTACGGCATCTCCTGGATGACTTCGCCCAGCCAGCGGCACATCCGGTCCCCGGCCTGGTTGGCGATCTCCAACACACGGGCGTGGCTGTGCCGCACGGTCTGGATGCCGGTGGCCATGTTGGTGATGCAGCTGACGGCCAGCACTTTGATGCCCAGGTAGGCGCAGACCATCGCCTCGGGGACGGTGCTCATCCCCACGGCGTCGGCGCCCAGAGCCGCGAAGGCGCGGATCTCGGCGGCCGTCTCGTAGCAGGGGCCCATAAAGCCCATGTAGACCCCTTCCCGGTACGCGATGCCCTGCCGGTCCGCCACCGACCGGGCCAGGTCCAGCAGGTCGTGGCTGAAGATCTCGGTCATGTCGGGGAAGCGGGGCCCGAACCGCTCGTCGTTGGGGCCGATCAGGGGATTGGTGCCCATCATGTTGATGGTGTCGGTGATCAGCATCAGGGTGCCCGGCTCGAAGCTGCGGTTGATGCCGCCGGCGGCGTTGGTCAGCACCACCGTCTCGACGCCCAGCAGCTTGAACACATAAAAGGGATAGCATACCTCTTTCATAGTGTAGCCCTCATAAAAGTGGAAGCGCCCCTCCATGGCCAGCACGGGAGTGTCCCCCAGTTTGCCCTCCAGCAGGGCGCCCTTGTGGCCCGCCACCGTGGACTGGGGGAAATGGGGGATGTCGGCGTAGGGGATCTCCCGCGTGTCGGTAAAGCCGGCGGTCAGGTCTCCCAGCCCCGAGCCCAGCACCACCGCGATCCTGGGGGCAAAGCGCAGCTGTTCTTTCAAATAGGCCGCGCTGGCCGAGGCTTTTTCATACAGGTGTTCCATACAGGTTCCTCCTTTTTGTTCGGCTCGTTTCCTCTATTATACCGTCCCCCCGCACCCTTGGCAATCCTTACAAAAGGGCGGATGTGTACAAAAAAATTCACAGGATGTTCATTCCCTTTCCGCCCAAAACTTTTATAATAAAGAGACGAGAAACCTTCCAGGAAAGGAGTCCTTTCATGAACGGGAAAGGCTTTTTTGCCGCCGTCGTCCGCCGCCGCAGGCGGGTGCTGGCCGGGTATGCCGCGGCGGCAGTGCTGTGCGCGCTGCTGTCCCTGCTGGTCTCGGTCAACTACGACATCAACGATTACCTGCCCCCCGACGCCCCCTCCACCACCGCCATCCATGTGATGGAGGACGCCTTCAGCGGGGGCATCCCCAATGTGCGGGCCATGGCGCGGGACGTCACCGTCCCCGAGGCCCTGGCCCTCAAACAGCAGATCGCACGGGTGGACGGGGTCACCTCGGTCACCTGGCTGGACGATGTGGCCGAGATCACCGTCCCCCTGGAGATGCAGGACCCCGCCACCGTCGAAGCCTATTATAAGGACGGGGCGGCCCTGTTCACCATCACGGTGGCCGACGACCAGCGGGCCCAGGCCGTGGCCGCCATCGACGCCCTGCTGGGGGACGCCGGCGCATTGACCGGCTCGGCGGTGTCCACCGCGGCGGCCACCAACTCCACCGTGGTGGAAGTGGCCAAGATCGCGGCCATCGCCGTCCTCTACGTCGTCTTTATCCTGGCCCTGACCACCGCCAGCTGGGCCGAGCCGGTCCTCATCATGCTGGGCATGGGGGCGGCCATCCTCATCAACAACGGCACCAACCTGATCTTCGGGGAGATCTCCTTTGTCACCAGCGCCGCCGGCAGCATCCTGCAGCTGGCCGTCTCGCTGGACTACTCGGTCTTTCTGATCCACCGCTTTGCCGAGGTGCGGGCTGCCCGCCCCGGCGCCGCCCCCGGCGACTGCATGGTGGAGGCCCTGACCAAGTCCGCCTCCTCCATCCTGTCCAGCGGCCTGACCACCGTCATCGGCTTTGCCGCTCTGGTGCTGATGCAGTTCCAGATCGGGCCCGACCTGGGCCTGGCCCTGGCCAAGGGGGTGGCCTTCAGCCTGCTGACCGTCTTTACCTTTGTGCCGGCCCTGGTGGTCACTGCCCTGCCCTGGATGGACAAGACCCATCACAAGCCCCTGCTGCCCTCCTTCACCGGGTTTGGGCGGCTGGTCAGCCGGATCATGCTGCCCATGGTGGCGGTGCTCGCCGTCATCATGGTGCCTTCCTACCTGGCCTCCAACGCCAATGAATATTACTACGGCGCGGGCCATATGTTCGCCGCCGACACCGAGGTGGGCCGGGACACCGAGGCCATCGAGGCCGTCTTTGGCCAGAGCGACACCTATGTCCTGCTGGTGCCCGCCGGGGACACCGCCACCCAGAGCGAGCTTTCCGCCGCCCTCCGCGCCCTGCCCCAGGTCACCGGCATCATCTCGTATGTGGACACCGCCGGCTCCGAGATCCCGCCGGGCTTTCTGGACGACGCCACCCTGGCCCAGCTGGTGTCGGGCGACACCACCCGGATGGTCCTTTCGGTGGCCGCCGACTATGAGGGCGACGCGGCCTTCGCCCTGGTGGAGCAGGTCCGCGCCATCGCCCAGCAATACTACCCCGACAGCTGGTATCTGGCCGGCCAGGGGGTCAGCACCTACGACCTGATGGACACCATCACCGGCGACATGGCCATGGTCAACTTTGTGGCCATTGCGGCGGTGTTCCTGGTGCTGCTGGTGCTGGAGCGCAGCCTGATCCTGCCCATCGTCCTGGTTTTGTGCATCGAGACGGCCATCTGGTTCAACCTGGCCCTGCCCTACTTCACCGGCACGGTGGTCTTTTACATCGCTTACCTCATCATCAGCTCGGTCCAGCTGGGGGCTACGGTGGACTACGCCATCCTCTTTTCGGACCGCTACCGGGAATACCGCGAGACGCTGGACAAAAAGCCGGCCATCGTGGCCACGGTGGCCACCGTCACCACATCGGTCCTGACCACCGGCAGCGGGCTGGCGGTGGTGGGCTTCCTGATGGGGGCCATCTCCTCCAACCAGCTGCTGGCCCAGCTGGGCAACTTCCTGGGGGTGGGCAGCCTGGCCTCCCTCACCATCGTCCTGCTGGCCCTGCCCGGCATCCTGTATCTGATCGATCCGCTCATCGTCCATCCACATCCCAAGGAGGGCACCGCCCTATGAAATCTGTTCCTTTCGCCCGCCGCGCCGCCGCGGCTGTCCTGGCGTCGGCCGTCCTGGCCTCCGCCGCCCTGACGGCCTTTGCCTCGGACGCTTCTCCCCTGCCCGAACACGCCGCGTCCTCTTCGCAGGGCGCCCTGGACGCCGGCGGAACGCCGGACGCTTCCCAGGACGCCGCCCCTTCCGCAAAAGAAAACGCCGCCCCCGCCCTGGCCGGCGGCGCCAAAGAGGAAGTGGTCTACGCCAAGCTGGACCCCTCCGGCCAGGTCCAGCGGCTTTATACCGTCAACCACTTCGGGGGCACGGCCGGCCGCACCATCAACGACTACGGCGATTACACCGCCGTGCGCAACATGACCACCACCGACCCCATCACCTACGCGGACGGGGCGGCGACCCTGACCCCTTCCGCCGACGGGGACCTGTACTATGAGGGCACCATGGACCCCTCCACCCCCCTGCCCTGGCTGATCCAGATCCACTACATCCTGGACGGGACCGAGATCGACCCCGCCGCCCTGGCCGGCCGCAGCGGGGCCCTCATCATCCGGATCAACGTCCAGCCCAACCCTGCCTGCCAGGGGGACTGGTTTGACCAGTACGCCCTGCAGACCACCGTCACCCTGGACACCGCCAGCGCCTCCAACATCCGCGCGGCGGGCGGCACCATAGCCAGCGTGGGCAGCCAGCGGCAGATCATCTTCACCCTGCTGCCCGGCCAGACCAGCGAGGTGGAGGTGGCCGCCGACGTGACCAACTTCACCATGCCGGCCATCACCCTCAACGGCATCCAGCTGCAGCTCAAGCTGGACATCGACGGCGTGTCCCTGACCAACCGCCTCAACCAGCTCACCACCGGCACCGGCCAGCTGGACGAGGGGGCCGCCGCCCTCAGCGCCGGCATCGCCGCCTTGGAACAGGGCCTCACCCTCCTCACCGACCAGAACGACCTGCTGACCGGCGGCTCGGCCGCGGTCAACAGCGCCCTGCTCCAGCTGCAGAACGCCCTGTCCGGCATCTCTGCCTCCAACGACCAGCTGAACCTGCTGCTGGACGCCTCCAAGCAGATCGGCAGCGGCATCGACCAGCTGGACGACGGCGTGGCCCTGCTGGAAAGCCAGGTCAATTACGACGCCTTCAAAAACATCCTGGCCCAGAACGGCCTTGACCTGGACACCCTTGCCGCCGGCAACGCCAAGGCCATCGCCATGCTGCAGGCCCTCACCGGGCTGCCCTTCGGCGTGGGCGACCAGATCAGCCAGATCGTGCTTTTGCTGCAGGGCAACACCGCCCTGGCCGGGGCCATGCAGCTCTATCTCGACACGGTCAGCCAGGGCATCGGCGCTCTGCGGCAGGGCACCAGCGCGGTGCGGGAGGGCTACGCCGCCTTTGACAGCGGCATCCAGGCCATGGCCGGCGTCCTGAACGGGATGCTGCAGAACATGGCCCTTCTCTCGGACGCCGTTACCACCCTGGCCACCCAGTACGGCGTGTTTGACACCGGCGTCAACGCCTACACCCAGGGGGTGGACCAGATCCTGGCCGGCACCCAGCAGCTCAGCAGCGCTTCCCTCTTGCTGGTGGCCGGAGCCCACCAGCTCTACACCGAGACCAGCAATATGCAGCTGGACGAGGAGCTGGGCAGCCTGCTGGACACCCTTTCGGCCCCCGGCGTGCCGGCTTCCTTCACCTCGAACAAAAACACCGTCTCCGCCTTGCAATTTGCCCTGCAGACCGAGCCCATCCAGCTGGACGCCGCCGCAGAAGAAGAAGCGGCTCCCGCGCACGAACTCACCTTCTGGGAAAAGCTGCTCGATTTGTTCGGCCTGTACGACGGAGAGTAAACCTGACCGTCAGCGAAGATTTTCCATCGTGTCCCGTCCATCCGCATAGGTCGGCTGGACGGGACTTTTTTTATTGTCCGGCAGCGGGCAAATGTTCGCTTTTGTGCGTTTTGTGTAAAGCTGAGTGGTTTCTTTTGGTGGAAATTGCCCTCCCCTCTGGCGGCATTTTGTGCTACAATAGTACCGCTGCACAGAATCGTGCGCGCTATTTGTGTCCAGCTATGAAAGAGGAACCCGTATGACCCTGTTTTTGACCAGCAGCCCCACCGGCTGCCCCTTTGAACCCGGCCCTCAGCCCGCCGCTCTGGACCGCAAAAACGGCCTGATCCAGCGGCTGCGCGCCGCCTGGCCCGACGAGGCCCCGGAGGGCCTGTATCTGGCCGCCGACCCCGCCGCCCATGACGCCAACGACGAAGCCTGCCGCTTTTTTGCCGGCTGCTTTGCCGGCGCCGGCCTGCCGCTGGACGGGATGACCGCCTGCGACAGCCGCAACGCCGAGGAGATCGGCCAGCTGCTGCAGCGCTGCAACTTTCTGATCCTGGGGGGCGGGCACGTTCCCACCCAAAACCGCTTTTTCTCCGAGATCGGCCTGCCCGCTCTGATCCAGAGCTATGAGGGCATCATCCTGGGCATCAGCGCCGGCTCGATGAACGCCGCCAAGATCGTTTACGCCCAGCCCGAGGAGCCGGGCGAGGCCACCGACCCCCTGTACTGCCGCTGGATGACCGGCCTGGGCCTGACCAGCGTCAGCATCTGGCCCCACTACCAGTTCTCCAAAGACAAGGCCGTGGACGGCGTCCCCCTCATGGACATCGCCCTGGCCGACAGCAAGCACCGGCCCTTCATCGCCCTGCCCGACGGCTCGTACATCCTGTGCGCCGACGGCCACGAGACCCTCTACGGCGAGGGCTGGTATTTCAGCAACGGCCGCGTCTCCCTCATCAACGAGGAGGGCGAGGAGCTGCCCCTCTGGTGACCTTTGGGACCCCATAACAGAACCCTCTATAACAGCAAAGAGCCTGTGTCCATTGCGGATACAGGCTCCTTTTTTCGCAGGTCAAAGGTAATAGTAGTGCCAGCCGTTTTCGGCCATACTGCGTCCGATTTTGACGCCGAAGGCTTCTTCCAGCGCGCCCGACCGGTACACCTGTTCGGGGGTGCCGAAGGCCGCCAGCTTTCCGCCGGCCAGCAGGGCCACCTGGTCCGCCGTCCGCAGGGCCAGGCTCAGCTCGTGGGAGACAAGGCCCACCGCCCGCCCTTCGGCGGCCAGCCGCCGGGCGGTGGCCATCACCTCCAGCTGGTGTTTGGGGTCCAGCCAGGTGGTGGGCTCGTCCATCAGGATGGTGGGCGCCTGCTGGGCCAGGGCCATGGCCAGATAGACCTTCTGCCGCTGCCCCCCGGACAGGGTGTCCATCATCCGGCCGGCCAGGTCCGCCGCGCCGGCGGCTTCCAGGGCCGCGTCGGCGGCGGCGTAGTCCTCGGGCCGGTACTGCCGCGGGAAGGACAGATAGGGGAACCGCCCGTGCAGGGCGATCCGCCGGGCCTCGATCCGGGGCACGTGACGGTTCTGGGGCATATAGGCGGCCTTGCGGGCGGCCTCGGCGGGGGTCAGCGTGTCCAGGGCGGCCCCGTCGTAGAGGACGCGCCCTCCCAGGGGGGCCAGCAGGCCCAGGGCGGTTTTCAGCAGGGTGGTCTTGCCGCAGCCGTTGGGCCCCAGCAGCACCGTCACCTGGCCCGGCGCAAAGGAAAAGCTGACGTCCTCCACCACCGGCCGGCCCTGGTACCCCGCGCTGAGATGCGACAGTTCGATCACCGGCGACGGCCCCCTTTCTGATGCAGCACCAGCCAGATGAAGAAGGGCCCGCCTCCCAGGCTCAGCGCCACCCCCACCGGGATCTCGTAGGGGGCAAAGAGGGTGCGGGCGGCGGTGTCGCAAAAAGTCAGCAGCGCCGCGCCTCCCAGGGCGCAGCCCAGGATCAGGGGGCGGCTCTCCTCCCCCAGAAAGCGGCGGATCAGGTGGGGCACGATCAGCCCCACAAAGCCGATCAGCCCCGCCACGCTGACGGCCGCCCCGGCCAGGCCGGCGGCCAAAGCCAGCACGATCACCCGCATCCGCCCCACCTGCAGGCCCAGGCTGCGGGCCGTTTCAGTGCCCAGAGCCAGCACGTCCAGCTCGTTGGTCAGCAGCAGCAGCCCGGCCAGGCACACCGCCCCCACCGCCGCGGCCGGGGCCACCCGGGCCATGGTGACGCTGCCCAGCCCCCCGACCCGGAAGTCGGAATAGCCGTTCAGCGCGTCGGGCACCAGAGTGACCACCAGGTCCACCGCCGCCGAAAAAATGCTGGACAGCGCCACGCCGGTCAAAATCAGGGTCATCCGGGAGGCCCCCGCCCGCTGGGAGACCGCCAGCACCAGCATGGCGCTGCCGAAGGCCCCTCCAAAGGCGGCGATGGGGGTCAGCCCCACCGCCATAGGGGCCAGCGCGCAGCACAGCGCCACCGCCGCCCCGGCCCCGGCGTTGACGCCGATGACATTGGGGGAGGCCAGCGGGTTTGCCAGCACCGTCTGGATCACCGCGCCGGACACGGCCAGGCTTGCCCCTGCCGCCAGACAGCCGGCCGTCCGGGGCAGCCGCACATACAAAATGATGGCTGCGCTGGTCCCCTCGCCCTGGCCGGTCAGCGCGGCCAGCAGCTCACCGGGGGGCACCGTCACCGCCCCGGCGCAGAGACTGAACACGGCGGCCAGCAACGCCAGCAGCGCCGTCCCCGCCAGCAGCGCCCGCTTAGACTCCATACAGGATCTCCACAAGGTGGTCGTAGGCTTCGCCCCAGCGGGCGTTGGGCTTGAGGTGGTACAGGTCCTTGTCCATGTAATAGACCTCGCCCTCCTGAACAGCGGTCAGCTGCTGCCAGGCGGGGTTGGAGAGCACTTCCCCTTCCAGCTTGACCTTGGCCGGTTCAGGGTCCGATCCCTGCAGGACGATGAAGATCTTGTCCGGGTCAGCCGCCAGAATGGCCTCCATGCTCAAATCTTCCAAAAGACTTTCGTCCTGGTCGGCGATGTTGACGCAGCCCAGATCGGCCAGCATCTCGCCCAGCACGGTGCCGTCGCTGCCCTTGGGCTTGATCACCGAGGCTGCCGCCCGGATATAGAGGACGCTCTCGGGCTCCTGCTGCGCCAGAACGCCGGCGGCGCGGGCGCGGGCCGCTTCGATCTCCTCCGCCACGGCCTCGCCGTAGGTCTGGTAGTTCTCAGGGCAGCCGGTCAGGGTGGTGCAGATCTCCAGCATCCGCAGATAGTCCTCGAAGGTGTCCACCGAGAAAAAGGCCACCTTGATCCCGGCCGCTTCCAGCGTGGGCAGCATCTCCTGATTGGAGGAAATGTTGGTGGACGCCAGCACCAGGTCGGGGGCGCTGGCCAGCAGTTCCTCCACGCTGACCCCCATGGCCCCGCCGATGTTGGCCACATCTTCCGCCAGGCCCAGGTCAAAGTCGGTCCAGGCGTCCGAGGCCGAGGCGATCAGGGTGTCCTTGCCGCCGGCGGTGCACCAGATGTCGGCATAGCTGCCGGTCAGGGCGGCCACCCGCTGGGGCGCGGCTTCCAGCGTCACTTCCCGGCCGAGGTCGTCGGTGAATGTATAAGCCGCGCTCTGCTCCGGCGCAGACGCCGCAGAGGAAGCTGCGGCGGCCGAGGAGGCGGGCGCGGAGGACGCGGCGCCGCCGCATCCCGCCAAAAGCAGGGCGCACAGCGCTGCGGCTGCGGCCCGGCAGAGTTTGGTTTTGTTCATCATACAGGTTATTCCTTTCATGCTGCGGATCAAAACGGACGCCACCCCGTACAATACCGGGCGTAGTCCCGGTCGGCGTTTTTGACGTAGAGCACCAGCTCTTCCCCGCCCGCCTTGCTGCGGCGGGTGCGGCTCTTGTAGGGCAGGCCGGCCCGTGTCAGCGTCTCGATGGTGTCGTCCAGGTCCTCCTCGTTCTCGAAGGTGTCGAACTCCACCCAGTGGCAGAGGAAAAGCCAGAATTTGATAAGCGGTTCCATGCGCGGGTCCTCCTTTCTGTTCTGTGCCATTGTACCATATTCCGGGGTCTTTGTCACCACACGGACGCAGGCTCTTTGTGCATCTTTGCCAAAAAAGACGCCGGCTTTTCTCCATTCCAGGCGGCCGGTTCTCACATTTTTACCATTTTTTGCTTTTATACTTTTTTCTGGTATACGGCTTTTGCCGGACTTTGACAAATCCACCAGAAAGAAGGTTTTTTCCCATGCACACCGCTGCCCGCGTCCGCCGCATCCTGCCGGCGCTTCTGCTCGTATGGACCCTGCTTTTCTCCCTGCTGCCCCGCGCCTCCGCCGCCGGCCTTACAAACTGCTGCGGCATCCAGATGCTGGACCTCGACCGGGCCCAGATCCTTTCCATCGGCAACCAGGCGCCGGGCCAGTGCAGCCTGTACGCCCTGCGCTACGCCCGCACCATCCTGGACGGGGCGGTCAACTCGGGGGCCGGGATGTGGTCGAACGGGGCTGTCTGGTCGGCCGCCGGCTACAGCGGCTTTTCGGGCGATCTGGACGCCTGCCTGGACAAGCTCTACAGCGAACTGAACGCCGGCCGCCCGGTGATCGTCCATCTGCAGAACACCGCGGTCAGCGGGGTGTCCAAGCACCCCAACCGCACTTCTACCGAGGAATACCACTGGACCGGCTCGGGCTGGGACGTGGTCAACTACCCCCACAT
>ERZ1090868.1414-NODE-1416-length-12717-cov-4.991313_pt1 | contig 12717 bp, 9 predicted proteins | sample MGYA00478475_ERZ1090868 | MGnify/ENA primary metagenome ERZ1090868 (study PRJEB33644, sample SAMEA5815747) | chicken gut metagenome | biome: Chicken; feature: Gastrointestinal Tract; material: Caecum | place: Ireland | collected 2019-01-01 | study: A study of the...
GGGGCGCACCCCTCCCCCCCACCCCCTCCCCACACCACCTCTCCCAAACAATCTTTTTGGGTGTGCCTCCGCCCGGGCCCCCCCGCGCCGGCGGCGCCCCCGCCGCTGTATTTTGCCCGGGAAAAATAATAGACGGTGAATGATACTATAAAGTGCAACAGGCGAGAAAAGATGAAATAAGCTGAAACAATAAGGGAATGTCGTTTTTTGTTATGGAAGTATGGACGGCCGAATGCTATAATGGTTTTCACAATAACGGAGGGGAAACATGGATACGATCCGTCTTGTCCATACGGACACGTTGAGTTGTGAAGCCATTCTGCGGCGTACGCCGAAGGGGAGTCTTATCATTGTTTCGCAGTGCGGCGGGACGAAGGAGCCCGACCCCGGGAACCGCGTGTATCTCTTCCGCAGCGAGGACGAGGGGCAGACCTGGAGCAAGCCCGTACCCGTCGTGCCTGAGAACGGAAAGGCACAGTACCAGACGGAGGTATCCGTCATCGGGGATGCGATCTATATTTTCATGACCGAACACGACGGCAACTTTACGGGCTTTCATTCTTACGTCGTCTGCAGTACGGACGACGGGAATACGTTCCGGTTTTTTTGTGACGTTCCCGTCAAAAAGGGTTTCTGTTTCGTGCGCGGTATGCTGGAATACGGGGGGAAATATCTGTTTCCCTATCAGAATTATCCCGTTACGGCACGGCAGGACGCGCAGCTGCAGCGGCAGGGGCGCAAGATCTGGGACAGCGGAGCCGATTTTGTGGAAATGGGCGTTTTGTCAACTTCCGACATGCGTACATTCGAGGCGAGCGCGCGGGAAGTGCGCCTGCCCCTGCGTATGCAGGACGGTACGCCGCGCTGGGTATGGTCGGAGCCGACGCTTGCGCCGCTTTCGGATGGAAGTCTTGCCATGCTGCTGCGCTTTGACGGGCGCGGACGGCTGTACAGGAGCCTTTCACGGGACGGCGGGCAAAGCTGGGAAGAGGCGGAGCCAACGGAGATCCCCAATCCCGCCAACAAGCCCAAGCTGCTGCCGCTCAGGGACGGCAGGATCGCGCTTCTCAACACGCCCGATGCGCGCACGGGCTATGCATACCGCTGTCCGCTTGCGCTCTGGGTCAGCGACGACGACATGCGCACCTGGAAATACCGGCGCGATCTCGTCACGTTCCCGGGCTGGCTCTCCTATCCGGACGGCATCTGTTCGGCGGACGGAAAACAGATCCTGTTTGCGTTTGAATTCAACAGGCACGATATTTACTTTATGCGCGCAGACATCCCCCCTGCGCAATAAAAGGGCCGCGCGGCTTGTCCGCGCGGCTCATTGTATTTGCAGAACATGGTTTTTTTCACGGTAGGCCTGGGGCGAAAGCCCCGTTTTTTCTTTGAAGAAGAGGGAGAAGCGGCTGTAGTATTCAAATCCCACACTGGCGGCGATCTCCTGCAGCGGAAGGTCGGTCTGCACCAGCAGGTGTTCCGCCTGTTCCAGCCGCTTGTCCAGGATATATCTCTTGGGCGTGATGCCGAGCCTCGATTTGAAGATATTGCGGAACCGGTCGGCACAGTAGCCCGCGGAGGCGGCAAGCTCCTGCAGATTGATGTTGGTCATGTAATACTGATCGATGTAGGCGAGCGCGTTGGCAACGGCGTCGTGTATGGGGACGGCATCGGTGCGGTCGGGGATGCGCAGGATATGGATAATGATCTCGCAGAGGTGAGCGGCGATCATCTGTTCATACAGGGGGCGTTTTTTCTGGTTTTCCTTGCGCATCGCAGAGATCAGATTGCTCACGGTCTGGTTCTGCAGATCAGAGAAGAACAGCTGCGCGCTCTGTTTTTCGTTGGTGAATTCAAACCCCGCCGCAAAGACCGAGCTGTATCCCGTGTGCGTTTCCGAGTGCCTGCAGTGCGGTGGGATCAGGCAGAAAGAATCCTTTCCGAAGGTATATTTCCGTCCGTCGATCTCCGTGACGCCCTCTCCCGAGAGATAGTAGATGAATTCATAGATATCGTGTTCATGCGCAACGATTTTGCGCTTGTAATCATAGTGTCGCACAAAAAAATATTGGACATTCAGCATGGCTGTATTATACGTGTTTTCACAGGAAATGTCAATACTCATAAGTTTTTTTGTTAATTCGGTTGGAACGGATTCAGTGGATAAATTTGGAAAATCTCGGAAAAAACGGCATTTATGAAAATGATATATCGGAAAACGATAAGGATTTGTCGCTTTTACTTATTGAAAACCGCACGAAGGCTATCTATAATGAAACTGCGAATGCATAAGGAGGAAAAATTTTTGGAAAAGAAACGGGAGGAAAACAAGGTAAAGTTCAACGTGCGGCACGGCCAGCTTGCGGGCATGGCGGGGCTGAGCGTGATCTGTCTGTTCTTCTTTTCCTATCTGCCGATGTTCGGTCTGATCCTGGCAGTGAAGGACGGAAATAAGTCGCTCAATATCCTGCAGGCGATGCTGCAGTCGGAATGGACGCTGCAGAATTTTGTCGATCTCGTCGTGGACGAAAAATTCTGGTCGGTGCTCTGGAATACGGTGGGACTCAATTTCCTGTCGCTGCTCTTCAACTTTCCGGCGCCGCTCATCTTCGCGCTGCTGATCAACGAGGTGCGCAGCAAACACGTGCGCAAGGCGGTGCAGACGGTGGCAAACTTTCCGCACTTTATTTCGTGGGTCATCTTCGGCGGCATTGTGCTGGCGCTCACCGATATGACGACGGGCGTCATCAATCCCGTGCTGGAAGCGTTCGGACTGTCCTCGCCCGAAAATCCCGTCGACCTCAACATGCCGCAGTACTTCTGGACAAAGATGATCATCGTGACCGTCATCAAGAACATCGGATGGGGCTCGATCATCTACACCGCCGCGATCGCGGGCATCAGTCCCGAAATTTACGACGCCGCGGCCATCGACGGCGCGGGACGGTGGACAAGGGCGGTGCGCATCACCATTCCCATGATCGCGCCCACCATCACGATCTTTCTGCTTCTGAATATTTCGCGCATTCTCGGCAATTCGTTTGAGCAGTTCTACGTCTTTCAGAACAGCGCGAATCTTTCCAAGAGCGAAGTGCTTGCGACCTATATCTACTCGACGGGCTTTACATACAGGAACTATTCCACGGCCGCGGCAATGTCCTTTTTTGAAGGCGTCATTTCCGTGGCGCTGCTGTCGATGGGCAATTTTATCAGCAACCGTCTGACGGGAAGGGGGCTTTTCTGATGAAAAAGGAAAGGCTGCACAAGACGACGTCCTTCAGTGTTTCGGGGACGGTCATCATATTCATTCTTGTTCTCATAGCGCTCATTACGCTCTACCCGTTTGTCTATACGCTTGCGGGCTCGTTCAACGATGGAACGGACTTTGAAAAGGGGGGCGTATGGCTGTTCCCGCGCGTATTCACCCTCGACAACTACACGGCGGTGTTTTCAGACTACCGTCTGTGGATCGGACTGGGCAACACGGTGCTCAGAACGGTGGTGGGCACGGCGGCGGCGCTCATCGTCACCAGCTGCGTGGCTTACGCCATGAGCCAGCGCGAACTGCCGTGCAAGCGCTTTTTCAGGGTGTTCAATGTCATCACCATGTTCTTTTCGGGCGGCATCGTTCCATTCTTCCTTGTCGTCAACATTCTGGGGCTGTACGATAATTTTCTCGTCTACATCCTGCCCTCGCTCTATTCGGTGTACAACATGATCGTCATCTCCACCTTTTTCCGCGGGATCGGACAGGGCGTGCGGGAGGCGGCGATCCTCGACGGCGCAAGCGAAATGCGCATCTGGTGGTCGGTGTTCATGCCCATGTCCACGCCTGTCCTCGCTACGGTGGGACTGTGGATCGCGGTCATGCACTGGAATTCCTATCTGCCCACGCTGCTCTATACCAGCAAGGACGAGAGCATGTGGACGCTGCAGTACTACCTCATGCGCATCATCAAAGACGCGGCCCTGCCGGAGGGCGACGCCGTCAACGAAAACGTGACTGCGCAGACCATCTCTTTTGCGGCGATGGTCATCGCGATGATCCCGATCGTTTGCGTCTATCCCTTCCTGCAGAAGTACTTCGCGAAGGGCGCGGCGCTCGGTTCGCTCAAAGAATAATAATCGAACAAGGAGGTTTCTCATGCAGGCAAAATCAAAGAAGATCCTTTTCCGCATCATTGCGATCGTCGTCGCGGCAGCCGTTGTCGGCCTGATCGTGTTCTTCGTGATCCGCGCGATCCGCAACATCGACGACATGCTGACGATGGAGGAACTGCGCTATGACGAATACAGCACCGACTACGACCCCGACGTCGACAGCTGGCTGCAGATCGATCCCGACGACGAGGACGTGGAGATCCGTTGGTGGGTGGATTCCACAACGTGGGATTTCTATCAGCTTTCCGACCTGATCTACCGGCGCACGGGCGTCCGCGTGAAGTTTGAAAAGGCGCTCACGGGGGACGGGCAGGAACTTTCCACGATGATCGCGGGCACGCTGCCCGACGTCATTACGATCACCGACTATTCGACGCGCGTGCAGCTCGCCGAGGAAGGGTATGTCTATTCGATCGACAGGCTCGCCGAAAGCTATGCGCCCAGCATGCTCTCCCGTCTGCCGCAGGAGCTTCGCACCTACTATGCCGGTTCGGACGGGCATGTGTACGGCGTTGCCAACAACTTTTACAGCGATTCGGACATTTCCGAATACGAGGACGCGGGCGGTTCCGTGCTCTCCAACTATGCCGTTGTCGTGCGACAGGATTACCTGAACGACTACCTTGCATACATGCGGGAGCAGGATCCCGGCTTCGATGCGGACAGCGAGGTCACGACGCCCGAAGGGTTCATCGATATGTGCCTCTGGGTCAAGGAGAACAAGGGCCTTGGCAACGACAATCCCACGGTCTGCCTCTCCGAATTCATGACCAAGGCGAGCAACGGCTCCATCAGCTATGCGCTCTCCGCGCTCATGCAGTTCTTCTGCGTCCCGCGCGAAGATGCCGACGGAAATCTCGTCTACGAGTATGCGACGGAGGAGTTTCAGGAAGTCATTCTCTTCCTCAACAGGCTGTTCAACGAACATCTGGTCATCAGCTCCAACTTCGGCTATTCCTCTTCCAACATCGTCACCAATATCCGCAACGGCCGGCCCTTCGCTGTCATCGGGGCCATTCAGAATTATTCCACGGGCTTTGAAAAGTACAGCGCGGCAGGGTACGACGCCGAAACGGGTACGTTCAGCGAGAGCAACGAATACGTTCCCATCGTGCTCACCAATTCGGACGGCGATGCCCCGCTGCTTGCGGACATGACAGGCAGGGGACTGCGCGTGTCCATGATCACCAAGGACGCCGTGCGCGTCGACCGCATCATCAAGGTATTCGACTATCTTCTGAGCGAACAGGGTCAGCGCGAGTGCTATTACGGCGAGACGGAGGGAGAGTACTATAATTTCGTCGTACGTCCCGGCGAAACGCGCACCATTACCGTGAACGGGGAGCAGGTCGAGCATACGTATACGTACGGCCAGATCGAATGGACGGACAAGGCGAAAGAACTGTTGGGCGCCGCCAACGGAAGCGGCTGGTACAATGCCGGTATCAAGCAGATCAGCCTGTTGCAGAACCCTTTGTATGTGGCCCTGACCTCGGTGAACGGCGCGGAGATGGACACCTATCAGTTCTACGTCCGCTACAATCAGAAGTGCGCGCTCATCCCGTACACCTATTCCAATATTCCGTTCCGCTACAATGTCGATACCTCGGACGTGGATACCTACAATGCCATGACCGACTTGCAGGCGACGCTGGAAAACGTCTGGATCGAGGCGCTGCCTTCCATCATCATGGCGCCAAATTCGGAGCAGGCGCTCTCCCTGTACGAGAGTGCGCTGGAACGGGCAAAGAGCCGCGGTTACGAGCGCTGGCTGGAATTCCAGAACGCGTCGTTCAGGGCGTACAAACAGTCCCTCGGCATCGAGTATGCGTGGCCGATGAACGACGCCTCCTATGTCGCGCCCGAAGTGAAGCTGCTCGGCTATTACGACGAGTACAAAAAGCCGGTGCCCGATTATATCAATATCAGCGAGTAAAGAGGATTTCATGAGCGAATGTGAAGCAAAGTGCGAAAACAAAAAGATCATCATCGACACCGACATCGGGGACGACATCGACGACGCGTTTGCGCTCTCGATGCTCGCGAACTGCTCCGTGCAGATCCTCGGCGTGACGACGGTCTATAAGAATTCGGAGGAGCGCGCCCGCATCGCGTCCTATCTTCTCGGCAAGTGGGGCATCTGCTGCCCCGTTGCGGCGGGACAGGACTATCCCATCCGCGAACCCATGAAAGTGCTTGAGTTTGAACGGCTGTGCAGCGACGGGAGGCCGCATATCTCGCAGCTGCTGCCCGAAATGGAGTGCGCCGGTTACAGCGGATCGTATGCCGCCGATCTCATACTGGACAGCGCGCGCAGGTATCCGGGCCAGGTCACGCTGCTTGCGCTCGGCCCGATGACCAATCTCGCGCAGGCGCGCAGACAGAATCCCGCCGTGTTTGAACAGATCGGGGAGATCCTGATGATGGGCGGCTCGGTCAGGAATGACTTTGCCGAGTGGAACATTCGCTGCGACAGCGAGGCGGCGGCCGAAGTCTTTGAAAGCGGGGTGCCCATCCGCATGGTCGGGGTCGACGTCACGTTCGGCTGCGTCCTGGACGGGGACAATCTCAGAAGGATCGAAGGGTCACCCAGGGAGGGCGCGGAAGTGCTGCGCGCCATGACGCGGCGGTACGTGGGCGCATACAGCGGAAAGCGCAGCCTTGTCATGCACGATCCGCTCACGGCAGGCGTGCTGTTCGGGGATTTTGTAAAGTTCCGCAGGATGAAACTGCGCGTGGGCACGCAGGGGTGCGAGCGCGGCAAGACACTGCCGTGCGAAACGGGCAAAGAGTGCCTTGTCGCGGAAAGCGCGGCATACGACGCATTTTTGGATTTTATGACCGATGCGATCGTCGGTTAGAAAAATAAGGGAGGAAACAAGGATGAGAACAAAGAAGGGTCTGCTGACGGCGGCATCGCTGCTCGCCGCGGCATGTATGCTGTCGGCGCTCCTGTTCCTGGGAGGGCCTCTGGTCTCTCCCCGCGCGCAGGAGCAGCAGGGCAGGGTCGAAGTTAAAACCGTGCAGAGTTTTCACACCATCACCGGCTACTTTCTCGATGTCAATCTGACGGGCATGGACGGCAGTGTGACGGCGCAGGAGGGCGATGCCTTTGTCCTGCGCATCGACAATAACAATACCTCTGCAAACACGATCTTTTCTTTCAAGCTGAACGGGACGATCATGTCCGGGTCGTCCTCCGCGCCGACGAGCATCTACACCTACAACGGCGAAGAGTATGTCGCGGCCTATTCCTGCGGGGCCTATTCGTCCGGATATGTGCCCGGCGGAACGGGGTATACCTATCTCGTGATCCCTGCGTCCAATTTCACTTCGGTCGGGGCGGTGTCATCCTTCTCCGTCTCTCACCGCTGTGCCGGGGCGGGCGGGGAACAACATAAGCAGCTCGATTACAGCCTGTACGGACTTTATCTTGCATCGGATTTCACTGCGGAGGGTGCGCTGGAGCTTGCTTCGATGCAGACGCTCTGGACGGCGGCGGAGGACAATTTCTCCGTGACCGTGCAGAATACCGCCTATACGGGCAGCGACTACGTTTCCGCCGCCTATGTTCCCGGAACGGTAACCTACGATTACAGCGCAACGGCGACGCCGGCGGAAGGGGGCACGGTGTCTTTCAGCGCGGAGCAGTTCAATGCAGGGGACAGCATTCTTGTCACCGCAACGCCCGATGCCGGCTATGAACTGGATACGCTCACCGTGAACGGCGCCGATGTCACGAACAGCGTGAACAACAACCGCTATACCGCAAAAAACCTGACGGACAACCTCACGGCCACGGCGACATTCCGCCTTGCAACGGCCTACTATGTGGAGGACGGCGCCATCACGTCCATCTACAATACGCGCTGCGGAACGGCGTTTGCAGCATGGGATGCCGTCAACGTCATGACAGTGGCGGATATGTCGTCCTATCCGTCTGACGGCGACTATCAGAATGTGGGCATTACCACGTCCGGGATCGGCGTGCCGGTCACGGCTGCCGATTACCTTGCGGTGCGCATCTATAATCTCGACGCCGGCTGGCGCACCTTCTATGTGATGGTCAACGGCGGATTGAACAGCTCTTCGGGGACATATTACATGGTCGACCGCCTTGGAAACGTCACGCAGAAGACGGGAACGGGCATCATCACGGAAAAATACACCCGCTTTGAAAACGCCACGTTCGATCTCGGCTCGTCGGCGGCGGAAGGATTCTCCGGCCTGCTCATCATTCCGCTTGCCAACTATGGCGGCGGGGAGATCGGGGAGATCGAAAACGTCACCGTCTACACGGGAGCACGGGACAAGAGCAATGCGCGCTTCAACGTGGGCGCCATGTGGGTGCTTTCCGAATTCGACGGCATGAGCGCGCCCGCCCTTGCCGAGGAGGACGCCGTCTGGACGCCTGCGCAGGACAACTGGTCGCTGTACGGCGATACGGCGCAGTTTGCACAGGCGCAGTTCCTTGCCGAGGACGACTATGCCATCCGCAATGTGACGGTCAGTCCCTATTATGATCAGTATTACATGACGCTGCCGCAGAACATGATCGGCTCTGACGGCTACGTCGACCTTGAAGCGCTCGGCGTCAAGGGCATTGCATTCGACGTGGAAAATTTCAATGCCACACAGACGGGTTTTGCCATTCGTATCGCAGGCAGCGACAACACCAATCTGACGGACACGTCCCATACGCTGTGGCAGACCTCCATCGCGGGCGGCTACACGATGAAGGTCATCTACGACAGCGGACTGGTGCGCGTACGCGCGCCGGCATTCCTGCCCTACGACGAGTCGGGCTCGTTCAGCGGGACGGTCTACATCTCTCTGAGCAACGAGGCCTTTACGAACATCGGCGGCGACGGAAGTTTCCCGACCAAGATCCAGCCCGTCATGCGCCTGCTGTTCTCGCGGCAGGATTCGGACGATTCGGTCTACCGCGCCAACATCTCCAACATCCGCTTCATCACGGACGAGACGCCCTTCGAGACGGGGCAGATCACGATGACGGGCATCGGCGGCGTCATCGCCGGGGACGTCGGCGGAAAAGCAGTCGGGGCGAACTCCAACAACAACGTGCTGTACGGAACTCCCGTCGCGTTCACCGTCACCCCCAATGCGGGCTATGCGCTCGAATATGTCACCTACACGATGAACGACGTCACCGAAACGGCGGCGCTTGACGAAAATAATTCGTTCACGGTGGAAGTGACCGGCGATATCATGGTACTGTTCAACTGCAACGAGATCGCCTATACCATCACCTATGACCTTGGGGGCGGTACCAACAACGAAAACAACCGCACCTCCTATTATCTGAGCGACGGCACGGTGCGCCTGTACGACCCGACGCGCGAGGGGTATATCTTCAAAGGCTGGCAGAACGAGGACGGGGAGATCGTCACCGAGCTCGACGCATCTGCCGCGCGCGACGTCACCCTGACGGCGGTCTGGGAGGCTGAGAATGCGGGCGGCTGCGGCTCCGTGATCGCCGGCGGCGGCACGTTTGCACTGTGTGCGGCCGTCCTTGTGGGCGGCACGGCTGCGGCAGTCCTGTTTGTGCGCAGAAAGAGGAACAGCTAATGGAACGCGGAAAAAGAGCGGCATGTGCAATGCTGGCGGCGCTGTTTGCGCTCGGCGCGGCGGCAACCGGGGCGGCGGCATGGGCCGAGGCTTCGGCGGTCACCAATTACTGGACGACGCCCGCTGAAGTCAAGGTCGCCGACGACGCCCTGCTTGCCTCTCTCATCGACGAACGAGCCGACGGAGAGACGCGCATCACCGAGACGATCAACGGAACAAGCACGTCCTATACGCCTGCGCGGGAGACCTATTCTCCCGCGGACAGGCAGTGGCAGGGACTGCCCTCCGTGGCGCGCACGGGCGACCGGCTGTGGGCGGCCTGGTATACGGGCGGCAACGGCGAGCCGCGCCAGTTCAACTATCTCGTCATCGCTTACAGCGACGACGGCGGCGCGAACTGGGTCGATCCCTTCCTCATCGTCGATCACGCCGACCCCGAGCATACGGGCGTCAACACGGGCGTCCCCAACTTCTGGGTGGACGAGGAGGGGGATCTTTGCCTGACATACATTCAGTACTATACGTGGATCATACGCTTTCACGATGCAGACGCCGCGGACATCGGGGACGTCACGTGGGATGAGCCCGTGCGGTTCACCAATTCCAAACTGCATAAGCCGCCCACGTTCATCACGGATGCGGACGGCAGCACGGTCATGATGATCGCATCAGAGGCGGAGGCGGGGGACACGCACACCGACACGACCAAGATCTTCGTCTCCGCAGACGGCGGTCAGACATGGCAGCAGCGCGCCTACCTGCCTTCGGCCGCGCCCAACAACAGGCTGTATCCCGAATCGCAGATCGTGCAGACGGCGGACGGAACGCTCCTGCTCGTCAGCAGGCTGGAAAAGGGCAGCGGCGGCGGCATCGAATGCGCTTATTCCTATGACTGCGGGTACACCTGGACGGAGTACCGCTTCAACCTCGGCGAGCCGTTTATCGGGCCGGGTTCCAAGTTCCATATCATGCGCCTTACTTCGGGCAATCTGCTGTTTGTCAATCACAGCACGCCGTCTTCGCGCTCCTCGCTCTATGCGTATCTGTCCGAAGACGGCGGCGATACATGGATCTCCATGCCGCTCGATACGCGCAGCGACGTGTCCTATCCCTGCGCCTTTGAAAGCGACGGCAAAGTGTATATCACCTGGGACAAGGGCCGCTATCTCGAAAAGGAGATCAGACTCACCGTTCTCGATGAAGATGATATCCGCGCGGGCAGGATCGTTTCGGAAGGTTCGGCGGATAAGCTGGTCGTCAGCAAACTCAACGACGAGTACACGGACATCGTGGAGCTTGTCCCGCAGTTCGAGCGCGAATACAAGCTGCCCGTCGGCACGCCGTCCTCCCGGATCCGTGACGCACTGCCCGAGAGTATCGTCGTAAAGGACAATCAGGGCAACGAATTTACGCTGACGGGCACCTGGCGTTCAAGCGGCTATGACGAGAACACGGCGGGGGAATATACGATCACCTTTTCCACGACTCTTCCCGCCACGCTCTCGGATACGTACGGCCTGCTGTGCGTGCGCGCGGAGCTCTTTGAGGAGACGCCCTCGTCTCCCGGATGGGTGCTTCCGGTGTGCATCGCGGGCGGCGTCGTCCTGGTCGGGGCGGTCATTGCGGCCGTCGTGCTCGTGAAAAGGAAAAAACATGCGAAATGACATCCTCTGCATCGATGTCGGCAGTACGAATATCAAGTATGCGCTGTATACGGATTTTCACAGGCGGGGAGGGGGCAGTCTGCCCTTCCCCGCTCCCTGCCGCAGCGGGGACGGATTTTTTGAAGTGCGCACGCAGGAGATCGTCGGCGCCGTGACCCGGATCATCCGTGACGCGCCCGGGGGATGCGGCGTGCTGTTCAGCGTACAGATGCACGGACATGTCCTGTCCGGACGGCGGGATATTTATGTTTCATGGCGGGATACGCGCAGTCAGAAGGGGGACGTGTTCACGCATTGCCGCAGGGATCTTGCACGGTACTTTTCCGCCGCAAGCGGCACTTCGCTCAAGCCCAATCTTGCGGTGTGCAGCCTGCTGTATGACATGCATCGGGGGCTGCCCGTACAGGGGGAGCTGTTTTCGCTCGGCTCTTATCTCGCCTTTGCGCTCACGGGGAACAATATCGCGCACGAGAGCGATCTCGCCGCGCTTGGCTTTTACCTGCGCGGCGGGCAGGAGAACGGGGCGCTGCTTGCGGCGCTCCCGTATTCGGTCATATTGCCCCGGTGCACCGCTTTCCCGCAGGCGTGCGGCGTTTTTGAGGGACATACGGTCTACACGCCATTCGGCGATCAGCAGTGCAGCGTGTTTGCGCTGCGCGCGGGACATGCCGCTGTCCTGAATGTGGGAACGGCGGCGCAGATCTGCCGCGTTGCGGACGGTCTGTGCGCGGGAGATTACGAATCGCGCCCCTATTTCGGGGATACGACGCTGTGTACCCGCACCGGCCTTGCAGGCGGCGCGTGTTTTGCGGAAAGAGGTGCGGATGCCGCGGCGCTGTGTGCGGAGTACCGTGCCGCATTTGAGGCCGTCGGCGCGCGCGGACGGGCGGTATGTACGGGCGGCGCGTTCGCCTTTTACGGGAAGGAACTGGCGGAGGCCGTGCGCCGCTGCGGCCTTACGCCCGAATTTGTCGGCGCCGATGCGCTTGACGGGCTTATGATGATTTACAGGGAGTATTTATGGAAACAAGAAAGGTAGGGATCATGCTGTCCGAGCTGTCGTCCGGAAGTCTGCCCGTCCTGTTCAGGGCGGCGGGGCTGGACTTTTTCATTCTGGACTGCGAGCACGGCGGCTTTGACTACGGCGCCGTCTCCCGCATCGTGCTGAGCGCGCGGCTGTGCGGCATAACGTGCATTGTCCGCCTTGCGGACAACGGAAGAAAGGACATTCAGAAGTTTATGGATATGGGTGCGGACGGGCTGCTCCTGCCCATGACGAACGACGCGACGGAGATCATCC
>ERZ1090868.1420-NODE-1422-length-12685-cov-47.513222_pt1 | contig 12685 bp, 13 predicted proteins | sample MGYA00478475_ERZ1090868 | MGnify/ENA primary metagenome ERZ1090868 (study PRJEB33644, sample SAMEA5815747) | chicken gut metagenome | biome: Chicken; feature: Gastrointestinal Tract; material: Caecum | place: Ireland | collected 2019-01-01 | study: A study of...
TTAAAAAATCAATTTACGAGAAAGATCTATTTACACAAAAGATTTGACAGTTTCTTTCATTTTTTCGCTGGTGATGCCCATGACAAATTATTATAAATAATTTTATCTTATTTAGATAATTCTCCTATTGAACTCTGTAATTTTTCAACTTTTGTAATTATACGTTTTTGTTCTTCAAGAGGTGGAAGTGGTATTACTGTTTCTCCAAATCGAGTACCTGAAATTTCTTTAAATGTTGTTCCAGATGCTCGCTTATACATATCAGGTACCGAAAATTTGATGGCATAATATACATATTTACTGTCTACCTTAGCATAAGTGCTGATTGATTTGCATCCCTGATTAGTTGTGTAAGCAAATGGAACTATATTTATATATCCAATTGGGGCACGGCTGGATACTACAATCGAATTAGCCGAGATTAACTGTGCGGATGAATTACTTAATCCCTTTTGATTGATCTTTCCCACATTGTCGTTATCAAAAATAATATTATTTTGTGCTTTAGACATCACAGCAGGTGTAATCCACGGAATATTAGCATCATCCCAATATGATTTTTCAGCTTTTCTTGGCGTACCTCCTGAAGTAACAATACCAATTTCACCTAATCTCACCCATTCCCAACTATCCGGAATATCAAACGGCTTTTCATCATCAGTAATTACAGGTAACTTTTTGCTCTTCTTAATCTTGCCCTCTTTAATTAATTCAGCTTTTTCAGTTTCAATCTTCTTGATTAATTCACTAGCTGGTTCATCATTAGGATCTTGTTTAATCAGCTTGCCTTCCATAGCATACTGCAAGACAGATTGTTTTAATTTATCTTCAAATTCATTATCAATCTTTTGAAGACGATTATATGATTCAGCATATTCATCCACCAAAGGCATTAATTTTTCAATTTTTGCTACGATACGCTTTTGTTCTTCTAACGGTGGAACAGCTACTAAAATTTTGTTTAAATTCTGTTGATTTAATTTTGGCTGTGCCGTACCTGTCACATATTTTGATACATCTATACTTTCTATAAAAATTGAAATATACTTTAAAAATAATAAATTAATCCCATCAAATACATGAGCATGATTATTTACCCAATATTTTCCTGTAGCAATGAATGCAATAGGGGTTCGTCTAGCCAATAAATTTGCCCCATCTTCTGAAATTAATAGTAAAGGCTTAGAAAATATATAGTTATCTATTTTGTCAATAACTCCTGATGCGCCATAATAATCGTAGACTTTCCCTTTCTTGTTTCTTTCACTTACAGATACTGGTACTCTTTTTCCATCAAGATTGTATAATATACTTCCTAATCTTACCCATTCCCAGCTATCAGGAATATCAAATGGCTTTTCATCCTTTTCAATTGCAGGCAATTTCTTGTTCTTCTTAATCTTGCCTTCTTTAATTAATTTATTTTTTTCTTTTTCAATCTTCTTAATTAATTCACTGGCTGGTTCATCATTAGGATTTTGCTTAACTAGCTTACCTTCTGCAGCATACTGTAAAATCGAAGCTCTTAATTGTTCAGGAGTCATTAGTCATCCTCCTCAAGCAATTGCTTAATAATAGATAATTGTTTATCAATCTTAGCGTTTAATTCTTTACGCTCCTTTTGATACTTATCCATTAATTCAAATGGTGGTAACACTTCTTCAGTTTCTGTTGGGAAACCGCATAAATCAAAATTGTAATTATTCTTAGCTAATTCTTCAGGAGTATAAGCCTTAGATTTATAGTTACCATCTTCATCCTGAATTTCGTGACGATCATTCCACCATTCACGTACAGGATCAAAGTGTTTCAGCTTCATTGGACGAGTCTTAGAAAAGTGCTTGTATCCCTTAGGCATATCCAAACGATAGAACCAAGTTTCTTTAGTAGGACCTGTCTTATCAAAGAACAAAATATTAGTTGCAATTGAAGTATATGGACTGAAAATACTACCTGGCAAACGAATAATAGTATAAAGATTGAAATCCTTGAGCATACGCTTCTTAATATTTAGCTTTGCACCATCATTACCAAACAAGAAACCATCTGGTAAAATCACGCCGACTTTACCATTATCTTTAATACGATACATGATCAATGCTAAGAATAAGTCAGCAGTTTCACTACTTCGTAAATCAGTTGGGAAATTTTGCTTAATAATAGGAAGCTCTGAACCACCAAAAGGTGGATTCATCATAATCAGATCAAACTTATCTTTATCAGTGTATTCAGTAACACGCTTCTCCAATGAATTTCCATGCACAATATCTGGATTATCAACATCATGAAGAAGCAAGTTTGTTACGACTAAAATATAAGGTTGACCCTTCTTTTCAATACCAAAGACTGCTTTATTGTATAATTCTCTGTCTTCAACACTATGAACTTGCTTACTTAAGATGTTTAAAGCACTAACAAGGAAGCCACCAGTACCACAAGCTAAGTCGGCAATTCTTTGGCCTAATCTAGGCTTTAAAGTTTCTGCAATAAAGTCAGTCAATGCACGAGGAGTATAGAATTCACCAGAACTACCAGCACTTTGAAGTTCTTTCAAGATACTTTCATAGATGTCACCAAACAAGTGACGATCTTTAGGATCAGTGAAGTCAACTTCATCAACTACGTTAACCACTTGGCGCAATAAAACACCATTCTTCATGTAGTTATTAGCATCAATAAATGCATCTTTAACGATGGCTTTACTAATAGGAGTTTCATTAGTTACAGTAATATTCTTCAATGTAGGCAATAATTTATTGTTAACGAAATCTAATAATTCATCACTAGTTAATGCCTTACCATCTTTTTTATCGTGAGCCCATTCACGCCAGTGCATCCCTTCCGGAATAATTGATTCATAATCATCTTGATCAATCTCCCAAATTTGTTCTCTGTCATCATAAACTTTCAAGAATAAGATCCAAGACAATTGTTCAATTCTCTGCGCATCACCATTGATACCTGGATCATTACGCATGATATCTCTTATTCTCTTAACAAACTGAGTAGTTGTACCTACCATTTAATAAAACTCCCTAACTGTAGATTTTTTCTTTAATTTCTTTAATAGTGTTTTCGTAATTCTTTTTACCACCAAAGGTCAAAATAATCTTAACGGCACCACCGTATTTTTCAAATTCAGGTAAACTTAATACCTTATTACTTTCCAAATCAGTAATTCCATCATCTTTATATTTTTCTAGTAAAGCATCAAGAATCTCCCTAGCAGCACCTTGGTATTTATCAAGAATACCTGACTTTTTAACATTCTTAATTCTCTCTGACTTAGTCAGTGGTTTTTGATTGTATGCAAGATGAATCATGAGATCAAATGGATCCATGTCCCTGATACCCTTTTGCTTGATGATTTCCTTATAGAGAATGCCATGCTTTTCCATCTCATCAAGCAGCACTTGTTTCTTATCAGCTTTATTCCAAGCTTGAAGGAAATTATCCAATGTAGCATATTCACCAAGAATATTCTTCTTAGTGTAGTCAACCAGAGAAGTGGTGATTAGGTTACCATGTTCATCTAAGAATTGAGTTTCAGCATTTGAAACCTTTACATTACGATTTACTTCATATTTTTGCTTAGCAGAATCTGATACACCAGAATGATGAGATTTGTGAGAGCTTGTGCCTTTATTACCATCAATTGTCTCAATTGGTTCACCATCAAATGCTGGATCAGCAAATAACCTTGATACACCACGGAAATCAATAATAGTGAAGTAACTCTTACCATGATCAGTATCTAATCGAGTACCACGACCGATGATTTGCTTGAATTCTGTCATGGAATTAATATTTGAATCTAACACAATAGTTTTACAAGTTTTTACGTTAACACCGGTAGTCAACAATTTAGAAGTTGTAACTATTGTTGGAACTTTACTTGTAACATCTTCAAAGTTATCTAATTGTGCTTTACCTGTATTATCATCACCAGTAATTCTCATAACGTAACGTGAATCTTGAGCAACTAAATCGGAATTTTCATTCACGAAAGCCTGACGCATTCTTTCAGCATGCTCAATGTCTTCACAAAAGACAATAGTTTTATCCCAACGTCGATCGTTGTCCTTCATATATTTACTTACATATTTAGCAACCATTTCGGTACGTTCATCAATGACTAGACTTTTATCAAAGTCACGTGTTGTATATAACTTCTTGTCAAACTCGCGACCATGTTTATCTCTTTCGCCTTTAAATGGTCGGAAGCCATTAATATCCACATTGAAATTAACTCTGATGACCTTATATGGTGCCAAGAAACCATCTTCAATACCTTGCTTAAGTGAGTATGTGTAAACTGGATCACCAAAGTATTGGATATTTGAAGCTTCTTTATCATTCTTAGGCGTAGCCGTCATACCTAAGTGAGTTACATTAGGACCATCAAAATAATTCAAGATCTTACGCCATTGGCTATCAGCTTTAGCAGAACCACGGTGTGCTTCGTCGATTACAACCAAATCAAAGAAATCTGGCTTAAGTTGTCTAAATGGTTCATGTCCAATATCTTCATCTCTGCCTGCTAATTGTTGATATAGAGCGAATTGAATTGGATATGAACTATCCATATGTCCATCTTGAACTTTAGTTATCTTGTCACTTAATGGATTAAAGTCACCTATTCTTGCCTGATCAACCAAGATATTACGGTCAGCTAAATAAAGGACTCTATGCTTAATCCCAGCTTTTAACAAACGATAGACAATTTGAAAAGCAGTGTAAGTTTTACCCGTACCAGTAGCCATAACCAATAAGGCACGACGTTCGCCATTAGCAATCTTTTCTACTACACGGTTAATAGCATTTTGTTGGTAATAACGTGGTGAATAAGTATCTCTGGATGAATAATATGGTTCATTAATTACTTTGATTTCTTTGTCGGAGATTTTCTTTTCCTTAACATATCTCTTCCAAAGTTCTTCTTTAGTTGGGAACTCATCAAGAGTCAAAGTCCTTTCTTTTCCTGTCAGCATATCATGCTCAACAAATGCATCCCCGTTGGAAGAATAAGCAAAAGGTACTTGTAAATCTCTAGCGTATCCCATACCTTGTTGCAAACCAGCGCTAGGTTGTGGGTGCTTTTTTCTGTCCTTAGCTTCAATTACAGCAATCGGATAATTAGGCTTATATAAGAGTAAGTAATCAACTTTTTTTCCATTTCCACGTTTGGCCACATCATCTACCACATTAATTTGACCATCTGTGTAGTAGTATTCCATCAAAGAATCTTTTTTCTTCCAACCTGCTGTTTCAAAAATAGCAGGAGAAATATATCTATTCTTGATATCCTCCTCTGTTAAGTTCATTTTTTCAGGATCCATATCATTCACCTCATTTAGTCAGGATTTGATTCATCAAAAATCACTTTTAGTTCTATTATCGTAGAAAAAGCGCTACAACTCAATATTCATGCTACTGAAAAAGCTCTTAGTTCTCACTAAGAGCTTATGTTTAAGCTAATTTTTTCTAATTATCCTAGCCTAACATCACTAATGCTTGGTTATAATATTCAGAATATGGCTCTAAACAAAGAAGTATCCCTGCTGCCCAGAAACTTTGACCTGCATTTATTGCATTAGGCAATGTCTCATATAAAAATTCTTCTGGACTTATTGAAAACCGATTTGCCTTTTTCCTAGTCTTACCTTTATATTTCACTTTGACAGTGTCTTTTCCTCTAAATATCTGCGACTTTTCATCATAATAAAAATCAAGATGTGACGCAGCATTTCTTATTCGCCTATCTAATAAATCTGTCCAAAATCTCCAATCATTACACGATTGAGCTAATTCTGTGAGCAATCTACCAGCATTTTGAAAATACAAATTCTCAATATCAGGTTCTTTGTCATTAAGCAACCTATCAATGCATACAAGTCTAACCAATAATTTCTTATCTAATTCAAAGGCATTAGTAAAATCATCAATTACCATATCTGCATAATCTACTTTATTAAAATAATCTGCATCTTTATTTTTAAGATAGTTTGACGTTCTTTTACGATGTGAAGTAAAAATATCAAAAGATTCTCTATCACTTATATCCCTGTTTTCCTTCACTCCCATAATAGGTGAAGCAATAATTTGATAAGTTTCATCAGCGTTTTTTCTCTTTGCTCGTTCAAAAAATATATTCAAACCCCTTGTTGCAGTTATTAAATTGGGCCAATTGGTTGTATCATCTGATATAGTATCTTGAAAATACTGCAACAATTGTTGTGGTGTATCCATATAATTTTGCCTTTCTCAACATGACAATCGAATCAAAAAGCTTTATTATCACAATCAATCAAGAATTTTATTATCACATATGACTGATTCATAATAAATGAAACTTCTTCAAAACTTAAACTCTCAGGAACATCATGCTTTGCTTGATCATTTTGTATTTTTTCATATATGTTAAGAATTTTAAATACGTAATTCCTTATTTGTGTATCTATACTCTTTGCTTCTAAAAAATTACCCAAATTTTTCTTCTGATTTTCAAGAGAAGATTCAGACTTAGTTAAATTTTTAACTAATAATTCTACAGTTAGTCGAACATTATCTAAAGCATTCCTATAATCACCATTATTGAAAAAAACGCCAGCTTTTATCCACTGCTGCCTTATCTTAGGAGGATAGGTCGCTAGTAAACTAGAAATATTATTTCTTGATTTTCTACTTCCATTCATCTGATCTTGATATGATAAAAAATCAGTTATTTCTTCTTCAAATTCTGGATTACGCTTAACATAACTAAGTTTTTGAACTTGTGCTATAAATTCAAATTTTTCATCATCAGAGAAACAATCTATGTTCTCTTTTAATACCTCATTGGGAGACAAAAAAGGATCTCTAGGATCAATAATAGGAATTTCTTTATTAATACCTTTAGCAAACGCCTGAGTTAATTCTATGGCTTCTTCTTCTGAAATTAATTCTGCCAATTTATCTTCAATATCTATTAACAAAACAGGAGGTACACTACTGCGTTTATTCATAACTAGTTATTTTAAACACTTTCTTATTGTATTTATTGAATAATCATATTTTATTTATTAGTTTCATTATTACTTAAAGCTACCTAATAATGCCAACCTAATTTAAACCAAGAATAATCATTGTAGCGTTTGGATACAGTCCAAGTTCCTCTATAACCAGGAATCTTTAAATACCAACCAAAATCGATGCCAACTTGCATCAATTTAACTGTAAGCTTTTTATCAGCATATTCCGTAGGACCTAAAGTACTTTTATAAGTAGGTACCCTTTTATGAATTTTTCTAATTCGTACAGTCTTAGTAAGAGTTACTTTTCTATAACCATGATTAACTGCAACTTTTTTACTAATGGCTTGCACAGGCTGAGTAGGAACTATTGTGGTAGAAACAGCTCCAGTAAGCATCCCAAAAGCTAATGCGGTAATTAAAAATCTATGTTTCATAATCTGCTCCAATTAATTTAAAGCTCCAGTAGTTGTGCGAAGAGTAACAACTGGCATTTTACTTTTAGCTAAATTTAAAGATGTTATGTACAGAGTACTAATCGACTTATTAGCTTGAAGAGCTATTGCAATTTGAGCCGAATCACCACTACTCAATTTTTTCTCACCAGTTGCAACCAAGTCACTCCATTTATTAGAAGGTAGTTCATCGAAATCAGGATAATCCGTTAATATATCAGAAGATTTAACCCTAGTTTTATTGGGATTTACAGAAAGAAAGCCTAATTCTTCAATCCAGTCAGTTGGTGTAATAACATGTGAACCATTATTAGTAACATTTGCCGTAAGCATTACTAAGCTTTGTCCATCTTTAGTTTTTACATTAGTTGCTTCACCAAAAGTAGCTTTTATACCATGACTATCTTGATAAGTACTATTCTTTAAATATGCGCGTGTTCTAACTGGCTTAGTCAGTGATAGCCACTTAGTGCTTGCTGACGTACTAACCCACCAATAGCGGCTTCCGGCCTTAGTTCCAGCTAATACCCAACCATCAAATTCACCGGCATTACGAACTGTGATTCTTTGACCAGCTTTAAAAGTTCTGCGACCTCTGACAATTCTTCCTTTTAAAGCATCATAACGCTTGAAAGTAATCTTTTTAGTAACATAAACTCTTCTATTTTTAGTCCAATAACTTGAATGAAATGATGGAGTAGCAGCTTGAACAGTTTGAGTATTTGAAATGACCGTAGAAGCGGTACTGATCCCACCAATAAGCATTACAGAAGCTAATGTAGTAATCAAAATTCTATGTTTCATCTTTCTTAATCCCCCATACTAGGCACGAAGTTTAACGTCATTGGTGTCGCTATTCCTGGACAATATTTTTTCATTTTATTTATATTTCTCTGAACCAATTGGTTGAAATCTTAGTGGTGTGTTGGTAGAAATACTTTCTTCCTTTATAAGTAATGATAAAATTCCATGGTCCTACACCACTGCTAATACGGATATGAGCACCTTTTGGAATTGTTTTAGATTTTCCAGTGTAGTATGTATGAACTATTCTATGAGCTGTAATTCTTTTTGTAGTTTTGGCTTTTCCTGTGTACTCCATTTTTTCAAGTTGTGCTTGAGTTGTTCTACGAGAAGCAGATACTGTAGCAGTACTGAATGCACAAGCAGAACCTAAAGTTAAAACAGCCATTATACTGATTAATACTTTCTTGAACATTTTATTACTCCTTACTCTTTTTGAATAAATACCAAAGTAATTATAACCTTTTCTATCTTACGTTCTTAAACCATCTAGTATCCCTTCTTAAGATTGCTAAGTGAGTTTTACCACGTACAATTTCCCATGGATAAGAAGTACTTAGACGAATCAATCTAAGATGTGTACCCTTTTTAATAGGCGTTTTATGAATAAATCTCATTTAATACATAGCACCGCCACGAGGTACATATGGCTTGTAGGCATAAACTTTCTTAGTAGTTTTTACAGTATGCCACTTTTCAGAATACTTGCTTATAGCTTGAACTGGTTGAGCAGTCGAAAAACTAAAGCCAGCAAAGGTCAGACAAATTAACGCTAATAATGTTACTGCCTTCTTCATATTCTTCCTTCACTCCTAATAATTAATATCTAACTCAGATACAACTTAACCATTCCATATATCACCCATGCAATTACACCAGTAATCAAAGCCCACATGGTGCTCCTTTTATATTTTTTAATTTGAGCTTTAAGTCTTTTAGTTTCTGACATGATACAACTAGGTATGACAATAGACGAATACTCTTACCCTCGTCTTGTTTTATACCATCTCTTACTCCTTTCTTGCATTTATCATATCACTACATTTACACAGAATAACTACCATTCACCTATATCATTTCCATTTAGCTTGATAATCAAAAAAGCCCTTAGTTTTTCACAACTAAGAGCTTTTACTTTATTCAAATATTGAGGACGACGGGAATTGGACCCATATCTTGCTTATTAAAACCTGTCTTGCCCGTTAGACGACTTATCCTTAGAACACGTGGAGAAAAATATATTATCGATCCCATTGACATGACCAAGCGTTCGTAATATTTATATCAAATCTCTCCAAAACAAAAAAGCCCCAACTGGGACTTTCTTCTCACGTCTAATCTCTCAAAGCACGATTGCCAATATCATGGCGGTAGAAGCAATCTGGCAGATCAAGCTTACTCAAATAAGAATACACATTATCCTGCGCCTGGACTAGATTGTCGGCTTCCAAAATTACCATGAACAGGCGGCCACCATCACCTATCAGATTATTCAAATTACCTTTCACGTTGGCATAATCGATATAAGTATTAGTGCCGCGAGGCAACTTGCCGATCTTCACATTAGGTGCCGGATGCGTTGGATAGCCTTTGCTGCAAACAACCGCGCCTAAGATAGAGCTATTGTTTTCTTCAATTTCAGGCAGCTTTTCATGATTTACCGCTGCATCGATCACTTGCGCAAAGTCATTTTTAACACGAGGCAAGACAACTTGCGTTTCCGGATCGCCCAAGCGGACATTATATTCAATGACTTTGGGGCCATCTTCAGTTAACATTAAGCCAATGTACAAAACGCCGCAGTAGTGATAACCACCTTGAACCAATCCATTCATCGTGGGCTTCACGATCTCATCAATCATTTTTTGCCGATCTTCTTTTTTCAGTTGTGGCAAAGGAGAATATGATCCCATACCGCCGGTATTTGGGCCCTTGTCGCCATCGCCAACTCGCTTATGGTCTTGCGCCATTGGCAAAATGGTGAACTGATCTTCAGAAACAACCACAAACATTGAATATTCCGGACCAACTAAGCATTCCTCAAGGACGACAGCAGTTTGGCCACCAGCAAACATTTCTCTGATCGTTTCTTCAGCGACGTCTTGGTTCTGAGCAATGGTTACACCTTTACCACCAGCTAAACCATCTTCTTTGATCACCACTGGATAATCGAAGTTCTTCAAACCTGCAATACAAGTTTCAGCACTGGCATAAGTTTCATAGCGAGCCGTTGGGATGTTGTATTTACTCATGAAGCGCAAAGCATAATCTTTTGAGCCTTATAATTGTGCCGCTCTTTGGTTAGGGCCGAAAATCTTTTGTCCTGCCTTTTCAAATTTATCAGTAATGCCAGCACAAAGGACATTTTCTGGACCAACAAATGTCCAATCGACCTTTTTATTTTTACCACCATCACGTGCAATAAACTCACGGATCAATTCAGTACTATCACCCGAACCATATCCACCTTCAGAAAGGAATGGCGCAATCTCCTTGTTAGAAAACTCGCCACCATATTCAAGTAGGAATGCCTTCATTGGCTGACTCAAAGTCATTGCCCAAGTTTGATAGCCTAAGTAAATTGTGTCATATTGACTCAAATCAGGTAACTGCATCTCAAGCTCTGGTGGATCATTCTGAATTCTTTCACGGTTAGCACGACTGAGCGTTTTACGATAGTTAGCTGGGTATGGATTTCTTAAAGTAATTTCTAAAATATCAGCATCAGTTTCACGCGCGATTTTACTTGCTAGCAGCTTAGTTGAGCCAGAACGCGACCAAAAGATAATAATGCTTTTGGCATCTTTAGTTAATTTTCTAACTGGTTGACCATCACGATTAGTATCTTGGCCATCGGATGGAGTGCCATAACCATTCTCCCAATCATAGCCACGTCTTTCTAATTGATTTGCGCGAATATCTTCACCATTAATTTGTCCAACAACTAAACCTAAATCTGAATAAGTACGACCAAACATAATTTTCTTTCCCCTCTTGTTCTCAATTGTTACTACAAGTATAAGGCGAGCAAGAGAGTGTGAAAAATTACTCAATGTTGATGCTGGTATACGTTAAAAGTATAAAAAAGCTCAATCCTCATTTGAGAATTGAGCTAATTTTTATTCATCTTTCTTATCGTTGCTTGCATCCCACACCTTTTTCAAAGCGGGAACCTTACCCAAGTCAGTCATTTCATCCTTGCCAACCACGATTAAGTTGTTAGGACCTTGAGCTAATTGGTTGAAGCTGTCTAAACTCTGGTTTCTGAAGTATCCTTCGCCGGCCTTTGACAAAGCTTCTTGCATCTTTTGTACACGATAAGCATCGGCATCAGCCTGCGTCTTAACAGCTTCAGCGTTGGCCTTAGCAGTAGCAACCAAAGCATCGTTCTTAGCCTTAGTGGTCATTTCAATGGTACGAGCTTCACCTTCGGCCTTAGCGATTGCGGCAGTCTTTTCACGGTCGGCAGTAAGTTGTTTGTCCATGGCACGTTGAATTTCAGCACTTGGTAGAAGTTCATCAACGTTGACACGAACGACCTTGATACCGTAGATATCAGTCAGGTCACCAGTTGCAGTGAAAAGTTGATCGTTAATTTCCTTAGTTGAGCCAAGGGCTGCGTTCAAATCCATACGACCAATAATGTCACGCAAGTGACCACGGATTAATTGCACCATTGATTCAACTGAGTCGGTGTTGTTGTAGAAGTAACGGTATGAATCAGTGACCAAGTAGTTCAAAGTTAAACTAGTAGAAATTTCAGCGTTATCTTTGGTAATGATTGAGTACTTAGAAATTTCAAGTGGTTGAAGTGCTAATGGAACTTTGCGAATTCTTTGGAAAAGTGGCCAGACAAAGATAAATCCAGCTTTTACTGTCTTAGAATACTTACCCAAGGTTTCAACCAGACCTTCATTATTTTGTGGAACGATTCTAAAACCAAAACAAACATACACAATAACTAAAACAACAATAATGCCAATAATAATTCTTGCCATCATAATTTTTACCTCAAAACTTAGTTATCTTTCTTTTCATTCTTTTCCGCATCAAGCCTCTTGGCGACATCTCCAAGCAAATCTTCCCTTCCGGTCAATGTGTTCAGGCGCTCGTCAAGCAGTTTGGCGTATTCATACTTATTCATTTGATCCAAATTATCCCATGCATTTGGAATCTCTACTCTGAAAGGAATACCATTATGAAGAATAATCTGATCATAGAACATGTTAATTGCCGTAGCTGAATTTAACCCCAGCTTTTTCAGAATAGCTTCTGCCTTTTCCTTCTTTTCTGGATTCATTCTGACATAAAGTCCTGTTGTTTTTTCTGCCATAATTTTTACTCCTTTCTGAATTTGATACTATTATATATCGTTCGCATATAAATTGCATATATTTTTGCAAAATATTTCAGTTT
>ERZ1090868.1428-NODE-1430-length-12668-cov-12.910727_pt1 | contig 12668 bp, 16 predicted proteins | sample MGYA00478475_ERZ1090868 | MGnify/ENA primary metagenome ERZ1090868 (study PRJEB33644, sample SAMEA5815747) | chicken gut metagenome | biome: Chicken; feature: Gastrointestinal Tract; material: Caecum | place: Ireland | collected 2019-01-01 | study: A study of...
GTTAGCCATTCTATTGTGATGCCGACTGTTGAATACGCTTTCGCGCCCCGACATCTAAAATTGTACGCAAATAAAACCAATAATCGCGCGTCCAAAATGTGAGATAAAACAGGCTCAACTCCATAAAAAGAGTACACTTAAAAAAGCCTTTCATCGCACATCTTTTTCAAGCAAAGAGAACGTCGGCTTTTTCGGAAAAATTGTAACACAAAAAAGCCCCTCATTGCCTGACGAAAAACAACAACCGTATAAGGGCTTTACACGTTCAAAAATTTGTACGCTTACAAAGCCCCTTGACGGCTCGTCTTTCAGACGGCTCGGGTGCAGCGCAATACGCGCTGAAAACTTCGCGGAGCAATCCCGCTCCGCTGCGCAGATAATTCTGCATCCCCTTTATAGGGGGAGAACAATGCCATACGCACTTCAAAGTATGGCAAAAGAGTACAGGCGACATCTACACCTGTACTCTTGCATTATATCATATCTATTTCTGTTTGTCAATAAAATACAAACATTTGTTCGTATTTTATTAAAATTTCCTGCTTGCTCCGATATTTTACCGATCTCTGCCGACCAAACGATCGAGAGAGCAATCGAGATAATCCGCCAAAATCCCCAAACTTGATAAAAGCGGTTCTCTGCCTTTACGCCACAAAGCAAAATGTGAACTTTTGATTCTGGTATCCTTAAAAATTTTATAAGTAGACTTTCCTCTTTCCTTTATTACCGTAGGCAGCCATTCCATAAAGGGCGGACACTCTTTGGGTACAAAATCTAAAACAATATCGCTCCTGCCGCATAAGAAATCAAGCGAACAATTAAAGTAGTTCGCCACTTGTAACAGATTTGAATAGTATATATCTTTTTGAGGTAAACACCAACGACGAATAATTGTTGGTGCCACGCCCAACTTCTTACTTAATTTTTCGGCATTTAATCCGTTTTCTTGCATGAGTTCTATTAGCCTTTCACTAAATCCTTTTAATACATCCATGATAATCTCCTACACGATATTATTATAGTAAGAAATAGTTTGAAACGCTTGATTTCAAACTAAATGATATGATATAATAATGAAAAACGAACTAAATATTACTATATTTGTAAGGAGAATGTGCGATGAAGAACAGCGACGATTTGGATTTTGTGAAAGACGGGTACACGTCGGAACAAGAACTTTTTGCGTGGGAGTTGATGTGCGGAGATAAGTTTGAAAATTTCATAAAAACACCCAAGCAAAAACGAAAGGTCGAAGAATACACAAAGTATTTGGCAATCAGCATTGTGTTTCATTTCAGGAGAATTTTTCTACGTCTCATGGGAGACGGCGAATCCAGATTGAATGAAATCCTCGCCTGTTTGACCACGGAAGGAAAGAAACTCTGCGTAGTAGATGAATGGCTTATGGAAGCCATTGACCATATTCCCGATCAGGAATTGAAAACGATCAGCCTGAATCATTGGAACGATATAAAGAGCAAGTTTGACACAAACGAATTTGATTTGACAAAATTATTTTAATCGAAAAGAGGTTGTTACAATGGAGAAGAAACACTATATAGACATGGAACTTGTGAAAAAGTTGATGGAAGAAAAGAATATTGACGTTCAGACAATGGCAAACTCTGTCGGCTTGACGCCAAAGACGTTGAAAAAATATTTAGACGGAGCAGACCAAAGCCATTCAACGGTAAACTTACTTTTTCGATTGGCAAAAGCATTGGATGTTCCGATGACGCACCTGATACATAAAGATTACACGATAATGCAGAAATAGAATTGACAAATATGTAAATATAGTGTAATATTAAAGGCGAAAATTGTATGTGAGGTGCTTTATGGCAAAAACAATCGTAGCCGAAAGAATGAAAACTTTAAGAGAAGGCATACACTTATCGCAAGCAAAGCTCGCTGCCAAGTTAGGCGTAGATCAGCCCGCCGTATTCCGATACGAAAACGGGCTGACCTTTCCTTCCTATGCGGTGTTAATACAGTATGCCGACTTTTTTGATGTTTCGCTCGATTATTTGTTCGGAAGAACGGATAATCCACAAGGGAAATTATACGATTTTCAGCCCAAGATATTGACTGATAACGCGCAAATGCAGGAGTTCATCGAAATGTGTTTCGATCCGAACTCTCCTGCCAATGCAAAGCTGAAGGAGTCCATTTTGAAATTGTTGCAGGAAAACCAAAAATAATTTTTATATATGACTATTTCTGTCAAGTTTTATATGGTATAATACACACAAAGAGAAAAAGGGAGATAAAGGATGAAAGCTGTTATTTACGCCCGATATTCTTCGGACAATCAAACGGAAGCCTCTATCGAAGGACAGCTCCGCGAATGTATGGAGTTTGCGGAACACGCGGGCATTGATGTTATCGGCAATTATATAGACCGCGCGCTTTCCGCAAAGACGGATAACCGCCCCGAATTTCAGCGAATGATCAAAGACAGCTATAAACACGCCTTCGATTGCATTATCGTCTGGAAATTAGACCGTTTTGCCCGAAACCGCTATGACAGCGCGCATTATAAAACGCTGCTCAAAAAGAACGGCGTAAAGGTTATATCCGCAAAGGAAACAATAGCAAACGGTTCGGAAGGAATCTTGCTTGAATCGGTTTTGGAAGGAATGGCAGAATATTATTCGGCGGAACTTGCCGAAAAAGTTGTGCGCGGAATGACAGAAAACGTCTTAAAGGGAAAAAACAACGGCGGGCAGGTAACATTCGGCTATGAAATCGATGAAGAAATGTATTTCCACCCCAACCCTACGACCGCACCGATCGTGAAAGAAATTTTTACCCGATATGCCGACGGAAAGACGATAAAGCAAATCACAGACTATTTGAACGAGAAAAACATACTGACGATCCGCGGCGGCAAAATGACGATCAACATTGTTCAACGTATGCTGTCAAACCGCAGATACATCGGTGAGTACAAATTCCGTGATACAATCATCGAACACGGCATTCCGGCACTTATAGACGACGATTTATTTGAGCGCGTTCAAAAACGCCTTGCCAAAAATAAAAAAGCGCCTGCACGCCATAAGGCTGAGGACGACTATATTCTGACTTTGAAATTGTTTTGCGGTAAATGCGGAGCGCATATGTTTGGAGAGAGCGGCACGGGAACGTCGAGAACATACCGCTATTATAAATGCGCACGGGCAAAGAAAGGAAAACTGTGTGATAAAAAAGCCGTTCGCAAAGAATGGATGGAAGAAATCGCAATCCAAAAGGCTCTCGGAGTTTTGGAAAATGCGGAATTGGTCAATCTGCTTGTGGATAAATTATACGCTTTACAAGGCGAAGAAAATCCGAGATTGCCTCGTCTGAACGAGCAAATGGCAGATATAGAAAAACGCATCGAAAATATGCTTTCCGCAATCGAACAAGGAATTATAACAGACAGTACGAAAGACAGGCTTTCGCAGTTGGAAGCAAAGAAAAAAGAAATAGAAATCACAATCTTGCAGGAAAAGATAAAAAAGCCGTTTCTTACGAAAGAACAGATTTTATTCGGAATCGAAAAGTACAAAAAGTTAGATTTAACCACACAAGAAGGAAAACAGCGATTGATAGACGGTTTTATCAATGCAATCTATGTGTATGACGATAGGATAACTTTTACATACAATTACAAGGACGGAACGGAAACAATAACGCTTTCCGAGTTGGAAAGCGCAAAAAGTTCGGATATAAAATGCATAGGTGCACCAAGAAAAAGAGGAATGCTTTTTGCATTCCTCTTTTTCTTGGTACTTTTGTCGGACGAGAACCACATCCGAACGATTGGGCAGGGGAGAACGAACCGCTAATCTCGGATGTCGGTTCGCCCCATTGCGCAGCAATGGCACGAGCCCCGAAGGGGCGAAGTAGTCCCTGAAGGAATGCTTTTGCATCTCTTTTTCTTTGGTTGCGCTTTCAGGGGAAGAACCACATCCGAACGATAAAGCAGGGGAGAACGTAATGTTATTCTCGGATGTCGGTTCGCCCCGCCGAAGGCGGCACGAGGAGCGCAGCGACGAAGTAGTCCCTGAAAGTGCACACACCGCTCAAAGCCCCACAAAGCCATACTAAGTGCGGAGTATCCATTCCTTTATCTCCAATTAAAATCATTGATCCGTCCTTGAACCGTTTCAGCGACCGGGCTTTTCAACAAGCTTTTCCATATGCTGTATTTGCGCCGTTCAGCATGCCGAAACTTGAAGAAGCGCGTCGATTTTCGTCGTATTTTTTCGGTGCTTCCTCGCATTTCCTGTGACTTCTTTTCATTTTCCCTGCCGCATAAAGAGTATCCTCCCGAGGAGGCAATTTTTTCCTTCGCTTGTGCTATAATAATGACGGGAAAGAGGAAGCTTTCCCATCGATCTGCATCATCACGTGATCACCGCGTTTTTAGGTTATTATGAAGACTTTATATGTGACCGATCTTGACGGCACCTTTCTCACCAAAGAAGAGCGCATCTCTTCGTACAGTTTGGAGAAGGTAAACGCCCTTGTCGATCGCGGCATGCTGTTCACCTATGCGACCGCGCGTTCGGAATGGAGCGCGGAGAAGGCGACACAGGGGCTTAAACTCAATATTCCCGCCGTTTTATACAACGGCGCACTCATCTACGACCGCAAGACGGATACCCCGCTCTATGCATCCTACTTCGACGACGAAGGGGCGCGCTATGTGCTGCACGTTCTGCGTTCTTTCGGCATCTGTCCCCTTATCTATGGCGCGACCAAGGAGCGCGAACACATCCGCTGGATCCCCGAACGCGCCTCCGAGGGCATGAAGCGCTATCTTTCGCGCAGGGTGGGCGATGCCCGCCTCGTGCCCGTCCACAACGACGACGATCTTTTGAGCGGCTACGTCTTTTATTTCAAGTGCATCGGCCCGGGCGAACAGATCGGCGAGGCGTGGAACGCCTTGAAGTACGATCCCCGCTTTGTGTGCATCTATCATCAGGAGATGTATCAGAACGACTTCTGGATGGAGATCTCGACGAGAGGAGCCAACAAAGCGAAAGGCGTTCTATTCCTCAAAGATTATCTCAACTGCGATAAAGTCGTCTGTTTCGGCGATACCTCCAACGACTCGGATATGTTTGACGTCTGCGACGAAAAATACGCCGTCATGAACGCGGACGAATGGCTCAAAGAGAAGGCAACGGGGGTCGTCGGGTACTGCGAAGAAGACGGCGTCGCCAAGTGGCTGGAAACCAATTTCAAGCCCGAAAACTGACTTCCCCGCATCCCCTCATAAATTTAAGTTCGCGATCGCTTGGAAGATAAGGTAAAAACAGTACCCGTTGAGGACGGAAAGCAGGGGAAGCGCGATCATCAAAACGAGGTTTTTGAGGCGGAATCTGAGCACGAGCATGGTGATAAATTGCGCCAAAGCGCCGCCGAGCGCCGCCGTGAGCAGCATCCGCACGATCTCGCCTCTGAGTTTTGTTTCCGTCTCGCCTTCCTCATATTGCGATTTTACGAGGCGGAAGCCGTAAAAATTCACCGCCAGGATATAGACGGCGACGAGCACATAGAAAAGAACAGTCCCGCGCATAGCCTTAATATGTGCGGATAGACAGGATATTTTTCAGACAGGATAACGATATGAACAGCAAGAAGAGAGCGTATGTAAGTGTTTACAACAAGGAGCGCATCGCAGAGTTTTGCCAGTATCTCGTCGAGTACGGCTACGAGATCGTCGCCACCGAAGGGACGTGCAAGGTCCTGACGGAGGCGGGCATCAAAGCCATCTCCGCGCATGAGCTCACGGGGTATCCCGAGCCGTTGGGCGGCAAGCTCCGCGCGCTGCATCCCGCCATCTATACGGGCATCATCGCGAACGAGCTCACCGAAGAACAGCTTTCCGAGCTTGGCGACAAAGATATCTATCCCATCGAGCTCGTCGTCGTCAACTGCTATCCCTTCGTGGAAGACATGGAAGCGGGCGTCGATTTCAAGGAGGCTGCTTCCCATATCGACAGCAACGGCGTGGCGCTCCTCAATGCGGCGGCGAAGAACTATCTCCATACCGTCGTCGTGTGCGATCCCGACGATTACGACCGTGTGCTGTGCGATCTTGCGGCGGGCGCTATCCCCGAAGACGAGCGCCGTTACTTTATGTATAAGGCGTTCTCCTACACGGCAAGCTACGACGCTCTCGTTGCGCAGTATCTTTCGCACGAGCTCGCCATTCCGTTCCCCAAGATGTATACGGTGACCTACGAAAAGACGCATGACATGCGCTACGGTGAAAACCCGCACCAGCGTGCCGCCGTCTATCACGAGCCCTTTTTAAAAGAAGGTTCGCTCGCGCGCGCCCGTCAACTTGCGGGAGGACAGACGACCTATAATAACATCAACGACGCCAACACCGCGTTAGAGCTCGTCAAAGAGTTCGAGAAGCCCACCGTCGTCTCCGTCAAGCACTGTGCCGTCTCGTCGGTCGGCACGGGCGAGAGCGCCTATGAGGCGTTCGTCAAGGCATACGAGACCGATCCTCACGGCATGAAGGGGTGCATCCTTGCCGTCAACGGCATCGTGGACGCCCGCCTTGCCGAAAAGCTGCGCTCCGTCGAAGTCGAACTCGTTATGGCAGTCGGCTTCACCCCCGAGGCAATGGATACTTTGCGTTTCCGCAAAGACCTCATCCTCTTTGAGATGCCCGACATCCGCTCCAAAGTGCAGTTCTCCACCTTCGACATGAAGAAGGTGTACGGCGGTCTTTTGGTGCAGTCTTACGACACTGAACTTTACCGCAATATCAAATGCGTCACCGAACGCGCTCCCACGGACGGGGAACGCAAGGCGCTCGAATTCAACTACCGCATCGTCAAGCACGCGCGTTCCAGCGCCATCGTCATCGGCGAAGAGGACGTGACGCGCGGTATCGGAACCGGACAGACACTGCGCGAAAAGGCGGTCGAGCTTGCCGTCTATCAGGCAGGCGATTGCGTGGGGAGCGTCATGGCGTCCGAATCCGCGATCGTCTCTCCATCTTGCGTAGACCTTGCGGCAGAGGCGGGCATCACGGCGATCATCCAGTCGGGCGAAGCCTCCGAAGAGGTCGTTGCCGCCTGCAACAAGCACGAGATCGCCATGCTCTGCACCGACATGCGCCACTTCAAGAACTGATCATTCAGGTGTTTCATGCATTCCCTTCGCGAATTGTATAAGATCGGCCGCGGACCTTCGAGTTCTCACACGATGGGTCCCGAACGCGCCGCACATGATTTTCTGGGCCGCTGTCCTCAGGCGGCCCGGTTTCGCGTCGTGCTCTTCGGTTCGCTCGCGCATACGGGCAAGGGGCATCTGACCGACATTGCCATCCTCTCCGTGCTCGGCGAAGAGCGCACCGAAGTCATCTTCGATCGATCGCCCAAAACGCTCCCGCACCCCAACACGATGACCTTCTTCGGGCTGAACGAAGAGGGGAAAGAGCTCATGGAGCGCACCTATCTTTCGGTGGGGGGCGGCGTCATCCGCGCCGTGGGAGAGGAAGAAGGGGAGCGGAAGGAAGTCTATCCCTTCCATAACTTTTCCGAGATCAAAGCCTACTGCGAACAGGAGGGGATCGGGCTCGATGAAGCCGCTTACCGCTTCGAGGACGGCGAATTTCGCGACTTTTTGCGCGAAGTATGGGATACGATGCGCTCGACCGTCGAACAGGGCCTGCGCGAAACAGGCGAGCTCCCGGGCGGGCTCCATGTCGTGAGGAAGGCAAAGACGCTTTCCATGCGCCAGCCGAACGAAAGCCCCGAAGAGCGGGAAAAACGGGAGATCTGCAGCTATGCCTTTGCGACCGCGGAGGAGAACGCGAGCTGCGGGCTCATCGTCACGGCGCCCACCTGCGGGGCGAGCGGCGTGCTTCCCGCAGTCCTTTATCACTTGCAGAAAAAATACAATTTGTCCGAAAACGCCGTTCTCGCTGCGCTTGCCGCGGCGGGGATGGTGGGTAACGTCGTCAAGCACAATGCCTCCGTGAGCGGCGCAGAAGCGGGCTGCCAGGCGGAGATCGGCACTGCGACCTGCATGGCGGCAGCGGCCGTCTGCCGCCTCTACGGCTATTCCCTCGAGGAGACGGAATACGCCGCCGAGATCGCCCTCGAACACCAGCTCGGGCTCACCTGCGACCCCGTGGGCGGGCTCGTGCAGATCCCCTGCATCGAGCGAAACGCCGTCGCCGCGATGCGCGCCCTGGATGCCGCCGAACTTGCGCACGTCCTGCACGGCACACGAAAGATCTCCTTCGACACCATCGTCAAGACGATGTATGAAACGGGGAAAGATTTGAGCGAGCGCTACCGCGAAACGAGCGAAGGCGGGCTTGCCGTCCATTACCGCGGCTGCTGAACATGAAAAAACAGCGTCCTCACAAAAAAGAGGACGCTGTTTTTTGTTATCGTCATGCGTTGAGCTGTTCTTCGAGCGCCTTCGCAAGCTGATCGGGGCAGGAAGTGTTGTTTCTGCAGCGGATGCCCTTCAAAAGGGGAACGATCTCTTCTGCTGTTCTGCCCTCAACGAGTTTGCCGATGCCCTGCAGATTTCCGCTGCAGCCGCCGATGAATTTCACGTTGTGGATGCGGTGCTCGTCATCGAGATCGAAAACGATCTGCTTGGAGCAAGTTCCTTTGGTCGAATAGGTGATCATGATAGCCTCCTTAGTCTACGAGCGTCTCGCTCACGACGGAATATAGCTCGGCCGCCTTGTCCTCCCACTGCTTGTAGATGTAATTCGCCGTCTTTTTATCGGGAACGACGAATTTGAGCTCCAAGATGGGCTGAACGTTGCCGAGGATCTTCAAAAATACGGTATAAGAGCCGTCCTTGTTCTGATAGTAGTCGGACTTGCATTCCTGCCGTTTGCGGTATTTGACGCTGTTTGTCTTGATGAAGCGGGAGATCTCCTCGCGCCGGCTCTTGGGGATGTTGATATAAAAGTTGGCGAGGGTCTCTCTCCCTTCCGGGGTGATGGTATAGAGGGGGTCGTCGGATGTCGGGATCTCGAGAATGAACCCGTCTTGGAGCATTTTTTGGATGAGCACCATGCAGTCCATATAGTTGAGCCAATCGTTGGACGAGGTGCACATATCGACGATCGTGCGTTCGGAAAGGGGACACTCCATCTTATCGAACACGAAAAGAAGAATAAGTTTGTTGACAGATGTTTCGCCTCTTACCAGCATGATGAGCCGCCTCTTTTGTAAAAATGATCGTTCATGAAGCAACAAGAATTCACCTCATGAACAGAACACAAACGGCCGCTTAAAAACTTTAAGCGGCTATTTGTGTTGTTTTTTGTAAGTTACGCTGCGAAAGGAGCGAGCTTTTCAAGAAGCTCCGCGCAGTCGTCGCTGTAGATCTCGACAGTCAGAGGCTTGCTCAGATCGAGGCTGAAGATGCCGAGGATGGACTTTGCATCGACGACGTACTTGCCGCTTTTGAGCAGGATCTCGAAATCGCATTCCTGCGTGATGGCAACGAAATCCTTGACGCGCTGTGCCTGTTCAAGTGAAATTTTGATAGACTTCATAATATCCCTCCACGAGTTATTTCCTGTATTATAGCGAAAATCGGGGATAAAATCAAGATGTTTTCGAAAAATTTCTTTGCCATTTTTTCTTTTTGTGCTATAATACCTCTAAACGGGGAAAATGCTGTCCATTTTGCCTTAAATACAGGGAGGAACCATGCAAGATAAGTACGCACAAATGCAGCGCTTTTTTACCGCCTGCGACGAGCTCATCTCGGGCAAGTATATCTTGGCCGACAATAAAATTAGCGAGGTGCTCAAAGCCATCGCCGCGAGCGAAGAACTCACGGGGCTCTTCACCGCCGTGACCGAGCGTTTCGACTATCCCGCCGCCAAGCAGGCATATCTCAAATATCCCGCCGAAACGGGCGGCACGCGGGGAGCTGCATACCTTCCCGCAGAGCGGGGCGATCTCATCGCGTTCGTCTTCTGCCTGCTCGTCGATTTCGATACGGGCGTCATGCGGCTCAACGACTTTTTGCGCAAGTTCTTCAACGAAGACGGCAGCTATACGGCAAGTTATACGCTCTTTGTCGAACGCATGATCCGTCCCTTCCGCGACATCGTGCGCGACTGCTTCCCCGAACTTGCGCGCCCCGGCTCCGTCTCCCGCGACAGGGAAGAGGCGCTCGATAAGATCGGCGAGATCATCGGGATGGAACGCGGCAGGATGATGCAGGCTTCCCTCGATAAGGTGGACGCCGACGCCTGCGAACTCATCCTTTCCGAACTGTATGCGGCTGCGGGAAGAAGGGACACCGCCGAGCTCAAAGCGCTCCTTTGCGGGTATTCTTACTTCCTCAACACGGTGGGCTACCTCAACGACGAGAGCCGCACGCTCTTCGAACTCAGCGCCAAACTTTGAGGGATCGTATGGACTTGAAAGAAAGGACCGTCAAGGTCAACTATGTGTATCGGGGGAAGATCGTCAATCTGCGCTGCGACGAGGCGGCGCTCCCCGACGGAAGGCCGTGTAAGAGGGAGATGGTGGAACACCCCGGCGGTGCCAGCGTACTGTGCGTGTATGAAGGGAAGGTCGCCCTTGTCCGCCAATTCCGCTATGCCTATCAGGAAGAGCTTTTGGAGATCCCCGCTGGCAAGCTCGAAAAGGGGGAAGATCCCATGCTCGCTGCAAAGCGGGAACTCGAAGAGGAGACGGGGCTTATCGCAGGCGAGTTAAAGCCTCTTTTCACGCTCTATCCGACGCCCGGCTACACCAACGAGAAGATCTATATCTATGAGGCGCTTGGCGTTACGTCAGGCAAGCAGCACCTCGACGAAGGGGAATTTTTGAACGTCGTGTTCCTTCCCGTCGAGGAAGTCGCACGCATGATCGAAAGGGGAGAGATCCGCGACGCCAAGACCATCGTCGCCGTACAGAGCTATCTATTGAAACAAACCAAGCAATAAGTGTTGTTGCTTTTTAAGTCAAATACGCTTAGCAAAAAAGAAGCCCTCGGCCATGTATGCGGCCGGGGGCTCTTTGCGGGAACGGATTTTTTTTAGTTGTTGCAGCCGCCGAGCGAATTGAAAAAAGACGCCAACGTACCGTTCTTGCTCAGCACATAGAGGGCGGCGATCAGCATGGGCCAGCCCGCACCCGTGAAGGCACTCGAGGAGAGCACGCTCGATTGCGTTCCCAAAAGAAGCAGGATGATCAGGATCCAGAGATAGCTGTTTGAGGTCGTACAGCAGTTCATAGCTTTTCCTCCTTGACTGCGGACACGGAGATATGTAACGTTGCTTCCGTTCCGCTTCTCTAAATTGTATGAGCGCTTGGGGAAAAAGTGTTCCCGAGCCCGTCATTTACTTGCAAAAACGGCACAAACTTGATATAATATCTGAGATAGCCGCGGAAAAACACGCATTATATGCGGTTTTATCCGTTTTGCGGCAAAGTACATTTTTTCTACGGATATTCCGCTTCGGAAATCCGATGGAGGTCCATTTCATGAAACGCAAGCTCTTTTTCTCGGCGAGGAACATCGCCTATCTTGCCGTCTTGGTAGCGCTCCTCATCGTTTTGCAGCTGTTTGCAAGCGCGATCCCGATGTTCGGCGTCACGCTCAACTTTTCGCTCATCCCCATTGTGTTGGGCGGCATCTTCTTCGGCGCATGGGGAGGGGGGCTTTTGGGGCTCATCTCAGGGCTTCTCACCTTTTTGGTGACTGCCGTGATGGGCAGGGAACCTTCTACCGCATTCCTCTTTCAGGCAAGCCCCGTCATCCTGACGATCACCTGCATCGGCAAGACGACAATCGCAGGGCTTGTTGCCGGGCTTTTATATCGCATCATCGCCAAAAAGAGCGCCATTGCAGCTTCCTATGTTGCGGCTGTCACGGTCGCAATTCTGAACACGGGGCTCTATCTCCTCGGCGTCGTCTTGATGAAAGACGCAGCTTCTCAATTCCTCGGCACGGAAGCAACGGCAACGGCGGTGTTTGTCGCCGTGTTTACTCTCATCTGGCTGAATTTTGTGCTGGAAACGGTCATCAACGTTTTGTTTGCCCCCGCGATCTCGAGGATTGAGCACGTCGTCAACAGCAAAGTCGCAAGATACCGTGCCGACCGCGAGGGGAGCGCACCTCAGAACCGGAGCGCCAAGACGCCCGAAGCCGCGCAAGAAGAACCGCATACACCGCCAACGGAGGATAAGCCATGATCATCTGCATCGACGTCGGCAATACCAATATCAAATACGCCATCTTCGACGGAGACGCGCTCAAATTTTCCTTCCGCGTTGCGACGGACTTAAAGCGCACCTCGGACGAATACGGCTCCCAGCTCATCGGGATGCTCGAATTCAACGGGCTCAGAGCGGACGACATCACGGGCGGCATTTTTTCCTCCGTCGTGCCTTCCCTCGATTACACCATCGAGCACATGCTCAAAATGTATTTGAAGATCGACCCGCTGCAACTTGCGCCGGGGCTCAGATCGGGCCTTAAAATGCACGTCGACAATGCAAGGGAAGTGGGCGCGGATCGTATCGTCAACAACGTCTCTGCCCTTCACAAGTACGGAAGGGGAAAGCCCATGATCGTCGTCGACTTCGGCACGGCGACTACCTTCAACATCATCAGCAAAGAAGGGGAGTTCATCGGCGGCGTCATCGCCCCCG
>ERZ1090868.1434-NODE-1436-length-12636-cov-8.614101_pt1 | contig 12636 bp, 7 predicted proteins | sample MGYA00478475_ERZ1090868 | MGnify/ENA primary metagenome ERZ1090868 (study PRJEB33644, sample SAMEA5815747) | chicken gut metagenome | biome: Chicken; feature: Gastrointestinal Tract; material: Caecum | place: Ireland | collected 2019-01-01 | study: A study of the...
GAGTTGAGCACGACCTGCGCATTGGCGTCCTTCTTGCACTCGATGACGATGCGCATGCCCTCCCGGCCCGATTCGTCGCGGATGTCCGAGATGCCGTCGATGCGCTTGTCCTTGACCATGTCGGCGATCGTCTTGACGAGCATCGCCTTGTTCACCTGATAGGGGATCTCCGTGACGATGATGCGGCTGCGGACGTTCGCGCCCGAGCCGAACTCCTCGATCTCGCACTTGGAACGGATGATGATGTTCCCCTGGCCCGTGCGGTATGCCTTGCGGATGCCGCTCCTGCCCATGATGATGCCGCCCGTCGGGAAGTCGGGCGCGGGGATGTAGTCCATCAGCTCGTCCACCGTGAGCTCGGGATTGTCAATGAGGGCAATGGTGCCGTCGATGGTCTCCGCAAGATTGTGCGGCGGAATGTTGGTCGCCATGCCGACGGCAATGCCGTCCGAACCGTTGACCAGAAGATTGGGGAAGCGCGCCGTCAGAACGGCGGGCTCCATCTCGTTTCCGTCGAAGTTGGGGAAGAAGTCCACCGTCTCCTTGTCCAGATCGCGCAGCATCTCCGCCGCGAGTTTGGAAAGACGCGCCTCGGTATAACGCATGGCGGCAGGCGGATCGCCGTCCACCGACCCGAAGTTGCCGTGTCCGTCCACGAGCGGGAAGTTGATGGAGAAGTCCTGCGCAAGACGCACCAGGGCGTCGTACACGGACGAGTCCCCGTGCGGGTGGAATTTACCCAGAACGTCACCGACGATACGCGCACACTTGCGGTAGTCCTTGTCGTTGTAGAGCCCCATCTCGTGCATGGAGTAGAGAATGCGGCGATGCACCGGCTTCAAGCCGTCCCGCACGTCGGGAATGGCGCGCGACTTGTTGACCGCCATCGCGTATGCGATGAAGGAGCGCTTTAATTCGTCATCCACCTCGACGTCGAGGATCCTTGTCATTTCGAGCGTCTTTTTGAATTCTTCGGTCAGCTCGGGACTCGTCTGTTTCTTAGCCAATGTTGTTCCCTCTCGGAATTATTTTATCGGATCGGCAGGCGCGATCGCAGTCCCTGCCATCGCAGTCCTTGCGATCACACTCCCTGCCATCGCAGCCCTTAAATGTCCAGATCTTTGACCAGCGTCGCGTTCTCCGCGATGAACTGGCGGCGCAGCGCGGGGCTTTCGCCCATCAGAATGGAGAACATCTTGTCCGCCTCGACGGCGTCTTTGATGCTCACTTTGACCAGCGTGCGCGTGGCGGGGTTCATGGTGGTGTCCCAGAGCTGTTCGGTGCTCATTTCGCCCAGGCCCTTGTAGCGCTGATAGGTGACTTTGTTGTTGTTCGCCGCATCGTAGGCGGATTTTTCCTCCTCCGAATAGAGGTAGACGTCCTCTTTGCCCTTGACGCTCGCCTTATAGAGGGGCGGCATGGCGGAATAGACGTGTCCGTGCTCGATGAGCGGACGCATATAGCGGAAGAGGAAGGTGAGCAGGAGAATGCGGATGTGCGCGCCGTCGACATCGGCATCCGTCATGGAGATGATGCGGTCGTAGCGCAGTTTGCTCTCGTCGAAATCGTCGAGAATGCCGCAGCCGAACGCGGTGATCATCGCCTTGATCTCGGCGTTTTCCAGCACGCGGTTGAGTCGCACCTTCTCCACGTTGAGGATCTTGCCGCGCAGCGGCAGAATGGCCTGGAAGCGCCGGTCGCGTCCCGACTTCGCCGTGCCGCCTGCCGAATCGCCCTCGACGATGTAGATCTCGCACAGCTCGGAGCGGCGGTCGGAACAGTCGGCGAGCTTTCCGGGCAGGGCGCTCGATTCGAGCAGGCCCTTGCGCCGCGTCAGCTCCCGCGCGCTCCGCGCCGCGTCGCGCGCCTTCTGCGCCGTGATACAGCGCAGGACGAGCTCCCGCGCCTCGACGGGGTGTTCTTCGATATAGGTGCCGAAGCGCTCGGTCACACAGCGGGAGACAAAGGTGCGGATGAAGGAATTGTTCAGCTTGTCCTTGGTCTGCGATTCAAACTGCGCGTTCTCGAGCTTGACCGACACGACCGCCGTGATCCCCTCGCGGACGTCCTCGCCCGTCAGACGGTCGCTCTCCTTGAGGATGTTCAGCTTTCTGCCCGCATCGTTGATGACTTTGGTGAGCGCGAGCTTGAGCCCGTCCACGTGCGTTCCGCCGTCAATCGTGTTGACGTTGTTCGCATACGAATAGATGACTTCGTTGTAGCTGTCGTTGTATTGCAGCGCGATCTCGCAGACGGTCGTCCCGTCCTGCTCCTCGAAATAGAGCGGCTCGGGGAAGAGCGTCTCGTTGCCGCTGTTGATCTCCTCGACCAGCTCGCGGATGCCGCCTTCGTAACAGAAGGTGTCCGAACGCTCCTTTTCGCCGCGCTTGTCCGTGAGCGTGATGGTCAGCCCCTTGTTGAGAAAGGCCAGCTCTTTCAGACGCGCACGCAGCGTGTCGTACTTGAAGACGATGGTCTCGAAGATCTCGGCATCGGGGAAGAACGTGACCTTCGTCCCCGTCTTGTCCGTGTCGCCGATGACGGCAAGCGGCCGCTGCGGCACGCCGCGGTTGTAGACCTGCTTGTAGATATGACCGTTCTGCGAGACCTCGACTTCCAGCCACTCCGAAAGCGCATTGACCGCCTTGACGCCCACGCCGTGCAGGCCCGATGAGACCTTGTACCCCGAGTCCCCGCCGAACTTGCCGCCCGCGTTGACCTTGGTAAAGACGACTTCCACCGTGGAGATCCCCTCCTTGGGATGGATCTCCGTGGGAATGCCGCGGCCGTTGTCCTCGACCGTACAGGAGCCGTCGGCATTGATGGTGACGTCCACGCGGTCACAGTATCCCGCCAACGCCTCATCGATGGAGTTGTCCACAACCTCGCTCACGAGGTGATGAAGTCCCCGCTCGTCCGTCGAACTGATATACATCCCGGGACGCTTGCGAATGTGCTCGAGCCCGTCCAGAACCTGGATCTGCTCCGCGCCGTATGCGCCCTCTACCTTCTCTGACATGACCGTCTCCTTGAATAAAATTTGCAGAAATGCCGTTTCCGCGCCCGACGCTCCCGCCGCGGCGCTCCGACAGTCTCCTCTGCGGCCCATCGCGCCGCATCCGCGCAGACATTCCCCGCGCGGAAAAATTGCTATATCCATTATAACACGCGCGCGCGTAAAAGTACAGCAAAATCGGCACGTTTCTGCATGAAATTTTCCGCAGAACGGCAAAAAAGGCGCGAAATCAGCCTTTCACGCCTTTTTATCCTATTGATTGAACGGGGATAGCCGAATGCCAAAGCGCCCCTCTGACGCCGTTTTTTGCGCCCTTTTCGCCTTGCCGCGTTCGGTCGGACACAAAGCGCCGCGTTCCGACACCTTCCGACGTCCCGTCCGCCCGCAACCGTCCCGCCGCACCCGAACAACATATTCCGATCAAGGCTCTGCCCGCCCGAACAATGCACGCCGACAACGCACCCGCGCCCGAACCGCGCGCCGTTTTTTCGCTTCGGGGTTACAACAGCGCCGATTTCCGCGGCGGGGCGGGGAATATCAGCCGAGGACAACGCGGGAATCGCGCAGGCCCTTGGGGTAGTGATTTTTGAGGACGCCGCCCGAGGCCTTGCAAAGCCCGAGGGAATGGCCGCGCCAGGTGACGATGCCCCAGCCCCTGCCCTCGCGGGAGAGCGTCTCGCCGCGCAGCCAGCGGACGCATTCCGCATCCGAGAGCTCGAAACGGCTGCGCACCTCTTCCGCGGACACCGCCATGGCGAGCGCATGGGCGGGCGTAAAGCGCTTGCCGTCGAACGTCCCCAGCTCCAGCCCCGCGCGCAGAACGTTGCCCGCGAGCGCGGGAAGTCCCGCGGGGAGCAGGTACAGCCTGTCCCCCGCCGCCGTGAGCCTGCCCGCGGGGATGCGGACGAAAAACTCCTCCGCGAACGCGGCAAACGCGCGCTCGGCCGCCGCATTGCGCGCCTGCGGGAAGGGCGGCGCGTCGCACCGCTCCCCGTCTGTCCTTTGCAAAACGGCCGCGAAATGCCCCTCGCCGCGCACCGCGTGCGGGAGGAGCAAGTGCTGTTCTATGAGCACGAAATCGGGATGACGTACGAGGAATTGTGCGACCTGGTCCTCGTTTTCTCCCCGCTCAAAGGTGCAGGTGGAATACACGAGCGTGCCACCGCCCGCGAGCATCTGCGCGGCGCTGTCGAGAATCTCGCGCTGGCGCACGATGCACCGCTCCACGTTCTGCACGCTCCACTCGGCGATCGCCGTCTCGTCCCTGCGGAACATTCCCTCGCCCGAACAGGGGGCGTCGACGAGAATTTTGTCAAAGTACTGCGGGAGCCGCGCGGCGAGCGCGGCAGGATCGGCGCTCACGACGGCGGCGTTCCGCACGCCCAGGCGCTCGACGTTCTGCGACAGGATGCGAGCACGGTCAAAGACGTATTCGTTCGCGACGAGCACGCCTTCTCCGCGCATCGCCGCGGCGAGCTGGGTGGTCTTGCCCCCGGGCGCGGCGCACAAATCGAGCACCCGTTCCCCCGGTTTTACAGCCAACAGGGGCGCGGCACACATGGCGGACGGCTCCTGCGCGTAGAAGAGCCCCGCGTGCCATGCGGGGAAATGCCCCACCTTTTCCGCCGCCGTGTAAAAGCCGCCTTCCGCCCAGGGAACGCGCTCTCCGGCGAAGGGCGCAAGCGCCGCAAAGACCTCGGCGGAGAGCTTGAGAAGGTTGGCGCGCACGCCGCGGACGGGCGGGGCGTCATAACAACGCAAAAAGGCGGGGTACGCCGCGCCCAGCCTTTTCTGCATTCGGATGATAAATTCTTCGGGAAGGTTCATGATTGTAACAACGCGCTCTCGAGATGTTCGAGCGGGACGAACGCCGCGCCCGCGGAGATCGCGTTCTGATAGCGCACGCCGCCCTGCCCGCGCGCAATGTAGACGTTGCACTCGGCGGGGTGCGAGGTGTACTTGCCGCCCGACGCAAAGATGGCGGCGACGAGATGCACCGACATGGGCACTTCCTCCTCCACTTCCTTGGAGAAACAGAACACCTTGCCCTCGAGCGAGCCGCTCTTGCTGCGGCGGTGCATGTACTTGTTGACGTAGCGGTAAAATTCCTCGTGTGCCTTGGCGCGCTTTTCGCGCTCCTCGTCGCGGGCGGCGAGATAGCTCTTGAGCCCCGGCGAGGCGAGCGGACGGATCTTGTAGTCGGCGATCTGCCCCGCGCGGATCTGATAGCGCTCGACAAAGGCGGGCACCGTCTCCGCGTTTTCGCGGCGGACGAGCGCTTCGCACACGCGCATGGTCGCATAGGCGTCGTCGACGGCGCGGTGCGGCGTGAACTCGACGCCCAGCTCCTCCGCCATCGCTCCCAGCCCGAGCTGTCGGGAGAAATCCCGCTTCACGTTCATATAGAAGAACTGCGTGTCATAGTAGCGGAACTTCAGCGAGGGAAGTTTGTAGCGGCGCGTCTCCAGATTGAGATAGTTGACGTCGTTGAGCGTCGCATGGCCGAGGACGATGTGCTCCTTGTCCTCGAGGAGCGCCTTGATCCGGGAGTACGCCGCGGGAAAGAGCGGGTACTTCTTGAAGTCCTCATAGACATAGGGCAAGACCAGCCCCTCGCCCCCCTTGCGGTCGGTGAGATGAAATTTTCCCTTGGGATTGAGCAGGATGTCCTCCCGCTCCAGCGCGCGGAAGTTCTCGTCGGTCAGGACATAGCCGAAGGCGCAGATCTTCGCCACGCTCTTATAGACGCAGGCACATTCGATGTCGAAAAAGACGTATTTCATGAACGGGGAATCAGCTTCTCCGTCCCGCCCATGTACGGACGCAGCACTGCGGGGATGTCCACGCTGCCGTCCGCGTTGAGGTGATTTTCCAGGAACGCGATGAGCATGCGGGGCGGCGCGACCACCGTGTTGTTGAGGGTGTGCGCATACGCCGTGCCCTTGTCCGTCTTGTAGCGGATGCCCAGGCGGCGCGCCTGTGCGTCGGTGAGGTTGGAGCACGACCCCACTTCAAAGTACTTCTTCTGGCGGGGACTCCACGCCTCGACGTCCACGCTGCGGTACTTGAGATCGGCCAGATCGCCCGAACAGCACTCGAGCGTGCGGACGGGAATGCCCATGGAGACGAACAGCTCGACCGTGAAGTGCCACATCTTGTCGTACCACGCCTCGCTGTCCTCGGGACGGCAGACGACGATCATCTCCTGCTTTTCAAACTGGTGGATGCGGTAGATGCCGCGCTCTTCGATGCCGTGCGCGCCCTTCTCCTTGCGGAAGCAGGGCGAATAGCTGGTGAGCGTCAGCGGAAGCTTTTCGGCGGGAAGCGTGGTGTTCATGAAACGGCCGATCATGGAGTGCTCGCTCGTGCCGATGAGGTAGAGGTCCTCGCCCTCGATCTTGTACATCATGCCGTCCATCTCTTCAAAGCTCATGACGCCCGAGACGACGTCCGAGCGGATCATGAAGGGCGGAATGACATAGGTGAATCCCTTGTTGATCATGAAATCGCGCGCATACGCCAGCACCGCGGAATGCAGGCGCGCAACGTCGCCGATCAGATAATAGAAGCCCTGCCCGCTCGTGCGGCGCGCGCTGTCCAGATCGATCGCCCCCAGCCGCTCGAGGATATCCACATGGTAAGGGACTTCAAAATCGGGAACTTTGGGCTCCAGAAAGCGCTCCCGCTCCACGTTTTCGGTGTCGTTTTTGCCGATGGGCGTATCGGCGGAAATGAAGTTGGGAATGCGCATCATGATGGCCTTGAGACGCTCGGAGACCTCGCCCGCCTCCGTCTCGATGGCGGCGAGCCGCTCGGCGTCCGCATTCACCTGCGCCTTGACTTCCTCCGCCTCCTGCGTCTTTTTCTCGCGCATGAGCTGGCCGATCTTCTTGGAGAGCGCATTGCGCGACGCGCGCAGCGTGTCCCCCTCCGTCTGCAGCGCACGGCGCTTTTCGTCGAGCGCGAGCGCTTCGTCCACGAGCGGAAGTTTGTTGTCCTGGAATTTCTTTCTGATGTTTTCGCGCACCCGGTCGGGATCGGCGCGAAGAATCGCAATGTCGATCATAATCGCCTCGTAAGAGTCTTTTTTCTCAATTATACACTCTTTTCGCGCGAATTGCAACCGTCGCGCACCGCTGTGCGAAAAAAAGCGAAACTCTTTGCGTTATTTTTGACATTTGAGCGCATACGGTGTATAATAAAAAGCGCGCGGGTCGCGCGCGAATACCCGAAAAGGGGGATTTCCGGCTTGGACAGACCGACCAACGAACCTGCCGCCGAAGAACAGGCGGAGGAACGCAAAACCGAAAAACGCTTTTCCGATCGCATGCTCGAGGGCGGTTCCGCGCCCAAGGGGCAGCTCGACAGAAAAAAACTGCTCAAACAGTTCCGCCGCGCCAAAAACATCCCGTCCGCCGAGGACGTGGAACGCTTCGACCCGTCCCCCGATGCGGGACTCACGGACGAACAGGTGCAGCTGCGCTTTTCGCAGTTTCTCTTCAACGACGTCAACAAAAAGTACTCCAAGTCCTACGCGAGCATCTTCGTAGGCAATATCTGCACCTTCTTCAACCTCCTCTGCCTCATCGTGGCGCTCGCCCTCATCTATGCGGGCGCGCCGCTTTCGCAGTTCCTCTTCGTCGCCATCTTCGCGGCGAACCTCTTCATCGGGATCATTCAGGAGATCCTCGCCAAAAAACAGATCGACCGCCTCTCCGTGCTCATCTCGGCGACCGCCAAGGTCATGCGCAACGGCATACGCACCGAGATCGGCGTGCGCGACATCGTCCTCGACGACATCATCCTGCTCGAAGCGGGACAGCAGATCCCCGCCGACTGCATCCTCCTGGACGGCATCGCAGAGGTCAACGAGTCCCTCCTGACCGGCGAGTCCGTCCCCGTCAAAAAGGCGCCCGGCGAAACGCTCTACGCCGGCTCCTACATCGCAAGCGGCTCCTGCCGCGCCCGCGCCGACAAAGTCGGCAAGGCGACGTACCTCAACTCCCTCACCTCCAAGGCGCGCAAGTACAAAAAACCGCGCTCGGAGATCATGAACTCCATCCGCCTCTTCATCCGCGTCATCGGCGTTCTCATTCCCTTCGTCGCCGCCGCCATGTTCTTCGTCAACTGGAAGGCGACCGGCTCCGACCTCAGCCTCACCATCCAGTTCACGGGCGCCGTCGTCATCGGCATGATCCCCTCCGGACTTCTCCTGCTCACCACCTTCGCCATGGCGATCGGCGTCATGCGCCTCGCCAAAAAGCAGACGCTCGTCCAGGACCTCTATTCCCTGGAAATGCTCGCCCGCGTCAACGTGCTCTGCCTCGATAAGACCGGCACCATCACCGACGGACGCATGACCGTCAACGACGTCATGATCCTCAACAACTTCGTCGACAACTCCCTCGAGGAAGTCATGGGCAGCATGCTCTCCGCCCTCGACGACAACAATCAGACGTCCATCGCCCTCTACAACCGCTTCGGACACTCCACCGCTCTCCAGGCGAGCGCGACCGTCCCCTTTTCCAGCAAGCGGAAGCTCTCCGCCGTGACCTTCGGCGAAGCGGGCACCTTCGCCATGGGCGCGCCCGAATTCGTCCTGCGCCCCATGCCCCCCAAGATCGACAAGATCGTCAAACAGTATGCGGCCGCAGGCCTGCGCGTGCTTTTGCTCGCCTACTCGCCGACCCCCATCGCGGGAGGAAAGCTCCCCAGCCTCTTCCGCCCCGCCGCGATCATCACCCTCGCCGATAACATCCGCCCCGATGCCCTCGACACCATCAAATGGTTCCGCGAAAACGACGTGGACATCAAGATCATCTCGGGCGATAACCCCGTCACCGTGTCCGAAGTCGCACGGCGCGTGGGCGTGCGCAACGCCGACAAGTACATCTCCCTCGACGGCCTCACCGAACTGGAAGTGGAAAACGTCGCGGGCCAGTACACCGTCTTCGGCCGCGTCACCCCCGAACAAAAGGCGATCCTCGTGCGCACCATCAAAAAACAGGGCAATACCGTCGCCATGACGGGCGACGGCGTCAACGACATCCTCGCCCTCAAAGAGGCCGACTGCGCCGTGTCCGTCGCCTCGGGCAGCGAAGCCGCGCGCAACGTCTCTCACCTCGTCCTCATGGACAACAACTTCCTCAACCTTCCCAGCGTCGTCTTTGAAGGCAGACGGGTCATCAACAACATCAAGTCCTCCGCCTCCCTCTACATCATGAAGACGCTCTTCACCGTCCTGCTCGCAGCATTCTGCTTCATCCTCGGCTCACAGTACTTCTTCACGACCAACAACATGCTGCTCTTTGAAATGCTCGTCACGGCGCTTCCCTCCACCGTCCTCGCCCTCCAGCCGAACGGCGAACGCGTCAAAGGGAAATTTATCCCCTTCGTCCTATCCCGCTCCATCCCCGGCGCCGTCACCCTGATCCTGTGTGTCCTCGCCGTCTACGTCGGCGTCACCGTCCTCCCGCAGGAGTTCGGCACCATTCAGGTCGACGTCAACGTCAAAGGGGAAATGATGCAGCACATCAACCCCCTCTTCGTCCTCGCCGTCACCTTCGGCGGACTGGTCATGCTCTTCCGCCTGCTCTCTCCCTTCAACCTGCTCCGCGCCGCCGTGTACGCCGTCTCCGTCGGCGTCAGCATCCTCGCCCTCGCCGTCCCCTTCCTCGGCGAACTCGTCTACACCGGCTGGTCCAACGTCGAGCTCTCCTTCACCCAGGTTTTGTATATCGCCTGCATCGTCCTGGCGGCCTTCCCCGTCTCCAAAATGCTCGTAACCCTATGCGACCTCATGAATCCCTCCGTCTGACCCGCCGCGGCCCCATAATCATGCACACGTCCGACCTGCCGCGGCCTTGTGAATCCGTTTGTCCGACCGCGCAGCGGTTTCGCGAAATCATCCGCATGACCATGTTGCGGGCTCATAATCACCCACACGTCTGCAACAAAAGCGCCCGACGCGAACATCGTCGGGCGCTTTTTCACGCTCCGTTTCAAAGCCTTTTCGCCTCTCGAAAAGCCTCCCGCGTTACCGATCGTCCAAGCGAGGCCTTGCCCCTTACCTCGGAGATTTTCCGCCGTCTTGGGGACAGTGCGTACGCCCATGTATCCGCAAAGAAAAATCGGCAAACCCTTTGATTTTTTGTATGAACTATGGTAAAATATCAAAAAGTAAAAAAGGAGCCCAATCATGGAATTGCTGACAAACGATTTTATTCAGGCGCTTCTGAGCCGGCAAAGGCAATTTTTTTCGGAAAACCGCACCTTATCCCTTGCCTCCCGCAAGGCCGCCCTATATAAACTCAAATCTGCCGTCCTGGCCAGACAGGCAGAGCTGGAGCGCGCCCTTGCCGAAGATCTCGGAAAGCACCGTCAGGAGTGCTATACGTCGGAGATCGGGTTTGTCCTCGCCGAGATCACCCACACCTGCAAGCACCTGAAATCATGGATGCGTCCCATCAGAAAGCGCGCCCCCATGTCCTTGTTTCTCTCGTCGGGGCGCATCGATAAACAGCCTCTGGGCAGCGTCCTCATCATCGGGCCGTTCAACTATCCTTTCCAGTTGCTGATCGAGCCGCTCGTCGCGGCGCTCGCCGCGGGGAACACGGCCGTGCTCAGCCCGTCCGAGCTGACGCCGCACACCGCCGCCGTCATAAAAGAGCTCATTTCGGACACCTTTCCGCCCGAGTACGTCTTCTGTTCGGACGGCGGAATCGAGAACAACGACAAACTTCTCCACAGCCGCTTTGACAAAATTTTCTTTACGGGAAGCATTTCCGTCGGCAAGATCGTCATGCGCGCCGCGGCAGAAAATCTCATCCCCGTCACCCTCGAACTGGGCGGAAAGAGCCCCGTCATCGTCACGCCGTCATCCAAGCTGAACGTCGCGTGCGAACGCATCGCCTGGGGCAAATTCATGAACGCGGGTCAGACCTGCGTAGCGCCCGACTATGTCTTTGTCCACAGGAGCATTTTCGACGATTTCCTGAAGACGTTCCGCAAAACCGTCCGTCGCTTTTACGGAGAGGACATCCGCCGCAATGCGGACTACGGCAGAATCGTCAACGAGCGCCACATGAAGCGCCTCGTCGGGATTCTGGAAAAAGATGCGGATGCCGTCGCGTTCGGCGGGGAATATGACCTTGCATCGCGTTTCCTTGCCCCGACCGTGCTCTGCCCGAAGGACATTTCCCACGCCGCGTGCATGCAGGAGGAGATCTTCGGCCCCATCCTGCCCGTTTTCCCCTACGATGATCTCGACGAAGCGCTTTCCTTCATCCGTTCGTCGGAAAAGCCTCTCGCGCTCTACCTCTTCGGGGAGGACAAACGCGAGATCGACGCAATCCTTAAGAACACGTCCTCGGGCGGCGTCTCGATAAACGATACCGTCAGCCACATCATCCACCCCGATCTTCCCTTCGGCGGCGTCGGACAGTCGGGCATGGGAAACTACCACGGCGAATTCGGCTTCCTCTGCTTTACGCACCTGCGCAGCGTCCTCACACGTTCCACGCGCATCCGCATGGACCTCGCCTATCCGCCCTTCTCCGACAAAAAACTCAAGACCATCAAAAAATACATGAAGTGATCGGATCACACTCATGTTACGCAAAAAGCCCACCCGCGTGGGCTTTTTGCTTTTCATTGTCCCCTTTTGGGCTTTGGGCAATGCCGCTCAGGAGGGCACGGAAAAAGCTCGCCGAAGCGAGCTTTTTCCGTTACCGCAATTTATTTGCGGGGATTCTTGATGTTTGCCTGAGCGGCCCCTTTGGGGCGATGTCGCTCAGGCAAATCAAAAAAGGAATCTGCGCAAGGCAGATTCCTTTTTTATTCCCTTAATTTACTTTCTGGGATTTTTGATGTTCGCCTGTCCCGGCTACAGCCGGCGGAGAGCAAACGGCCGTTTTTACCCCATTTCGGGGGCGGAGAGTTGCTTTTCGGGTACGTTTCTCCCTCTTCGCAACGCGCCGTCATTTTCTTTCCGCGCCCCTCCGTCGTAATCCTGAAATACGTCGGCTTATTCCTGAGCCACAGCCCCCACAGAAAAATATTGTCCTTCTCTACCGTAACGGTATCGATGAACTCCATGAGAACGTCTTTGTCCGCCTTCCCGTTTTCGTTTACGGTAAGTCTTCCGAGCAAGTCGCGGACGTAATCCATGTCGATACTCTCTTCCTTCGGGTGATCCTGCGCGCTTTCAAGCATGGCTTCTTTCAGTTCCTTGATCTCCTGATCGCACCTCGCCTTTACCCGAACGTATTCTTCCTTGCTGATCTCCCCGTCCGCCCGCATGGCAAGAAGAGTGTCGAGTTTCTTTTCCGCCTTTTCAATCCGCAGCTGGTATCCCGAAAAATCGCGCTTGCTCTCCGTCTTAATCTCTTTGAGCGTTTCATTCAGCGTCTTTACCGCCTCTTCGATCACGTTCTCTTTATTCTCAATAATATTGTCGAACAGCACCGCCGCCATAACGTCGAGTTTCGTTTCGTTCACGGAAGGCATGTCGCAATACCCCTCGGTATCGAGCCCGAGTTCCTGACGCTTTTCCGCACTGCCGTTGTTAAAACGCGAATAGCAACTGTAACCGAAATGCCTTTGTCCGTCCTTATCCTGCC
>ERZ1090868.1436-NODE-1438-length-12634-cov-6.398362_pt1 | contig 12634 bp, 13 predicted proteins | sample MGYA00478475_ERZ1090868 | MGnify/ENA primary metagenome ERZ1090868 (study PRJEB33644, sample SAMEA5815747) | chicken gut metagenome | biome: Chicken; feature: Gastrointestinal Tract; material: Caecum | place: Ireland | collected 2019-01-01 | study: A study of...
TGCTCAGTACCCTGTTGTGCAAGGTGTTGCGCGTAAAGGTGGGGTTTGGGTAAAAGTTTCTCAAACTTTACTTAATATACGGAAAGGGGCGGGTCCTTTGGGACCGGCGCCTTTTTTCGTCGTACGCAAAAAAACGGGACGGCCACTGCCCCGTCCCGTTTTAAAGAAGGAGAAAAACAGAACGTCTTGCCGCTCTTTATCGAACGGAACCCACCCCTCTACAAGTGGATGCCCTCCAGTATGACCGGCAGGGCGCTCTGGTATTCTTCCTCTTGTGCTGGAAAGCATCTTCACAAAAAAGCGCTTTGGTACGGCTGCGCGTACCAACCGTTCCAAAGCGTCATTGCTTTCTACGCCCTTATAGTACAACATTTCGACGGCATTTGCAAGAGGAAGACCTATACAATGTGCTGTAAAATAGATGCGTAAAATTGTGCAGTTTACACAATACCGGCGTTCTGGGTCACCCGGGTCTGGATATCGGTGCGCTGGGCGCGGTAGGTCTGGGCGTCCCCGTCCCAGCTCTCGTAGCCGTCCTGTCCCCGGTGGTCTTCCAGGTCGTAGTGGGTCAGCAGATAGTTGCCCAGCGCTTCGGTGACCTTCTGGGCGCCCAGCCAGTTCAGGTGGGTGCCGCCGTCGGCGGTGTCGGTGGTCCAGTCGATGCCGGGGTTCTGGTCTGCCATATTGAAATCCACATACGGCACGTCGTTTGCCTCGGCAAAGGCGGCGATGCCGTTATGGCGGGCCAGGTTCCAGCCCACGGCAGCGGGAACGGTGATCAGCACCACCTGACTGTCATGGTCGGCACAAAGCTGCAGAATGCGCTGCATATAGAACTGGACCAGCAGCGGAATGGGCTCGCTGACGCCGGTGTCGTACATGTAGTCGGTGTTGGGGCGCCCCGCCACATCGGTAATGGGGGTATAGCCCTTGTTCACATCCCGCCAGCTGTAGTCCTTCTCGGTCAGCAGATTTCTGGGGGTCAGGTACTTCCAGTTGTCATGGAACCGCAGCAGCGGCAGCAGTTCGTCGGCAATATCCCCCAGGGCGCTCTGCATGGTGGTTTCGCTGCCTTTTTTGGTGTAGGCGGGCGCCGTGCAAAGCACCACCACCTGGGGGTTCTGCTCCTCGTAGATCTGTTTGAGCCGGTAGTACAGGTTGTACATGGACATCCAGCCCGCAGCATAGGTGTAGCCGGTGATGCCGTGTTCATCGTACCATTTCATGGGGGCAATGCCCTGGGCGGCGTTGGAGTCCCCCAGCACCAGCACGTCGATGGTGTCAAAATCCTCCCCCAGGATACCGCCGGCGGTGTAGCCCTCCAGGTATCGGTTGGACTGGGGCATCAGGTAGTGGCCCACGGCCAGTACCAACATCAGCAGCACCAGCAGAAAAGCCACCATGCGCAGTCCGTTTTTTTGCCAGGTTTTCAGTGTCATACAACGTTACTCCCTGTGGGTCAGAACTGCGCATAGATGAACGCAGCCGGATCATAGTTGTCGCCGTAGGCGCCAAAGATCATGACGGCCAGCATACCGCCGCAGTAGACGGCCCAGCGCAGCGGCAGCGGACGGGCCGCCAGCGTTGCCCGGATGGAAACACCCCGCTCGTGGAGCAGGTCCACCGCCAGCAACACCAGCGCGCCCACAGCCAGCACCCAGAGATCCCGGATGTCCAGCTTGATGAGCAGACTGCCGGCGTAGGGACGCCGCAGACTGGCCAGCATCTCCAGGGCCGCACGGGTGCCGTTGGCCCGGAAAAGCAGCATGCCCAGATTGACCAGCACAAAGGTGCGCGCCACCTGCCACAGCCGGTAAATCCGGTGCTCCCGCCACTGGGGCAGCCGGGGCAGCAGGCGCAGCAGCGCGGGTTCCGCCGCCTGGCCCAGCCATTGCAGGAAAAAGTAATACAGGCCGTACACCACGTACAACCAGCCGGCACCATGCCACAGGCCGATGGCCAGCCAGGTCAGCAGCAGGCCGGCCCATACCGGCAGACTGCGCCCCAGCGCGGCGCCGAACCGGGTGTTGCACCATTTGCCGAACCGCAGCATGGGTTTGCTGACGATGACCGGCTGGAACAGGTATTCCCGCAGCCAGGCACCCAGGGTGATGTGCCAGCGCCGCCAGAATTCCCCGATGCTGCGGGAAAAGAAAGGCTGGCGGAAGTTTTCTGCCAGCGGCACGCCGAAGCATTCGGCGGCACCCACCACCATGTCCATGCAGCCGGAAAACTCCGCGTAAAGCTGCAGGGTGTACAGCAGGGTGCCCACCACCACGGCGGCGCCGGAATACTGGGTCCAGTCGTCAAAAACGGCTTTCACGTACATGTTGGCACGGTCGGCCAGGATCAGTTTTTTCATCATGCCCCAGAGGATGCGCTGTACGCCGAAGGTGAAGGCCCGGTAATCCGGTTTGGGCGGGTCCAGCAGCGCGGGGGAAATCTGCCCCCAGCGGTCAAAGGGCCCCTCCACCACGTGGGGCCAGAAGCTCAGGTAGAGCAGTATCTGCCAGTAGTGGACGGCGGGCCGGGTGGTACCGCGGCGCACATCCACCAGATAGCTGATGGCCATCAGGGTGAAAAAGCTCAACCCCACCGGTTGTACCAGCGTGGGGGTGGCGATCTGCCAGCCCATGGGCAGCCGGGCCAGCAGGCTGTTCGCCGTCCGTACCAGGAAGGGCAGGTACTTCAGCCAGACCAACAGTCCCAGCAAAGCCACAGAACCGCCCGCCGCCAGACTTTTCTGCAGGGCGGTGAAGGACTTTTTGGCAGCTTTGCGGGCGCCCGGGTCCAGGGCCGGGGTGGTGGCGGCCTGCAGATCCTGCAGCCGGCCCAGCCAGAGCCCCAGGGCCCAGGTCAGGGCGGCGGCCAGCAGCAGCCACACCGTGTAGGTGCCGGCCATCAGCCAGTAGAACACCAGGCTGCCGCCCAGCAGGGCCACCGGGCGGTACCGCTGGGGCAGCAGTGCCCAGGCCAGCCAGCACAGGGGCAAAAAGATGCATAAGTAGGGAAATGAGTTATAAGCCATAGACGAACTCCCTCCGGATCACGGCGGTGGAGCGTTACGCCTCCAGCCGGTTGACCAAGGCCAGGATGGCGTTGGCAGTGTGAAAGTTTTCCTCTTTCAGGTCTAGCGGGCTGATCTCCAGATCAAATTCCTCGGCCAGGGCCATCACCACCGACATGATTTCCACCGAGTCCAGCAAGCCGGTGCGGACCAGTTCGTCGTCGGGACCGGCGGACAGGCCGGGTTTCACTTCGGCCAGAATTTTCATGATTTCATCGATTGTATGCATGGTTCAATCCTCCTTCAGTTGGGCGCGCAAAGCGGCGCGGTCAATCTTTCCGTTCTGGTTCTGGGGCATTGCCTTTAAACGGCGGTACAGCGCGGGCTGCATATAGCCGGGCAGCCGGTCCGCCAGCCGGGCGCGCAGGGCATCGGTCAGATCGCGCCCCGCGGTAAAGAAGAGCACCAGCCGGTCCCGGGGAACATCGTACAGGCAGGCACAGCTCTGCAGGCCCTCCTGTCCGTAGGCGGCCGTCTCGATCTCGCCCAGCTCGATGCGGTACCCCATGTGTTTGATCTGGTTGTCGGTGCGCCCCATGTACCGCAACAGCCCGTCTTCCCCATAGCACACCAGGGCCCCGGTGCGGTAGATGGTTTCGGGGTAATGGGGCTGCAGGGGATTGGGGCAGAACCGCTGGGCGGTTTTTTCGGGCATGTTGTAGTAGCCCGCCGCCAGGAAACTGCCCCGCACACAGAGCTCGCCCACCTGGCCGGGGGCTGCCGGCCGGTTGTCTTCGGTGAGCACCAGCAGCCCGCAGTTGTCGCAGGCGCGGCCGATGGGCAACGGCTCATCATCGGCAAAGGGACGGTCCACAATGTAATAGGCGCAGATATCGGTGGTCTCGGTGGGACCGAACAGATTGGCGAACAGTGCCGCCGGGTAGTGGGCACGCCAGTAGTTCAGGTAGGGGGTGGGCATCGTTTCCCCCGCGAACAGAATGGTGCGCAGCGGGGGCAGAGCCGTATAGTCCAGGGCCTTCCAGCGTACCACACCCCCCAGGGCCGAGGGCACCCAGTACAGTGTGTTGACACCGTGGGTGGTCAGGTAGTCCAGCAGCTGCACCGGAAAGGAGAACAGCCGCTTGGGCAGTACCTGCAACTGGGCGCCGGTGCGCAGGGCGGTGTACAGATCGGTCACCGACATGGAAAAATAAAAGGGCGTCTGGTTGCCGAAGACGGTGGTCTCGTCTATGCCGAAGGTCTCGGCGGCCCAGGCACTGTAGGCCAGTACGGCCCGGTGCTGGACGGCCACCCCCTTGGGGGCACCGGTGGAACCGGAGGTGAACAGCACATAGGCCAGATCCACATCCAGGGCGTCCTGCCGCAAACGCTGCAGCAGGTAGGGGTCCGGTTCCTCGGTACAGGCAGATTCCCACAGCAGCAGGGGGCAGTCAAGACCCAGGGCTTCGGCGGAGGCCCGGTGTTCCTCGTCGGTGACCAGCAGGACGGGGGCCAGCTGGTCGGTGATCCGCCGCACCCGCTCGGGGGGCTGGGCGGTGTCCAGCACGGTGTAAAAACCGCCCGCCGCCAGGGTGCCCAGCATGGTCAGCAGACAGGGGACCCGGTGATCCAGATAGAGGGCCACCGGGCGGCGCTGTACCCCCTGCCGGGCCAGCGCAGTGCCGACGCGCTGTACGGCCAGGGCCACTTCGGCCCAGGTCAGCGTGCCGGCTTCATCGCCGAAGGCGGGGCGCTCGGGCCAGCGACGGGCCGTGGCGTCCAGACATTCCAAAAGATGTTTCATAGTTCGTCCTTTTTGTGGAGTTCTTGCGGGAAGTGATTTCAGTATAGCATATTTGGCGTTAAAAAAATGTAAAGAAATCGAGAAAAAGCGCGTAGAACCGGATTTAGAACGGATCTGCGCGCTTTTTTTACTGAAATTTTACAGGATGAGTTTTACTGGGCGTCGACGGGAACGATCCAGCCCTTGGTGTCGGGCAGCTTGCCCCACTGGATGCCGGTCAGCGTGTCGTAGAGTTTCTGGGTCAGCTCGCCGATCTTGCCGCCGCTGATGTGGGCCACTTTGCCCTCCCAGTCCAGCTCCTTGACGGGGGAGACCACAGCCGCGGTGCCGGTGCCGAAGACTTCTTCCAGCTTGCCCTCGTCGGCAGCCTTCATGACGTCGGCGATGGCCAGCTTGCCCTCGATGACCTCGTAGCCCCAGTCCTTGAGCAGCTCGATGATGGAGCGGCGGGTGACGCCGGGCAGCACGGTGCCGGTGCAGGCCGCCGTGTAGATCTTGCCGTCGATCTTGAACATGATGTTCATGGAACCGACTTCTTCCACGTACTTCTTTTCCACGCCGTCCAGCCACAGCACCTGGCTGAAACCGCGTTCCTCGGCCAGCTCACCGGCCTTGATGGAAGCCGCGTAGTTGCCGCCGCACTTGGTGAAACCGGTCAGGCCCGGGGCGGCACGGATGTATTCGTCTTCCACGTAGATGCGCACGGGATCCAGACCCTCGGCGTAGTAGGCGCCGGAAGGCGAGCAGATGATGGCAAAACGATAATGCTTGGCGGCATGCACGCCCAGGCCCACATCGGTGGCGATGCAGAAGGGGCGGATATACAGCGAGGCGCCGTCCGAATGGGGCACCCAGTCGCGGTCCACATCCACAATGGCCTTGACCGCCTGGACAAAGTCCTCCGGCGGAATGGGGGGCATGCCCAGACGATCGGCCGAATCGTTGAAACGGTTGGCATTGCAGTCGGGGCGGAACAGCTGGATCTTGCCCTCTGCGGTGCGGTAGGCCTTCATGCCCTCAAAAATTTCCTGGGCGTAGTGGAATACCGTGGTGGCGGGGTCCATGTCCCAGGGGCCGTACGGTACAATGCGGGCGTCGTGCCAGCCTTCGCCCTCGGTATAATCCATCAGGAACATATGGTCGCTGAAGATTTTACCAAACCCGAGTTTGCTTTCGTCCTGCGGCTTCGCCTTGGGCGCAGTCGTTTTGGTGATCTTGATGTCCAACATGATTTACACTCTCCCTATTGATCTCAATGCCGCCAGGCGGGCCGCCGCACAGCAACCCGGAAGCAGTTACCCACATTATAGCGCTGTAAAGCGGTAAAAACAAGCCCCCTTTTGCAGGAAAAATCTCTGCGGGCAGCGGTTGCGGTGCCGGAGAAAATGCGGTACAATGGGTCTGTATGAGCGTGACGGAAAGGAAAGGACGATACCTTTATGAAAAAAGGCGTTATATTTGATATGGACGGGCTGATGTTTGACACCGAGCGCCTCTGGGATACCTTCTGGGAGCCGGCCTGTGAGGCCCTGGGCGTGCCCATGCCCGCCGACCGGGCAGCCTTCTATGCCAGCGGCCGCGGTCTGGCCGGGCAATATCTGCTGGAGCATATCCGCGAATACTTCCCCATGATCGATCCCCAGAAAATGCTGGACAAGGTCTGGCAGGTGGGGGATGCGCGCTTCGCCCAGGGGGTGCCCTGCAAACCGGGACTGAAGGAACTGCTGGCCACCCTGGAAGAAAAGGGGATTCCCCGCATTGTGGCCAGTTCCAGTCCGCGGAATATGATCGAGCAGAACCTGCAGACCACCGGTACGGCGCGCTATTTCCACGATGTGGTCTGTGGTGCCGATGTGCAGCGCAGCAAGCCTGCCCCCGACATCTTCCTGGAGGCGGCCCGCCGTCTGGGGCTGGATTGTCGGGACTGTGTGGTGCTGGAGGACAGCTTCAACGGGGTGCGTGCCGGCCATGCCGCCGGGGCGCTGACCGTCATGGTGCCCGACCTGGCCCAGCCCGATGAAGAAATCCGGCAGCTGTACGACTACTGCTGCCACGACCTGTTCGAGGTACGGGATCTGTTGCTGGCGGGCAAACTGTAACCAAAAAGAGCGACCGGCCGCTTGTATTGCGGCCGGTTTTGCGCTATACTGTGAGATGGCAGCCTTGCGGCTGTACATTTGCGCTGTACTCCCGAAGTGTAGGAGACGGCAGCAGGAGGAAAATTGAATATGAAATCTCGTACCAACGTCCGTTGGCTCACCCAGCTTGCGCTGCTAGTGGCCATTCTGCTTGTGCTGAACTATACGCCGCTGGGCTATCTGCAGATCGGCCCGCTGTCGGCGTCGCTGCTCACGGTGCCGGTGGCCATCGGCGCCATGACGATGGGCCCCACGGCCGGGGCCATTCTGGGGGCAGTGTTCGGTGCCACCAGTTTTCTCCAGGCGGTGGAGGGCAAAAGCGCCATGAGCGCCGCGCTGTTCAGCGCCAGTCCGGCGGGCACCTTTGTGGTCTGCGTGGTGGCCCGGGTCCTGATGGGCCTTTGCGCGGCGTGGATTTTCCGGGGGCTGTGCAAGGTACTGCCCAAACAGCAGAAGTTCTGCTGCTTTGCCGGGGCATTGTCCGCACCGGTACTGAACACGGTGTTTTTCATGGGCTTTCTGGTACTGTTTTTCTATCACATTGACTATGTGCAAAACCTGGCCCAGACGCTGGGGGCCGATAACGTCTTTATGTTTATCGTCCTGCTGGTGGGGATTCAGGCGGTGGTTGAGTGGGTCATCTGCTGCCTGGTGGCGGGGGCCGTCACCCTGCCGGTGCGCAAATTCCTCAAATTGAACTGAACATTCTGCCCCGGGTCGCAAGGCCCGGGGCTTTTTGTCTGGATTTGCTGCCCGTTGTGTGGTACGATACAAGAAAACCCACAGGAGGAGATGCACCATGATCAACCGCAATCTTGTCACCGCTGCCCAGATGAAGGCCATTGAACGGGCCGCCGACCAGGCAGGTCTGTCGTATCTTCAGATGATGGAAAACGCCGGGCAGGCCGCCTGGGCGGAGGTGGTCCGCCGTTTTGCCGTACCGGGCCGGCTGCTGGTGGTAACGGGCAAGGGAAACAACGGCGGCGACGGGTTTGTCATGGCCCGGCTGGCCGTCCAGTCTGGCTGGCAGGTGACGGTCTGGCTGGCCGAGGGGGAGCCCCGCACGGCCGATGCCCTCGCCAACCGGGAGAGGCTGCGGGCATTGCCTGTCACCGTGCTGCCCCGGGACACCCCGCCGGACCCGCAGGCCTGGACGGTGGCGGTGGATGCGGTGTACGGCACCGGATTCCACGGGACCCTGCGCCCGGAGGGACAGGCTGCCTGCGAACTGCTGCACAAAGCGCGGGCGGCGGGAGCCCTTTTGCTGGCGGTGGACTTGCCCAGCGGCCTGACCGCCGATACCGGCGAGGCGGCGCCCGGCGCGGTGCGGGCCGACCTGACGGTGGCCTTTGACAGCCGCAAGCCGGTACACGCCGATCCCCGGGCGGCGGAATTCTGCGGCGAGATTGTGCTGGCGGACATCGGCATCCCCGAGTCCTGTCACCGGGTGTGACAAAAAAGAGTTCCCAAAGGCGATCCTTTATGGTACACTGTGGGGACACGGCCCGGCCTACTACCTGCATGCCCTGTTTGTGCCCAAGGGCAGCCGCCGCACCCACTCCGTACTGGCGGCGCTGTTCGCCCTGTCGGGACTGCTGTGCTGGTGCGGCATCAGCCAGGTCACCAGCAACTCCATCTCGGCTTCCTTCGAAAACGCCTTTCACATTCCGCCACTCTATTCCACCCTGGCCCTGGTGGCGGTGGCGGCCTTTATTGTGCTGCGCAAAAACGCCACTGTCCGGGTGCTGGACCGCATGGTGCCGATCATGGCGGCCTGCTACTTTTTCATTACGCTGTTCATCATCCTGAAAAACGCCCCGCTGCTGCCCGGTGTGTTCGGACGCATCTTTGCCGAAGCCTTCGGCCTGCGGCAGGTGGTGGGCGGCGGCATGGGCGCCGTTATCATGAACGGCACCAAACGGGGGCTTTTTTCCAACGAGGCCGGGTCCGGCTCGGCGCCCTGTGCGGCGGCGGCCTCCCATATTGATCACCCCGCCAAGGCGGGACTGCTGCAGGTGCTGGGGGTCTTTATCGACACGCTGGTCATCTGCAGCTGTTCCGCCATGATCATGCTGCTGACCCCGGTGGAACAGACCGCCGGCCTGGAGGGGATGGACCTGCTCCAGGCGGCCATGCAGTATCATCTGGGCACCTTCGGCGTTGTCTTTATCGCGGTGATTCTTTGGCTGTTCAGTCTGTCCACCTTTTTGGGCATTCTGTTTTATGCCCGGTCCAACGTGGCGTATCTCTTCGGCGACCACTGGGGCGCCCAACTGGCCTACAAGGTTCTGGCCCTGGCCATGTTGTTTGTGGGGGGCCTGGCCACCTACCAGTTCGTGTGGGATCTGGGAGATGTGGGCGTGGGGCTCATGACCATCTTCAATATGATCGCTCTGTTCCCGCTGGCCCCCAGGGCGCTGGATTCCCTGCGGGACTATGAAGCTCACATCGAAAAGAAAAAGAAGTAAGATGAAACGCACCGCCGACAAGCGGTGCGTTTTTTGGGTACTGCCGATTTTCCCTTGACAGAAGCCTCTAAAAAGCGTGCATTGGTTAGGAACCTAAGAAATAGGAGGCCGCCATGCTCTCATTGACCAAAAGCGCCGCCCGCTATGTCAGCAAACTTTCCAACAAAATCCGCCGCAAGCTGGACGGTTTTTCCTGCCGGGACTCCTTCAGCGGGTCCCAGGGCCGGACGCTGCACTTTCTGTTGGCCCAGACCGAGGACATTTTCCAGAAGGATATCGAGGAGGAGTACAGCATCCGCCCCTCCACGGCCAGCCAGATGCTCAACCAGATGGAGGAAAACGGACTGATCCGCCGGGAGGCCATGCCCTATGACCACCGCCTCAAGCGGATTGTCCTTACAGAAAAGGCGCTGACCTACCGTCAGCGGGTGGTGCATGACCTGACCGATCTGGAGCAGACGCTGACCCGGGATATTCCGGAGGAGGACCTGGCGGTATTTTTCCGGGTGGTGGAAAAAATGATGGATAACCTGTCCTGAGCGGATGGGTTATCCCGTATTTTTTGCCCATACAATTAGGAACCTAAGTATTGGAAAGGACGATTCTATGAAGCCTGTCAACGCATTTACCCAGGGAAAACTGTTCCCGATGATTTTGCAGTATTCCATCCCGGCGGCCATTTCGCTGCTGATCACCGCCATCTACAACATTGTAGACCGCATCTTTGTGGGCAACTGCAACGGCACTTCGGCGTTGGCGGGACTGTCCATCTGTTTTCCCCTCTCTTACATGATGATGGCCTTTGGTCTGACCTGCAGCGCCGGCGGTGCGTCGCTGTTCAGCCTGTTTGCGGGGCGTGGCGAACAGAAGCAGATGAACGCTTCCTTTGGCAATGCGCTGGTGCTGGTGACCGTGTCGGAACTGGCGCTGACGGCGTTTCTGCAGGCTTTTGCCGACCCTTTGCTGCGGGTGTTCGGTGTGACCGAAACGGCCTACGACTATGCCCTGACCTATTACCGCATTGTGGCGCTGGGCTGCCTGCTGCAAGGGCTGACCCAGGTGTTCTGTGATTTCGTCCGCGTTTCGGGGCGGCCGGTGCTGGGCATGTGCGTCACCGGCATCGGGGCGGTAACCAACATCCTGCTGGATGCGCTGTTCGTGGCCGTGCTGGGCTGGGGTGTGGCCGGTGCGGCCTGGGCCACCGTCATCGGACAGGGGTGCTCGGTGGTGTTTGGTGCCTGCCTGATCGGCAGGGGATACACCCAGGTGGAAATCCGGCGGGAAACCTTTTGCTGGAATGCCGGTCTGGCCCGCAAGATTGTCTCCTGCGGGTTTGCCTTCTGGATTGCCCAGATGGCCATGGGGCTCATCAGCCTGGTCTACAACGGCCAGCTGGGCAAGTACGGCGGGGATACGGCCATCAGCGTCTATGCGGTGGTGGCCAGTATCATGACCTTTGTGATCATGCCGGCCAGCGGCATCAGTCAGGGCATCCAGCCCATTGTGGGCAACAATTACGGCGCCGGGCAGTACCGGCGGGTCATGCAGACGCTCTACCTGGCGTCGGCGGTGTCGGTTGCGGTCACCTGCGTGATCTGGCTGGTGGTGATGCTCTGCCCCCAGGCCATTCTGCTGGCCTTCGGTGCCACCGAGGAAATGCTGCAGATCGGCGTACCCGGTCTTCGCCTCAACTTCTGCATCACCCCCATCCTGGGGTTTGTCATGCTGGTTACCACCTTCTTCCAGTCCCTCAACAAGCCGCTGCCCTCCATCGTCATCACCTTTTTGCGGCAGATTCTTTTCCTGATCCCTTTCCTCTACCTGTTCCCTCTGGTGTGGGGTATCCATGGGATCTTTGTGGCCCAGCCGGTCAGCGATGCCCTGGCCCTGGTGCTCTGCATCGTGCTGGTGGCGCAGGAACAACACCTGCTGAACCGGAAACAGCGGCAGGAAGCCGCGCAGACCCTCTGAGAAAAAGCGGTTGCCCGTCCTTTGTCATGGCGTGTATAATATAGACAACGGAATGGAACTTGCCTGAAAAAAGGAGATGGTATCATGGCGTACCCGTCCGAAGAAGTGGTGCAAACCTGGTTGAAGGCCCTGCAGGGATTGAATGTCCATGTGAAAAAAATGTTCGGATGCTATTGCCTCTATTGTGACGACCAGCCGGTGGGCTGGCTCAGCGGGGAGATGCTCTCTTTGCGGGAAGTGGGACTGCCCGACCTGCCGGCCGACCTGAAACGTCCGGCACCGGGAGATAAGATTCAGGAAATTCCCATCCCGCTGGAATACAGCCGGTGTGCATGGCTGCCCCGTGCGGTGCAGGACACGGCCAACCGGCGCAAAAAGGAATAAGCTATGTATAAAATTTTGTTTGTGTGCCAGATCTGAAAAAAGAACCGTACAACAAGTGTTTTTTTTCGTTTCAACATCCATTTTACCAACGGCTTACCAATATTTCTGGAGAGCCAGGCTCGTCATTTTGTGTCTAAAAGGAAAAGCCGAAATAAAATTAGACATGGATTCTGTGAGAGGTATATATTGTATGTTAAATAGTAAAGGATTTGATTTATGGGCGGATGGATATGATAAAAGTGTTAGCGTGTCCGATGATTGTGATACATACCCATTTGCTGGATATAAAGCCATTTTAAACGAAATTTATAATAGAGTACTTTCTGGTACTGGAAAGAAAGTGCTTGATATCGGATTTGGTACAGGAACACTTACTTCAAAACTCTACGAACAGGGATGTTGCGTTTTTGGACAGGATTTTTCCGGCAAAATGATAGAATTGGCGCAGAAAAAGATGCCGAAGGCCAAACTGTATCAGGGAGACTTTTCCCGTGGATTGGTAAATGATCTGAAGCAACTTCAGTATGATGCTATTATTGCTACATATTCCTTGCATCATCTGACAGACCATCAGAAAATCAGTTTCCTGGGCGAATTGTTACCTTTGTTAAATGAGGGTGGATGCATTTATATTGGAGATGTTGCTTTTGCAACCCGTGATGAGTTGGAAAAATGCAAGTTACAGGCTGGTGACGAATGGGATGAGACGGAAATTTACTTTGTGTTCGACGAATTGAAAAGAGCTCTCCCGAAATTGGTATTTGAACCGATGTCTTATTGTGCGGGAATATTGACTTTAAAAAAATAAATTTATCAGAAAATGAGGAATAGTTGAAATGGAGGCGCTATAATAACATGAAGA
>ERZ1090868.1437-NODE-1439-length-12626-cov-7.574338_pt1 | contig 12626 bp, 12 predicted proteins | sample MGYA00478475_ERZ1090868 | MGnify/ENA primary metagenome ERZ1090868 (study PRJEB33644, sample SAMEA5815747) | chicken gut metagenome | biome: Chicken; feature: Gastrointestinal Tract; material: Caecum | place: Ireland | collected 2019-01-01 | study: A study of...
CCCACGGCGACGCCTGCCCCGGCCACGGCAATCCCCCAGACCGGCGATGCCAGCCATCCCGCCCTGTGGGCCCTGCTGCTGGTGGCTTCGGCCGGTGCAGCGGCGGTCCTGTGGGTGTACAAGCGCAAGCGGCAGTGATGCCGGACGCCTGACTCCCGGGCCGTGAACTGACAACAACAGAACAAAGGACCCGGACCGTTTGGTCCGGGTCCTTTGTGTTTTGGGGAAAAATGTGGTATGGTAGTAAAAAACAGCCAAGGCCCGTGGGGCCATGCAGAAAGGAAGAACGCGATATGACAGGAACCTGGCTGATGCTGTGGGACGGCATCCTGTTTGTGGTGGTGCTGGCGGCCGGGCTGGGGCTGCGGCTGCTGCCCGGGCGGCAGGGCAAGGCGCCCTCGGCCCTGCGCCGCCGGTGCGGCGTGCGGGTGGCGGCGGCCTCGCTGCTCTTTGCGGTGGCGGCCCCCCTGGACAGCTGGAAACCAGGCCTGGGGGTGCTGCTCTCGATGGCCGGCATGATGGCCGTGCTGGCCTGGTGTCTGGTGAGCGTCTGCCAGAACCTGGACGGCAAGGACTGAACCCCAACCCACAACCGAAAGGGCCGTGCCCCCGGACAAGGGGTACGGCCCTTTTTGTATGCATTTTCTTCGGCGGGGAAGGCGGCTCAGGCCGGTTCCTCGGCAAAGTTGCCAGTGTACAGCTGGTAATACTTGCCATGCTTGGCGATGAGCTCGTCGTGGGTGCCGCGCTCGATGATGCGGCCCTGTTCCATGACCATGATGCAGTCTGAGTTGCGCACGGTGGACAGACGGTGGGCGATGACAAAGGTGGTGCGCCCCGTCATCAGGGCGTCCATGCCGTCCTGGACCAGCTTCTCGGTGCGGGTGTCGATGGAGGAGGTGGCCTCGTCCAGGATCAGCACCGGCGGGTCGGCCACCGCCGCCCGGGCAATGGCCAGCAGCTGCCGCTGGCCCTGGCTCAGGTTGGCACCGTCGCCGGTGAGCATCGTGTTGTAGCCGTCGGGCAGGCGGCGGATGAAGTCGTCGGCGTTGGCCAGTTTGGCGGCGGCCATGCACTCCTCGTCGGTGGCCTCCAGGTTGCCGTAGCGGATGTTCTCCATGACCGTGCCGGTGAACAGGTGGGTGTCCTGCAGCACGATGCCCAGGCTGCGGCGCAGATCGTCCTTCTTGATCTTGTTGATGTTGATGCCGTCATAGCGGATTTTGCCGTCCGCAATGTCGTAGAAGCGGTTGATCAGGTTGGTGATGGTGGTTTTGCCGGCGCCGGTGGCGCCCACAAAGGCGATCTTCTGGCCCGGTTTGGCCCACAGGCTGATGTTGTGCAGCACCAGTTTTTCCGGCGTATAGCCGAAGTCCACATCGTCCAGCACCACGCTGCCTTCCAGCTTGGTGTAGGTGACGGTGCCGTCCGCCTTGTGGGGATGCTTCCAGGCCCAGACGTTGGTGCGATAATCCACCGGGCGCAGGCTGCCGTCCGCCTCCTCCTGGGCGTTGACCAGTTCCACGTAGCCGTCGTCGGCTTCGGGGGTCTGGTCCATCAGGTCAAAGACACGCTGGGCACCGGCCGCCGCCGTGACCACAAAGTTGACCTGCTGGCTGATCTGGGTGATGGGGTTGGTGAAGCTCTTGTTCAGTCCCACAAAGGTGATGACGGTGCCCAGGGTGACCCCGGCCAGCCCGTTGATGCCCAGCACCGCGCCCACAATGGCCACCAGCACGTAGCTGATCCAGCCGATGTTGGCGTTGATGGGCATGAGCAGGTTGGCGTAGCGGTTGGCCTTGTCGGCGCTGTCCCGCAGCTGGTCGTTGACGGCGCGGAAATCCCGCAGGGCGGCTTCCTCGTGGCAGAAGACCTTGACTACCTTCTGGCCATCCAGCATCTCCTCGATGAAGCCGTCCACCAGGCCCAGGTCCCGCTGCTGTTGGGCGTAGTATTTGCCGGACAGCTTGGAGAAGTTGACGGTGACCAGCACCATGACACAGGCCGTCAGCAGCGAGATGACGGTAAGCGCCGGGTTGAGCAGGATCATCGTGATGAGGGTGGCGATCATCGTCACGCTGGTGTTGATGATCTGGGGGATGCTCTGGCTCAGCAGCTGGCGCAGGGTGTCGATGTCGTTGGTGTACACCGACATGATGTCACCATGGGCGTGGGTGTCGAAGTAGGCGATGGGCAGTGATTCCATCTTGTGGAACAGCTCGTTGCGCAGCCGCCGCATGGTGCCCTGGCTGACCGAGACCATGATGCGGTTGTAGGCAAAAGCCGTGACCACGCCCACCGCCAGGATGCAGGCCAGGCGAATCAGGCTGGCTGCCAGGCCGGAAAAGTCGGTGGAGCCGGTGTTGAGCATGGGCAGGATGTAGTCGTCCACCAGCGTCTGGGGGAAGGTGGCGCCGGTGACGGTGGCCACCGCCGTGACCAGAATGCAGGCGATGACCAGCGCAAAGGGCAGGGCATAATAATGCAGCATATAGCGCAGAACCCGGTTGAGCACCTTCATGGGTGCCGGACGGGCCCCGTTGGGTTGTTTCATGGCAAATCCTCCTTTCAGGCCGGCTGGTCGAAGTCGCCGCCGCCCTTGACCTGGGACTCGTAGATCTCCTGGTAGATGGCGTTGGTCTTGAGCAGGTTTTCGTGGGTGTCAAAGGCGTTGATCTTGCCGCCGTCCAGTACCAGGATGCGGTCGGCGTCCTGCACGCTGGAAATGCGCTGGGCAATGATGATCTTGGTGGTGCCGGGAATGGTCTTGGCAAAGGCCGCCCGGATCTTGGCGTCGGTGGCGGTGTCCACCGCGCTGGTGGAGTCGTCCAGGATCAGCACCTTGGGTTTCTTCAGCAGGGCGCGGGCGATGCAGAGGCGCTGCTTTTGGCCGCCCGACACGTTGTTGCCGCCCCGCTCGATGCGGGTGTGGTAGCCGTCGGGCATGCGGTCGATGAACTCATCGGCACAGGCAGCCTTGCAGGCGGCGATGCACTCCTCGTCGGTGGCGTCGGGGTTGCCCCAGCGCAGGTTGTCGAGAATCGTGCCCGAGAACAGGGTGTTCTTCTGCAGTACCACCGACACCTGGTTGCGCAGGGCCTCCATGTCGTAGCGGCGCACGTCCAGGCCGCCCACCCTGACGGCGCCGGTGTCCACGTCGTACAGCCGGCAGATCAGGTTCACCAGGCTGGATTTGCCCGAGCCGGTGCCGCCGATGACGCCGATGGTCTCGCCGGAACGGATGTGCAGGTCGATGTCCGACAGGGCGTTCTTGCCGCTGCCGTGCTTGTAGGAAAAGTTCACGTGGTCAAAGTCGATGCTGCCGTCGGCCACCTCGGTGACCGGGTTCTCGGGGTCGTGGAGGTCGGGGGTCTCGGTGAGCACCTCGCTGATACGGCGGATGCTGGCCAGCGACATGCTGATCATGACCACCACCATGGACAGCATCATCAGGCTCATGAGGAGCGCCATGATGTAGCTGAACAGGCTGGTCAGGTCGCCGGTGGTCATGCTGCCGCCCACAATGAACTGGGCGCCCAGCCAGGACACCGAGATGATGCAGAAATAGACGGCCACCATCATGGCCGGGTTGTTGAAGGCCAGCAGCCCTTCGGCCTTGACGAACAGCCGGTAGAGGTTGCCCGAAGCCTTGCTGAACTTATCGTTCTCGTACCGTTCCCGGACGAAGGCCTTGACCACCCGGATGGCCGAGATATTCTCCTGCACGCTGGCGTTCAGGTCATCGTATTTCTGGAACACCTCGTTGAAGATGCGCAGCGTCACCACCATGATGGAACCGATGACCGCCACCAGGAAGATCACCGCGATGAAGAACATGGCGCTGAGCCGCGGGCTGATGTAGATGCACATGGCGTAGCTGAACACCAGGGTCAGCGGGCTGCGTACCGCCACGCGGATGACCATCATGAAGGCGTTCTGCACGTTGGTGATGTCGGTGGTCATACGGGTGACCAGGCCCGGCACGCTGAACTTGTCGATGTTGGAAAAGGAAAAGGTCTGGATGCGGGCATAGATGGCTTCCCGCAGGTTGGCGGCCAGCCCCGACGAGGCCGCGGCCGCCGCCTTGCCGGCGAAGGCACCGCAGGCCAGGCTGATGAAGGCCATGACAATCATCAGGGCGCCGTACCGGTAGACCGCTCCCAGGTTGGCCGCCTGCAGACCGTCATCGATGATGCGGGCCGTGACGAAGGGAAGCAGAATCTCCATCACCACTTCCAGGGCGGTCAGACCGATGCAGGTCCAGGCATTGCGTTTGTACTGTTTGAGTTGCTGCAATACAGTCTTCACTTTCTTCACTCCTTTGTCATAAGGAAATACTTCTTTACGGTAAAGGATTATAGCACGACCCGGGTAGATTGAGAATTTCAAAAGTTTGTTCGACGTTAGTAAATATCGAATGAAATATTGCAAAATATAAAAAGGTGGGGTATACTGAACCTGTTAGCCACAGAAAGGGGACCTGCCATGAATACCCAGCAGCTGTTGTGTTTCGTCTGTGTGGCGGACCGGCTGAACTTTACCAAGGCGGCGGAGGATCTGTTCCTGTCACCCCCCACCGTGACCCATCACATCCAGACCCTGGAGGCGGAGCTGGGCACGCCGCTGCTCATCCGCAATTCCAAGATGGTCCGGCTGACCGACGCCGGGCGAGGGTTCTACAACGACGCCAAGGAGATTCTGGCCAAGATCGAGATTGCCCAGAAAAAGCTCCACGATGCCAGCCACACCCAGGTGCGGCTGTTTCACATCGGTTGCACCAGCAGCACCGAACTGCGCTACCTGAAGGCGCCGCTGCGGCATCTGGGGGAAAAATACCCGGGGTTCAGCCCCATTCTGCATGTGCAGGACTACTTCAGCCTGAAAAAGATGTTTGAGGCCGAGCAGCTGGACGTGATGCTGTGCACCCGCAACATGATCTACAAGCTGCCCAACTGCCAGTTCCACCCCATGGCCGAGGCCCGGCTGTTTGCGGTGCTGCCCAAGGATTCCCCCCTGGCCGCCCGGCCCAGCCTGACCTTTGCGGATTTGCAGGACCAGCGCATCCTGACGCTGCACCCCCGTATGGTGCCCTTTGAGCAGAGCAGCCGGCTGCGGGACTGGATCATCGCCCACGGGCAGAACCAGATGGACATCCACTGCGAGAGTGACCGGGCGGGCATCCTGCTGGCGGAATGCGGCTACGGCGTGGCGATTTTCCCGGAATTTTACAGCGAGGCCCTGCCCGACACGCTGGTGCGCCGTCCCTTTGCGCCGGACTGCCCGCCGGTGCCCTTCGGGCTGGCCTGCCGCAAGCAGGGCAAGGACGACTACACCAAGGAATTCATTGCCCATTTTGCCGACTTGAACAACGGAACGGACGGACCCTGACGGGGCCGTCTTTTTTTGCGGCGCCCCCCTTGCGGCGGGCAGGGTTTTGGCCTATGATAGGAAAGGCGGCCCCCGGGCCGACCAACCAGGAGGTGCATACCCCATGCAAGCCAACGCCCGGACCCTCACCGAAGGGCCCATCACCCCCACGCTGCTGCGCTTTGCCCTGCCCATGATGGCCGGCAACCTGCTGCAGCAGCTGTACAACATCGCCGATACCCTCATTGTGGGGCGGTATGTGGGCGCCGACGCCCTGGCCGCCGTGGGGTCGGCCTATACCCTGATGACCTTCCTCACCTCCATCCTGCTGGGCCTGTCCATGGGCAGCGGGGTGGCGGTGTCCATCTCCTATGGGCGGGGGGACGGCGACCGCATGCGGCGGGAGATCTTCCTCTCCCTGTGCATGATCGGCGGCGCCGCCGTGGCGCTCAACCTGGCGGTGTTCCTGCTCATTGACCCCATCCTCTGGCTGCTGCAGGTGCCGGTGGCCGTGCGCGGCCTCATGCGTACCTACCTGCTGGTGATCTTTGCGGGCATCGGCGGCACCTTCCTGTACAACTACTACGCCTGCCTGCTGCGGGCGGTGGGGGACTCGGTGCGGCCGCTGGTCTTTCTGGGCTTTTCGGCGCTGCTCAACATCGTGCTGGACCTGGCCTTTGTGCTGGGGCTGGGCTGGGGAGTGGCCGGCGCCGCCGGCGCCACCGTCATCGCCCAGTGGCTGTCCGGGCTGGGGCTCTGCCTCTATGCCCTGGCCACCCGGCGGGACCTGCGGCTGGGCCGGGCCGACGCCCGGTGGGACGGTCCCTGCGCCGGGCATCTGTTCCGTCTTTCCTTTATAACAGGGGCCCAGCAGTCCATCATGAACTTCGGCATCCTGATGGTCCAGGGCCGGGTCAACAGCTTTGGCCCCGCCGTCATGGCGGCCTTTGCGGCGGCGGTCAAAATCGACTCCTTCGCCTATATGCCGGTGCAGGATTTCGGCAACGCCTTCTCCACCTTCATCGCCCAGAACTTCGGCGCCGGCCGGTATGACCGCATCCGCCGCGGCACCCGCACCGCCGTCACCGTCAGCATGCTCTTCGGCGTGGCGGTGTCCGCCGTGGTCTTTGTGCTGGCCCGGCCGCTGATGCTGCTCTTTGTGCGGCCCGAGGAAACCGAGATCCTGGCCGTGGGGGTGCAGTACCTGCGCACCGAGGGGGCCTTCTATTGCCTGATCGCCCTGCTGTTTCTGCTTTACGGCTTCTACCGGGCCATCGAGCGCCCCGGCATGTCGGTGGTACTCACCGTCATCTCGCTGGGGCTGCGGGTGGTGTTGGCCTATGCCCTGTCGGCCATTCCGGCCCTGGGCGCCGCCGGCATCTGGGTGTCCATCCCCATCGGATGGGTCATCGCCGACGTCGCCGGATGCCTGCCCATGGCAAAGTTCTTCCGCACCCTGCCCCGGGACCGTCTGTGACCCGGGTCCTTGACAGGGCCGGCGCCGCCGTGGTAGAATGAGCCCTTCGTTAGATATGACTAACGCAAGAGAACTTCTTCCGGAGGTGTCCCTGATGAACGCATCCTTTCTGCCGGCCTTCGGCATGACGCTGCTGGCCGGGCTGAGCACCGGCATCGGCAGCCTGATCGCCCTGCTCACCCGCCACACCAACCGCAAATTCCTGTCGGTGGCGCTGGGCTTTTCCGCCGGTGTCATGATCTATGTCTCCCTGGTGGAGATTCTGGCCCAGGCCCAGACCACCCTGCCCGCCGCCCGGGAATACGGCGAAAACCACCTGGCCCTCTACGGGCTCATCGGCGGCATGGCGGTGATGGCCGTCAGCCTGCTGCTCTTTTTGTAAAAAAATCCCGCCCCGGACTGCTTGACAAGCGGCCCGGGGCATGCTATACTGTCACCGTAGTTAGAAACGACTAACCAAGAGGAACGGACGCCGCCCTTTGCCGGCTTTTTTCTTTCCCGAAGGGTTAGCTGAAACTAACTTACAATCCATCGGAAAGGTACCCAACCTATGTGTGAGGAAGTCCTGGTCCGCCATGGGGCCCCCACCCTGGCGGGACTGAAAACGGGCAGTCTGTTCAGCTGTCCCTTTGGGGGCGAGGCCGCCATGCGGGAGTGTCTGCGCTGTTGGAACCGCATTCTGGCCCCCAAGGGGCTGCGGGCCATGCCCCTGCGCTGGCAGGGGGACCGGGCGCTGGTCTATCTGTACCGGCCGGACCGGCTGGCCCGGGACCTGCAGCACCCCGAAGCCCGGGCCCTGTTGACGCCCCGGGGCTACTGCTGCGAGCAGCCCGCCCGCTGCCTGGCCCGGCTGATGGGCCGGTTGCGGGAACAGGCGGATTTCCCCCACGAGATCGGGCTGTTTCTCAGCTACCCGCCCGAGGATGTGGCGGGATTTATCCGCAGTCCCCGGTGCGGGTTCAAGTGCATCGGCTGCTGGAAGGTCTACGGCGACGTGCATGCGGCCCGCCGGACCTTCGGGCGGTACCGCCGCTGCACCGAAATCTACTGTGCCCGCTACGCCGAGGGCACCAGCATTGAACGGCTGGCCGTGGCCGGCTGAACAGATCACGGAAAAAGGAGAACCGACTATGAAGAAGATCGCTGTGGTATATTGGAGCGGCACCGGCAACACCGAGGCCATGGCCGAAGCGGTGGCACAGGGCGCCCGGGATACGGGAGCCGAGGTGGCGCTGCTGGCCTGCGCCTCCTTTGACCCCGCCACCCTGGACACCCTGGACGGCGTGGCCTTCGGCTGCCCCTCCATGGGCTGCGAGCAGCTGGAGGAGAGCGAGTTTGAACCCCTGTTCGCAGCCTGCGAGGGCAAGCTGTCCGGCAAGCGGGTGGGGCTGTTCGGTTCCTACGGCTGGGGCGACGGCGAGTGGATGCGCAGCTGGGAGGAAACCTGCCGGGGCGACGGCGCCGTGCTGGTGGCCGACGGGGTGACCTGCAACGGCTCCCCCGACGGCGATGCCCTGGACGCCTGCAAGGCGCTGGGGAAAACCCTGGCGGAATAAAAAAGTTTTGCACAAAAAAGCCGATCCCGGTGGAAAACCCACAGCACCGGCCGGATACATCCGACGATACACAAAAAACGCCCCGGAGGCCTTGCGGCCCCCGGGGCGGTGTCATGTACGGATTCAGCTGTTCTGTTCGGCAGGCTGCTGGTTCTGCTGGTTCTGCTCGGGGCGGACGATCTCCCGCACGGCGGCGGCGATGGCCTCGGCGGACAGACCGTAGTCACGCAGCACCTCGTTGGCGGGGCCGGAATGGCCGAACTGGTCCTGCACGCCCAGGCGGCGCACATAGCAGGGCAGCTTTTCGCTGAGGACGCCGCAGACGGCCTCGCCCAGACCGCCGATGACGTTGTGCTCCTCCACGGTCAGGATGCGGCGGCATTCCCGGGCGGCGGTGAGGATGATCTCCTCGTCCAGCGGCTTGATGGTGGGCATGTTGATGACCCGCACGCTGATGCCCTGGCGCTTGGCCAGCACGGCGGCCCGCAGGGCCTCGCTGACCATCAGGCCGGTGGCGATGACCGCGATGTCGTAGCCGTCGGTGAGCTTTTCGCCCTTGCCGATCTGGAACTCGTAGTTCTCGGGGTCATGGAAGACCGGGGAAGCCAGCCGGGAAAAACGCAGGTAGACCGGGCCGTTGTAGTTGTAGGCGGCGATGACGGCGGCGCGGGCCTCCACATCGTCGGCAGGGCTCAGGATGACCATGCCGGGAATGGTGCGCATGAGGGCGATGTCCTCGCAGCACTGGTGGGAAGCACCGTCCTCGCCAACCGACAGGCCGGCGTGGGTGGCCGCGATCTTGACGTTCAGGTGGGGGTAACCCACAGTGTTGCGGATCTGCTCAAAGGCGCGGCCCGCGGCAAACATGGCAAAGCTGGACACGAAGGGGACATAGCCCATGGTGCTCATGCCGGCGGCCACGCCCACCATGTTCTGTTCGGCGATGCCGCAGTCAAAGTGACGGTCGGGGTATTCGTTGCGGAAAATTTCCGTCTTGGTGGCGGCGGCCAGGTCGGCGTCAAACACGACCAGATTGTCGGCGCCCTGACGGGCCAGCTCCACCAGCGTGTTGCCGTAGCTGACGCGGGTGGCAATTTTTTTCATCTCAGCCATTGTTGAGCTCGATCTCCTTTTCCAGTGATTCATGGGCCGCACGCAGCTCTTCCATCGCCTTTTCGTACTCATCGTCGTTGGGCGCCTTGCCGTGCCATTCCACCGCGTTCTGCATGTAGCTGACGCCCAGGCCCTTGGTGGTGCGCAGCAGGAAGCAGGTGGGTTTGCCGCTGCCGTGGGACAGGTCAAACATCTTGAAGGCCTGTTCCAGCTCTGCAAAGGAGTTGCCGTTGCAGACGATGGTGTTGAAGCCGAAGGCATCCATCTTGCGGTCCAGCGGCTCGGAGTTCATGACCTGACGGGTGGGGCCGTCGATCTGCAGGCCGTTGACGTCGATCATGATGCACAGGTTGTCCAGCTTGTAGTGGTTGGCGAACATGAACGCCTCCCAGCACTGGCCCTCGTCAATTTCGCCGTCGCCCAGCAGGGTGTAGACGTTGATGTCGCTGCCCAGCTGCTTGGCGGCCAGCGCCATGCCGCAGGCGGTGGAAACACCCTGGCCCAGGCTGCCGGTGGACATGTCCACACCGGGCACGGTGTTCATGTTGGGATGTCCCTGCAGGTAGCTGTTGGAGTGGCGCAGGGTGGGCAGGTCTGCCACCGGGAAGAAGCCCCGCTCCGCCAGGGTGGCGTACAGCGCGGGCGCGCAGTGGCCTTTGCTGAGCACAAAGCGGTCCCGGTTGGGATCCTGCGGCTGTTCGGGGTCAATACGCATCTCACGGAAGTACAGATATGTCAGGACATCCGCAGAAGACAGGCTGCCGCCCGGGTGACCGCAGCCGGCGCCGTGGGTAGCCTCAATGATACCCATCCGCACGCGGGTTGCCGTCAGCTTTAACTGCAGCGTTTCCAGTTTTGTCATAGTCAAGTTCCTCCGGTCCGTATAAAAAGTCAGACGGCTACACCACCGCCACACAATACACTACCTTATATTATACACAAACCGACGCGGCTGGCAAGATTTTTTTACAAATTCGGCCGGTTTTCGTCGGGTTTTGTCGTTGCCGAACATCAAAAGCCGCCTTGCTGCGCACCTTTTGTGCGTTGTGCCAAAAAATGGGTCGATTGTATGGCAAAGAACGGCGAAATGGCACTTGCACACCGGCGGGATCTGTGGCATAATTTTTAATAAAGCACGGCGCGGCCCACCCTTATATGGGGCAGCCTGGTGACGGATGCACTATATTTGGGGAGGAATCACAATGTCCAATGGAATTTACATCCAGACCGAGTACCACGGCAAACTGATCCGCAAGATCGTCTGCAATGGCGAGGAACGCTGGTTTATCGGTTCGGATTGTGCCAACACCTTCCTGACGATGGACGACTGCATGGCGGCCATTGACCACCGCGCCTGAGTCTGCTTTGGTTGGTTTCCCGCACACCTCGCCCGCATGGCGGACGGGGTGTGTTTTGTTTTTATGCGACTGTATCGAGGTGCATATGTCCGGACGAAAATTTACATGGTGCCATGTGGTGCGCAAGATTCTTTCCCTGGTGTTCAGCCGCCTGGTGGTCACCGGCATATTGTTGCTGGTGCAGTTTGTCTGGCTGTTTGTGCTGTTTTTCCGCCTCAGCGAGTACGCGGCCTGGGTCAACGGCGTGGGGCTGGCCCTCAGTGTGTTGATGTGCCTGGCGCTGATCCGCCAGGATTCCACCGTGCCGGAGTTCAAGATCAGCTGGCTGATTCTGTTCACCGTCATGCCGGTGCAGGGCGGCCTGCTCTATCTTTTGTGGGGCGACAAGCGCCCGGCCATCCGGCTGCGGCACCGGCTGGAACGGGCGGAGGCCCAGCTGGTTCCGCTGCGCACCGCCGACCCCGCCGCCCAGGAGCTGCTGGAACACCGGGATCCCCGCGCCGCCCAGACCGCCCGCTATGTGCGGGACTTTGCCCCCGGCCCGGTGTTTGACGGCACCGCCGTGCGGTACTATCCCAGCGGCGAGGCCATGTTTGCCGACATGCTGCCCGCCCTGCAGAGCGCCCAAAAGAGCATCTATGTGGAAAGCTTCATCATCGGCATGGGGGAGATGTGGGGGCAGATCCATGAAATTCTGCGCCGGAAGGCTGCCCAGGGCCTGGATGTGCGGGTGTGCTACGACGACGCCGGCTGCCTGAGCCTGCTGCCCCACAACTACGATGAGACGCTGCGCGCCGAGGGCATCCGGGCTTTCTCCTTCAACCGGTGCGTACCGCTGCTGAACCTGGTCATGAACAACCGGGACCACCGCAAGATCATGGTCATCGACGGGCGGATCGCCTTCACGGGGGGCGTCAACCTGGCCGACGAGTACATCAACAAGCTGGTGCGGTTCGGCTACTGGAAGGACAGCGGCGTCCGGCTGGAAGGTCCCGCCGCCCGCAGCTTTGCCAACATCTTCCTGGCCTTCTGGAAGGCCCACTACCCCCAGGAACCCCTGGATCTGGAAGCCGCCCTGCTCCCGGTGGCGCCGCTGCCCACCGACTGCCTGGTGCAGCCCTTTGCGGACAGCCCGGTGGACCGGGAATCGGTGGCCAAGAATGTCTACCTGGAACTGATCAACCAGGCCCAGAAACGTCTGTACATCTGCACGCCCTACCTGATTCTGGACAACGACCTGATCACCGCCCTGGGGCTGGCCGCCAAGCGCGGCGTGGGGGTCAAAATCTTCACCCCCGGCATCCCCGACAAACCCACCATCTATCTGATGACCCGCAGCTATTTCCCGGCGCTGCTGCGGGCGGGGGTGCACATCTACACCTACACCCCGGGATTCCTGCACGCCAAAACCTGGCTGTGCGACGACCGGGTGGCCGCCGTGGGGACCGTCAACCTGGACTACCGCAGCCTCTACCTGCACTTTGAGTGCAGCGCCCTGCTGTATGGCGGCAAGGTGCTGGAGGATATCCTGGCCGATATGCAGTCCATCGAGAAGGAAAGCGCCCCCGTGGCGCTGGAGGACTGCCGCACCGGCTTTTTGGGCACGCTGCACAGCGCCGTTTTGCGGTTGGTGGCGCCCCTTTGCTGAAAGGGCGACGGGCCGCAAGGTTGCGGTATGTTCCTTTTTGACCGACCAAAAAGGAACCGAAAAAGTTGCCGCTAGTTCCGAGGCGCGGGGCACGGCTTGGGGGCTGC
>ERZ1090868.1440-NODE-1442-length-12614-cov-5.032726_pt1 | contig 12614 bp, 11 predicted proteins | sample MGYA00478475_ERZ1090868 | MGnify/ENA primary metagenome ERZ1090868 (study PRJEB33644, sample SAMEA5815747) | chicken gut metagenome | biome: Chicken; feature: Gastrointestinal Tract; material: Caecum | place: Ireland | collected 2019-01-01 | study: A study of...
CGGGGTTGGCATCCAGGCGGCCCGCTTCCATCGTGAACAGCGGACGGCGGTTGCCGATCCCGAACGGTTCGAGCAGGCTGAGCTCGTGGGCGACGCGCGCGTGATCTTCCCCCTCGCCCACGACGTAGATCTTGGACGCAAGGTCGTCGCGCGTATAGTGCGTGCGGATATACTCCCCGAGCGCGTGTTTGAGCGCATCGAACTGATCCGCGCGCACGTTGACGCCGGCCGCCTGCGAATGGCCGCCGAATTCTTCGATATACTCCGAGCAGGCCCTGAGCGCTTCAAAGATGTTCACGCCCTCCACGCTGCGCGCACTGCCGCGCAGCATGTCGCCGCGGCGAACGAACAACAGCGCCGGACGGGAGAACTCCTCTGCGATGCGCGCCGCCACAATGCCCACAAACCCGGCGTTCCAGTTTTCGGCCGCCAGCATGACGACGGGCTCGAACGCCCCCTCCTGCCGGATCCGGGCGACTGCCTGCGCGTAGAGTTCGTCGCAGGCGTGCTGACGTTCGGCGTTATAGAGGTTGAGTTTTTCGGCAAGAAGGGCGATCGCCTCCTCGTTTTCCGTCGTGAACAGGGCGAGCGCCGCATGTGCGTCCCCCATTCTCCCCGCGGCATTGATGCGGGGCGCGACCGTAAACGCAAGCGTCTGGGCCGTGATCTCATTCGCCTTTCCGAGGAGTGCGGCAAAAGCGGGGCGCGGGTGCTTTTCGATGCGCTTGAGTCCCTCCGCCACGATGTCGCGGTTTTCGCCGAGCAGCGGCACGCTGTCCGCCACCGTGGAGAGCGCGGCGAAGTCGACAAACTGCATGGCCCGCTCCCCCAGCAGCGCTTCGGCCAGTTTGAAGGCAACGCCGGCGCCGCACAAATTGTCATAGGGATAGTCGTCCGCAAGTTTCGGATTGATCGTGATGCAGTCGGGAAGCGTTTCGGGCAGCTCGTGGTGATCCGTCACGATCACATAGGCGCCCGCCTCCTGCGCGTATGCGACCTCCGCGGCGTTGGAGATGCCGCAATCCACCGTGACGATGAGATCGGGCATGAATTCATCGAAGATCTTATCGAGCGCCGCGATGCTCATGCCGTAGCCTTCGCTGCGTTCGGGAACATACAGATAGGGCTCGATGCCGAACTCCCTGAGCGCGCGGGAGAGCACGGCGAGTGCGCCGATCCCGTCCGCATCGTAGTCCCCGAACAGGGCGACCCGCCACTCCTCGTCGCGCGCCTGCGTAAAGAGCTCCACCGCCTCCCGCATGCCCTTCATGAGGAAGGGCGACAAAAAGTGCTGCGCGCCCGGATGAAGAAACGCATGCATCTTTTCCCGCGTATCCATGCCCCGCGCATAGAGAATGCGCGCCGTCGTCGGCGCAATGCCGAGAGACGCGGCGCACTCTGATACTTCCGCTTCCTGCGCGGGAGACAGCTCAAATTCATGCACGAGTTTTTTCATGGTCGTCCTGTCCGCTTTGTGTCCTTTTTTTGTTTCCGTGTACGCAATTTACACGGGCCGGCGGGAATCCGTTCCCGCCGGAGCCGGCTCCGCTGCGAACAGAAACTGCCCGCAGAAAGTCCGGTTTTTATTTTCCCTTACAGTATACCACAAAATCGCCGTCCGCGCAAAAATTTTTCGGCCTGTGCGGAAACGAAAGTTTAACCGGAAAAAGACGGAAAACGGCGGGAATACTCCCGCCGTCTGATTTGATTCCGGTCGTTCAGGCTTCGGCGTCCGCCTTTGCCGATTTCTTTTTCCCTTCATAGCGCGCATTCTTTTTCTTCATGCGGTCGAAGTGCGCCTTGACCTTGACGTGCAGCGCAGGCGCGAGCAGCATGGACGAATACAGCCCTGCGGCGACAGCGATCAGCGCGCCCGCAAAGATGAACGTCGCGCCCGTCATTGCGGTGCACGCCGCGCAGACGGCAACGACTGCAAGCAGGATCCCGGCAGCCAGCCAGACCAGCTTGTCGGTCGCGGCGCAGGCATTCGCCACGGCCTCGTCCGCGGAGAGCACGCCCGCCGTCGGATCCTTGGCGTCGTCGCGCAGTTTCATGCAGCGGATCAGCCAGTAGACCGCCGAGACGGCCGCCGCGATCGCCGCATACAGCATGGGAGCAAAGGCATAGACGGGAATACGCACGATCGCAAACACGGAGAGCGTCAGGAACGCATCGTTGACGCAGGCGACGAGCCCCGTCAGCGCACAGCCCATGCCGAAACGGATCGCAATATAGATGAGCGCGACAACGGCGGCGACCGCCACGGCGACCGCGCCCCGCCACATCGCCTCATTCATGGGCTGAAGAGAGATCGTATCAAAGGAGACGTACGTCTCGGCGGGAAGGGCGAACCCTTCGTTGCCGGTGATGCTCGCCTCCACCGCAGCTTTGGCGGCCGCAAGCGATTCGTCGGAGACGTCCGCGGAGAACGTGTAGCGCAGAATAAAATCGTTGCCCGTCGAGGAGAACGAACCCTGACCGGTGGAAACGGGATCCGTCTGCCCTTCCAGCGTCTGCTTGTCGGTGAACGAGATGCCGGCGTCTGCGAACGCGTCCTCGCAATAGGTCGCAAGCTCGCTCTTGCGGTCCTCACTCAGATCGACAACGACGTTGTAGTACACGTCAAACGTCTTGCTTTCGGGGCGGTCGAGCGCCTCGTTGAAGCCGAGCAGCGCCATCAGAACAATGCCCGCAATGATGATGACGGCGGAGATCGCCGCCCATACGGGAAGCAGATTCAAACGCTTGTTACTCATCTTCCACTTCCTCCCGCTTGAAGTTGCAGAACTTGCCGGGCTTCTTGGAGGTACCCATCATCACCGCCCAACCGAAGCGGTTGACAAGAAGGGTCGCAATGCCCGAGAACGCCGCGCCCAGTCCGAGCACGAACGCCGCCGTCTGCAGGCTCGTGAGAGCGATCGCATACACGAGGAATCCGATCACCGCGACGACGATGTGCAGATCGAACAGTTTCCAGAAACACTTTTTATAGCCTGTCTTGACGGAAGAGGCCATCGTCTTGCCGAGCGCGAACTCTTTGCGCGCACACTCGAACGCCACGGCGTCGCTCACGCAGAGCAGCACGGAGGCCAGCATGAACGCAAGGAAGGTCTCCACGCTCAGATACAGGAACGGGATCGACCAGCCGCACAGGATCATGGCGAACAGGAACAGCAGATAGGTGTACAGATGTACGAATCCGAGGCGATGGTAGCGGATGAAGAAGAACGCCATCATCGCGACGAAGAATACGCCGAATGCGATATAGAGCATCAGAACGGTATTCTCGCCGTACAGGGCATGGTGGAAATAAGCATCGCTCGGCGTAAGGGTGAGATCGTCCTCCGTTCCGGAGAGCGCCGTCGAGAAGAGCGTCGCCACGGTGTTGGCCGTTTCAGGCGTATAGCTGCCGCTGATGTAGAGCGTATTCTGATCGTACGCTTCGCTCACCGAAAGGTTGAGCACAAGCGAATCGCCGACGTAGAAATAGAGCGTGACCGCCGTCTCCGCCGCGCCGGACGTTGCGCTGGCAAGCGCCTCCCGGCCCTTGTCCGTAAACACGAACTCGACATAGCCCGTTTCGCCGGAAGCGCGCGAATTGACCGCCTCCACATAGTCGGCGACCGTCTCCCCGGCGCGTGGCGTGAACAGCGCAGTCGCGGAAGCCTCGTCCGAGCCGTAAGTGATCCTCAGCTCTCCCGTATAGGCAAAGACGCTGATCGCGGTATATTCGCTGTCCATCATGGCGGGCAGGAACACACGGATCATGCACCCGTCGACCGCTTCGACGCGCGCACCGTCCACCCGCAGGCGGGCAAACCGCTGCGTGACGGTCTCCAGCGCAGACGAGAACGCCTCTTCAAAGCTCGACATGACGGTGCCGTCCTCATTGCAGGCGACGCCCTTTTCCAGATAGACGGAACCGTTTTCATCGGGATAGCGCACGTAGTTCGCGGCGTAATCCGCCTGTTCTTCGTCGGTCATGCCGTCGAGGTTGTCCGCATATTCTCTGGCGGAAATGACGCCCTCCGGATAGTACACGGCGGAATAGCCGCCGCCAAGGTACGCGCCCGCGTCGGCGTTCGCGCCGTACGCAAGCCCGAGATCGGCGTCCTTTTCCATCATGCGCATGACGGAACTGAACGTGTACAGCTGATCCGTTCCGTAAGAAAACGAAACGGTACAGATAAAGCACAAAACGGCGATCAACAGGGTATAGATCACCAGCAGGATCACCGATTTTTTCTTGCCCATTGCCTCCTCCTGTATCGTGAACGGGGAATGCCCAAAATGTGATTTCGGAAAATTCTCGCTCCTCTCATTATATAGAAAAAGGGCGGCTCCGTCAAGCCGAAACGCGCCGCTTTTCATATTTTTTGCCTAATTTTCGCGTGACTTACGCTCGGCAAGGACGTGCATTGCGCACTCGATGCGTTTTTTCATCATTGCACAGGTCATCTCGTACGGCTTGTTGATGTCGCCGTTATAATGATAGTTGTTCGCGCTGCACCCGCCCGAACAGATAAACTTGGCAAAGCAGTCCCCGCACTTTTCCCGCGTGAACAGGCTTGACGACGCAAACAGTCCGCGGATCGCGGGGTCGACCGCGCCCTCGTATACGCTGCCCATGCGCCATTTCGGATCCCCGGCGAACTGATGGCAGGGATAGATGTCGCCGTTGGGGACGACGGAGAGATACTCGTTCCCCGCGCCGCACGCCGAAACGCGCTTCTGAAGGCAGGGGCCGCCCTCCAGATCGATATGGAAATGGAAGAAGGAAAAACCCTTCCCCTCCGCCTCGCGGCGGATATACTCGTCGCACAGCTTTTCATACTCCGCTTCGATGACGGGCAGGTGCTCTTCGCGGATCTGCAGGTCGGGAATATCGGTGACGACGGGCTCAACGGACAGGGAGTCAAACCCCTGATCGGCCAGGAAGAGGACGTCCTTGGAAAAATCGAGGTTCTTGGCCGTGAACGTGCCGCGCACATAGTAGTGCTTGTCCCCTCTGATCCTGACAAAATGTCTGATCTTGTCGATGACCGCATCGAAACTGCCCTTGCCGGAGACGGTCTTTCTGACGGCGTCGTGTACTTCCTTTCTGCCGTCGAGGGAAAGAACGACGTTCTCCATCTCGGCGTTGAGAAATTCCACCGCCTCGTCGTTTAACAGCAGCCCGTTCGTCGTCGTCGTGAACAGAAAGCGCTTGTCGCGCTTCGCCGCCTCCGCCTTGGCGTAGGCGACCGTCTCCCTGATCACGGCAAGATTCATGAGCGGTTCCCCGCCGAAAAAGTCCACTTCGAGCACTTTGCGCGCACCGCTGTTTGCGATGAGGAAGTCAATGGCCTTTTTCGCCGTTTCAAGGCTCATCATCTCGCGTTCGGCATGATAGGCCCCCTCGTCCGCAAAGCAGTATCTGCAGCGAAGGTTGCAGTCGTGGCAGATGTGCAGGCAGAGCGCCTTCAGCTCGTTCGACTTGACGGGCGCGACGTGCGTCTCCTCCGCATACAGAAGGCCCGCATCTTTGAGTCCCTCGATGTCCGCAAGCGTCTGCCGGAGCTCCTCATCGGAAAATTCAACGCTCTCGCCCGCAAGGTGACGCGCCGTCTTTTCATCGCACTCGTGCAGCGCGCCGCTGCCCGTATCGTAGACATAGTGATGTCCGTGGTAGTGAAAAACGTGTACCATAAAAATCCAATCCGGAAAAATCCGATCAAAAGCGCAAAACAAGGAGCAGCGCCCAAGCGCCGCTCCCCGTTCAAGCGGTGTAGTCAGAAAAGATTATCTCTTTTCGATCTTTTCCTCTCTCGTGACGCGCTCGCAGGACTGGTTGCCCACCGTGCAGCTCGTCTTGCATGCGGACTGACAGGTGCTTCTGCACTCGCCGCAGCCGGTCACTTTCTTTGCCTGAGGTTTTGCGATCGTACGGATCATATCTGTTTTCTCCTGTCCTCGTTTTTTCTCATTATACAACGGCGCGGAAAATTTTGCAAGTGATTTTATTTGTTTCACGAATTTTCTCACGCAAAGGAAGAATAAAATCCCCTTTCTCCCGGAAAATCCGCACGCTTCCCCGCAGACGGACTGCGGACGGGCGCCGCTCACTCCTTGCGCAGTCTGACGCCGACCAGCGCGCCGAACCCGCCGAGCGCCCCGCACACGAGCAATTCGACGAGGAACAGCGCATTCAGGCGGAACCCTCCCCCGATCGCAGCAAACAACAGCATAGAAAGAAGCGTCGCCAGGATCCCCGCCGCGATCCCCTTGAAGACCGCCCTGCCGCTGTGCACGAACAGCAGCGGAAACAAGAACGCCCCCACGCACTTGATGACCCAGTTGACGGCGAGCACCGCCCCGTCGGCAGGCGCATAGGCGCGCACGAAGACGGCGGCAAGCGCTGCCGCCACCAGATAAAAGAGCGTGCAAAAGAGTGCGGCGAGCGCAACTTCCTTGCATGTCCTGCCGAAATTTTCCATACAAAAACCCCCGCATCCGTGATACTTTACGGTATGCGGGGGTCTGCCCGATTATTCGCTTATTTCTTCTCTTCCGGCTCCGCTTCCTCTGCGGGCGCGGAATCTTCGGCGGGCTGCTTTGCCTCCTCGGCGGCGGGAGCAGGTGCTGCGGGCTGTTCGCCGCGCTTTGCCGCCTCCCTGGCCTCTTTTTCCGCCTTGCGCTTTGCCTCCGCCTCTTCGCGGGCGATCTGCGTGGGACCCTTGGCGTCCGTCTGCGCGATGAGCTCCTTGTCCATCTTGACATAGGACTTACCGGAGTTCTCGCTTCCCGTCTCGATGATGACGGTGTTGTCATCGCAGACCTCCACGACGATGCCGCAGATGCCGCCGGCCGTCTTGACCTTGTGGCCGGGACGGATCGCTTCCAGCTGTTCGACATACTCCTGCTGACGCGCCTTGTTCTTCCTGCCCGAAAAGAAAATATAGGCAATGAAAGCGACCACGATCACGCCGATCAGGACCCACATGATCCAGTCGCTGTTCGGAGTCGTACCCGAAGTGCTTTCCAGCAATGCAAACCACATACGATTGTTGTCTCCTTTTGAAAGATTCCCTTACGGGACGCTTCCTATCATACCTTTTTTGCCCGTTTTTGGCAAGCGATTTACGGATATTTTTTCCATTTCACGAAGATTTCAAAACAAAACGGAAAAAGATCGGCGCGATTTTTCCCGAAAAAAGGAGAAATTCCGCCGCATTGGCCTTCGACCGCCCCGCGCACGGGCATTCTCAGGAGAGGGACGCCCCGCCGCCTGCCGCGCGCAGCGGCCCGCTCCGCCCGGGATTTATTCCGCCTGTCCCTGTTTCTTGTAAAATTCCGCGACGAAATCCCTGACGTATCCGCCGAGAATGCTCTCGCGCAGGCCGCGCATGAGGCGGTGCAGATAGGCGATATTGTGCAGGGACAGAAGCATTGCGCCCGTCATTTCGCCCACGTTGACCAGGTGGCGCAGATATGCCTTGGTGTAGTTCCGGCAGCAGTAGCAGTCGCATTCGGGATCGAGCGGCGAGAAATCTTCCTTATATTTTCCGTTGCGCACGACGACCTTCCCGCGGGAAGTGAGCGCCGTGCCGTTGCGCGCGACGCGGGTCGCAAGCACGCAGTCGAACATATCGATCCCGCGCAATGTTCCCTCGACCAGGCAGTCGGGCGAGCCGACCCCCATGAGATAGCGCGGGACGTCGGCGGGCAGAACGCCCTGAAGATCGTCGAGAAGTTCGTACATCAGCGGCTTGGGCTCCCCCACCGAAAGCCCGCCGATCGCAATGCCGTGTCTGACAAAGGGCAGGCACCTGGAAAGGCTCTCGCGGCGCAGATCCTTGTAGAAATTTCCCTGAACGATGGGAAAGAGCGCCTGGCGCGGATCATCGTGCGCCGCATAGCAGCGTTCCAGCCACTTTGCCGTGCGCTCCATCGCCTGTGCGGCCTGTTCATGCGTGTAGCCGTACTCCGAACACTGATCGAACGCCATGATGATGTCCGATCCGAGATTGTGCTGAATGCGCATGGCGAGTTCGGGTGTGAACGTATGCCGGCTGCCGTCCACATGCGAAGAGAACGTCACGCCGTCGTCCGTGATCTTGTTGAGCGACGAGAGCGAAAACACCTGAAAACCGCCGCTGTCCGTGAGAATGGGGCGGTCCCAGTTCATGAATTTGTGCAGGCCGCCCGCCCGCGCGATGAGCTCATCGCCGGGGCGCATGTACAGATGATAGGTGTTGGAAAGAATGATCTGGGAACCGATCTCCTTGAGGTCCCTGGGCAGCATGCCCTTGACCGTTGCCTGCGTTCCGACGGGCATGTATACGGGCGTCTCGATGTCGCCGTGCGGGGTGTGGAATACCCCGGCGCGCGCCCCCGTTTCGGGATCGGTCTTTTGCAATTCAAAGGAAAAATATTCGTTGTTCATAATAATTCCTCACAAAAATCTTTGAGCAAAGGCTCAAATCTTTTTCGTGAACCCCGGAAAACGCCGCCGCGACAAGACTGCGGCTCGTTTTCCGCTGCGGGCGCCTTTCAGGGCTTTCATTTCAGCCGCGCCCGCATTCACCTTTCCCCTGAAGCGCATGTTTGCGCAAATCAGGGCCCGCGGCGGAAGGACACCTTCCTTGCGGCTCTTTTATAGCTTTCCTCACAAAAATCTTTGAGCAAAGGCTCAAATCTTTTTCGTGAACCCCGGAAAACACCGCCGAGCAACAAAGATATGCGCCGCTTATACGATCATCGCGTCACCAATGCTGACGGGAAACAGGATGAGGATCGGAGAAGCAAGCAGGTCGAGGAGCGGGCGGAAGCTGCGAGGGAGTTTACTCAGACGTAAATGACCGAGCAGAGCCGTAACCGCGACAAAGAGCTGTGCCGCTTATACGATCAGCATCGCGTCCCCGAAGGAGAAAAAGCGATACCGCTCCTTCACTGCCACGTCATAGACGTGCAGCACCTCTTCGCGGGAACAGAGCGCGGAGACGAGCATCAGAAGCGTGCTCTCCGGCAGATGAAAATTGGTGATGAGCGCGTCCACGCACTTGAACCGATAGGGCGGATAGATGAAAATTTCCGTGTTCCCCTTGCAGGCGTGCAGGAATCCGTCCTTGTCCGCAACGGTCTCCACCGTCCTGACCGCCGTCGTGCCGACGCAGATGACCCGCCGTCCCTCCCGCTTTGCGCGGTTGACGATGTCCGCCGCCTCCTCGCTCACTTCATAGTATTCGGAGTGCATCTTGTGGTCGAGCACGTTTTCTTCCTTGACGGGGCGGAACGTGCCAAGGCCCACGTGCAGGAGCACTTCGGCGATCTCCACCCCCTTCCCGCGGATCTTTTCCAGAAGTCCGGGCGTGAAATGCAGTCCCGCCGTGGGAGCCGCAGCCGACCCGTTTTCGCGCGAATATACCGTCTGATAGCGTTCGGGGTCGGAAAGTTTTTCGTGAATGTAGGGCGGGAGCGGCATGGAGCCGACGCGCGACAAGATGTCTTCAAACGTGCCGTCGTACACGAATTTTACGATACGTTCCCCCGATTCGGTCACCGAGAGAATGTCGAGCGCGAGTTCTTCGCTGACGACGAGATGCGTCCCCGGACGGCACTTCCTGCCGGGGCGGACGAGCACCTCCCATTCATCGAGCGCAAGGCGTTTCAGAAGAAGCACTTCGACCGCGCCGCCGTTTACGGTACGGGCATAAATGCGGGCGGGGAGCACCCTTGTACGGTTGACGACGAGCACGTCCCCCGCTTTCAGATAGTCCGTGATATCGCGGAAGATCCTGTGTTCGATCTCCTTCGTATCCCTGTGATAGACCAGAAGCCGCGACGAATCGCGCGGCTCCGCCGGTGTCTGCGCGATGAGTTCCTCGGGCAGATCATACCAGAAATCGCTTTTTTTGAGAGTTTCCATATCCGATCCCTTATTCAATCGCTTTTGCCGTGAGCTGTACCCATGCGGGAAAGAACCCGCAGCGAACGGCCGTCTTTTTGGAGGGAATGTTTGACCAGGCCGCACAATAAAACGGAATTTTCCCGCGCAGGAAAGTCTCGCGTGCCAGACGGGAGACGAGCGCGGCGGCAATCCCCTTCTGCCGGTATGCCGGAAGAACGTCGATGCCGATCTGCCACATGGTATCGCAGTCGGCGGAACAGCCGGCAAGCCCGATCAGCGTTCCGCCGTCATATGCGCCGACGCACAGAACGTCGTTTTCCCGTCGGGCCGCGCACAGGGCATTGCTCCACTCCGGCAGATAGAGCGTGGAAAAATCCGGCTTTTCCAGGATCCGGAGAACATACGGACAGGGAAAAAGTTCCGTTTTTTCCGGATCGGGCAGAAAATATTCCGCCTGATGACAGGTCCGCAGGCCGTAAGGGGCCAGCAGGCTGTCCAGTTCATGCAGGGCGGGCGTTTCAAAACAGGCCTCCGTCCTTCTTCCGCGCAGATAATCTTCCGCGGCGGGCATCAGATCTTTCCGCGCCGACGCCACGACGTTCCGCCCGTAGGAGACAAGATCCAGAGCGAACGGAAGAGAGAGATATTTCCGTGCGGAATCATGCCGGCGGGACAAAACGACGACATGCTCTTCCCGGAAAAAGTCGCCGGCGGCACAGGAACTGTCGATCGCGGACTGCTCCGCCGCGATGCGCACGACGTCGCCGCGCGTCAGGTCAGTCGTTTTCATCGAATACCGAGAGCTGCGCCCCGTTTGCCGCAGGCATTCTGACGCCCATGTGCTCATAGCCCCCTTTCAGACACACCCGCCCGCGCGGCGTGCGCGCGATGAATCCGAGCTGCAGAAGGTAGGGCTCATAGACGTCCTCGATGGTGGCGACGTCCTCGTTGATGGTGGCGGCAAGCGTATCCAGCCCCGCGGGACCGCCGTTGAATTTATGAATGAGCGCGCGCAGAAGATTTCTGTCCGTTTCATCGAGGCCGAGCTCGTCGATCTCCATTTTTGCGAGCGCGCGTCCTCTCTGGTGACGACCTCGTTCCCCGCAACGGCGGCGAAGTCCCGCACGCGCTTCAAAAGCCGGTTGGCGATGCGCGGCGTCCCGCGCGAACGGCGGGCGATCTCAAATGCCGCGTCCTCCTCGATGCCGATGCCCAGCGTCCGCGCAGAGCGCGCGACGATGCGCCTGAGCTCTTCGGGGGTATACATGTCCAGGCGGCACATGATCCCGAACCGGTCGCGCAGGGGCGAAGAGAGCAGTCCCGCGCGCGTCGTGGCGCCGATCAGGGTGAACTTTTTCAGGGAAAAACGGATATTGCGCGCGGAAGGCCCTTTGCCGACGATGATGTCGAGGGCGTAGTCCTCCATGGCCGAATACAGGATCTCCTCCACCGTATGATTGAGGCGGTGGATCTCGTCGATGAACAGCACGTCCCCTTCGTTCAGATTGGTCAGAATGGCGGCCAGATCGCCCGAACGCTCGATCGCAGGACCGCTCGTGAGCTTGATCTGCGTGCCCATCGTATTGGCGATGATGTGCGCGAGCGTCGTCTTGCCGAGTCCGGGAGGGCCGTACAAAAGCACGTGGTCGAGCGCCTCGCCGCGCGCCTTTGCCGCCTCCATGTAGACGGATAAATTTTCCTTGACCTTGTCCTGTCCGACATATTCGGAGAGCGTCTTGGGGCGCAGGATGTTTTCCTCCGCGTCGTATTCGCCCTTGGAGCTCGAAAGGAGCCGGTCTTCGCCGTATTCGTAATCGTCCATATCACATCCCCTTCAGCGCCGTGCCGATGATCTCCTCGATCGTCCCGGCACCCGCGGCCTTTGCCCGTTCGACGGCACGCGTGCTCTCCTGCCGCGTGAAACCGAGGTTCATGCGTGCGGCGACCGCATCGTCGTCCGCCTGCGCCCGGACCGGAGCGGCGGGGCGCGCCTCGCCCGCTTCGCCGAGGATCTCGTCCGCCGAGATCTTTCCGTGCAGTTCCAGCACGATGCGCTCCGCCGTCTTTTTGCCCAGCCCCTTGACGGCGGTCAGGCGCTTGACGTCCGCCGTGTAGATCGCCTCCGTCAGATCGGCGGGCCGCATGGCGGAAAGCGCCGCGATCGCAAGTTTCGCGCCCACGCCCTGCACGCTGGTCAGCCGCAGAAAAAGTTCCTTTTCCTTCAGGTCGGCAAAGCCGTAGAGCGCAATGCCCTGTTCGGAAACCTGCAGATAGGTATACAGCTCCCCTTCCTCCCCCTTTTTCACGCCGGAGAGGTTGGCAAACGCCGCACCCGAACACATCACTTCATATCCCACGCCGTTCACGTCCAGAAGCACGCTTTCCGGAAGCAGCGACAGCACTTTTCCGCGCAGATATCCTATCATTTCCTTATCTCCCGATCAAAAATTGACCCCCGTGCTACTTCACGCCGAACAGCACGCCGAAACGGCTGGTGAACGCATGGCACAGCGCAACGCCCAATGCGTCCGCCGCATCGTCCGGACGGGGAGGCCCCGGCAGGCGGAGATGCGCCGCCACGACACGCTGCATCTGCCCTTTATCGGCGCCGCCGTACCCCGTGAGCGCCTGTTTGATCTGATTGGGCGTATACTCGAAGATGCGCCCGCACCGCTTGTTGCAGGTGAGCAGCATGACGCCGCGCGCCTGCGCGACCGCGATGCCC
>ERZ1090868.1442-NODE-1444-length-12605-cov-7.714183_pt1 | contig 12605 bp, 10 predicted proteins | sample MGYA00478475_ERZ1090868 | MGnify/ENA primary metagenome ERZ1090868 (study PRJEB33644, sample SAMEA5815747) | chicken gut metagenome | biome: Chicken; feature: Gastrointestinal Tract; material: Caecum | place: Ireland | collected 2019-01-01 | study: A study of...
GGTTGCGGCTATGGGGTGCGGGGCGGGGCGGCCTAAACTTCTAAAAAAAAACACTGGGGGAGGCGGGGGGGGAACGGGGGTGGGGCCCCCCGCGGCGTTTTCGGAAAATTCCTCGTATCTGCTTGAAAAAAACGCATAAAGCGTGTATAATGGAGCCATGAGCGAGAGCGTCATCCGCGAAAAATTAAAACTTTTACCCGATCGTCCGGGCGTGTACATCATGATGGATGCGGACGGGGTCGTCATCTATGTGGGGAAGGCGCGCGTTCTCAAAAATCGGGTGCGGCAGTACTTTCATTCCACGCTCAAGACGCCGAAAGTGCAGGCGATGGTGGACAACATTGCCGATTTCGCCTATGTCGTCACGCCGAGCGAGGTGGACGCGCTCGCGCTCGAAAACACCTATATCAAGAAGTACAAGCCCAAGTACAACATCCTTTTGAAGGATGACAAGACCTATCCCTACATCAAGGTATGGACGCGGGAGGAATATCCGCACATCGGGATCACGCGCAAGGTAAAGCGGGGAGACGGCAAGTACTTCGGCCCCTTTATGGGGGGGATTGCGGCAAAGGAGATCGTGGACGTCGCCGCGAAGGTATATCACATCCGAACCTGCACGGCGGCGGTGAAGGAAAAGCCTGCGAAGCCGTGTCTGGAATATCATCTCGGGCGGTGCGGGGCGCCCTGCGCCCATCTCATCCGCCGCGAGGAATACGCCGAGCAGGTGGAAAAGACGCTTGCCTTTCTCGGGGGCGACTATGAGGAGGCGGAGCGCATTCTCAGCGAGAAGATGCGCGCCTTTGCGGAGCGGGAAGAGTTCGAGCTCGCGATGGAGTACCGCGATCGGATCGAGATGCTCTCCCGTCTCGGGGAGCGTCGGATCACGGCCATGCCGCGCGACGTGGATGCCGATATCTGGGCGTTCGAGACCAACGGACTGTACGCCGCGGCGAGCGTGCTTCTGACGCGGGGCGGAATCATGCAGGGGAGCCGCAACTTTTCGCTCGACGAGGGCGCGGGGGAGCGCGGCGAGAGCTTTCTTTCCTTTCTCACGCAGTACTATGCGGTACACGAACTTCCGCACGAACTGGTTGCCGACGAGCCCTTTGACGAACAGCTCTTTCTCGACTATGCCGAGAAGAAGGCGGGGCGCAAGGTCACGCTCACCCGTCCGAAATACGGGGTTCGCCGCGAGCTTCTGGACATGGCGGAGGGGAACGTCCGCGAGTATCTGGAAAAATCCATTTCCGCGATCGAACACAAGAGCGACATGACGACGGGCGCGTGCGAGCGTCTGAAACAGCTTCTTTCGCTGCGGCACTATCCCAAGCGCATGGAGTGCTACGATATTTCCAACATTTCGGGCGTGGACAAGGTGGGCAGCATGGTCGTCTTCACGGACGGCGAGGCGGACAAGGTGCAGTATCGCCGATTCCGCATCCGCACGGTGGAGGGGGCGAACGACTTTGCCTCGCTGCAGGAGGTGCTGCGCCGCCGCCTGGGGAAACTCGGCACGGCGGAAGAGGAGCGCTTTGCCCGACCGCAGCTCATCGTCATCGACGGCGGAAAGGGACAGCTCTCTGCCGTGCGCGAGATCTTCGACGAAATGGGCATTACGGACATCGATCTCGTGGCGCTTGCCAAGCGGGAGGAAGAGGTGTTCACGCCTACTTCCGATGCGCCCGTCCTGCTCGATCGGCGCGACTACGCCTTAAAGACATTGCAGCGCATCCGCGACGAGGCGCACCGCTTTGCCATCACCTATTTCCGCAGTCTGCATTCCAAGCGCAATCTTGCCTCCGTGCTCGATGAGATCGAGGGCGTCGGCAAGCAGAAGCGCATGGCGCTCATGCAGGCATTCGGCGACATCGACAAGATCATGCACGCCGGCGTGGACGAGCTCGCCCGTGTCGAGGGCATCGGCCCCGCGCTTGCCGCGCGCATTCACAGTCATTTCGAGGAACTATGAGATATCCGCTTTTTTTATCGGACTTTGACGGGACGCTCGTCCGCGGGGACGGGACGGTCTCGGAGACGACCAAGCGCGCCATTGCCGCCTATCGGGCGGCGGGCGGGATCTTTGCCGTGGTTACAGGCAGGGGACTTACGTCCATTCTGCCGCGGCTCAGGGAGCTCGGTCTTTGCGAGGGGCTTGTCGTGGCCTATCAGGGTGCGACGATCGCCGACATCGCGACGGGAAAACTCGTCAAAGACGACGGTTTTTCCCGCGAGGACGCGTTGAAGGCGGCGCGGCTCTTGGAACAGGACGGCCGTCACGTCCACATCTATACGGTGGACAAGCTGTATTCCAACATGGAGGACGACGCGCTGCATATGTATGAACGCATCTGCGGCGTGAAGGCGGAGATCGTGACGGACATGCCGCTCTCCGAACTCATCGTCCTCAAAAATCTGCGCATCATAAAAGAACTCGCCATGGTGAACAAGGAGGATCGCCGTCCGCTCATGGAATGGCTGACACCCCGCCTCGGCGAGGGATTCTATGTGACGTGCTCCTCCGATTTTCTGGTCGAGGTAATGCCTGCGGGCCAGAGCAAGGCGGCAGCCGTCGACTTCTTGTGCAACTACTACGGCATTCCGCGCGAACGGTGCGCCGCCATCGGCGACCAGCTCAACGATCTGCCCATGATCGCCCGCGCGGGCGGAAAATTTTCCGTCGCCAATGCGGAGGAGATCCTGCGCCGTCAGACGCAGGTCGTCGCTTCGGTGGAGGAGGACGGCGTCGCGGAGGCGCTCGCCGTCGCCATGCAGGAGACTTCATCAGGGGGTGCATTATGACCGAGAACATTCTGCCCAAAGAGACCGTCATGCTCGACAAGTTTGCGTCCGATCTGGGCCTGGAAATGCTGTATGCGGGCAGAGGGATCATCACGCTCACCAGCATCAGCGTCGACCGCCCCGGCCTTCGGCTTGCGGGGTTCTTCAGCTATTTCGATACGCAGCGCATCATGCTCATCGGACTTACCGAGCATGAATATCTGCATTCCTTCCCCTCCGAGGAGCGGCTGGAAAAGATCCGCCGTCTCTTTGACTGCGGCGAGATCCCGTGCGTCATCTTCGCGCGCGACCTTCCCGTTCTGCCCGAGTTCATGGAATGCGCCCGCTCCACGGGAACGCCCATCTTCCGCTCGGGAAAGATGACCTCCTCCGTCACGGTGGATCTGTGCATCTATCTCAACCGTCTGCTTGCGCCCACCACCACCGTTCACGGCGTGCTCATGGACGTGTTCGGCGCGGGGATCCTGCTCACGGGAAACAGCGGCGTGGGCAAGAGCGAGACGGCCATGGAGCTCATCAAGCGCGGGCATCGTCTGGTTGCCGACGACTCCGTTCTCATCAAGCGCATCGAGAACGAGCTGGTCGGAACGGCGCCCGAGCGCATCCGTTACTTTATGGAACTGCGCGGCATCGGCATCATCAACGTGAAGAACATGTACGGTTCGGGCGCCGTCATGACGGAAAAAGCCATCGAACTGGTCATGGAGCTGGAGCCGTGGAAGAAGGACAAGGAATATGACCGCATCGGCGGCGAGGGGAGTACGGAGACCATTCTGGGCCTGGACATTCCGAAGCTCACGGTGCCGGTCAGCGCGGGGCGCAACCTTGCCATTCTGATCGAGGTCGCGGCGCGCGATCAGCGTCTGAAAAACATGGGATACGATGCGGCGCAGGAGCTGATTGCCCGCACGATAGGACGATAAATGACAGAGATTCTTGCCCCCGCGGGGGACGAACAGACGGCATATGCGGCGCTCCGAGCGGGGGCCGATGCCGTATATCTTGGACTGACGCGATTTTCCGCGCGCGAGAGCGCGGAAAATTTTTGCGTTTCCGCCCTTCGGAAGCTGACGCGCGAGGCGCATCTTCTCGGCGCGAAGGTGTACGTTGCGCTCAATACGCTCATTCGGGAGGAGGAAGTTCCCGCCTTTTTTGAGGCGGCCCGTGCGGCGTGGGACGGGGGTGCGGACGCCATTCTCCTGCAGGACATCTTTCTCGGGCGCGCGTTAAAGGAGATGTACCCGCAGATGGTGCTGCACCTGTCCACGCAGGCGGGGTGCTGCAACGTGCATGGGGCGGAACTCGCCAGAGAGTGCGGGTTTTCGCGCGTCGTGCTCGCCCGCGAGACGCCGCTCGCGGACATCGCCGCCATCTCCGCGCTCCTTGAAACGGAAGTGTTCGTGCAGGGTGCGCTCTGCTCCTGCTTTTCGGGACAGTGCTATCTCTCCTCCTTTGCGGGGAACAATTCGGGCAACCGCGGCCGGTGCAAACAGCCCTGCCGCATGCAGTACACGATCGACCGCGCGGGGTATGATTCGCCCGCCTATGCCATTTCGCTCGCCGATCTCTCGGTGGGGGCGGAGATTGAAAAACTGCGCGCGGCGGGCGTGACGTCCTTCAAGATCGAAGGCCGTATGCGCTCGCCCGCCTATGCCTGTGCGGCGGTGGAGTACTACCGCGCTCTTTTGGACGGTGCTCCCGCAGAGGAGGTGCAGGCGGCGTTTTCCCGCGTAAAGCGCACCTTTAACCGCGGGGAATACACCAAGGGACTTGCCTTCGGACAGGACAAGGGCTTTGTCTCGCGCGCCATACAGGGGCATATCGGCGAGCGCGTCGGTACGCTCACCCGCGTGGGCGGAAAGCTGTTCTGCCGCAGTGCGTTTGCGGCGGAGAAGGGAGATGCGTTCAAAATCCTGCGCGGCGGAAAGGAGGCGGGCGGCGCCGTGTTTGCGGGCGTCGGAAAGGGCGGATTTTTCGTCTCCTCCCGCGACCGCCTTGCCGAAGGCGACGAGGTGCGCGTCACGCTGGACGTCTCGCTCGGCGCGCGTGCGCTTTCCCATGTGCGCAAGCGTCCCGTTACGGTGCGCGTCAGCCTGCGTGCGGGCGAGAAAATGACCGCATCGTGCGAGGGATTTTCGTACACGGGGGAGATATGCGAGGCGGCGAAGAGTGCTCCGCTTTCCGAGAAGGACATCTGCGCCTGCTTTGAAAAGACGGACGCGCTTCCCTTTGCTCCGACCGTTCTGGCGGAGACGGATGGTGTGTTTGTGCCGAAATCGGTGCTCAACGCCTTCCGCAGGGCGTTCTATGAAGGGCTTGCCGCCGTGCTTGCGCCCGACCGCGAGCCGCTTGACGTAAAGGCGATCTCCGTTCCGACATTCGCGGTGCAACAGGGCAGGCAGACGGCGGTCATCGTGACGGGCAAGGCCCTGCCGAAGGATGCGGACATCGTCATCTGGAAAGCGGAGGACATGACGCGCATGACGCCGCCCGCGGGGGCATGGCTGTACCTTCCGCCTCTTCTGACGGGGGCGGACGAAGCGGCGATCGCGTCTTTTTTGGATGCGTTTGCGGGCGTGTACTGCGAGGGGACGTACGGCATTCCGTTTGCGAGGAAATATCACAAAAAGCTGTTTCTGGGGACGGGCTGCAACTTTTCCAACCGCATTGCGGTCGCGGCCGCTCTGCACGAGGCGCAGTATGTGGCGCTGTCCAAGGAGCTCACGCTTTCCGAACAGGACGTCCTCGCCGCAGAGGGGACGTTCGCCCTGTCGGCGGGCGACCTCAAGGTAATGGATTTGTGTTACTGTCCGTTCGGAAAGACGTGCAAGACGTGCGACAAGCGGACGAGCTACACGATGACGGATGCTTCGGGCCGTGCCTTTCCGCTGCGGCGCTATCGTGCGGCGGAGGGCTGTCGCTTTGAAGTGTACAACTGTGCGCCGCTGGCGGCGGGAAGCTCGCTGCCCTCGGCGCTTGCCGATTGTTCGCTCGGGGATCTCACGGCGGCGTCCTGCGCGCGCGATCCCGTCGGAAAGCTGGCAGGCGCCACGCGCGGCCATGCCGCAAGGAGCCTCTTATGAACGACAACGCAAGACGACTGGAACTCGATAAAATTCTGTCGGCGTGCGCATCGCACGCCGTTCTGGAGGCGGGCAGACAAAAACTGCTCGCGCTCGAACCCGTGCAGGACGTGCGCGCGGCGCGTGCGCTCCTCGAATTTACGGAGGAGGCGACGCTGCTTCTTTTCACGCTCGGAACGGGCAAGGTAGAGGAGTTTCCCGCCTGCGGAGAGTGGCTGGAGCGTGCCGAAAAGGGCGCGACGCTCTCGATGGCGGAGCTTTTGGGCATTGCCCGTCTTCTGCGTTCCGCGCGGGTGCTCTTTCGGGCCGTGCGCTCGTTTTCCGATGAACGTATCGTCCGTTTTCGCGAACTCACCGAACATCTCATGTTCGACGAACGGCTGGAAGAGGACATCGGGCGCAAGATTCTGAACGAAAACGAGCTGGCCGATCATGCCAGCGAAAAACTCTTTTCCCTGCGTTCGCAGATCCGACAGCTCGGCGAGCGCATCCGTGCGCGTCTGCAGGGGTACCTCTCGGGCGAGGAGAAAAAATATCTTCAGGACGGGATCGTCACCGTGCGCGGCGATCGGTTTGTCATCCCCGTCAAGGCGGAGTACAAGCGCAGCGTCAAGGGGTTCATCCATGACCGCTCGGCGAGCGGCGCGACGGTGTTCATCGAGCCGGAAGAGGTGCTGGAGATGAACAACGAGCTCCGTTCGCTCATGCTGGACGAAAAAGAGGAGGTTGCCCGCATTCTTGCCGAGCTCTCCCATGCCGTCGGACGGATGAGCGGCGCGCTCCATGCGGACATGGAGACGCTCGCGGAAGCGGACGCGTTTTTTGCCCGTGCCGAGTACGGCTATCGCCTGCACTGCGTCAAGCCCGATCTGGGGACGAAGGGAATAGTCGAGATCGTCAAGGGACGGCACCCGCTGCTCGATCCCAAGACGGCCGTTCCCGTCTCCCTGTCGCTGGGGGAGGGCTACCGCTTTTTGCTCATCAGTGGCGCGAACACGGGCGGCAAGACGGTCACGCTCAAGATGAGCGGCCTGTTTTGCCTGATGGCGGCGTGCGGCCTGTTCGTCCCCGCCGCCGAGGGAACGCGGCTCTCCGTCTTTGACGGCGTGTGGTGCGACATCGGGGACAGCCAGTCCATCGAGGAAAATCTGTCCACATTCTCCTCGCACGCCGTACACATCAAGGAAATTCTGGAACGGGCGACGGACAAGTCGCTCGTGCTCATCGACGAACCCGGCGGCGGCACCGATCCCGAAGAGGGTGCGGCGCTCGCGCGGGCGGTGGTCGCGGAACTTCTGCGGCGCGGATGCCGCGGCGTCGTCACGACGCACTATTCCGCTCTGAAGGAATTTGCCTATGCGCAGGACGGGATCGAGAACGGCTGCATGGAATTTGACGCCGCCGATTTCCGACCGCTCTACCGCCTCAGGATCGGCGCGCCGGGCTCTTCCAATGCGCTGCTCATCTGTACGCGGCTGGGACTTCCGTCGTCCGTCGTGGAAGAGGCGCGCGGGTATTTGTCGGAGGGGGCGCGAGCGTTTGAGAACACGCTGCGCGCCGCCGAGGAGAGCCGCGTTCGGACGGAAGAGGCGACGGCACGCGCCCGCGATTTGCAGAAGGAATGGGAGACCCGTCTTGCGCAGCTCTCCAAAGAGGAGGAGAATTTCCGCAGGGAGCGGGAGAAGTTCCTGGCGTCCTCCAAGGCGGAGGCGCGGCGCATCGTCAACGAGCAGACCGCCCATGCGGAGGAACTGCTCGGCGAGATGGAGGCGCTCTTCAAAAAGAACAACCCGACGGAGGCCGACCTCATTCGCGCCAGGACGCTCAAGAACAAGATGATGCTCGAACGCCCCGCCGAGGAGACGCCCGTGCGCGCGATGCCCGTCGATGTCGCAAAGCTCAAAGCGGGCGACCGCGTTCTGGTGGGGGCAATGGGCGCAGAGGGGACGGTGGTCTCCTTCAGTCGGGACAAGGGCACGTGCGAAGTGCAGACGGGCGCCCTGCGTGTGCGCGCAAAACTCGCCGATCTCTACACGCCTTCCCGCAAGCAGCAGGAGCCTGCGCAGAAAGTGCAGGTGACGCGCAATCTCGCGCCGCGCCCCACGGCAAGCCGCGAGTGCAACATCATCGGCATGACGACGTCCGAGGGCGTTGCGGAGGCGGAGGCGTTTCTGGACGCGGCGGTCGTCTCCAACCTGCACGAGGTGCGCATCGTCCACGGCTACGGCACGGGCAAACTGCGTGCCGCCATTCACGAGATGCTCCGCCGCAATCCGCGCGTGGAGGATTTCCGCCTCGGCAAGTACGGCGAAGGCGAGGGCGGCGTGACCATCGTCACGCTCCGGTAGGCCGCCGCAGAGCGCTCTCTTCGCGGGGAAAGCATATTTTCGCAGAAAGTCCAATACAATGTGGGTGAAAACGCTTTGTTTGGGGGAAACTGTGAGAAAGCTATCTTCCCGCGCCGTCGCCATGATCACCAACGGCGTGCTCGCCGTCGTGCTCATCGTGCTGGGGTGCATCTGTTTCTTTCCGTCGGCCGCCAGCGTCTCGTCCGGTTCGGAGAGCCGCGTGTTTCGTCGCGGAACGTCCGAGGACGGCGTGTCGCTCATGTTCAACGTCTACTGGGGGACGGAGTAAGTCGATGCGATCCTCGCCGTTCTGGACGAATACGACGCCAAAGCGACCTTCTTTCTCGGCGGGAGCTGGGCGGACGACAACACCGCCTGCGTCCGCCGCATCGTCGCCGCTGGCCATGAGATCGGCTCGCACGGATACTTTCATCGCGACCATACGACGCTCGGTTATGAGGGGAACGTCGAGGAGATTTCGCGCAGCGTGCAATTTCTTTCCCTCGTCGCGGGGGAGCCTGTCACGCTGTTTGCTCCGCCCTCCGGCGCGTATGACGACGACACGCTCTCCGCCGCCGAAGCGCTCGGGCTCAAGACCATCCTCTGGTCGAAAGATACCGTCGACTGGCGGGATAAAGACGCCGACACCTGCTATCTGCGCGCGACAAAGGATGTGACCGCGGGGGATTTTATCCTCATGCACCCCATGCGCCACACGCTCGCCGCTCTTCCGCGCATTCTGCAAACCTATAAAGAATGCGGCCTGCGTGCCGTTACGGTAGGCGAGAACCTCAACCTCTGACGTCAAAATTCTGGCGTACAGCGTGAAACTCTCTGCCATACAAACGCGCACAGATGCGGAGCGCTGTCGGCAAAAAAGAAAAAATCATAAGGCAGAAATCGTTCGGGCGGGCGGCGTGCGTCGGGAGAGACCGACGGGGTGCGTGCGCGGCTGACGGAACGGACTACATAGGAGAATGATATGATCGAAACGAGAAAACTCGCAAACGGCGTACGCGTCATTGTCAAACAGATGGAGGGACTTTTGTCTGTCTCCATGGGGGTGCTTGTGGGAACGGGCGCTGCCTATGAGACGGATCGGGAGGACGGCATTTCGCACTTTATCGAGCACATGCTCTTCAAGGGGACGCCCACGCACACCGCCTTTGAGCTCTCGGACGCCTTTGATGCGCTCGGGGCGCAGGTCAACGCGTTCACGGGCAAGGACATGACCTGTTTTTATTCCAAGGCGACGAGCGATCACGCGGCCGAGGCGTTTGCCCTGCTTGCCGATCTCTTTCTCAACGCCACCTTCCCCGAAGAGGAAATGAAGCGGGAAAAGGGCGTGGTGCTGGAAGAGATCCACATGGACGAAGATTCGCCGGAAGACCTCTGCATTGATCTGCTTTCGCGGGCGGCGTTCGGAAATTGCGGCTACGGTCGCAACATTTTAGGCCCTGCGCGCAATGTGGAGCGCTTCACGCGGGATGATCTGCTTGCCTATCGCAGAGAGCGGTACTGCCCCGAAAACATCGTCGTTTCCTTTGCGGGGTGTATCCGCGTGGAGGAGGCGCTTTCGCTCGCCGAGCAATATTTCGGCGGGATGACCCCGACGGGATTTACCGATCGCCCGATGGAGACCGCAATGAAGGGGGAGACGCTCTTTCGGAAAAAGCCCATTGAGCAGGCGCATTTCGCCATCGGCTTTCCCTGCGTCGGGCGGGATGATCCGCTTCGCCCTGCCGTACAGGTCATGAACATCATTCTGGGGGGCGGCATGAGTTCGCGGCTCTTCAAAAAGGTGCGCGAGGAGCTGGGACTTGCCTATTCCGTCTATTCATACGGGACGCACTATGCGCAGACGGGGCTTCTCACGGTGTATGCGGGCGTCAACCCCGCAAAGACCAAGGACGCCTTTTCCGCCGTGCAGGACGTCATTCACACGTTCGTGCGGGAGGGCGTCTCCGAGGAGGAATTTTCGCGGGGCAGGGAACAGCTCAAATCGAGTGCCATTTTCTCGCAGGAGAACACCTCTTCGCAGATGCTGCTCTACGGCAAAGAGATGCTCTATAACGATTGCGTGTACGATTTTGAAGCGCGCATGGCGGAGATTGCCGCTCTGAAGCGTGAGGACGTCGCGGCGGCGATCGCGACGAGTTTCGACTTCTCGCGCGCCGCGGTGGCGAGTGTGGGAAACCTGAAATCGGGGCTCTCGCTGTGAACGCGGAGCAAGGCAAGAGGGCTTTGGACGAAGAAAAGGTGACGGGATTTGAACCCTTCGCCTTTTCGGATAGCCGACTCCTGATTTTGGGCAGTTTTCCCTCCGTCAAGAGCCGTGCGCTCGGGTTTTATTACGGAAATCCGCAGAACCGTTTCTGGAAGACGGTATGCGGATTCTTTCATGAAGACGTCCCCGCAGATGTCGACGGGAAAAAGGATTTTCTGCGGCGGCGCAAAATTGCGCTCTGGGACGTCGTGACGGCGTGCAGCATTACGGGATCTTCCGACGCCTCCATACGGGAGGAGGAGACGGCGGACGTCGCCGCGCTGCTCAGACGCTGTCCCGTGGAGGCGGTGCTTTGCAACGGAAAGACGGCGTATTCCCTGCTGATGCGCGGGGAAGCGCTGCCCGTGCGCACCGTGTGTATGCCGTCGACGTCGCCCGCCAATCCGCGGTTTTCGGCGGACATCTGGCGTGCGGAACTTACTCGCGTATTCGGAGATCAGAGATGACGACTTATGAGGAACTGCTTGCGGAACTGAATGCGCTCGCAGATGAAAAATACCGTATTTTTCAGGCAAAACTGTTGAAAAACGATGCGATCCGCGTCATCGGCGTGCGTATGCCCGCCCTGCGCCGACTCGCACGCAAATACCGCGGGGAGATCGACGGCCTGCTCGCCTTCCCCGACGAGTACTACGAGGTGACGATGCTCAAATGCGCCGTCGCCTGCTTTCTTTCCTATACCGAGCTTGCCGCGGTGCTCGATCGGCTGGTGGGTCTGCTCGATAATTGGGCGACGTGCGATATGTTCGCCCCCGCGTGCATCGCCCGACACCGCGATCTGTTTCGTCCAAAATTGCTCAGCTATCTCGCGGACAATCGGGTGTTTGTGCGCCGTTTCGCGCTCACAACGCTTCTGCATTTCTACGTCACGGAGGAATGGCTTCCCTTTGTCGGCGAGTGCCTGGAAAAGGCGGATACGCAGGAGTACTATGTCTCCATGGCGGCGGCCTGGCTCACGGCGGAAGTGCTGGTCAAATTTTACGATACGGGCGTAACGCTGTTGAAAAACGGCGTCCTTTCCCGCGAGACCCACAACCGCGCCATCCGAAAGGCGTGCGAAAGCTACCGCCTTTCAACGGAGCAGAAAGCGGCGCTGCGTGCCATGCGGCGGTGATGTCACAAAAAACAATGACTTTTTCCGACGAATTTCGGCAAAAGCATTGACAAACCCTCCGGAATGGGGTACAATATGAAAAAATATAAAGTGAACATTTCGCGGATGCGGGATGATCGGAGGTAGGTCTATGTACGAGAAGGTTTGCAAAATGCTTGCGGAGCAGCTTGATATTTCCGCGGATACCATTACGCCTCAGTCGGAGGTCGTCAAGGATCTCGGTGCGGACTCGCTGGACGTCGTGGAGCTCATGATGGCGCTCGAGGACGAGTACGGCATCACGCTGCCCGAGGGCGAAGTGGAGAACGTCAAGACGGTGCAGGACATCGTCGACATGATGGAGAAGCTCGCAAAGTAAATCCCCGATTTTCCCTGCGCCTCTTATGATGAGGCGTTTCGGAGTTCGTTTTTCCCCGCAGAGCAAACGGCTTTGTCCTGAAAGGTGCATCGGAGAAAAACGGCTCGTCCGATTATGGATTTTCAAGGAAGAAATACCGCCGCCCGCGGGCCATTTGCCGCGGGGGGCGGGGTTGTGGGTTAGAAATTTTTATTAGTGCGGGGGGGTGGCGTTTTAGGGGGGCGGATTCGGGAAAGGAACGGGGATTCCATGAAGGGAATCGCGGCTTGCGAAAACGAACGAGGGAAGGCGTGAAGCGAACGGGGAAAGGCGATATTCGGAGAAGAGGATTTATCGCCGATAGACGCTGTTGCCCTGTGCGTCGATGGCGACGACGGCGGGGAAGTCGACGACCTCGAAGCGATAGATTGCCTCGCTCAGGAGGTCGGGGAAGGCGACGAGTTCGCTCGACTGAATGGACTGCGCATATTGCGCGCCCGCGCCGCCGATCGCGGCGAAGTACACGCGCTTGTTGCGCACGAGCGCCGCGCGCGTTTCCTCGCTCATTTCGCCCTTGCCGATCATGCCGAGAAGTCCCAGATCGAGCAGGCGGGGGGCAAAGGCGTTCATGCGA
>ERZ1090868.1443-NODE-1445-length-12601-cov-4.428344_pt1 | contig 12601 bp, 17 predicted proteins | sample MGYA00478475_ERZ1090868 | MGnify/ENA primary metagenome ERZ1090868 (study PRJEB33644, sample SAMEA5815747) | chicken gut metagenome | biome: Chicken; feature: Gastrointestinal Tract; material: Caecum | place: Ireland | collected 2019-01-01 | study: A study of...
TTTTTGACACAGAAAAGACATTAAATTTATTTTTGGTGTCGAAAAGCGATATAGTTGTGTCATTTTTCAACACAGAAATGGCAATTAAAAGTTCAAAGGGCCGTGGGTGGCTTCCCATTTTTTAATCTCTGCTCGTTCTTCCCGTTCTACCTGTTCCCTGTCCGCGAAAAAGTAGTCTACTTTATTGGGGGCGATCTTCAAGACTTTCCTCAGCCGGTCCATATCTTCCTTTCTCATTTTTACTTTTCCGGAGAGTCGCATGGTAATCCACTGCCGGTCCACCCCCATGGTCTTCGCCAAGATAGTCGGTGTCTGGTATTTTCCATAGATGAGTCCTCTGAGTCTGGGATACTCTATAACAGGCGTCGCCAAGACACTTCATCTCCTTCCCTGTGTGCTGTTTTTATTATATCGTAATTTTTTTAAACAAGCAATGTTTTACGTAAAAATTATTGTCATTTGGTAAAAAAAATGCTATAATTGAGGTGGAATTTAGCAAAATGAGGTGAATTTTCAAAATGGCAAATACGCAGACGGAAGACAAAGTAAGGGACGCTGTGAATTCGATTCTTGATTTGCATGATAGCAAGGATGTTCAGGCTGGTGTTGGGCAGATCACCACCTTCAATCAATTGGGTATTTTAGGTGTAAACGATAAGCCGGACGGCTGGTATCTTCCTTACGATAAAAGTCAGCCGGCATTGATCTTGGAATGCAAGGCAGAAAACGTAGATATCAGCACAAGAAAATGTGTGGACGAGATCAAAAAGAATTGCCGTATTGTGTTAAATGCCGGATATGAGAAGGTTTTTGGCCTTTTGACCAATAAAAAGAAGTCTTTGGGTTTCATGAACAATGAACCTGTGGATATTCCAACAGATATTCAACCTGTCAGTTGGTATTTGGATCGGTTCAACGCCAAAGGCATTGACAAAGATCATATTTATTTGATCACGCAGAAAATTAACAATTGTTTACATTCTGAGTTTGGTATCAAGAATTTGTACCATCGGATGATTTTCACAGCTTGCGCGTTGGTGGCTAAGAGATATGGTGCTGATTTGATTTCTGGTGCGGCCAACGGCTGGGCGACATTTCAAATGGCAATTCGAGATGCTTTACATTCGTCTTTGGCTGTGGCGAAACGACAAAATGATAAGTTGGTTCTTTTGGAAGATGTTTTTGGGGACATTCGAATGAATCTGAATGTCAATTCAGAAGACGCCAAAGAGCAGGCTCATGTGAAAGATGTTTTGAAGAATTTCGCCGGCTGGGTGGTAGATATTTCGGATTGTATCAATTCCAGCGAGTGGCGGGGCGAGGATGTTATGGCCATCTTCTTCAATGAGTTCAACCGATATAAGAAGAAGACGGAGAGCGGGCAGGTGTTTACGCCGGAGCACATCACGGATTTTATGTATGATTTGTGTGACTGCAATCAGGATTCAGTCATTTTTGATGGAACTTGTGGTTCCGGTTCGTTTTTGACGAAAGCTATGCGGAATATGATGCGTGAAGCTGGTGGTCAGGACACGAATAAGGCTGCGGCTATCAAGGCCAATCAGTTGTATGGTATCGAGTTTGACCGGGAGATTTTTGCTCTGGCCTGCGCCAATATGTTGTTACATAAAGATGGAAAAACGAATCTGGCTCAGGGTGATACGCGAAGCGAGTGGGCGTGTGAGTGGATTCGCAATAAGCTGGGGAACAAGCGAAATGTTCGGATTTTGATGAATCCGCCCTATGAGAACAAGTTCGGTTGCATGGAGATCGTGAAGAATTGTCTGGACAATGTTCCGGCCGGTTCTACGGCGGCCTTTATCCTGCCGGAGAAGAAGCTGGAGAAGTCGTCTAAGAAGCTGGTGGCGGAGATTCTGGACCATCATCGGTTGGAGAAAATCATCAAGCTCCCGGAGAATCTGTTCTTTGGTGTTGGCGTGTCCACTAGCATTTTTGTTTTCAAGACAGGTACACCGCAACATGGTCAAGAGATCTATACAGCGTATATTGAAGACGATGGTCTGGAAGTTGTCAAGAATCAGGGCCGGCATGACATTCATAATCGTTGGCCTGCTATTTCGGAGCGGGTTTTGATGGAGATTCGGCGGCTGATTGTGGATGGGGAATTTCATGGCGCTTGGATTGATTCTAAGAAATATTTGAGTTATCAGGTGCCGCCGAAGCCTTTTGAGATTCGGGAAGAGGATTTTCAGAAAACGGCTCTTGATTATCTGCTCTGGCAAAAAAAATGTGAACGTATCCGAGCTAAAAAGCAAGCTGATTGACCGGGTGCTGTATGGTAGTAAACTGATTGATGCGGATACGAAGAGCATGACGATACGGATTGAATGAGGTGAATGAAATGTCGAAGATCGATACGCAAGGGTGGAAAGCCTTTCGGGTTGGTGATTTGTTTGAGTGTGACACAACTTTGAATATTCCATCAAAAAATGACTTAATTGATGGGACTATTAACTATATCACAAGAAGCGCTATTGAAAATGGTTTGAGCGGTTTTTGTGGTAATTTGAAGTCTGTGAATAGGGGGCAGTGTATTACAATTGGTGCAGAAGGTTTTGTCGCATTTTGGCAACCTGATGATTTCGTTGCTGGCAATAAGGTTTATGCATTAAGGCATGAATCTTTAACTGAAATCAGGGCATTGTTTGTGTGTACTGCTTTGAATGTTTTGTCCAAAGATTATTCATTTGCAAATGCACGTGTTTTAGATAAAATCAAGCAAGAAGTTATTTTACTCCCTGCTACGCCTGATGGTCAGCCTGATTGGACCTATATGGATGCGTATATGAGCGAGGTGCTCAAGAAAGAGGAAGTCTTTGCGGAACACCTTTCGTCGCTGACGGTGGAAGCCGTCGCTGACGGTCATAAGCTGGATACCAGTGGGTGGAAAGCGTTCCGGATTGGAGAACTGTTTGACGTTTCGCGTCCAAAAGCTCGTAGTCAGAGTATGTACTCCGACGGGGTTGTTCCTTTTGTAGCGTCTGGTAATGCGGATAACGGTATTGTGCGTTATTGTCAGCCTATGGATGATGAGGATTTTGATAGAGGAAACTGCATTACAGTAAGTCCTTTGGATGGTTCGACATTTTATCAAAGCATTGATTTTCTTGGTCGAGGCGGTGCTGGTTCAGCAATTGTTATTTTGAGAACATCTTGTTTGAATGAAATCAATGGTTTGTTTTTAGCAAGCGTAATACGAAATTCGTTAGTTCAATTTTCGTATAGCAATCAGTTGAGTAGTTCGTCTATTTTGGATTGCGAAATTTATCTTCCTGTTACATCTGATGGTCAGCCGGACTGGGCGTGGATGGAGCAGTATATGCAACAACAGATGGATACGGCCAAGGTGTTGGTGGAACATCTGGATGCTGTATGGAATAGTTGATTATTGAAAATTCAAATGATTTTTAGAAAGGTGTGTTTTTTATGGGTGCTATGTATGGTAAGAGACCTCTCCCGATTTTGGCGCAAAAGGGATATTTCATGTTGAGCAACGGAATGTTCTGTGTGTATGGTCAGATGGCTGATGAGGGCCTGTGCGTGGATGTTTACAGGGACCGAACTATGAAAGAGCTGGTCTCTATGCAACACGGCATTATTTATTCTGAAGAGCCGGACGTTCAGGCAGATGTTGCAGATGATTTGCGTATGCTGATGGAGTCTATGATTGATGAGTTTTAATGCGCAATTTTACGCAAAGCATGGTGGTGCCGGAGCGGCGCCTGACGGTACGAGAATGCGCTTGGCTGCAGACGTTCCCGGATGATTACGCCTGTATCTTGCCCCACACGTCTAATCATCCTTTCGTATTGACAAGTGGTGTGTTGGCGTATTATATCGCCAAGAATGTCGAGACAAAATGGAATTTGTATTTTAGGAGGTAGTTTATTATGATCATCAAAATCACGGAATGCGAAGCAAATTATGGCGGCAAAGATCTTTTTGCTGATCTGGCGGAGTACGACACCATTCTCGACTGGGTGAAAGCTCTGATCGACGGTACTGCGGATTATACGCCTCTGGACTGCTGGGTGCGGATCGATGAAAATACCGTTTTTTCTATTCGTTCTGCCGGTCAGTTATCGCAGGAAGACGCCGACGCGTGTTTGGGAATACTGCGTAGGATGCCCAAACGAATGCAGCGGCTTCCGAGAGACAAAGGTTCCATCGTGGCTGATATATTTGAGCATGAGCTTGTCATCTCTTTGATCTAAGACTTTTTCCTTGTATTTTTGGCACGAACGTGAGACTATGTAAGACCCGCTTGCGGGCGACGGTCAGTGAACCGAGAATCCCCCGCCTTTAGGCGTGGGGAGTGTCAAGTTGACGCTGAGTCGATATTGCCGAATTCTGTATGGCATTGAATCAGGAGGTAATTGCATTTGATAAAGAAGTTCATTTTGAGTTTTTTGATCGTGGCGTGTTTCACTGTTCTTTTATATACGTTTATTTTGACGCCTGTAAATGTTTCCGGCGCCAGTATGCTGCCCACGTACCATAACAACCAAAAAGTTTGGCTTTATCGTTTGAGTCAAGTCAAAAAAGGGGATGTTGTGATCGTTCGCAAGGATGGTGAGACCTTTATCAAGCGTGTTGTCGCAGGCCCCGGAGACGAGTTAAATATTTTGTCTGATGGAACCGTGATCGTGAATGGTGAGAAACTGGAAGAAACATATGTTGACGAACTGTCCAGGGAACCGCTTTCCATCTCTCTCCCCTATACGATTCCGGAAGACTGTTACTTTGTCATGGGTGACAATCGTATCGTTTCTTTTGATTCCAGATCATTCGGCGCTGTGCCCCGTGAGGATATTCTAGGGGTTGTGTTTTAATTTCATAAGGAGGAAAAAAAGATTATGATGATTTGATCGAAGCGACTGTTACTCACAAATTCTAAAAAAAAGAGGGACTCCCGTGAAAAGGAGTCCCTTTTTTTGTGTCAATTTCAGACACGAATTGAGTATTTTTGTGTCGGATAACGGCACGAAGAATACTTTCTTGTGTCTTAAATTGACACAGAATGTCACACATATTGAACGTACAGACCGCAGGGGAGACGCCAGATACTTTTTCCGATCTGTTCTTTGCACTGTTCTTCTGACAAACCATCGGCGCACATTCTTTCGCTTTCCATCAGTTCGGCCCAGTTTCGGAACGTGAAGAAGTTAGAATTATATGCTTCGATATATTCTTCTGGTTTTTCAGGTTTTTTCTTCAAGATACGATCGAACAGGAAGATCAGTTCTTCCGTTGCCTGCAGGTTGCCTTTATAGATCGGGTTGGGCAAATTCATAGAGATTTTTGTTACAGATTCAATATCCATTTTTTTCACCTCTTTTTAATGCCAGGCTTGTCGAAGATTGATGTTCTGGCTTTTCAGGAAGGCTCTGGCGCAGGCGACGTACTGATCGCTCATAGATTTTAATTCCTGCATTTGAAAGAGCGGACTGGTGAGTGTCTGGATCATCAAACTACTTTGATAGATGAGTGACCGCTTGACGTCGTCACTTTTCAAGAATTCTTTTTCGGCTTTGAGAATTGCCGAATTGTCTTCTTTTTCGTAACGAATGGTGAGTAACGTACGGACGTTGACACAAGCGTTAAGGATCATCTCTGCTGTCCACGTATCATCCAGCAATGCGCGATTGACTTGATTGAGACTACGGATGCAGTCCCAAATATCTTTTGCAACAGATGTTGCACTGGTATATTTTCCTACGCGTTTGCTGACTTTTTTGTTCAGCGTTTCGTTGAAGGACACGATTTTTCATCTCCTTTTTTGTAAAAATCTTGCGTTTTGTCTTTTCTTAGCCGGGTGCATTCCAGACAGACTGCGACCAATTCAGAAAGACCTCTTTCATGTTTACAGCCTACGCAGCCGTTTGTTGTGTTGGTCTCCATACGTTCGTCACCTCTCCTTTTTTGAATTTTTCATGTGATTTGGGAATATGGGCTGTGTGGCTTTTTATCTTGTGGTTTTCACAATTTCCACAGAGTTTTCCACAGGTTTGAGACAAACGCATTGGATTATAAAAGCAAGAAAGCGTCGTCGGCGTTGATCGTTGTCTTTTTGTTGTCGTCGTCGCATGGGACTACTTCGATTTGATTATCCGGCAGAATGGACACGATCTCGCTTTCCAGTTCACATCCGTTTGATAGGCACATGACGTAGTCCCCGACAGATAGTTGATCGCCATTGTGATCGTACGCATTCATGATGTTTTACCTCTTTTTTTAATATCAATGTGTTAAAGCAGCCAGTGTTTTTCTGAATTGATCTTTTTGAGAAGGTCTTCCACCAGTGTCTTATATGAATAGGCGATCCAGGTCTTTCCGTAGTCTTTGAAATCATATTTGACGCTGATCAGGTCGGCTCGCTTGGCGTCCCAAAGCCGCACCCATGACTGGCGTACCATACCCCAACCATCGAAGTCGTCATCGGGGTCCGCGAACATCTCATGATTTAACACCTTGACCCATACAGGCTCGTCGTATATAGTTTTGAGCTGTTTTAGTGTCAAGGGTTTTGTTTCGGATATGAGAAGGTCTTTGATATCTGTCATGTTTGATCGCACCCCTTATTCAAAAACGTAAATGTCGTTTATTTCTTTTATTTTATACGAATTTTTTCACTTCTCTGAACACATCGAGTGTGCCGGGTTGATATTTGTTGACGTATTTCGAGAATGCCGGCGCGGACAATTCCTGCAATTTATCAAGCCAAGCACCGGCTGTGATTCCTTGCAGACTTTGATTGTTATCTAACGAAAAGAGTATCGAAACGTCTTTTTCAAACGCTTCTTTTTCGGGACTGTCCGGCAGCATCTTGATTCGCCGGCAGATCATTTCATGAAGTTCTGTTCTTGTGTTCATCAAAAATTGGGCAAGGATACCCCCACCCCTATAGGTGGTGGGAGGAATTGCCTGTCCTCCTTTTCTTTTGATTTGTTTACGCAATGAGGTAGTTTGTACTCCGTTCGAGCAGAGCAAGGTGTCTGTATCCTACACCATCTTTGACTTTAGCGCCGTCTATCGTTCGAAGAAGAAAGCCGCCGCTTGTTCTTCTGGCCCACACGAAGCATTCCTTACCCTGATAGAGCACCTTGTCGTAGAGCCGGAAGTCAAAGACATACTTTGGTGCCTGATTGCGCTTCCGGATACCTCCCTTCAGGATAGTTGCCTTGTGGAGTTGACGGTTATGGTGCCGTACCGGACGGACCGTGTAGATGTGGTTCGCCGGTACTACACAGGTCTGTTCCTTGATGCCGAAGCCGTGTCTACCCTGTGCAATGGCAAGAGCATCATTCGTGTGCGTTTTCGGGAGCTTGAGAAGCTCTTCCCTCGTCGCCTTCGTGATGTAGCCCTTTGGTTCTGCAACAGGGATGGAGACCGCTGCTCTGAGCCTCTGTATCAGTGTCGTACGCATAATACCCATGAAGGCGGCGTCTCTCGTAGAGCGGCGCTTGCGTGTCCTGAGCTTCTCGACGGTAATGATGCCGAGGTGGAACTTCTTGTGGCAATCCTCACAGAGCGTGCCATAGTTGTCCGGGGCATTTCCTCCGTGCTTACGGCTCTCGAAATGATGGACATGTAGCTTGACGGGCTTCTTATCGGTTCCTTTGACGCCACAGCAGATGCAGGTGTAGTTATCTCTCCAGAGGACATACTGGCGTACGTTATAGAAGCCGTACATCTCGCCCTTCTGATAGTCCTCACCCTCCGGGACGGGTCTCCCATCCTGAACGGCTTTTAGGAGCTGGAGGTCGAACTCTGCGGTTTCCACGACTACCTTGCTGATAGGCAGGATAGCACATACTCTCTTGATGGAAGTGATATGTTCCTGAATCTTCACTTCTACCGACGGAGCGAGCCACCCCTTGTTCTTGCTGTGGACACGGTTATCAAAGCGAGGCTTCCGATACCGTGTGGTACGGTTCCGGCGTGCGCGGCGAAACTCTCTACGAGTGGAGAGATTTTCCACCACATCATTCCTCAGCATGACCTCTGCAGCAAACAATTCCTCCTTCGCTGTACTTGCCGACACTCCGATGGTCTTGCTTCCTGCATCCACGCCGAGAATAACCGGTTGAGTATACTCGGTGCTCCCATAGAGGAGCTTGATGGTGAAGGGCGTCCGTTTGACGACCTTTGCTTTCTTGTCATCCAGAAGATGACGGGCTTTTGCCGGAGAGCAGGGCATTAACGGATGCCCGAGCCGGCTGATTACATAGACCTTGTTGGGCATGTCGATACCCTCCTTTCCAACATTCTTGATGCGGCTAAGATAGGAGCCGCTCCCATACAGCCGGCAGAGCCGGCTATATGGGTCAGGTGTCCGTACCCAATGTTATCCTGAGGTTTCTCACATACGACACCGCTCCTTACCCTCAGAGCTTTTAATCGTATGCCGCAGAGCAGCGGACTCGGACGTACGTCCGCAGGTGCCTATACATTCTCAGGTAACGTAGTGCCCGAAGCACTCAGGGTAGTCAATCAGGCTCGTGGTCTCCCACAAGCCCCCACTTCAAAACTCGTCAGAGTTTAAGTGGCGGGTTCTTGACCCGTTATCTCCTTTATCCGATGTCGAAACCGGGAACGATTTTATATACACAATCCACCCATCCGCTGCAGCGCATACCGTTAAAATCGACTATTTCGAAATGAAACGGTGAGTCCATACAAGCTGTGCGGAGCCAGTAATGACATGGCTTGTTTTTGAGCGTTTTGATTCTTTGTTCGGTTTCCGCAAAGATGGGAAGTCGAAAACTGTCTGTTTCATTTTTGCGTAGTTCGTCCATTTCATCCTTTGGCGGGCCGAAAAAGTCTGTTGCCGAGAATAGCCACATATCATCTTCATACTCAACTTTTTGTCCATTGATTTCTTCCGTGAGTTTGCGAGGTTTGATGATGTTGCGCCATTCTTTGGGGAAATGAGGCAAGATGGTTTTCAGAACGTGGCGGCGGCCTTTGCTGTTGTAGTATCCGCCGTCATGGCGGCCTTCGGTGTACATGACGGTTCCAGACCACGTATTTTTAAATGCGAACCTGGCCATGGAAGGGCTACTGTATCCGCAAACGACTGTGGCCATTTTCTCATTGTCAAGCATAATATTGATTTCATCGTAGGGCTTGATGATTTTATCGACAGTTTTTGTTTGGATCGCTGTTTTTATTTCTTCGGCGCCTATATGGCTAGTTTGAATGCGACGCATAGTGTGCAAAACTTTGTTCTTTGTTTATTCATCATCTATCCCCTTTGTGTTATCCGATGTCGAAACAAGGAACGATACCTCGGGTGCTTTTTACATTTCCGTTACCATCTGTACCATCGACGTTAACCATTTCGGTATGAGTTGTTGTACCTTGGCTGATGGAACGAAGCCAGTATGATACTACGGCGTCTTGGTAAGTTTTGATACGCTGTTTGTCTTTTTTGAAAATAGAAAGTTGGAAACTGTCGTCGAGGTCCGTCCACAAGTTATCTGTTGACAAGCCGAACACATCTGTCGATGAAAGCAACCACATGGTATCTTCATATTCGAATTTTTTCCCGTTGAATCTCTCTACAAGTTTGCGAGTTTTAATGAGATCACGCCACTCTTGGGGGAGACGCGGATAAATGTTATGAAGAACGTACTCACGTCCTTTGCTGTGGTAGTATCCGTCTTTGTTGGTAGGTTCATCAAACATGGCGATTTCAGCTATACAGTCTTTAAACACGAATCTGGCCATGTGAGGACTACTGTATCCACAAACCACAGTGACGATCTCTCCGGTATCGAGTGTAATGTCAATTTCATCATAAGGCATGATGACTTTATCGAGAGTTTTTGTTTGAATCGCAGCTTTTAGTGTTTCAGGACTGATATAACACTCTTGAATACGGCGTATTGTGTAAGGTTCGGGGGATATTGTTTTGAACACAGAATCGGTTTCTTGTGCTTGCTGTTTTTGATTGAGTGCATCAAGTATGCTTTTGGCCAGTTCGAGGTCAGTATTATTGACATTGAGAAGTTCGATAGAAGTCTCGGTTTCTGTGTTATTGATCTTCTTTGTGATTTTTATATCAGCCATGGTCTTACATTCCTTTCACTAAGTCGCGGCAAGGAAGCTCCTGTCTTCTATAAGGCGGGGAGGAATTGCCGCTCCTTTCTTTTTTAATTAAAACACTTTTCTTTCGCCAAACTATATGTTATAATAATATTGGTGAAGAAAGTGAGGTTTTTCTATATGCAGCAAACAGTTACGGTAAAACTCCAGATACTCGTCAACCCTTCTGATGCGCAGGTTTTCTGCGATACCATGAAGGCGTATTCCAATGCCTGCAACTATGTGTCTGACTACATATACCAAACTCATAACCTCAGCCGTTACAGCGTGCAGAAAGATACCTACACGCAGATGCGTGAAACATACGGACTCCGTTCCCAGATGGCGGTGTCCTGTGTCCGGACAGTCATTGCCAAATATAAAACAATACTGGAAAACCAAAAAGAATGGATCAAACCAGTATTCCGGTCTCCCCAGCTGGACCTTGTATGGAACAGGGACTATTCTCTGAACACCAAAACCGATATGTTCTCTGTCAATACATTACGCGGCCGCATCAAAGTATCTTTTTATAAAAACGGTTTTGAGCAGTATTTTTCTGACAGCTATAAGTTTGGCACTGCCAGGCTTGTTCATAAGCATGGGAAGTTTTTCCTGCATATCCCTGTGACATACGAAATTTCTGAATTAAAAGAACAGGAAATTTCCAATGTTGTCGGCATAGACCGCGGGATACGTTTTCTTGCGGCTGCTTATGACAGCAGAGGGAAAACTGTGTTTTACAGCGGCAGCACAGTCAAACAGAGACGCGCGCATTATAAAGCCCTGCGCAGGCAGCTGCAGCAGATTGGAACCCCGTCTTCAAGACGAAGGATCAAGGCCATCGGACGGCGAGAAAACCGTTGGATGCAAGACGTAAACCACTGCATCTCTAAGGCACTCGTCAAGTCTAACCCCGAAGGTACTTTGTTCGTCATTGAAGACCTGAAAGGCGTCCGGTCTGTAACAGAAAGAGTGGCCGTCAAAAACCAGTATGTTTCTGTATCCTGGTCGTATTATGACCTGGAGCAGAAACTGCTTTACAAGGCACTTAGGAACCATCAGCTTGTAAGAAAGGTAAATCCTGCATATACAAGCCAGACCTGCCCGAAATGCGGTCATACGGAACGGGCAAACCGTGATAAGAAACTGCACCTTTTCTGCTGCAGGAACTGCGGCTACAAGTCCAACGATGACCGCGTTGGGGCTATGAATCTGCATCGCATGGGAATCAATTTCTTAGTACCGGATGCAGCTGCCATAGAGTAAATCTCTGCGGCACAGGTATTTGTCAACATGCCTATGATGTGACGCCACTTCCAGCAGTAATGCTGGATGACCAAATGTGGGAGGCATAAGCCGTTATACCACAAGGCAGTTACAAGCTCCGACCTCTAAGGCGTCAGCCGAAGGTCGGGGTGGTTGACCCAGTTCCAGTATTTTTGAATTTCTTCTTCATACTGCGATTGCGGCGTATAATAGTTTCGCCCCCGTAGTTCTTCGGGCATATACGCCTGTTTGACCCAGTGATTTGTAAAGTCATGCGGATATTGGTATCCTTGATCTCGTTCAAGCCCCGAGGAATCGCAGTGTTTATTCTGCAGTTCTCTCGGGGGCGGGTATGCCAGCCCCTTTTCGATGTCATGCATGGCTTCATTCACGGCTTGATATGCAGCGTTTGATTTGGGACTTATAGCGCACAGAATCGCAGCACAGGACAAGGGGATACGAGCCTCCGGCAGACCTAATTGCAGTGCTGTATCTACGTATGCTTTGACTTTGACGGCCACACTGGGGTCGGCGAGACCGATATCTTCGCTGGCAGAACACAGAATTCTTCGAATCGGCGTCAACAAATCGCCGTTTACGAGCAGCCGGCTTAGATAATATACGCTGGCGTCGGGGTCAGAGCCTCGCATGGATTTCATTAAACCTGACGCCAGATCGTACATTTCATCGTCGCCCCGGCCGCCCAGATTGTTTCCTGAGAGTTCCCGTACGTCCGGATTGGGAATGTCTTTTACGGCTTCCAGAATGTTTAGGGCTTTTCGGGCGTCGCCGTTGGCGTGTTCCGCGATGGTAGTCAAAACATTCGAGTCGATCGTGATTTGATGTTTGACGCAGGCATCTTCAAGAATTTCTCGAAGGGCTTGCGTGTCCAGCTTTTTGAATTCGAACACCATAGACCTGGACAAAAGCGCCGGATAAATCGTGAAATACGGGTTTTCTGTGGTGGAAGCGATGAGCTGTAATGTCCCGGCTTCTGTAGCTTGCAGCAGTAATTGCTGCTGTTTCTTGTTCATATACTGGATTTCATCCAGATACAGCAAGATACCGTTTCTTCCTGTACAAGCTTTCAAGTCGTCGCTTTTTGCCGTGATACCGTTCAGAAAGACAATTTCTTTGTTCAGTCCTTTGGAGATCAACGTGGCCAGCGTTGTTTTGCCGGTGCCGGGCGGGCCGTAGAAGATATAATTGCCCTGATATTTGT
>ERZ1090868.1448-NODE-1450-length-12568-cov-28.450811_pt1 | contig 12568 bp, 15 predicted proteins | sample MGYA00478475_ERZ1090868 | MGnify/ENA primary metagenome ERZ1090868 (study PRJEB33644, sample SAMEA5815747) | chicken gut metagenome | biome: Chicken; feature: Gastrointestinal Tract; material: Caecum | place: Ireland | collected 2019-01-01 | study: A study of...
TAAAATGTAAAGACTAGTTAAGATTTTAAACATATATTGTCATTGCTATTAACGACTTAAGTTATTAAAGCGTGAAAGTCAAGGTAAAAGAGACATAATCACTATTTGCTTTACTTTTTTCAATACTTTATTTTTTAGCTGATCTGTTAGATGGTCTAACGTGCTAATAAGTTTAAGAATAGACAGTAAATTATTCATTAGATAAAATAAGTCGCTCAGAGTTAGGACATTTGCTATCATTAGGCAAGCACGGCATAAGTGATAGGCAGTAAGTAGTAGGGGATTGACTGTTTTAGTTAGCGTTGAAAAACACTTAGCTGTTTTGAAATATGCCACTATCAGTAAATGTGGAGCGTATTTATAGTTACTTGTGTCTAGCCAATTACTATTCACGCCGATAAATACTAGCCACAAGAGAAAATTATGAGCTTGATTAATCATTAATAATTAGAGCACAGATTGTTCGTATCAGTTTATGCATAGATGCAACAGCAGCTTTCTTGTAGCCTCTGGCTTCAGAAAGCTGTTTTTTGTGATCGTAGTAATCCGGGATATGGCAAGGTTGAGCTGACTTAACTGTCTCCATTTGCCCAATAGTTCGATATAAGATTTTTCGGGCAATAGTGTTGTCATGTTTAGTTATTAATAAGTGATGGTCAGTTTTTTCCTGATTATGATTTTCCTGTGTCAGTTCTAATAAGGCAATATCGTTTAGTAGCTTCGATTAAGCTAAAAATATTCTTGTGGATGGGCACTATCAAAATTTTGTGAAAATTGCTAATTGACCATCATTAGTGCTTTACTATGTACCCTGTTTTATTGTTGAATAGCTATCCAACAGGATATGCATATAGGTCTTCTGGTGATTCACAGTAAAACCATTAATTTGAATTTCTTTTAAGGCTGAGTAAGGGATATTGTGCATGTGAGCTTTTTCCGACTGAACTTGAGGTTGGGTTTGACGGCGTTTTAAAACAATAATTGGCTGTTTGTCTTTTCCAACAAAAAATATCTCCTAAAATGATGACTTCAGTATTAATCTGATCCCATCAAGATAGAAGATACTTTTCTATTTAATATTTACTAAGCTAATCGATTCGAAGCAATTCAATATCAGCAACAATATTATTTCCTGGAGTAATATTAATTATATTTAGCTCGTTTAACTCACTAATAGCCTTGTTAAAATTTGCAATAGACAAACCAGATTGTTGTAGAATGTCGCTGGTGTCACATGTAATATTGGTTGGGCGCTCTGAGCTAGCATTTTTTTCTAACAACTGAAATACTAATTTAGTATCACTATTCATTAATAGACACCTATCCTTTTGGTGGAAATGGGTCATTTCCATAACTATCACGACTTTGAATTTTTCCATCTTTTCCATGATTAAAAAATTCAGTATGTTGTTTTTTCGCAATATTGCGGCCAAATTCGACAGCAGGGGCTTTAGTCTCAAAGTGCTTGGTTGCTCGTTTTGCTCCAGAAGCTTTGACATCCCATCCACCGTTATGGTTGTGAACAACGTGTTGAGTTTTCTTCATATAGTCACCTTCTTCCTTTATCAAAGATAATTATATCACTTTTTAGAAAATGCACTAATTTTGTCAACTATTAGTTGAAAACTGCAGTAAATAAGTCTATTATAAGCGTAAATAGATAGCATATTTTTTATGGAGGAAATACTACATGAATATTTTTAAAGCTGACGATGAAGTACTACGAAAGATCGTTCCAGGTGCGACCATTACTAAATCTCAGGTTAGGGATGATTATATGGAAGAAGCAGGGGGAGAATATATTAATGGGTTATCCTTTAATACCTGGGACCACAGATTTAATACTATTTCTGATGATATTGCTTCTACCCCGTGGTTAGTCGAGATTTCAATTGACCGGCATATTTGGAAGGTAATAGGTGTTTTTAATGTCAAAGATGGTACTTTATATTTAGTTACTTCATATACAAATTTTCTAGTCGTTCAACGTAAGATTCAAAATGGTAAATATACTCACTATATGTATCCTTTAACAATTAATAATGTCGCTTCTGCTGAGCAATTGTCATTAGAGGGGATTGGAAATAATAAAGTAGTAGCAGAAAAGAGATTAAAAGAAGCAAAGAAAATTTTAGGTAATGATTTTACTAAATTAAAAAGAACCATTATAATTACCTATGATTATTTTGATGATGAAGCTGTTAATGGCTTGGAAATTTTAGTTGATAAAAATTTCAATGTCATAGATGAGATAGTAATTCCAGAGTATAAATCTCCTAGTCCTGATGATGATACAACTAGATATGATAATCAAAAGAATAATGTGGAAGGTCATAAGTCTGATAGTATTGTCAAATGGAATGCTAATAAGGCTAAGAGGCCGACAACGAGTGAGGAGAATAATAATGTCACTTCGAATTAATGGAAAACGGCTTAAAGAAGCGCGTTTATTTAATCATTTAACTATGAGTGCTTTGGCTGATCAAATCGGTGTTTCTAAACAAGCAATATCGAAATACGAGCACAACAAAATTGAAATTAGTTCAGCTGTTTTTCAAAAAATAGTTCAAGTACTAAATTTCCCATTATATTTCTTTACAGACTTCGAGAAAGTACCATACCAAGATGATGGTACTTTTTATCGTAGCAGATTGACAGCTACTCAATCTGAAAAACAGCCTAGTAAAACTTATAAAAAAGCAGCGGCATATCTAAGAGATTATTTTGAAAATTATATAGATTTTCCTGAATTAGATACGAAGCTTGAGTTGGAAGAGTCACCTGAAAATGCTGCTAATGAATTAAGAAGAATATGGAATCTGGATGATCAACCAATTAGCGATATTGTGGATTTAATGGAACGTCATGGTTTGATAATTGTTAATGTTGATTTTAATTCTAATAAGATTGATGCTAGAAGCGGTTATGTTGAAATAGGTGAAAAGCAATACTACATAGTATTAGTGAATGGAAAAAAGCAGAATTTCTTCAGAGATCAATTTACTTTAGCGCATGAACTAGGTCACTATGCAATGCATGCAAAGCTTTATCATCCCCAAGAGGATTTAATGGGACAAGACTATAGAAACATTGAAAATGAAGCTAATCAATTTGCGTCAGCATTTTTAATGCCAAAGGACAGTTTTAAGTCTGATTTAACTAAAAACAGATTTATTAATATAGATACATTTATTAATCTTAAATCTAAGTGGAATGTATCAATAGCTGCAATGGTTCATCGGGCCCATGACCTTAAGCTGATTGATGATAAAGAATATATCAAGCTACAAAAACAAATAAGCTATAGAGGCTGGCGTACTAAAGAAATAATGGATGATGAGAAAATTATGTCGGAACCTAAGGCTCTAAATCAAGCATTTGAATTACTAGAAGAGCATGGTGTTGTTCACCCTAAGGATCTTAATGATAAACTACGTGAAATGTATGGTATTGTATTTCCAAATGAAATTCTGTCTCAAATTTTAGGAATCGATTTGGATAAGTTTAGGAGTAGTATTGTACGTTTGAAAAATAGAAGGTCTGAATAATTTTAAATAGTAGTATTACTAAACTTTAATAGGTGAATATAAATGAATAATCTAAATGATGATACTAAAAAAATAGTACAAAAATTAACGAAAACATTGAAGATGAGTAGTACAAGTATTCTTATGATATTTGTAATACTTATTTCAATTACTAATGTGAATTTTGCTTTATGGATTAATAGCAATCGAACTACTAAAATTTTGATTAATTCAATAAGGAGGGTATTACAATTAATTTATAGTAATGAAATATTTATTTTGATAATCATTTTAGCATTACTGGCATTATTAATAGAATGGCTGATGGATAAAACAAATAGTAGTTATATCAGTAGTACAGAAACTACATCTGGTTCAATAGAAAATAAAGGACCATTTATACTTTTTCTAAATTTAAAAAATTTATTTTTAAATTTGTATGGCGAATATGGAGTATATTATTTACTTTTTCTTTTGTTGATAACTAATAGAAAAGGAAATTTAGTAATATTATCTATAGCTATCATTAATGTATTGTTTTTACTGGCAGATGTAACAAAAAGTTTTTGGTCAATTACAACTCGTGAAGCTCCTAAGTCTGCTGAAAAAATTATCCCGTTAAGTGGAAATTTTGCTAACGGCATATATATAACATTAGCCTCGTTTCGTTACAATAATGGAAAGTATAGTTTAATTAAGGATCAATATTATTTACCTAAAGTTGATAAGTGGGCTTATAGGTACTATATTGTTTTTTTGAAAGACAATACGAAGTATATAGAAAGAATTAATGGATCAAATAATTTTGAAGAAATTAAATTCAATTTTCAGGCTATAAAGAATGAGCTGGAAAATAAAAAATAATTCTAAAGCGAATAGGTATATGTAATGAGTCGTAAAAGTCAGATATTTTTGCAGCTTTTACTATGACTAAATTAAATGTAAGCGTCAAATAACCAAGTATATTGAAAAATAAACCTCAACCGTATTCAGCTGAGGTTTATTTCATATGCTCTATTTACATTTGGTTTGTATTTCTTCTGTCCATGGCAAATAGGCTTCAAGTGCCTTCGAATTTAAAACATGCTCGTTTGACAGCTTTTGAGGCGGATAATTTAAGTGTTTTTCTGGGTCTGATCCATGTCTTTTGACAATTTCAATTAAGCTTAACACTATTCCTGTAGACCTGGTACCGCTGCAGCTTTGGGAAACAGCCTATTTTTGCGTCCCATCACCAGTGATTTGATTGCACGCTCAGCTTTGTTGTTGGACGTCTCCAAATGACCATCCAAAAGAACGTACATGAAAATGTCCTGGTGATTTAAGGGTGCGTGTCAAATAAAAAGCACATCCAGTTCACTAAACACAGTGTAAAATTATCATATTTAATCTCATCGATTAGGCTTCAGTAGGTGACTTTTAGATAAAAACCTTTTATACTTATAAGAAAAGAAGTTTCATGGGAGGAAACAAAATAAATGATGAGGTGGCGAGTGAAAAATCAAAGTTTTGTATAGTAATAAAAGCGTGAAAACCGTTTGTACGAAATTTAAAAAAGCCAGAAAAAAATATGGTCAGACTATAGCAGTTGAATTGACTGCTACTATAGATTCTTTAACAGCAGCTGAAACTTTGATAGATGTTTATAGAAATAGGCGGAAGCATCTTCATAGGTTAACTAGTGATAGAAAAGGTCAGTTTGCTGTCGACATAGATGGTAGAAAAAGCAAATATCGATTAATTTTTTATGTATTGAATGATGAAGAAAAAATCTTATACGAAATAGGAGATGATATAAATAGTTTTTATAAAAAGGTGAAGATCGTACAAATCGAGGAGGTATCAGATGACCATTATGGATCGTAGTATTTTGATTAAAGGCGATATTATTGCAATTCACCCTGGTAAACATATAAAGGACTATTTGGAAGATGAAGAAATGTCACAAACCGAATTTTCTAAAAGAATGGATATTAGTAAGGGGCAAGTGACAAAATTAATAAATGGTGAAGTAGATCTTACAGAAAATATGATTACAAGATTATCCGATGTAACAGGAATATCTAAGGAATATTGGCGCCATCTCAATAACATATATTTAGAAAAAAAGTATGAAATCAATAATTATGAAAAAATTGAAGAAGAGAAGAAAATAGCAAGAGAAATAGATTATTCATTCTGGACTAAATTAGGAATATTATCTTCTTCTTCTAAGGCGATAGATAAGGTCAAAAACTTAAGAAAATATCTTAATGTGTCTAGTTTAGAAACGTTGGAAAAGCCAGACTTATTAACTCAGTATCGAAAAACTACAAATAAAGCTCAAGAAAAAAATATTGTAAGTATAAATGCTTGGATACAAACTGCGATAAATTTATCGAAGGAGGACCAAGTATCAGAAATTAATTTGGAATACTTATTAAAAAAACTCCCTGAAATTAAAGCAATGACCACAAGTGACCCAAAAGTGTTTTTGCCAAAATTAAAACAAATTTTTTCTGATTCTGGTGTAAAATTCATTTTTTTACCTTATTTGAAGAATAGTGAATTAAATGGGGCAGTAAAGTGGGTTAATCATAGTGAGAATGTTTTGCTGATGATGAATAATAAACAAAAGGCATCTGATGTTTTTTGGTTTTCACTTTTTCATGAAATAAGACACGTTTTTCAAGAAAAAAAGAAACGTATTATTATTACACCGTCTATGAAAAAGATGATAAATGGAAAAGAAAATGAAAGATTAGAGAAAGATGCAGATGATTTTGCTAGAAAAATTTTGATTGATGAATCAGAATATAAAGAATTTTTAGCAATGGGGACTATTAATCAAAAATCCATTATAAAATTTGCGCAGGATGAAGGTGTTCATCCTGGCATCGTGGTTGGACGCTTACAAAATGATGGTCATATTGGCCATGATCAATTTAATTCTTTAAAGGTTAAATATGTATTCAAACTTATTAATCAATAAAAGATTATATTTTATAAAATCTGTTGATCAATTGTACGAAGAAGAAAGTATCTTTTCCGTTACTTTAGGAGGATAGTCCTTATTTTAGATAGGCTCAAATTAGGCAATAAAAAATATTTTTGCACTATACTATGCACATATATAATTATTTTAAGGAGATGTTTTTTATCATGACTAAATATTCTGGCTTCTTTTACAGTAAAGATGGTGGGAAAACTGGAAAATATGTAGATTTAGAAGATGCATTATCCAATTTAAATAATTATGCCGACTTTAAGAATAAATATGACAATATGATATATTGTCCAGAGTGTCATAAAGCTATTCTTTTCTTGACGATAAATACTAAAAAACATCCTTTTTTAAGAAAAAAACCAACGTCTGAACATAAAGCTGGATGCTCTAAAATTTATGAAGCTGGTAGTTTGAAAGAGACTTCAGAATATATAGAACATTTAACAGATGATCAAATTAAAAATAAAGTTAATTCAATGTTTGCTAACTTATTTGGCTCCCAAAATACCGATAAGGGTAGTGGGGCAGGCGATACAAGTTCTAGGTCAAAAAACGGAAGTCCGTTTTCGTTTGGAAATTTAACTGGTAAATCGATTCGTAGATCTTTTAGGGTTAGATCGCTTAAATCTTATATTGATCAAGATGATGATAAAGATAAAGTCTACCTAATTTATGGTAAAGCCAAATTATCCGTACTTACTCAAACTGCGAAGAAATCTGGGAACGAGTATGATCTCTTAGAGGTCGATCCACAGGATAAATATCATCATGTATATCGTATTTATCTGGGAAAGCATGATGAAAGAAGCATAGATCCTAATAGTGAATATAAAGTCTTATTTATTGGTAAATATAACTTTAGCTTTAAATATCATAAGGAAATTGAAGAAGATGGGGAGAAGAAAAAAATTAGAGTTTGGAATTTTGATTTAATTAATAATAATTTACAGGCTTTGAAATATGAAAAATGTAACTAAGGTTTGGTATTAACGAAAAGTAAATTAATTGAGAGATTGTAAAGAGCTCTTAATCAGATTAACCTAATAGGAGATGAACTATAACATGAATATGTTGTGATTCATCTCTTTTTTTATTTAAAAATTAAATTGAGTTTGAGGTTAACATAGCAAAAAATTGAAAATTTGTTTGTCAAACTAGTTCGTTAATATGATTCTCTTGGCAAGTTAGTTTTGAGTCTTTGATCATTAAGATCGCATTATAAAAATTTGGCACTTTTATTCCTGTAAGGTATTTAGTTAAAAAACGCCGATTGTAAAATTAACTTGAACACTTTGTAGAAAATAAAAGTCCATTTGGACCTGTTTGATAGAATGTTAATAACCACAAAAACATCTATGGAGGTCAAAATGGACTCACTACATTCTATCATGGACAAGCGCAAAAAAGGAACTCATTTATCGCTCGAAGAACGGGTCATTATTCAAACTTGTTTGAAAGATCATTGCTCTTTACGCTCCATTGCACGAGAAATCGGTTGTTCTCCTAGTACAATTCACTATGAGATCAAACGAGGGGCTGTTAAGCTGTATCACGGTAAAGTTAAACGTTATAAAGCCCAACAAGGTCAGAGTGTTTATCAAAACAATCGTCAGCACTGTGGTCGAAAATCTGCCTTTCTCAGAAAGCACAAATTTATTGATTACGTTCAACGGCACTTCTTTGAAGATGGCTGGTCACTCGATGTCTGCAGTAATCGCTGCACTGCTGTGGGTGAATTTGCCAGCAGCGATATTGGCTGCACCAGGACGCTTTATAATTATGTCGATCAAGGTCTGCTAAGCATCCACAACTACGATTTGCCAGAAAAGCTCAAACGCAATACCAAAATTCATCGCATTCGTAAAAATAAGAAGAAGCTAGGCCGCAGTATTGAGCAACGACCACAGGAAGTTAATAAACGCAATGTGTTTGGACATTGGGAATGTGATCTTGTTTTAGGCCATAAAACCAAGGACAACGAAGTGCTGCTAACTATGTCTGAACGCATGAGTCGCGAATTCTTAATTATTAAGATTCCAGATAAGACAGCAGCCAGCGTAATGAATGCCTTTAAAAGCTTGCGTAAGCAATACAGCGAGCATTGGAACGATATCTTTAAAACTATTACGACTGATAATGGTTCTGAATTTGCGGATCTATCTCAGCTGGAAGATATTTCCAAATCACTAGTTTATTATGCTCATCCATATACTTCTTGTGATAAAGGCACTGTAGAGAGGCATAATGGCCTTATTCGCAGATTCATTCCTAAAGGTGACTATATTCATAACTACTCTCTCCAACAAATCATTGACATTGAAACTTGGTGCAATTCATTGCCAAGAAAGATCTTGGCTTATCATACACCAGATGAAATCTTTGAAAGAGAATTAGATCGCATCTATCAAACAGCCTAAACAAAAGTGTTCAAGTTATTATTGCAAATTACGGAGAAATTTTTTAATTCTAATCCTAATTATTATGGTTTTTACCGATGTTGTACCATTTATTAAAAATGATGGGACTCCTAATGCTCCACTAGGCAATATGTTTAGCGTTGGAGCAATGTTAGCACCATATTTAATTGCAGCATTTATGCAAAAATATAAGATTAGGATAAAAATGTGGCAGGCATGGAGATTTGCTGTTTGTGGCGTGATTTTTGAATATATTTCAATGATTATTTTAAAACATGGAATAATTGGGTTAGATATAGCTAGCTTTACTTTTGGATTATTTCCATTAATTACAGCTACAGGAATCTTCTGTATCTTTTTAAATCTACCGGCTTTTCATTTGAAGGCCGTTAATTGGATTGCTTCAGGAGTCCTTGCCTCTTATTTAATTACAGAGCATCCACTTTTTAGAATGTATTTTTGGCATAAGCTATTACATGTTGTTAGATATCAGTATCCATTCTGGAGATTTGCCTTAATGGGCATCATTATTGCGGTAGTTACTGTAGTTGTTTGTTCGATAGTAGATAAGTTTTATGAGATAGGTTATAGAAAAATAAAGCTGCTAGAGAAACTAAGTGATTATAGTCTTAAATTTAAAATGTGTATTATCTGTAATTTGTAATACTTTGAAAGGGATAATCATGTTGTTAAAAAAACGTATTCAGCAAGCTTACTTTTTTCGTGCTAGGAGATTTGATTGTTTAGAGAATTTACAGAAATGGAATCAAACTGATTTTGATTCTCGAAAGGCGTACAAGATACATAATTATGGTCGATTAAATAAGCCGTATGAAGAAATGATGTATTTTTGTAATAAACCTGAACAAACTTTAGAAGAGATAGATTATGAGTATAAAACTCCAGTAGTTATCTCTGCTTATAAAGTTAAACAAAATTTCTCTTGTGTAGATATCGTTGTATCAAGTGAAGAAAATAATGATGACAGGATACCTTGGCTCAAATTGAGAGGTGCATTTTCACAACGAGAGACTCCGGAGTTAAATAAATTTACAACTAAAATTCGTGAACAATTTTACACAGTCCCAATTGATAACGCTCAAGGTTGGGTTTATCCAACAGTGGGTAAACGGTCGAAGGATAAATTTAATTTGGCAATGTATCCTGGTGTGGCAAAACATTTATTAGAATTTCAAGGAGCAATTGTTATATCGAAAGCTAATCCGAATGGTATGAAAAAGATTGAATTTTGTTTTGATCGGGATTACCGATTAGATTATATTAAAGGTTATCCTGAATTGCAGAAGATTTTTAACTTAGACTAGGGTTCATAATGAAAAATAAAGAGATGTTATTACAGTTGATGAGTAAAATTGAAGATAATTTAGCTAAATTGGCTAATGAAAATACGGTTTTCAGTGCTGCTTATACTAAGTTGCATAAAATCGAGTTTAATGAAGTAGGATTTCATCAATCTTTGAAAGATGTATTGGCAGAATGTTATAAATATCTGATTGATCAAGAGAGCAAGGAAAAGTTGACGCTAAACGAGCGTGTGTTGCTGAACAATATCGATCGACTTGATGATTTAATGGTTGAAGGTAAGATGTAGGAAAAGGGCGGTGGCCCTTTTTTGTTGGTTTTGTTTATAATATTTATTAATGAAGTATTTTAAAGCTTACTATTAGTTTAACTAAAAAATATGGTACTAATAAATAATCATGAATGGAGTTTTGTATGATGAAACCTAACCAAGATATTCGAGAATTAATAAAGAAAAGCCCGTTTAGGAGCTATGAAGTAGCTAAAGCCCTGGGGTATAGTAGCGGTAGTGCCTTAAGTACAAAGTTACAAACTGAACTTTCGGATGATGAACGCCAATATTTTATTCAAAAAATAAGATCAATGTCGGATGATGATTTAAATAATGATTGGCAGAGAAGACGTTATATCAGACAGGAAGCTAAGATAGAACCATACTATATTAGTGAGATCTTACGAGAAATAAATCAACTTAGAGCTGATGTAGATGCAGCTAGTACTAAGGAAGATTTTATAAAAATTTATAAGCTAGCTGAACAAATTAGTAAGAAAATTAAATAGTATTAATAATATTAACAATATTGTAAACAATATGCTATAATGAATCTATAGCGTAACAACATGCTATATGCTTATATCGACTTTTTAAAGAGATATGATGTTCAATGGTATATGGTAGGCTATGTTAAATTAAGTAATAAGGAAATCGTTGTCAGTCTTGTAAGAGGACTGGTAAATCTTTTATATAATATAAGACTAGGAGAGATAATGATGACTGAGCAAGGTATTATCAATCAATTAACAAATGATGAAAGTGTAAAGGAAGATATTGTTAGAGAATTTCTTAAAGCTTATCCTAACATTAAAAATGCAAGTTATGCAGAGATCAAGGCTAAGTTCAAAGAGTGGTATCGTGAAAAGAAGAAGCACTTAGGTGTAAAAGTTTATCCAACAATTCCAGATATTCCTGCCAAACCTGAAAAACCGGATTTGATCTTTAGTGAATATCTTGGCAAGTAAAAAAGTAGGTTATTGCTGACAGAATATGGCTAGTGATGCTACTTGAACTAATGTAGCAAATCACTTAGGTGGAAAGAAAATAACTCCTCTACCATTAGTAACTAGCTTCCTTGTGGCTGATGAGTTTAAATACTTAAATATTATTCCGGTCAATACAATATAGAAATAAGAAATTTGACAAAGAAAAAGATTTTATCTCAAGGATAAAAGCAAGAATTAAAATCTTTAACTGACAAACTCCCGAAAGTATAGTGTCGTTGCATCAGATGGCAAAGCCAGGGGAAATTTTTATAATGTAAGTAGTTTTGTTGCAAAGCCAGCTTGAATGCTGGCTATTTTTGTGAGGAGAGAAGAGAGGAAAGTGATTTTATGCATTTAGCTGAAAAGAATCTAATTGCTAATGATGTGGTAAGATATAGTGTCTTTTTGGGATTGTTGTTAATTTTTTTAGCAACAAATTCAATATTATTTGGTATTCTTTTTGTGTGTATGGGAATATATTTTGTGATTTATGAATGGAACAATAGAAACTGTCAAATCTTTTGTGTAAATAGATCTTTCTCATAGATTGATTTTTTATTCTTTATTTAGTCAAAGTAAGATTCTAAGGTGTCCTGAACCTGACCAAAGCCTTTATGAATTCGGTTGAAATAGCGGTCATTGTAGCTCATTGCCTGGAATACCAATAAATGCATCAAGCGACTGTTCAGTTGGAAATTCTGCTTTAGGCTTAGCTTTACGCTTGATGACGTTGTTAAAGGATTTAATCATGTTGGTTGAATAAATTGAAGCTCTGATTTGTTTGGGATAATTGTAGAAGACCAGCAAATCGGGCTCAATTTCTTTCAAACCTTTGATGACATGGCTATAAGCTTTATTCCATTTGGCATAGAATTCGTGCAAGACAGCTGCAGCTTCTTTTTTGCTTGTCTGTTGATGTATCTGCTTGAATTCGTTCATGATCTTTTCGCGGTCATCCACCCGGACTTTAGCACAGATATTGCGCATGACATGAACCAGGCAGCGTTGAAAATGAGCTTTAGGATAAGTCCTGGCCAAGGCTGTTTTCATGCCAA
>ERZ1090868.1450-NODE-1452-length-12566-cov-7.420750_pt1 | contig 12566 bp, 12 predicted proteins | sample MGYA00478475_ERZ1090868 | MGnify/ENA primary metagenome ERZ1090868 (study PRJEB33644, sample SAMEA5815747) | chicken gut metagenome | biome: Chicken; feature: Gastrointestinal Tract; material: Caecum | place: Ireland | collected 2019-01-01 | study: A study of...
CAGCCGCGGCGCGCCGGCGCGCCGCTTTGTGGACTTTCTGGCCCGGGCCGGTCAGAGTGTCTGGCAGATTCTGCCCGTGGGTCCCACCGGCTATGCCGACAGCCCCTACCAGAGCTGTTCGGCCTTTGCGGGTAACCCGTACTTTCTGGACCTGGACCTGCTGGCCCGGGACGGGCTGCTCAAGCGCAAGGACTACGCCTTTACCGATTGGGGCAAGGACCCGGCCAAGGTGGACTACGGCACGCTGTATGAGCGCCGGTTCCCGGTGCTGCGCAAAGCCTACCAGAACTTCCTCAAACGCCGCCCGGTACCTGGGTTTGAAACCCCCTATCCCGACGACTGGTACCGGTTCCAGTTCCTCTCCGCCGATTGGTTGCCCGACTACTGCCTGTATATGGCCATCAAGGAAGCCAACGGTATGACCGACTGGCAGCAGTGGCCCAAGGCGCTGCGCCAGCGGGATCCCGCCGCTCTGGCCCAGTTCCGGGCCGAGCATGCCAAGGAGCTGGAGTTCTGGGCTTTCCTGCAGTATGAGTTTGACCGCCAGTGGCGGGCCCTGCACGCCTACGCCGCCGGTAAGGGCATCTCCATCATGGGGGATATCCCCATCTATGTGGCGCCCGACTCGGCCGACGCCTGGGCTGGCACCGAACTGTTTGAAACGGATGAGGAGGGCCGTCCCCGTCGGGTGGCCGGCTGCCCGCCGGACTACTTTGCCGCCGACGGCCAGCTGTGGGGCAACCCCCTCTACGACTGGTCCTACCACAAACACACCGAATACGCCTGGTGGGTACGCCGGGTGCGCCATGCGCTGTCCATCTACGACATCCTGCGCATCGACCACTTCCGCGGTTTTGACACCTACTGGGCCATCCCCGCCGGAGAAGCCACCGCCCGCAACGGCCGTTGGGAACAGGGGCCCGGCATGGATCTGTTCCGGGCACTGCACCTGGCCCTGGGAGATCTGCCCATTGTGGCCGAAGACCTGGGCGAGATGTTCCCCTCGGTCCGTCAGCTGCTGGCGGACAGCGGCTTCCCGGGCATGAAGGTGCTGCAGTTTGCCTTTACCGGGGAGGACAGTGTGGATCTGCCCCACAACTATCCCCGCAACTGTGTGGCCTATCCCGGCACCCACGACAACAATACCCTGTCCGGCTGGTTCAAGAGCGAACTGGACGGCAAGGCCCGCAAACAGGCCATCGAGTATTTTGCCCTCACCGAACAGGAGGGCATCCTGCGCGGACTGCTGCGCGGGGTGCTGGCCAGTCCTGCGGCACTGGCCATCATTCCGCTGGCGGACTGGCTGGAAGCCGGCCCGGAGGCCCGGATGAACACCCCGGGCAAAGCCCAGGGCAACTGGCAGTGGCGTGCCGATGATAAGGCGCTGACCCCGGCCCTGGCCAAGGAGATCCGCGCTTTGTCCGCCCGGTATTTCCGTGCCACGGTATCCGGCAAGGCATGATTTGTAAACATCGCCAGTATTCAACGGGCACACGAAATATTCTTTGTGCAACGGACAGATAGGAAAAGTTCGCAAATTGTGGTAATATATATATATATACAGGCCCCGACTGCGGGTCAATACGAGACTTGGCGCAAGTGAGGTTCGAGATGAAGCTGGAGTATACGAAGGAAGAACTGGCTGTGGAGATCGCGGCGCTGGAACAGCTGTTCGACACAGTCCAGATCGTGGACCCGTACCGCAATGCATGGCTGGACCCCGCCACCCTGGAACCGGCCGGGGAAAGCGGCCTGGTTCCCTTGCTGGACGAAACCGGGCGCGGTATGCAGCTGACCCAAGCGGACGGCCGGGACGAGATGCGCATCTACCAGAGTATCCAGGTGGATGGCCGCCCCTGCGTGCTGGCGCTGTGCTGGCCCATGCCCCGGGCGGATCAGATCTCGGCGGGGGCCCGCAACTCCTACGACCGGGCCCTGGCCCAGTACCGGGAGGATATGCGGCACGACTATGTCACCGGCGTGTACAACGCTCGCTATATCCATGAAGAATACCGCAGCTACGCCGAAAAGCAGGCGGCCCACGGGCTGCCGGTGGGTGCGGTCATGCTGCGTGTCAATGAGTACTGGAACCTGCGCAACCAGGAATCGCTGCAGGCGGCCGAATGCTGCCTGAACACGGCGGCCGGCATTCTGCAGCTGGCCGTGGGTACCGACCACGACCATGCGGTGCTGGCCCGGCTGGAGGATGGCCTGTTCGTGGCCATCACGGTGGGCACTCCGGCTGCCCATCTGGCCCAGCGCATCAACGAAGCGCTGGAAAATTCCCGCAAGGTGTTCAGCATCACGCTGGCACGCCGCGGTACCTTCACGGTGAGCGCTGCCAGCGCCGAATGGGGCGAAACCTCCTCCTGGGAAATGATGCTTTCCCTGGCCCAGCAGCGGCTGTGAACCATGCATAAAATCATCCCCCCTGTGTACATACTAAGGTGGAAGCCAGTAACTGTACACAAGGGGGATTTTTCATGCAAAGCGATAACGAAAAAATGCTGCAGGAGATCGTACAAAACACCGAGATGGGCAAAAACACGCTGGATGAGCTGATGGGTCTGACCCATGACCAGCGCCTCAAGGATGAGATGATGCGCCAGAAGCGGGAATACCGCCGCATCAACCAGGCGGCCCACACCGCGTTGGACGCCATCGGGGCCCAGGCCCACGGGCAGAGCGCCGCCAACCGGATGAGCGTCAGCATGGGCATCCGCACCCGCACCATGCTGGACAAGTCCACCCGCAACCTGGCCACCATGCTGGCGGAGGGCAGCGGCCAGGGGGTGCTGGACTGCAAGCGGGCCGAAAAGGACTATCCCACCGCCAGTCCCGGCGCCAAAAAGCTCTGCAGCAAACTGGGAGATCTGCAGGCCCGGGCCGAAACCGCCTGGCGGGAATTCATCTGACCGCCCTTGCGCCGGGCGGGGGACACTGGTATAATCAAGGCAGAAATGCAAAAAGGAGCGTTCTGCCATGCGCATACTGGTCAGTGCCTGTCTGCTGGGCGAAAACTGCAAATACAACGGCGGCAACAACCGCAACGAGGGGCTGCTGCGCCGTTTGCAGGGCCATGAGGTGATTCCCGTCTGCCCCGAAGTGCTGGGCGGCTTGGGCGTTCCCCGGCCCTGTGTGGAGCTGCGGGACGGTGTGGCCTACAACTGCCACGGGGAAAACGTGGATGCTGCTTTCCACCGCGGTGTGGAAAAAGCGCTGGCACAGATCGAGGGACAACCGATTGACCTGGTGGTGCTGCAATCCCGCAGTCCCACCTGCGGCGTCAAACAGATTTACGACGGCACCTTCACCAAGCGGCTCATCGACGGGCAGGGCATGCTGGCGGCGGCGCTGCATGCCCGGGGGTATCGCCTGGTGGACGTGGAGGATCTGGATACGGTGCCGGAACTGTGAAGCCAAGAAAAAACCGGGGCACCCAGCGGGTGCCCCGGTTTGCTTTGTGTTTACAGGTGCTCGATCATGGTGGCCACGATCTCGGTGGCGGTTTTTACATAGTCCGCAATGCTGAACTGTTTGACCACCAGCACTTCGTAACCGCTCTCGTCGGCGTTGTCGCTCATGGCCCGCAGTACCACGCAGGGCACCCCGTTGCGGCCGGCCACCTGGCTGACCGCGGCGCCCTCCATCTCCACACAGTCGGGATGGCACTTTTCCTCAATGGCCTTCTTGGTGGCGGCGTCCCCCACAAAGGTGTCGCCGGTGGCAATCTTGCCGGCGATGGCTTTGACACCGCAGGTTTTGCAGGCGTCCAGAGCGGCCTGCACCAGCGTCGGGTCGCCATGGTACTCCGTCAGGAAAGGGGCACTCTGGGCCAGCATATCCAGCTGGGCGTCGTGGTAGACCACCGTCTCACCCACACAGACATCGCCGATGCCGATCTTGCTGGTCATGTTGCCGGCAATGCCGCTGAAGATCAGGCGGTCAATGCCGTATTTGGTGCACAGCACCTGCACGGTGCTGGCGGCGTTGGCCTTGCCCATACCGGCGCAGCAGACAACCACCTGCTTGCCCTGCAGGGTGCCGCAGTGGTAGTCCACCCCGGCGTAGGTCTCGCAGGTCACATGCTGCAGTCGGGCGCACAGCTGGTCCACTTCGTCGGGCATGGCGCCCATAATGCCAATAATCATCGGTTGCCTCCCATCAGACATTGAACAGGAACTCGATCACGTCGCCGTCCTGCACCACATACTCCTTGCCCTCGGTGTGCTGCAGGCCCTTGGACTTGACCGCGGCGTAGTTGAAATCGGCGTCGGCCAGATCCTGGTAGTGGATGACCTGGGCACGGATAAAGCCCCGCTCGAAGTCGGAGTGAATTTTGCCGGCGGCCTGGGGGGCCTTGGTGCCCTTCTTGATGGTCCAGGCACGGCACTCCTTCTTGCCGTCCGTCAAAAAGCTGATGAGGCCCAGCAATTCGTAGCTGGCCTTGATCAGCTTGTCCAGGCCGGTGGACTCAATGCCCATCTCCTGCAGGAAGGCCAGCTTCTCTTCCGGGGTGGAATCGGCGATGTCCTCCTCGGTCTTGGCGCAGATGGGCAGCGCCTGGGCACCCTCGGCCTGAGCGCGCTCCACCACCAGCGGGTAGTACTTGTTTTCGTCCAGACCGCCCAGCAGGTCATCCTCGCCCACGTTGCAGGCGTAGATCACCGGCTTGGCGGACAGCAGGCCCAGCTCCTTGCGGGCGGCCTTCTGGGCGTCGTCCTCCTCGTCAAAGGCAAAGGTGCGGGCGGGCTTTTCGGCCTCCAGGTGGGCGGCCAGTTCGGCCAGCCAGGCAGCCTCGGCAGCGGCGGCCTTGTTGCCGGTCTTGGCGGCCTTCTGCTGGCGGCCCAGACGGTTGTTCACCACTTCCAGGTCGGCCAGGATCAGCTCCAGGTCGATGGCGTCAATGTCCCGCAGCGGGTCGACACCCTCCGGCTTGTTCACATCCTCCACCACGTGGACGATGTTGTCATCGTCAAAGCAGCGCACCACGTGCACCAGGGCATCACATTCCCGGATATGGCCCAGAAATTTGTTGCCCAGGCCGGCGCCGTGGGCGGCACCCTTCACAAGGCCCGCAATGTCCACGAACTCCACGATGGCGGGGGTCTTTTTATCGGTCTGCCACACATCGGCCAGCTTGTCCAGGCGGGCGTCCGGCACCGCCACGATGCCGGCGTTCGGCTCGATGGTGCAGAACGGATAGTTGGCGGCCTGGGCGTTGCGGGTGGAGGTGATGGCATTGAACAGGGTCGATTTGCCCACGTTGGGCAACCCGACGATACCTAATTTCATATTGTTTCGCTCCTTTTGGCGTGTTTTCCATCCCTTATTATACACACAAGGCCGCCACGGCGCAAGAAAAATGGGACAAAACGCCTTTGCGTTCTTTTTTTATCCACAATTTTACGGTATAATACCAGGTAAAGTGGGCACGCATGAGGACGGCCCCGCATAAACGGAGGGAAATACCATGGCGAATGAGAAAATTCTGGTTGTAGATGACGATAAAAATATCTGCGAACTGCTGCGGCTCTACCTGGTCAAGGAGGGCTACAACGTGACGATGGTCCATGACGGCAATGCCGCTCTGACCGAATTCGACAAACTGCATCCCGACCTGGTGCTGCTGGACGTGATGATGCCGGTGATGGACGGCTGGGAGGTCTGCCGCAAGATCCGCGCCAAGGACAACACCCCCATCATCATGCTGACAGCCAAGGGCGAAACCTACGACAAGGTGCTGGGGCTGGAACTGGGCGCCGACGACTACATCGTCAAGCCCTTTGACGCCAAGGAGGTCACGGCCCGCATCAAGGCGGTGCTGCGCCGTTCTTCCAAGGAGGAGGACAACAAGGGCGTCTATGACTTTGACAACCTGCACCTGGACATGAACCGCTATGAGCTGAAGGTCAAGGGCAAGGTGGTGGAGGCGCCGCCCAAGGAGCTGGAACTGCTGGCCTGCCTGGCGGGACATCCCAACCGGGTCTACACCCGGGACCAGCTGCTGGACGAGGTGTGGGGCTTTGAGTATTACGGCGACTCCCGTACCATCGACGTCCACGTGAAGCGCCTGCGGGAAAAGCTGGAGGGCGCCTCCGACAAGTGGAACCTCAAGACCGTGTGGGGTGTGGGCTATAAGTTCGAGGTCCGGGAATGAGCCGCCGCAATACCATCAGCCGGGAATTCTTTTCCACCATCGCGGTGGTGCTCATCCTCGGTCTCAGCGTCATGTGCGCCATCCAGACGGCCCTGTCGGCGGCGTATTTTGTCAGCGAGCGCCATACCGCGCTGACCGCCATTCTGGACGGCGCCGGTGCCATGAGCCAGCGCTTTGCCGAGCTGGGCGACATCGTTACCCAGCCCCTGGCGGATGAGCGGGCCAAGGATGCCCGCAACGGGTTTGAGCTGTTCAACACCGCTTCGGGGGCGCTGGTCTTTGTCACGTCGGAGGATGGCCGCGTGCTGCTGCACACCGACGGCGCCGACTTTGCCGACCAGTATGTGCCCCAGCAGATCCTGGACGAGCTGGACCAGGGCGGAGACATTTTTGTCACCGGCACCATGGATGGGCTGTACAACGACAAATACTATACAGCGGGGCGGCGCATAAACGTGGGTGGTACCCAGGGCTACCTCTTTGCGGCCAGCCCCATGACCGCGCTGGGGTCGTACATCATCGACATGCTGGTCATGTTCGGCATCTCGGCGGCGGCCATCCTGCTGTTGTGCAGTCTGCTGTGCTGGGTGCTGGCCCGGCGGATCACCGGCCCCATCGAGGATATCAGCGAGGCGGCCCGTCGCCTGGGCAGTGGGGACTTTACGGCCCGGGCCCCGGTGGACGGCTGTGTGGAGCTGGCGGATTTTGCCACCACCTTCAACAACATGGCCCAGCGCCTGCAGACCATCGACAATTCCCGCGGCCAGTTCATGGGCAACATCGCCCACGAACTGCGCACCCCCATGACCACCATCAAGGGATTCATCGACGGAATGCTGGACGGCACCATCCCGCCGGAGGAAAACCACCACTACCTGACCATCGTCTCCCAGGAGACGGGGCGTCTGGCCCGGTTGGTGCAGAACATGCTGGACATCACCAAGCTGGAGGCGGGCGAGGTGCCCATCCACGCCCAGAACTACGACCTGTGGAAAACCGTCACCGACGTGGTGCTCAGCGATGAGCAGCGCATCGAGGACGGCAAGATCGACATCCAGGGGCTGGGCGGTCCGCCGCTGCCCATCCATGCCGACCCCGACTTTGTCCATCAGGTGGTGTACAACATTGTGGACAACGCCATCAAGTTCACGCCGGAAGGGGGCACCATCTCCTTCGCGGCCCAGAAGCGGGGCAATATGGTGGAGGTGCGCATCGAAAATACCGGTGCCGGCATCGCCCCGGAAGCGCTCCCCTTTGTGTTTGAACGGTTCTATAAAGAGGACCGCTCCCGGGGCATGAACACCCGGGGCAGTGGTCTGGGATTGCATATCTGCAAGATTCTCATCAACCTTTCGGGTGGGCAGATCCACGCCGAAAGCGAGGAGGGCAAGTGGTGCCGCTTTGTCTTCACCCTGCCGGCCGGAAACTGAAAACAAAAGTATCGGCATCGCCGGACCTGTGCCGGCGATGCCGATATTTTTAGCGTAAAAACCGCGTTCCAGCCGCCGTGTGCGGCGGGAGAACGCGGGTTTTTGCGACGGTGTATGGTCCCAGAGGGCGGTGCAGGCGATGCGGCGAAGCCGCTGAATCCGAACCTCCCCCTTGCGCATTAAAAGTAGGCCTTGATCTGGAACCGGTCCTGGGGCTTGGATTCCTCCACGATGAGCTTCTCGTGGTTGAAGTCAAACTTCACGGTCTTGCAGTCCTCCAGGTTGCGGGTCAGCCGCAGCAGCTGGTCCACCCGCTTCTGTTCCTCCTTGGTGTAGAACAGGTAGCTGGCGCCCTCCTTGCGGGCGCGGCCGGTACGGCCGATACGGTGGGTGTAGTGCTCGTTTTCTTCGGGCACGTCGTAGTTGATGACGGCATCCACATCGGACACGTCGATGCCGCGGGCGGCCACATCGGTGGCCACCAGCACGGCGATTTCACCGGCCTTGAACCGGGTCATGATGCGGTTGCGCTCCGCCTGGGAAAGGTCCCCGTGCAGGCAGTCCACATTGAAGTGCAGCCGGGCCAGCTGGTTGGCCAGCATGCCGGTGTTGTACTTGGTGTTGCAGAAGATCATCACCCGCTTGTACCCTTCCGAGATGATGATCTGGGCAGCGTCGGCCAGTTTGTCCCGGCCGGTGGTCAGCAGCTTGTACTGGGCAATCTTGGGGCTGGAATCCTCCACCGGCTGCACGCTGACCTCGGCGGCGTTGTGCTGGTACAGCCAGCCGATGTCCAGCACCTCCCGGCTGATGGTGGCCGAGAACATCGACAGGCTCTTGCGGTGCTTCATCAGATCGATGATGTGGCGCACATCCTTGTAAAAGCCCATGTTCAGCATCTCGTCGGCCTCGTCCAGAACCACGGTTTCCACGTTGGAAACATCAATGGCGTGATGGCGATAGTGGTCCATCAGCCGGCCCGGGGTGGCCACCACGATCTGACAGCCGGCCTTCAGCTGGCGCTGCTGCTTGTCCAGCCCCGCGCCGCCATAGACACAGACAATTTTGATGTCGGGCAAAAACCGGGCCAGGTTCTGCAGGTCCTGGGCAATCTGCTGGGCCAGCTCCCGGGTGGGGCTCAGCACCACGGCCTGGGGTTTCAGTACGGTGGGGTCCACCTTGGACAGGATGGGGATGCCGAAGGCCACCGTCTTGCCGGTGCCGGTGGGGGCTTTGGCAATCATGTCGTGGCCGTCCAGCATCAGCGGGATGGCCTTTTCCTGAATTTCCGTCATCTCGGTAAAGCCCATGGCCTGGGTGGCACGGATGATCTCGGGCGCAACGCGGGTAAGCTCGGTAAACTGCATAGCGATTGTACTGCCTTTCGTGACTTTTTGCATTTTTACCTATTATAACAGGCTTTTCGGTACCCTGCAAGATGAACCGGGCCCCCGCTGTGCGGCGGGGGCCCGGAAAGAATCGTTTATTTGTTTTTGCTGGCCCGGCGGGCGGATTTTCCGCTGGTCTTTTTGCCGGTCTGGGTGCGGGTGGATTTGCTGCCTTTGGCAGCTTTGGCCGGTTTGGCCGGAACCTTGGCGGGCGGTGCTTCCAGCGGCTTTTCCATCAGCCGGTCGGGTACCGGTTCCAGCTTCCAGAGCTGGTTTTCGCCGGACACATCCTGCCAGATCTGGGCCTGGGTGCCGTTTTCCACCCGCATGCCCACCAGGTCGATGACCTTATCGGCCAGGACGTTGCGCAGCTTTACCTTGCCGCCGCCGGCCTCCACAATCTGCCAGCGCTGGCCCGCGCCGGAGGTCTGGCTCCATTGGTGAATCCAGGTGCCGTTGTTCACACCGGACATGGCCAGGTCCATCACCTTGCCGGTGAAGCGGTTCTTGATGCGGTATTCGCCTTCACCGGCCTCCTCAAAACGCCACTGTTGCCAGGGTTGGCCCTCGTAGCTCCACAACCGTACCGAGGCACCGTTTTCGGTATTGAAATCAGCCACCTCCAACACGCGGCCGTTTGCAGCGGCGATGGTATAGCAAGCGTCGGGACGAATGATCGTCTGGGCAGATTTCTTCATGTCAGGATCCTCCTTTTGGCAGGGCATCCGAGCGATGCCCCCTGTGATTTTCTTTATTATAACATGGACACAGCGCGCCGTTTTGCCAAACTTTACAGGGGCGTTTTGGGCAAAACGTCAAGAAAAATCGACGAAAGCCCGGCTTTTTTGTTGTTTTGTGCGGGGTGGGCCTTGCAATTTGCCAAAAAGTATTCTATCATATACAAGATAGCTTTGTGTGAAGGGCCAAGGTGGGCCCTACAGAGGGAGAGAGTATAGTCATGAGGATCGCTTTGATCGCCCACGATTCCCGCAAGGAATTGATGGCACAGTTCTGTACAGCCTATGTGCGCATCCTGTCGGAAAACGACCTGATCGCCACCGGTGTTACCGGCCGCATCGTACACGATGCCACCGGGCTGCCGGTACGCTGCCTGTACCCCGGTGGCCGGGGCGGTGCCGAACAGGTGGCCGCCATGATCGGCTGTGGGGAAGTGGATATGCTGCTGTTCTTCCGGGACCCGGTGGGTGCCAAGCCCGGGGAACCCAACGATGCCACCCTGCTGCGCCTGTGCGATATGCACACCATTCCGGTGGCCACCAACATTGCCACGGCCGAGGTACTGATCCACGGCCTGGAACGCGGTGACCTTGCCTGGATCGAGTTGCAGCGCGGCCGCAAGTAAAAACAAAAAGAGCCTGTTCCCGCGGGAACAGGCTCTTTTGCGTTGTTGGGCTTATTGGTAGACAATGGCTTTCTTGACGCGATCGGAATCCGCAGCGCTGCCCAGCAACCGGGCCAGGGCCAGGGCAAAGGGGATGGCGGCGCCCAGGGCCTCGCCGGTGACGATGTTGCCGTCGATGGTCAGCGGCAGGCCGGTGTATTCGGCGCCAGCCTCGGTCAGCGGGGCATCCATACCGGGGTAGACGGTGGCTTTTTTACCGTTCAGTACGCCGAAGGCGGCCAGCACGGTGGGGCCGGCGCAGATGGCGGCCACATACTTGCCGGCGGCGGCAAAGTCGGTGCAGACCTTGCGCACGGTGGCGTCGGCCTTCAGGTTGTTTACGCCGGGAATGCCGCCCGGCAGAATGCAGGCGTCATAGGCGCTGTAGTCCACGTCCTCGGCCAGGGCGTCGGCTACCACATGGACCTGGCGGGCACTGGTCACGGTCTGGTTGCCGCCCACGGCGGCAATGGTGACTTCCACACCGGCGCGGCGCAGAATGTCCACGCAGAGCAGGCCCTCGCATTCCTCCAGGCCCGGAGCAAAAAAGATTACGGCTTTCGACATGGGAAAAACCTCCTTTGGTTTGGGTGGTATAGTCCGGCGGGATCAGTCCCAGCCGAACAGGAAACGGAAGCAGCGGCCCAGCTGGCGGCGCCAGTCGGCTTCGCAATGCCTCCCGTCCATCTGAAAATAGGGGTAGACCTGCGCACCCTGCTCCTGCAGCAGATGGGCCACCGTCAGGGCATTGTGGGTGTATTCGGCCAGCTGGTGCTGGTCGCGGGCCTCCAGTTCACCCCAGCTCAGATAAAAGCGGGTGTCTTTGCGCAGGGACGTGGAACGCAGATCGGCGGTTAGCGGCTCCATGCACAGCCGCACCGAGGGCGACAGGCAGGCGGCCTTGCTGAAAACATCGTTATAACGGACGGCGGCGTACAGGCTCATCAGGCCGCCCATGCTGGAACCGCCGATGGCGGTGTGGGCCCGGTCGGGCAGGGTGGGGTAGCGCCGGTCGATCCAGGGTTTCAGTTCGTTCACCAGCCATTCCAGGTAGGCCTTGCCGGTGCCGTGGATGCCGTCGAACCAGTCCGAGTCATAGGGGCAGTATTCTTCCAGACGCCGGTTGCCCTCGTGGTTGCATTCGGGGGCTACCACAATGGCTTCCGGGTGGGCATCCAGATATTCCTTCAGGCCCCAGCAGGTGCCGTAGGTGGCGGTGGAATCAAAGAACAGGTTATGCCCGTCGAACATATAAAGTACCGGGTACCGTCGGCCGGAAGTCTGCCAGTCGTCGGGCAGGTACAAAAAGACGTTGCGGTCCAGCCCGTACGGTGTGATGTGGGTGGTAAAGGTTTCTACCATAGCGGCCTGCACTCCTTTTAAACAAAAGCTGTGGGTTTGTTTTATTGTACCGCATCCGGGCGGGTTTTGCAATCGGCAGGTTGCATTTTACAAAGGGGAGTGCTAAAATACCGGTAATTCGCAAAAAATGGGGAGGATCAATATGGAGGCAACGGGAAAAACACGTATCAGGGAAATCCGGTCATTTTTCCGGAAAAAGGATGTGGTCATCTCGGCACACCGTTACGGGGTGGATGCCATGGGCGCCATGGCCCAGGGGCTGTTTGCCAGCCTGCTCATCGGCACCATCGTCAAGACGCTGGGCGAGCAGCTGGGGCTGGCCTTCCTGGTCACGGCGGGCGGGTATGCCACGGCGGTGGCGGGCCCGGCCATGGCGGCATCCATCGGCTATGCGCTGCATGCCCCGCAGCTGGTGTTGTTCAGCCTGATTGCGGTGGGGGGCGCAGCCAATGAACTGGGCGGCGCCGGCGGTCCCCTGGCCGTCTACCTCATCGCCATCATCGCGGCGGAGTGCGGCAAGCTGGTCAGCAAGGAAACCCGGGTGGATATCCTGGTCACCCCGGCGGTGACCATCCTGATGGGCACCGGCCTCAGCGTCCTGTTTGCACCGGCCATCGGCGCGGCAGCCAGTGCGGTGGGCAGTGTTATCATGTGGGCCACCGAGCTGCAGCCGCTGCTCATGGGCGTCATTGTCTCGGTGCTGGTGGGGGTGGCCCTGACGCTGCCCATCTCCAGCGCGGCCATCTGTGCAGCGCTTGGCCTGACCGGTCTGGCGGGCGGCGCGGCGGTGGCCGGCTGCTGCGCCCAGATGGTGGGCTTTGCGG
>ERZ1090868.1454-NODE-1456-length-12557-cov-5.154455_pt1 | contig 12557 bp, 6 predicted proteins | sample MGYA00478475_ERZ1090868 | MGnify/ENA primary metagenome ERZ1090868 (study PRJEB33644, sample SAMEA5815747) | chicken gut metagenome | biome: Chicken; feature: Gastrointestinal Tract; material: Caecum | place: Ireland | collected 2019-01-01 | study: A study of the...
ATTGATAAGGAGGAAGTTGTGATTAAAAAAGGTATGCGGGTTTTGCAGACAGGCGTCGCCTTGCTTGTTTTTTCAGGCATGGTTCTGATGTCCGGCTGTTCGGAACCGGATGAACAGAGAGATGATCCGTCCGATCAGACCGATATTCCCGACGTAACGGTGGAGCATGTGACGGAAACTGCTCCGCAGGACGGGCTCGCGCTCTCCGCGCTTTCCAACGGAGAGAATGCGGAATCCATCTGGAAGATCGCCCTGAACGAAAGTGCCGCTGAAGTCAGCGTGTGGGTGAAGGATGTGTCCGTCGTATGCGGGGAGACGGAACGGCAGAGCGACGGCGTATGTCTCTACCTTTCCAAGGCTTCCGGGACATGGGGTTATACGGTGGGGAGCAGTTCCCGCATATTTGCGTTCCCCGACGGACGGATAACCGGCTATCAGGCAAAAGACGGGCAGACTATGGAGTCCATGGATTTCGGCGCCTCTGCCAGGGTCTACAGCTGGGCGGAACAGGGAGACGTCGCCTGCGGCTATAAAGTCGTCTTTACGGTGCCGTATTCTTCGATCGGCGCGGATAAGGACAGTCTGGCGATCGCGCCCACGCTGCATAATGTTTCCTTCCCTTCGTTCGACGCGACGGTTCGCGCGTACTCGCTGACAGATTACGGGACTGATCTTTTCAATCAGAACACCTGGCCCGTGGCGCAGGCGGACGGAAGTCTGCGGCTGAATACGGAACCCTATCCCACGGGGGAATTTTCCTATAAGTCGAGCGTAAACGGAACGGAAAATTCGTACTGGGATCTGTCGGAGGATTATCTTTCGTCCGACAGTCGTTATCCTGAGAGGCGGGTGGAACTGACCGACACGCTGGGGAACGGCAACTATAATATCCTGAATTTTTACCGGACCAACGGCCGGCTGTTCTATTGTGAATCGGTGTTTACGCTGCCGGAAGACCCTGTCCATATGTTCGACCCTGCGCCGAAGTTCGGGTTTCGTCTGCTGGACAGCAATTCCAACGGCCTCTATTTCTACATTGATGCATTGGTGAGCAGCTTTACGGGGGATATCGTCGGAACGAGCGCGGGATATTGCCCGGTGACCAACGGGGCGCTCGATTGGAGCAGAGCTTCCTCCAAGAATGTCGGATATTCTGCGGAAAAACCTGTTCAGCTCGCTCTTTTCCGCCATGACGGAGAGGTAAAGCTGATCGTGAACGACGAGGTGATTTTCAGCTTCGACGACGCCGGGATCGATGCAACGGCCGCGATCATGCCGTCCGTTTTCTCGTTCAATCTCAGCCTCATCCTGACGGATTATTGTTCCACAACGGATGAGTCGGATCCGATGATCCGGAAGTATCTGGACAACGATGCCGGGATCAATTAAAGGAGGAAAGGGGAAGCCATGAACGCTGCAAACCGGAAACGTACGCGCAAAATTCTGCTGATCGTACTTGTATTTTTGTTTATTTTTTCAGTGGCATTCGCCCTCGGGGGAGTCTCCCGGAATGCGTATGCCGCGAGCGCGGGAAATATTGCGCTCAACAAGCCTGTTTCATCGACGGGCCGCAGCGGTGAAGATACGATCACTGACGGCCGGATGGACGGCTATTGGGAGGCGGAACCCTATCCCGCCATGTATGAAATCGATCTGGAAGCGGTGTATGACGTCACATCTGTCAGGGTCTATCCCTTTTCGGATGGCGGACGGTACTACCATTATTCCATCTATTACAGCCCGAACGGCAGGGACTATTCGCTGTTTGCGCAGAAGAGCGATTCTTCTCCCGAAACTTCGGACGGAACGGCGTACGACGCTCCCGGAGGCAGTGTCGTCGCAAGGTATATCCGGGTGGAGATGACGTACAACATCTCGAACACGGCAGTTCATATGCGGGAGACGGAGGTATTCGGGACTCTGAATGAGACGTATACGGACGAAATTCCGCAGACCGATCCGAACGACCCGCAGAATGTGGCGTACGGAAAGAAGACATACAGCAACTTTACGGGCATGGCTTCCGCGGTGCTGACGGACGGCAGCCTGACGTCTGTGTGGATGACGCGGTATGCGCCGATGTATGCCGACATCGACCTTGGGGAGAACTATCTGATCAGCGACATCGTGCTGTTCTTCCCGGAGGGCGAAGGATACTTCAATTATACGGTGTACGGCAGCTGCGACGGGGATCGGTATGAGCGCATTCACCGGAAAAACAACAGCGATATGCCCGCCGCGGATGGGGACGTGATCGACGCGGGGGACAGCGAGTATCGCTTTATCCGTGTGTACATGCAGTATCAGTACGGGTGCAACAATGTCTGCCTGTCCGAGGTCCGCGTTCACGGGACGGCCACGGGCGAGAACACGGGGGAACTCCGTGACGGCGGCATCGAGGAAATTCTCGACGTTCAGCCCTTTGAACAGACGGAGTATGCAAAACCCATTACGCAGGATGAAACGATCGCAAACGTCTACGGGATCATCGAGCGGAATGTCGGAAAGTTGTATTGCGGCTGGTTTGAATTCGAACTGGCGGAATCGGAAAACGGGAACGATTATTTTGAATTGTCCGATGCGGCAAACGGAAAGATCCACATCAAGGCCAACAGCGGCGTTACGCTTGCGTCGGGCGTGAACTACTATTTCAAGCATTTCGCCAACGTCAACATCACGGAACAGGCAGATCAGACGCTGATGCCGACTTCGATCGTGCGTGTGGGCAGCAAGATCTACCGGGAGACACCCTATTCGGTGCGGTATGCGTTCAACTACTGCACGATGGACTATTCGTTTGCCTTCTATGATGAAGAGGACTGGCAGAAAGAGTATGACTGGCTTGCGCTCAACGGGGTGACGCTTGTCCTCGATCTGACGGGACAGGAAGCGGTCTGGATCAGCTTTCTGATGAATTTCGGCTATTCCTATGACGAGGCCAAGGCATGGCTGTGCGGACCTGCCTACTATGCATGGCAGTTCATGGACAACATGGAGATCTATGGCGGCGGCGTTCCGGACGGCTGGGTCAGGGAGCGGCTGGAATCGGCGCGCCGCATGCAGCGGTGGAGGCTGTCTCTGGGAATGCAGACGTGCCTGCAGGGATATGCCGGCATTGTGCCCAAGAATTTTTCCGATTACAGTCCGGATACGCCCATTCTCGATCAGGGGACGTGGTGCGGACAGGACCGCCCCGATATGGTGCGCACCGACGGGGCCGAATACGATGAATTCAGCCGGCTGTTTTATGAGGCGCAGGAGTGGGCGTTCGGCGCAACGAGCGACTACTATGCGGTCGATCCTTTCCATGAGGGCGGGATCCGTCCCTCCGACCTGAGCGATAAAGTCATTGCGGAACAGGTGCTCGAATCGCTTCTGGAATACGATGCGGACGGCGTGTGGGTCATTCAGGCATGGCACAGCAATCCGAGCAACGATCTTTTGCACGGGCTCGGCGAAAATAAGGACGATCACGCTCTGATCCTGGATCTCTGCGCGGTCGAAGCGCCGAAATGGAACCGCACCAAGTACGGGGAAGACGGCGAAGGCGGAATGGTGATCGATGAGATCGAATTCAATTCAACGCCCTGGGTGTGGTGCTCGCTGGAAAATTACGGCGGCAATCCTTCTATGGACGGCGAATTGCAGAACATGATCGATCAGCTGACGCTTGCGCGCGAGAGTGCGCACTATCTGCGCGGCATCGGCATGATCTCGGAGGCGTCGCTGGATAATCCTGCCGTCTACAATATGCTGTTTGACATGGCTTGGGAATCTTTTACGGCGGAGGAGTGGCTGGAAAGCTATGTGACCGCCCGCTATGGCAGATATTCGGAAGGCGCGCAGGAGGCCTGGAAAATCCTGAACGATACCGTCTATTCCAAACCGGGCTGGTATCGCACATCGCCGCAGGTGATGACCCTGATGCCGGAAACTGCCGCCAAGCAGGAGGTTCCTTACGACAACGCGCAGCTGCAGAAAGCGCTCTGCCTGCTGCTTGAAGATTTCGACGTGCTGTGCGTGAGTGAAGGCTATCGCTACGACCTTGTGGAGCTGATGCGGCAGATTGTCAACAATTACTCGGTGGAAGTGTTCAACGACATGCTGACCGCCTATGAAACCCTCTCTGTCGGACAGTTCAAAAATCTGAAAACCCGGTTTTTGAGCACGTTTGATCTGATGGACGCGGTGCTCGGGTGCCGTCCCGAATGGCTTGCCGGAGAATGGATCGGCAAAGCACAGGATTGGGGCGAGGCGATCGGCAATGATTTTGCGGCAGATATGTTCGCCGAAAATGCCATGACGCTGATTACATCGTGGGCGGATCTGATGACGATGCGGGCGATCACGGATTATGCGCAGCGGACCTATCAGGGGATGCTGATCGACGTCTACAAAGCGCGCTGGGAAGTGTATCTCGATAAACTTGAAAACAACCTTGAAACGGGGGCCGATGTCGTCGGACTGAGCACGGACGATTATTATCATCTCTACCGGCAGTGGGTCATGAGCGGAAAGGAATATTCGCGCGAGGCCAATGAAGGGTATGAGTATCTCTGGAACATTGCGGAGCGGGTGCTGACGGAGACGGAGTCTGAAACGGCCGCCAGGGCGAATTCCCACGGCAACGTGCTCCTCGAAGAGCTGATCGCGCGCGCAGAACTGGCCGACAGGACGCTGTATTCCGAGGAACAGCTTGCCCGCCTCGACGCCGCGGTGGCGCAGGCAAGGGAGCTGGCCGGAAAGACGCTTACCCGTTCGGAATACCTTGCGGCCGTAGAAAGTCTGCACGGAGCGATCACGGCGGAAATTGCGAATTCGTCCGAGGAAGCTACGATTGTGCCTCCCGGACAGGATGATCCCGCCCCGTCCGCACCTTCGGGAAACAACGGTCTTGTGATCGGGCTGAGCGTCGGGGGCGCCGTTCTGGTGCTTGCAGCGGCCGGGATCATTCTTGTGATCGTGCGCAGGAAAAAGAAAAACTGAGCCGGCGTCGCTGCATAAGCGGGAGGAAAAATGATGAAAAGAAAGAGATCTGTTTTGCTGTTGGTGCTGATCGCGGTCTGCATGCTTGCATTCTCGGCCTGTACCCCGGAGGACCCTGCGGACAACGCGGAAAAGACGATAAGTTATACAGTGGAAACCTATCGCCAGAATGAGGACCTCACCTATGATAAGACGGGCAGCGAGACCTTTTCGGCGGAGCCCGGAAGCGTCGTGGAGGCCGAATATGAGCCGGCCGAAGAGGGATATTATGTCGATATGGAATTGAGCGTTCTTTCCGCCACGCTGACGGAGGAAACTGTGCTCAGCGTGTATTATTCCCTGAACCATGCGTGCGTCAGCGTCGAGCGCGTCAACGGCGATCTTACGGAATACCGCGTGTACGGCAACGGCATCGTTGCCGACAGCGAAGGGGAAAGGGTGGAGGACTTTGAAGCGCTTTTCACCCTCACGGCGGACGAACCGGGAAAGTACTATTTCTGGGATATCAACGGAACCAAAGCGAAGCGTGCTCTGACCGCGGAAGATTTCCGGGGGTTGGAGGACGGGACGTCCATCGTGGAAAAGTACAGCCGGGATACCCTCTTCAATACGGCGAAATTCAATAATGCCGTTCGCTTGAACGGCGACGGGACGTATACCGTCACGCCGACCGATCAATGGAGCACGGATACTGCGGCATATCTGTTCTTTACGGAGTCGTCGGATACGCTTTACGCCAAGGTTAAAATCACGGCCGCGGCGGATCAGGCGGACATCTCCGCGGGATTCGTTCTGGTCGATTCCGGGAATATGGACAAAAATGCACAGTTCTATCTCGGATGCAGCGGCGGGGACAGGATCCTTTGGCAAAACAATTCCTTCAACTGGGGAGACGGCACGAACAGAAGAGTGTATCAGGATTCGGCGGCGGCCGTGGCGCCGCGTGAAAATGTGTTTGAAGTCGCCGTATCGGACGGCATCATCCGGTTCTGGCTGAACGGCAGATATTTTTGCGAGGAAGAACTTTCGGTTCTGACCGGACCTGGCAATGTGGCGGGCATGTTTTCCGGGACGCAGTCCTTCGACCTCGGGATCGCACAGTGGCGGTTCAATAAGCCGGAAACCGTATTCAGCGAAGTCGAATTCCTCTATGGCGATGCGGCGGCGCAGAAGATCGTATCCCGTATGCTGACGCTGGACAAGAGCGAAACGATCATCGACGTCAGCGATCCTTCCAGCATGCAGCTGTTGGCGCAGACGGCAGAGGGCATGGGTCCGGTCACGTGGACGAGCAGCGACGAGAGCATCGTGAAAGTGGCGGACGGCGCTCTTACGCCTGTTGGCGGCGGCGTCGCCACGGTTACGGCGGAGGCGACGATGGACGGAAGGACGTATACGGCGTCGTGTACCGTCACGGTGGATCTTTGGACGGTCTCCTTTGTCGCACAAAACGAGACGGTCAAAACGATCTCCGTTTTCAACGGCGGCAGTGTGAACAGCGCGGATATCCCGGAGATCGGGTTCAGCGATCCGTATATCTTTGCGGAATGGGATAAGACTGCGGAGGATCTGCGATCGATCCGATCGGACGTCACGGCAACGGCAATTTACTACGCCTACCAATATGAAGTGACTTATTACCGCCAGAACGCAAAGACGGGCGAATATCAGTCCTATGATCAGACAACGCACTATGCGCAGAATGCCGACGTCGATATTGCCCCGCAGTCTTACGGCAATTATCGGGTGAACGACGAAAGATCCGTCCTTCACGGAACGGCGGTTCAGGGCGAGACATTGCAGCTCTCCGTGTATTACGATCTGGTCGTCAGATCTGTCGAGGTATCGGTGGAGCTTGGCAGCGAGCAGAAAATCTATACGGCGTATTACGGGCTTGGACTCTATGACGGCGAAAACAAGGTGGATGATTACAGTTTCTTCCGTCTGGAAGGCTATGTGTGGGAGGTCAACGGAAAGCTCAACAAAGCAGACCTGAATGAAGCATATTTCAGCGATCTCACGGAGGAACTCACCATTGTGCGGCATGCCGGTTCCGTGGAATTCGGTTCGGATATGAGGGGCGCGACAGTCAACGATGACGGTTCTGTCGATACGGTTTCAAGCGGCTGGACGGGCGCACATGCTTATTTCACGGGCAGCGGCACAAGTTTCTATGTACAGACGACTCTGCGTTCCCGGGAACAGATGAACGGCGGGGAAGCGGATCAGGATATCTCTGCCGGCTTCACCGTGCGCGGGTCGGACGGCAGCAGCTTCCAGATCTATCTTTCGTTTGCCTATAACAGCATCAGGATCAATTACGGGCATCTGTGGAGCGGCGGTGACGGGGAATTCGGTGACGCATCGGCGGGTTCATGGATCGCAAGCACGCCGATTCCGTCAGAGAACTTCGTCAGCGGAAAGGGCGCAGTCGTGGGTCTTTCTTATGACGAGGGGATGTTCCGTCTCTATGTCGACGGGCAGATGATCTTTGAGTTCAGTGCATCCGATTTGAATTTTGTCCAGGGTTCGGTCAGCATGGGAACGGGATGGTCCGTCGGCTTGGCCAGCTGGGACACGCACAAGGCAAATTTCAGCGATTTTTATGTCGTTTACGAAAAAGATACCGTTCTTCCCGTGGAATAAACTTTCGGAATGGATGATTACGGACCCGGGACCCGTTATATTTGGATGAATGAGCGGCGCATCACATGATGCGCCGCTCATTTTTTGCGTTGGTGAATTGTCACCTGAGGTGTGTCTGCCGGTATTCGGAGGGCGATTGAGAGGTCAGCTTTTTGAAATAGGCAGAAAATTGCATATAGTCTTCATAGCCGCAGTTTGCGGCAATTTTTTGTATGGGAAGAGAAGTGAATTCAAGCTGCTGTCTGGCGAGTTCAAACCGTTTTTCGAGGATATATTGCTTTGGGGAAACGCCTGTTTCCTTTTTGAACAGGTAGCGGAAATGATCGGGGCTGTATCCCGCCATGGTGGCAAGTTTATCGATATCGAGTCTGGTCATGTAGTAGTCGTCGATATAGTAAACCGCCTGCCGGATCGAGGTGGGGTCAGATTGGGAATGTGCGGACTGGCGTTTGATATGCACGATGGCCTCTGTCAGGTAGGCGTTGATGTTGTCGTTGAATCTGTACAGCCGTTCGCGGTTTTCGGTGCGGATCTTTTCGATCATACGTCCGAGGGAATAATCCGTGTCCGTGCAGAGCATCGTCTGCAGCGGGAGATCTTCGGGCGGCCGGAACGTGATGGCGAACACTTCCGAAGGTGTCGTCAGGACCTCGTTATGGATGGTGTAGGGGGTGTAAATGATAAAGCTCCCGGGGTGTACATCGAACTTTCTCTTATTCCGGTCGATCGAAGTATCGTAGACGAGGAGCTTTTTGAGCGCGGGGGTATTGTCTGAGGAATATTCGTTGTACCCGTCTCCGTGGAAGTAGTAAACGAGCTCATAACAGAAGTGATAGTGCGCCCTCGTGTAAGAGGGGTCGCTCGGACTGTTGTCAACAATGTAATAATACTGCAACATATCTCCTCTCCCGTTGAAAATCCTTGGTTCCATTATAGGGGATAAGGGGGCGGATGTCAATGGTGATTTTACGATTTTTCGCGGAAAATCACATATATATAGCGGGAAAAAATATTGGCAGACCGGAAATAATAAGATATAATGTGTGTATGAAAATTTCACAATGCAGAAAATTTTCACAAAAGGGAGGAAAAAATGGAACTTGAGATGGCGGCGGATATGATAAGTAATTCAAAAAAACGTCAGGAACACGAAAGAAAGAAGAAAAAGAAGTGGACCGGACGCGATATTACGCTTGTCGGTATGGCATCGCTGAGTCTGCTTTTCTTAGCGGTTTTTTCATATGCGCCGCTCTTCGGTCTCGTGCTTGCGTTCAAGGACGGCGATTACGGTCTCAACCTTCTGAAAACGATGGCAACGGCTCCGTGGAACGGATTTGAAAACTTTGCGGCGTTTCTGCTGGATCCGAACTTTGTCGATGCATTGGTGAACACGATCTGTCTGAATCTCATCATGCTGCTCATCAATTTCCCGGCGCCTATCCTGTTTGCACTCCTGATCAATGAAGTGCGGAACAAACACTATAAAAAGGTCGTTCAGACGCTTTCCAACTTTCCCCACTTTATTTCATGGGTCATTTTCGGGGGCATGATCATCGCCATGACGGATATGACGACGGGTATTTTCAATCCGATCCTGGAGGCGATCGGCCTCTCCTCGGAGGAAAATCCCGTCAATCTTCAGGGCGCCGATTATGCGTGGGCAACGATTATCCTCTCTTCGCTCATCAAGGGCGTCGGCTGGGGTTCGATCATCTACACCGCGGCCATCTCCTCTCTGGACGGCGAAATGTACGAGGCGGCGGAGCTGGACGGCGCAAACCGATTCCAGAAAGCGATTTACATCACGCTGCCCGGAATTGCGCCCACGATCACGGTGTTCCTGCTGCTGAACATCAGCGGTCTGCTCGGCAATTCGTTCGATCAGTTCTACATTCTGCAAAATTCGCTCAATCTCTCCAAGACGCAGGTCCTTACGACGTACGTCTATCAGACGGGTATTTCGCAGCGCAGATATTCCTATGCTTCTGCCCTCGGCCTGTTCAACTCCGTCATATCGGTCACGCTGCTGCTCATCTCCAACTTCATCAGTAAAAAGACGACAGGAAGGGGGATCTACTGATGAGAAAGGTAAGGTTTAACTGGGCAGATTTTATTATCTGGCTCTTGCTCGGACTGTTTGCACTGATCGCGCTCTATCCGTTCATCTATGTTCTTGCGGGCTCATTCAACGACGGAATGGATTATTCCGCAGGCGGCATCTGGCTTTTCCCGCGTGAGGTCACGTTTGCCAACTACAGCGTGGTGCTCATGGACGACGACTTCTGGCACGCATTCGGCAATACCGTCCTGATCACCGCTGTCGGAACGGTGTGCGCGCTCCTGTTTACGTCGGTGGTCGCCTATGCCATGAGCAGAAGAGAGCTCCGTTTCCGCAATTTCTTTCAGATCGCGAATCTGTTTACGATGTTTTTCAGCGGCGGTCTCATCCCGTATTTCATGATCATCGTGCTCCTCGGGCTCTATGACAACTTTCTTGTCTACATCATTCCGAGCATCTATTCCGTGTACAACATGATCATCATTCAGAACTTTTTTAAGGGTCTTCCCGAAGAACTGCGGGAAGCGGCGATCATCGACGGCGCGAGCGAGCTGAAGATCTGGTGGACGATCTACATGCCCCTTTCAAAACCCGTACTTGCAACGGTCGCGCTGTGGCTGGCAACCGGGTTCTGGAACAGCTATTTCTCGACGATGGTGTATACCCGTGCCGGCGACCTTGAAACTTTACAGTATTTCCTGATGAAGATGATCAAGGAGGCGCGGGTGGATACGGGCGGCATGGATCCGTCTCTCATTGAACAGACGACTTCCGCAACGATCTCGTTTGCGGCAATTGTCATCGCGACGATCCCCATTCTGCTGGTATATCCGTTCATTCAGAAATATTTTGCCAAAGGCATCATGATCGGTTCATTAAAAGGCTAAGGAGGATAAATATGAAATTCAAAACGTTGGCATCATTGGCGCTGTGCGGAACGTTCGGTATGGGCTTTGTGCTGTCGGGCTGCTCGTTCGATACGGAGCTGGTCTATCCGGATTATCCGCTTGCGACAAACGATTCGGAGAGCTGGGAACAGTGGCAGGACTATGATCCGACAAACATCACGATCGATTGGTATGTGGACTATTCTTCGTTCAGCTGGGAATCGGAGGCGTCCCTTGTATCGGACATCATCGAAGATAAAACGGGTATCCGCATCAATTTCATGACGCCCGTTTCGGACAGCAGCGATATGCTGAACACGTTGATCGCGGGGAATGAGCTGCCGGACGTCATCACGATCCTTGCAAACAGCGCCGAGCGCGTTCAGCTGGCGGAGGAGGGATATATTTACCCCGTCAATGAACTCTCTTCCCGCTGGGCGCCGCGGCTTATGAACAGGGTGGACGGGGAAATTTCGGAGTACTTTGCGGCGTCCGACGGGCTTTTGTACGGACTTCCCAGCCACTTTTACACGACAAAGGACAAAGAAGCCTATGAGGCGCAGGGACATGCTCTGCAGTCCAACGGCGCGATCGTTGCCCGCAAGGATTATCTGGACGCGTACGTGGCCTATAAGCAGTCGCAGGATCCGTCGTGGAGCGACGTGGAGGCGACAACGCCGGAAGGCTTTGTCGAGATGTGCGTCTGGGTCAAGCAGGAATACGGGCTGACGAATACCAACCCCACGGTCTGCCTCGCTCCCTTCGAGACGACCAATACCTCCACGGGCAACAAGGCGATCAACTGGCTGATGGAGTATTTCAACGTCATGCCGGAGGACAAGGACGGCAATCTGACCTATCAGTATGCCGATGAAAGATTTCTGGAAATGATGACCTTCCTCAACGAACTCTATCGCGAGCACCTGATCATCAGCGGAAACTTCACGACTTCGACGAGTCAGGTCGGGTCCTACATACAGCAGGGGCTTCCCTTCGTATGTATTCTCTCTCCGCAGGACTACGCGGGCAATTTCAAGGAGTGGACGCTGAAAAATCCGGACGCGGAGTACGTTCCCATCGTCCTCACGAATTCGGACGGCGAAGCGCCCCAGCTCCGCTCGCTGGCGGGAAGCGGATACCGGTTTACGATGATCACCGGGAACTGCGAACGCCCCGACCGTGTGATCAAACTGTTTGATTATCTCTGGTCGGAAGAGGGGCAGCGCCTGCTGTATTACGGCGTGGAGGGCGTCACGTACGATTACACGGAACCGGCGGAGCTGTTCCCTTACGGGACAATGACATAATTTTATGGATAGTGTTTCAGAAGCGCTACTGTCTGATAGAATTATCTTGACAAATATCAAGTATTGAGTTATAATTTAAACAGATAAAGGCTAAATGGTTTAAAGATGTAATGCGTATCAATAAGCCGGCATGTGTCGTTTGTATCGCTTATGTACTTTTATCGCCAAAAAAAGTAAGAGCATGTTACCCTTTGGCGGCTATCTGTCGTCAAAGGGTAATTTTTTGTTAGGGGGATATATGAAAGTCAATGTGTATAGGGAATGCGTGCATTACCGGCATAAAATTACAAAAGCTCCCAGCTTGTTTTGCGGGGTTCCCATTTTTTTAAGACAGAAACTTCTCGGGAAATTCGAGATCCCGTATATTGAAATGTTTGTAACCACAAAATGCAATTTGCAATGTAGAAATTGTTCCAACTTAATTCCGTATATTGAAAAAAGAGAGAATATTCCTTTTGCCGAGTTTAAACGCGATCTGGATAGTTTGCTTTCAAAAACAGATCGCTTGTATAGATTGAAAATCCATGGGGGAGAGGTCTTTTTGCATCCGGAGCTTTTTGAAATTATTCGCTATGCCGATGAACAATCAAAGATCAAATCGATCCGTCTTGCCACAAATGGGACTGTTTTGCCATCCGCAAAGGTTTTGAATACATTGGCCGACAGCAAAGT